>Ga0326513_10004432_pt1 | contig 10073 bp, 2 predicted proteins | sample 2_2465_0518_D_FD_203654 | JGI IMG/M metagenome (GOLD analysis project Ga0326513, IMG submission 203654) | Bovine rumen microbial communities from UC Davis, California, United States - 2_2465_0518 | ecosystem: Host-associated > Mammals > Digestive system > Stomach > Rumen | place: USA: California...
TTTTTCTAAAATATTTTAGATTTTTCTAAAACCGCATAAAGAAAAGGCGCGGGAACCTAGAATATTTCATCCAGGGCCCGCGCCCGCACTTTATTTTAATGTAGAGTTAGCATACTGGCTTGCCAGGTTTGGAAGGCTAAGAATAGCTTCACGAATATCATCTACACTATTAGCATTAGGGAATTCAGCTGTAATATTAAATACATTATCAGTTGAACTATTGTTATTAGATACATCGCCTGAAAATCCATTAGTTTTAATTGTTCCAAGACTTAAAGCTGTATTAGCTACTGCTTTAAGAACAGCGTCTTGAATTGAACCTCCTACACTAGAACTAAGAGTTCTAATGGTATTAATAGCTGAAAGGAAATTAGATGTATCATCCGCATTAAGAACAAGTTCTTTTTGATGTAGCATCGCTATACGACCTGAAGAGTCTCCCCATGAACCTGTATATCCACCTGTATCATATTCTTGATAATATTTACCACCATTATGTTCTACCCATGCTTTGGCTTTTGCTTCTGAACTGAAATGAGCTAAAGCAGCATTACTACCCATTGCGGGATTATATACTGCCCAACTATGCTTTGCTGAGGTTGATGAACTAGAAGAACTACTACTTCCACCACTAGAACTACCACTACTGCCGCTTCCGCTACTAGAACTACTACTACCGCCGCTTCCGCTACTGGTAGACTGAGATGATGCTGCATTAGCTTCACCAGATTTCTGTAGATATTCCTTAATTAAGTCGATAGCTTTTTGAATATCGTCTTGAACACCCTCCCAGGCTTCTTCAATCTCATTTACTTTCATTTTAAGATCATTTAAATAATTTGCAGATTCTGATGCCATTTCAATAGTTTTATCTTTCAGATCATCTGTTTCATCCGCAGCTCCTTTAATAGCTCCAGAAATACCTTTCTCACTGAAGTCTCTCCCAACGGCATCCGCACACTGGTCAACTTTTTTCTTGTATTTTTGATTAGCTGCCATGATAGCGTTATAAGCTTGAATTATCTGATTTTTTACACTCGATCCGTCATCTTTATTCCAAGTATCTGCAATCGTTTGTGCTCCACTTGTCCAATCAAGTCTAGTTTCACTCATTACTTCTTTAGCTTTATCGCCAATATTTTGATAATTCTCTTTTAGTTTTCCTTCAAGTTCCATATAATCATCAACATTAGCACTAACTAGCGCATCAATAAGATCCCGCTCATGTCCTGTCATAGACTCATAAGCTTCTTGATCTTGCTTATAAATTCCAAGTAATAGCCCAGCTCCTGAAGTAGCTAAATCATTTCTATATCGTTGATTTTCTCCAGCTAATATTTGATATTGCTCTAGATACCGTTCACGTAATTCAAATAATTTAGCTTGTTTCTCTTCTTCTGTTAATTTAGTATCTGATGCAATCTTCTGAGCACTTTCAAGATATTTTTCTTGTAACTCTTGCAATTCCTCTAAATTACTTTCATAGGCATCGCTAGCTAACTGGTATAAGTTATTATAAGCATCAAGTAGTTCTTGCTGTTTAGTAGCTACGTCATCTTCATCAGCAACATATTGATAACTCCAATTACCTTGCTCATTTCTAGTTAATTTCATACTAGTTTTATTATTTTGAGCTTCTTCAAGCGCTATTTCTTTAAGAGCTATCTGATATCTTGATTCAGCCGCTTGAATATCATACTCAGTTAAGTTTTCTTTTTCTTGAAGGTAGCTAATTTCTTTTTCTCTTAACTCCATTAACTTTTGTTGAGCCTTAAGACTAGTTGTACTAGCAATACTTTGGTCTATTTTATTAGCAAGGGTTTGAATATGATATGCCCCTTCAACGCTATCATAGTATTTATCTGCATTAGCTGAAATGCGTTCCCACTCTGTTTTTATATCCTCAAGAGAAGAGCCCGTTATGGATTTTTCTAATTCAGAAAGTATATTAGATATAGTATTAAGATAATCTTTTTGTAATAATTCAATATAATCAATAACCGAATCATTAAGTGAAGATTGAGCTTCTTGCCATTCTTTATAATACTTCTTTTGATCTTTAGTCCAAGAAGATTGATTTTCAAGAGTTGCTCCTGAAGAATAGAATAGATCTTTCCACGTATCAGCTTGGGTCTTTAAAGACTGAATCTGATTTTCAGTACTCTTTTCTTGACCTTCATACAACCGAGACATAAGTTCATACGCTTCATCACCATAGAGTAATTCAATTAACTTACCTTGAAATTCAAGTTCATCATTAATAGTCTCAAATCTATCTATTAAGTCATCAAAATTTTCAGCTACTTGATCTATACCTTCAAGATAACTATCCCATGCCTCTTTCCAAAGATCATGTAAAGCTTTACCAGCATCAATAAGTTGCTCATTAAGTTCTTTTAACTTTTCTTGAGCCTGAGATACTGACTCAAACATATCTGAAGTTCCGCCATTCATAAGCTTGTCTATTTCATTAGTGACGTCATGTATTGCGCTTATAGTAGTGTTAATAGTACCATCGTCACTCGCATAAGAAAGAGCATCGCTCATCATTGAATTAAGGTCTACTCTAAGATCTTTAAATACTGATTGGAAATCTTCAGTTATTTCTTTAAGAAAATCATTCCAGTCACGTTCAAGCTCTTCTGTATCAAGTTTAAGCTGAATTTCAGTCTCCCATGCTTTTAGATTATTTTCTAATGTTTGTCTACGCAAGTCATCAATTTTTTCCATGGTGTCTTGCATCTCAGTATAGAACAATGTATCATAACGTTCAAGATCTTTCTTAAATTGTTCAAACTTTTGCTCATGTATCTCTAAAGCTGCATCATCAAGGAGTCCATTATTATAGGCGGTAACTGCGTCATTATATTCTTTAAGTGCGGCTGCCGTTGCCTGCGCATAGTTAATTATAGCACCTGAAGCATCAAACGCTACTCCACTATTAGCAAGAGTTCCTCTTAATTCAGCTGCCTCTTGTTGTTGAGCCGCAGCTAACTGTTCATATAACTGAGTCTGATTTGCTAAAAGCTCATTCTCTTGTTTTAATGAACTAATAAGCTCTTTACCGTAAAGGTTCTCTTGGTCTTTATCAATTTTCTTGAGTTGACGATCTAATGAATCAAGAGCTTTATTAAGTTCCCAATAACGATCAAATTCTTCTTCAAGTTGTTTAAGTTCTTTATCCCTATCTTTTGATGAAGAACCTGATGAGCCGCTATTTGAACTAGAACTTCCTGCACCCATACTAGAACGCATTGCAGAACCGCCCTTGCCAACTTGAGACTTTGCATTTTCTGCAGCTAATAACCTAACTCTAAGAGCATCTGTAATTTCTTTTGCTTTTGCATCATACTGCGAACCAGAAACTCCTGCAGCGGCTCTCATTGATGCTGCATAAACATCCCAAGCAGCAGCTCCTTCTTTAGCTGCTTCTGAGGCATCGCTAGCTGCAGCAGCTGCATTTAAAATAGCACTTGTTGCTGAAAGTGATGCATCAGTAACTTTTTCTTCTGTCAATGCTTCTAATTCTTCTTGAGCAGTTAAAATTGCTGTTTGTTCTAAATCATTTATTTTAGCAATAGTTAAAGCCTGGAAACCAGCTTCATTAAAAGATAATTGATTTCCTTCAAATTGTAATTGAGCAACATACTTATCACTCATAGTCATAAGCTGTTGTACATTATCAATAGTAAAAGCGCCTGTTTCATTATAACTATCTACAATAGATATTAATGATTTATAAGAATCTTGAATGCTGTCTATAATAGAATTATGTTCTGTTATATTTTCATTAATTTGATCTAAAATTTCAGCATAGTCTAATTCTGTATCACTAACTTCTTGGATACGTTCATCTAAATCTTCTAATGCAGAATTATATTGTTCACCTTCACTAATTTGTTTTCCATATCCTTCAAGAACATCTTGTTCAACATCGACTTCCTCTTCAAAAGCATCAAGTAATCCTTTTTGAGACTCAGATAATGAATCATATCCTTCTGTACCTAATTGTTTAATAATGCTCCTTAATTCAGAAGCTTGGTCGCTATATTTTTTAGACCCCTCAATAATTTCATCTAATGCTTCTTTTTCTTCTTTATAAGCTTTTTCTTTTTCTGCACTATTTTCAGCTAATTTATTATATTCTTCTTCTAATGCACTTTTAACTTCTTCTCTATTTTCTACAACATATTTTGTATTTTCTATCCAAGCTTTTGTTAATTGATCTAGTTGCTGAGCAGAATCCATAGAAGATAATGTAGTTTCAGAAACTGACATAAATCCACTTGCAGCTTCATTTTGATATATTCCAGACAGCTGCTCTTGAGAATATCCTTCATCTGAATCATATCCATCAAGTAAATCTTTGAAATTTTGAACGGTATCTTGTTTAGCAATTAAAGAAATATATTCTTTATTATCCTCAATCCATTGACTTAAATCATCTGATAAAACTCCTGTATCTAAATGAATAGATAAAAAAGCTAATTGTTCATCATTAAATTCATCTATTTGAGATAAAATTTCATCTAAATTTTCTTTTGTTTGCTCTTTTCCCGTTTGTTTTAAAACTTTTTCAGCAATATTAATTTTGTCTAATTCATCTGAAATAGAATCAATTCCTTCAAGATAAGAATTAATAAAATCATCTACTTGGTCTGTAGGAATGGTTCCTTCTAAATCATCTCTAACTTCTTCAATAATACTTTGTAATTGAGTCGCATTTTCGACAGAATCTAAGTCTACTTCAAGAAAAGCTAATTCAGTTCGTCCACTATATAAAGTATTTAATTGATCCTGAAGCTCTTGATAATATTCTGCACCGTCTTCTTGTTCTTTTTTAATTTGTCTATAAAATTCGCTCTGCTCAAGGTCTACTGAATCAAAACGCGCCTCCATGTAATTGACCATATCGTCAACTTGCTTCATCCATTCAGCTACCGCTTCTGGATCTGAATAATCTATGCTTATTGAGAAAACGCCATCGTTAGAAACATTTTGCTCTAGTCCAACCGCCTTGACGGTTTCCTTCATTACTTTATTATATTTACTAGTACCTATATTCTCCTGCCCAGTAGAAAAATTATATTCTCCTCCAAGAAGATACCCCCTGCCAGTAGTAATATCATGAGCAACATGTTGAGCGGCAGCTTTAGCTCCTTTATTAGCTTCGGTATTAGAATCCTCAAGTTCAGCTTTTCTGGCCTCTTTGATTTTCTTTGTTAATTCATCATACCTTTCTGCTAAAGCTAAAACTCTAGCATCTTGTATATTATAAGCTTCAGCTAATTCTAAAGTAGTATCATAGAGATCTTCAGAAGCCTCCCCTGTATCTTTATATTGACTATAAAGCTTGTTATAAGAATCATAAAGCTCTTGGTTTGCTTGAATTTCTTCTTGCTTAGCTTTAACTGAATTTAAAGTTTCTTCTGCCTCTTTCTTTTCTGCTTCATGCCATTTTTCAATAGATTTAATAACAATAGCGATTGCTGCAACAACTAAAGCTGCAACTGCAATATAGCCTAATTTAGCTGCATTTGCTAATAATTGAGCTTGAGTATCTGCATCAAGAGCGCTTTTATGCATTTTAATAGCTATAATTTCTTTAGTTAAAGCTAAAATACTTCCATTAGCTTGAATTTTTTGTATATTTTTTAATTCATTATTTAATGCTAAAGCTGTGTTATCTAAATTTCTAGCTTCTGTTCCTATTATAGTTTGTTTTATTCCTGTTTGAGCTAAAATTAAATTATATTCAGACCATTTAGCATTAGCTTCTTGTTGTACAGCTTTTAATTGAAGAGACAAAGTTTCCATAGAATTAGCCGCAGATAAACTGTTTTCAGCTGCTGTTGTAATTCCAAACACTTCATTTAACTTGCTGAAATTACTAATAACAATAGGAATAGTCATTCCCAAAGTCATAAAAGTCTGAGTTAACTTATCTCCAAAACTAGCTTGGTCATTATTCCAAGTATCTATTAAAGAATTAACTGAAGACCAAGCCATTGCCATATTACCGAGGGCTGAAGTTACAGTCGTAAGACGTTGAGTAAATGTAGATGCAGATTGAGCTGCTTCCAACATATCATCAGCTTGTTGTTTTGCAGATGTATTTTTATTCTTGATATTATACATCTGATCATACATATTAGATAATTTACGAGCCGCATCAGCTTGCTTTTGATTATTTGATAAATTAATTTTATTTGCATCTACAATTTGACGTACAGTTTCTAATACTTCTTCTTCATTGGCTTGAAAATCTTTTTCTGTGTTTAATTTCTTAGAAAGAATATTCCAAGCTTGTTTTTCTTCATCGTTTAATCCTTCAGCAAGTTTATCTAATTGACTATGTAAATCTTTAGCTTCTTGTAAATCTTCAACATAAAAACGTTCATCTTTATCTAATTCTTCCAAAGTTTGTAATAATTCACTTGCTTCATCTAATTGTTTTTTAATTAATTCTTCTTGGTCTTCGTATTTCCAATTTATCTCATCTAAATTACCTGCATATTGTTTAATAAAATTAAGATCTCCTTGTTCAAAAGAACTCTTTTGTTCAAATCTTTTAATTCTATTTTCATCTAATGTTAATAATTCTTGTGTCCGACCAATTTCTTTTTGTAAATTAATTAAAGTATTAGCTTGTTCTTGATTTAAGCCAAGTCTAGCATCGTAAATTTTTTGAGAGTATTGTATTTGAGCTTCTGTATTAGCTTGAATTGCTTGAGATCTAGCGGTATCTCCCGCTTCCATAGCTCCCTGTTGTCTAATATCATTCGCAGTCTTAGCTAATTCTAAATTATTTTTAAATACATTAATCCTTTGATTAGCAGCATTAATACTATCAGCTATTTGTTTATTAAATACACTGCTAATGATAGCACCAAATCCAGCTATAAATTTAATACCGCCGCCAAAAGAATCAATGAAATTATCAAATACTTCAACTAAATTAGTTAAAGCCTCAATTCCAGCATTTACTTCATCTTCATTAATTGCATCGTCATATAAACCTTGCCATGCAGCTTTTAAAGTTTTTAATTTAGCTGCGGTTGATTCCATATATATATCTTGTTGATGCTGTAATGTACCTACTGCTTCTGTTGATGTATTTAAAGCCTCGGTATACATATCCCAGTTATCAAACAATGCAATTAAGTTATTATACTGTCTCTTACCAGCCATTGCGACAGCAGCTGCTTGTCTCTGAGCCTCAGTCCATCCAGTCCATTTTTCAGCTACTTCGGCAATAACTGAACTCATATCACGAAGATTACCTTCTTGATCAAGAATTTGAATTCCCATCTGAACCATCTGAGAAGATACTTCCCCAAGAGAGACACCAAATTCATCTACTCCATCAACTTTTAAATCACCTAATCTAGCATAAATAGTTTTAAGAGCAGTACCTACAGACTCTGGAGCTTGTCTAGTAACAGAAACAATAGTAGCAATCTGAGCATTAAGGTCATCAAAATCAACCCCCATTGCATTAGCGGCTGATGCTACTTTACCCATACCTGTTGATAATTCTTCCAAATCTGCGGCAGTTGTTGCTGCTACAGCTGCGAGTTTATCAACATAAAGCTCGGTCTCTTCTGCGGTTACTTTATAACCATTCCATACAGCAGTTAACTGTTCAGATACTTCTTCACCAGTTTGACCAGTAACATTGGCTGCTTTAATAGTAGTCTCCGCTCTAGCTGCAGCTTCAGCATCACTTAAACCCTGTTGAAAATAAATTAAAGATGCATTAGTATAATCTAATGTGCTAGCACCAAGTGATTTAGCAGCTTCATTAGCCTGTTGAGCGAAATCCGCCATGCTTTCTGAAGACTTATCTGTAACTATTCTAATATCATTTAATGATGTATCTAACTGTTTACTATAATCATATGCTTTCTGAATAGAATTAGTCATATTATTAAAAATACTAGATGATATACCATATCTTACAGTATTTTTAAAAGTAGTAAACATATCATTTAAAAGTTTACTAGATTGTTTTAATTGCTGATTAGTACCTAATACAGCTTGAGCTAATCTATTGTATGCATCAGCACCTTGAGTTCCAATCTTGCTAAAGTCAGATTGGACTGTTTTTAAAGTAAGTCCACTATTTTTTAATTCCTGATTAAATTTAGTTACATTTAATGTACCTAATTCAGTATTAAAAGTTCTACTTAATATTCCATCAAGAGTGCTTGCGGTTTTGGCTGCTTGTTGTAATCCAGTATTAAGTTTATTACCTGGTTCTTGAGCTGAAAATACAATCTGCTGAAATAAAGATTGCATTTGAGATAAACCAGATTTATCTACTGAAAAGCCAACTTGAAAATTAATTTTATTATTAGCCATAATCCTTTATACCTCCTGTTTTATCCATAAACAAAAAAAATAGCCTTCGCTATATTTTATATCATAGCGAAGGCTTATAAATTAATTTAAATTGTCCTTTATTTAATTTCTCTACCACCATTAGCTGCTTTAGCAAAATCAATAACAGCCTGATATTTTTCTGGTTCAAAATTATCTACGATCTTTTGCGCGGCTTCCGCATTAGCAGGGAGGTCATCTATAAATTTATTAAATACAGCTCCTGCACTAGATCTATATCTCAAAGAAAGTTCAGCAATATTATCAATATCTTCTTGCATTTCTTCATATTCTTCTTTATCAATATACTGTAAAAATGTAGCTAAAAAGCCAGAACTCTTTAACTCATCAAAAAGCTTTCCTTCATCTTGTCTATCTTCTTCTGTAAAAATCAAATTAGTATACATATAAATCAAGTTAAGATGGAAATACATATCAAGTTTAATAGGATTATAATATCCTTCTTCTTGAGCTTTTTGCAATGTAATCATTACAATATCATATTTAGCTTCAACAGGAAGATATTTTAATACTTCAATATTCTTATCTCCCCATTTAAAAGTATCTTTCATAATAAGTCTTTTAAGACCTAAATCTTTATAATTTAAATCTGCCATAATACAGCCTCCTTTTAAATCCTTTTATACTATTTATACTAATTTTAGTATAACATAAATTTTTTAATTTGTCAAGCTTTAACTTTTCATACTCTTATCAAAAAATTTTTCTAATTCAGAAGTTTTTTTCTTTTTGAGTTCTTCTAAAGTCATCATTTTACTTTTATCAGCAGAAAAAATTTCATGTATTCTTTCTCCAGTATATTTATCTGGATTTTGATATAAATCAATTAAAATATTAGCAACTTGACGGATACTTAATTCAGTAGCTAATCTATAATTTTTTCCTTTTACTTGCACATTAGATACATCTCCACCTTGCCACCATGGAGTATTATTTATTGAATAATATAACATAATAGCAACATGTTTAGGTGTAATATGTCTATTATCATAGTCATCATCATAATATCTTTCGATTAAGTGCCTTTGATAAGCTTCTATAATATGACCTTCATTAAAATTATATCTTTGTTTTCCTTCTCTCTTATGCTGAAAATGACTCTTTGCAATATTTTCAAATTGTTGATAATGACTTAAAAATTTTTTATCTATTTCAATTTGTTCTTTTAAATTATTTTTTAAATATTCTACAGTATTTTTAGAATTTTTATTAATTTTTCTTTGCATTTCTACTTCAGACTCTTTACCTTTTAAAGTTTTAATAGAAGTTACATTTCCATCTAAATCATGATCAATTTCCACAACTAATAATTCCAATGGGGTACCTCGTACTAAATCTAAAAATTCATTAATTAATTTTAATACTGTTGGGTAGTCTGCTGCATGTTGTATATAATATAATCTTTCAACGAAACCCTTTTTGCTAGAATAATAGCTATTTAAAAATTTATTTGGATGTGCATTACTATCTACTTGAAATAAATTTTTAATTTGTTCCAAAATCTCTATAGCTTTTTTTATATTATCTTGATTTATATTTTGTTGATTTACATAAGTACTCATTGCATCAAAAATAACTTGTTGAAGTTGTTCATTTGTAGTAATATTCATAAACATCAATCCTTTCATATATAAATAAAAAATGCGGGAAGCGCCAACCGCCTCCCGCAT
>Ga0326513_10004433_pt1 | contig 10073 bp, 5 predicted proteins | sample 2_2465_0518_D_FD_203654 | JGI IMG/M metagenome (GOLD analysis project Ga0326513, IMG submission 203654) | Bovine rumen microbial communities from UC Davis, California, United States - 2_2465_0518 | ecosystem: Host-associated > Mammals > Digestive system > Stomach > Rumen | place: USA: California...
AAATAAGTAAGTGCTTTTTTCATAGAATACCTGCTGCCGGATTCATCCGGTTCCTTCACAGGAATGATGCAGGGCATGAGCTGCTCCCGGTTCCAATCAATTCACCGACGGCGTCAAAGAAGGCCCGCCTGTCCTGTTTTCCTTGCTATGGGTTTGGGTTATAGTATACAATGGTATACGGAGCAGAAGCATCTTGCTCCTCATTTATGATACACAGGAGCCGCATGCCATGTGCATTGTGCTGCTAAAATAATTATTTCAGGAAAGGAGGGTATTTTTATGAGTGCATTTAAAGAAACGGATCATACTAAAGAATCGGATCATACTGAACCTGCAAAGCCTGCCCTTCCTCTCTGGACCAGGGATTTCAAGATCATTACCATAGGTACTGTGATTTCCATGCTTGGCAATTCCATCTCCGGATTTGCCCTGAGCCTCATGGTTCTGGATATCTCCCGGTCAACCCTGCTTTACGCCATCTATCTGATCATGTATACCCTGCCCAGGCTGATCATGCCCATCCTTTCCGGTGCATGGCTGGACCGTTTCTCCCGCAAAAGAACCATCTATACGCTGGACTTTATATCCGCAGGACTGTACGCCCTTGCGGCAATCGCCCTGGGTATGGGCTGGTACTCCTTCCCGGTTTTTGCAGTCTACTGCTTCCTTCTTGGCTCCATCGACAGCATCTATCTGGTAGCCTACGAAAGTTTCTACCCGCTGCTGATCACCGAAGGCAATTATCAGAAGGCTTATTCCATCGCAGGCCTGCTGGAAACACTGACCGCAGTTATGGTGCCCGTCTCCGCTTTTCTTTACAAGATGATCGGCATGGGTCCCCTTCTGGCTGTCAATGCAGCTTCCTTCCTGATCGCGGCCATCATGGAAACCCATATCCGCCAGGAGGAGAAATATATCGAGCTGCGCAAGCAGACATCCCAAAATTTAAAAGACGGGGATGTTTTGACAGCCGACTCCAGCGGAACGGACGAAAATGCCGCCGAAGCCGGCAAGTCTGCCGGAAGCAGCAGGCGTGACGGAACCCGTAAAGCCACCGGAAGCAGCAGGCGTGACGGAACCCATACAGCTGCCGGAAGCGGCAGGGGCCGCCAGATGCTGGAGGATACCAGAGAGGGCTTCCAATATCTCCTGTCAGAAAAAGGGCTTCTTGCCATAGCGGCTTATTTTACTTTTTCAGCCATCTGCCAGGGCGTCTCCCAGGTCATCACCCTCCCTTACTTTAAATCCACATTTGACAATGGAGAATGGATCTTCATGATCGTCATGGGTATGACCCTTGCAGGCCGGGGGATCGGCGCCAGTTTCCATTACAGGCACAAGATTCCCGTCAGGTATAAATACGCCATCGCCCTGACGGTCTATATCATGATATCGGCACTGGAGGGCAGCTTCCTCTTTATGCCGGTTCCGGTTATGATGGTCTTCATGTTCCTGACCGGCCTGGGCGGGATCACCAGCTATACGATCCGTATATCGGCAACCCAGTCCTATGTACCGGATGAGAAGAAAGGCCGGTTTAACGGTGCTTTCAACATGTTGAGTACTGCCGGCGCCTTGCTGGGCGAGATGGCGGCTGGTTTGATGACCCTGGTTCTGGAGGAGAGGCTGGTCCTTTCTGCAGCTATGGGAATCTGTATTCTGGCAGCCATTGTCTTTATCGGCGGCGGCCGTAAAGAGGTGTCCAGGATCTATAACCGCCAGCAGTAAAGCATGTACCTGAATGACAGCAAATCCTATACCTGGCCAGCTATAAATCAAGTAACTGGCCAGCAGTAAATCATGCTGCTGAACGTGGCTCAAAAATACATAAAAATGCAACATAATCGCATGGAAGATTTTCATGTCCTGGGATAGGATACAGGTATAAAACTGTTTTAACCCCTGTTCGGAGGTATATCAAATATGGCTATTGTATTTAATGAAGACAAAAAAACATTTTCCCTTCATACCGTTAAAACCACCTATCAGCTGAAGATCGGTCATCTGAATTACATCAATCACCTGTATTATGGTGCAACGATCCATGATGAGGATCTGTCTTATCTGATCCGCCGCTATGACCGTGGTTTTTCAGGAAATCCCTATGATTCCCTGCGGGAGCGTACTTTCTCTCTGGACGCCCAGCCCCAGGAATTTACCACCCAGCAGCAGGGCGATTTCCGTATCAACTCCATCGAGGTGCAGAACGCGGATGGAAGTTTCTCCTTCAATGGAAGATATGTCAGCCATAAGATGTACAAGGGTGCTTTTACCCTGAACGGCCTTCCCACCGCATTTGCCCGGGACGAGGATACTGTTGACACCCTGGAGCTGGTCATCGAGGATGCTGTCACCAAGGTTCAGGTAACCCTGCTCTACTCTGTCTTTGAAGAGGCCAATATCATCATGCGGGCTGCAAGGGTTCACAACGGCGGCCAGGGAACCATCCATCTGAAGCGGATCATGTCCCTCAACATGGACTGGATGAACGGCCAGAATCTGGATCTGATCTCCCTGCCGGGCAGATATGGCCAGGAACGTCAGGTAGAGCGCCAGCCTCTGACCCACCATGTCCACAAGATCCGCAGCGGACGCGGCATTTCCTCTCACCAGCAGAATCCTTTTATCGCCCTGGTCGACCATACAGCCAACGAGGAATATGGCTCCTGCTACGGCTTTGCTCTCATGTATTCCGGCAGTTTCCTGGCTGAGGCTGAGCTGGACCAGTATGACCAGGCCCGTCTGGTCATGGGCGTCAATGACCGCTTATTCAGCTATGCAGTAAACCCGGGCGAGGATTTTGATACGCCGGCCGTGCTGATGACCTACACCCATAAGGGTCTGACCAGGATGAGCCACAATTACCATGATTTCTTCAGAAACAATCTGAATAAGAGCAAATTCATCAAGGATGTGAAACGTCCTGTCCTGATCAACACCTGGGAAGCAGCCTTCTTCCAGTTCGATGATGTGAAGCTGGTAGAGATTGCCAAAGCTGCCAAAGGCATGGGCGTTGAGATGATCGTTATGGATGACGGCTGGTTCGGCAAGAGAGATGATGACAATTCAGGCCTCGGCGACTGGTTCGTTAATGAGAATAAAATCAAATGCGGCCTGCCTGCTCTGGTAAATCAGATCAATGACCTGGGAATGAAATTTGGTATCTGGTTTGAGCCCGAGATGGTTTCCGAAGATTCCGACCTCTTCCGTGCCCACCCCGACTGGGTTATGGAAATCCCCGGCAGAAATGCTGTAAGAAGCCGCAACCAGCTGGTTCTGGATGTGGGCAGAACAGAAGTGCAGGATTACCTGATCCAGAGCATCAACCGGATTCTGGACAGTGCCAATATCTACTATGTAAAATGGGACATCAACCGTGCCATCACAGACCTCTGGTCCAATGTCCTGCCTGCTGAAAGACAGGGAGAGGTTTCCCACCGCTATGTGTTGGGTCTCTACCGGGTTATGGACGGCATCATCAAAACCCATCCGGACATCATGTTTGAGGGCTGCGCTGGCGGCGGCGGACGTTTTGATCCCGCTATGCTGACCTATTTTGTACAGTACTGGAGCTCCGATAATACCAAACCGCTGGATAATCTCAAGCTCCACTACGGTTCCTCTTTCCTGTATCCGGTAAGCACGATGGGCGCCCACGTATCAGCCGCCAGCCCCATGGTTCCTCTGGAGACCAAGGCAGCCATTGCCATGTGCGGTACATTCGGATATGAACTGGATGCCACCAAGCTGAAAAAGAAAGAGATCAAGGTCTGCAAACAGATGAGCGATCTCTACCATAAATACTATAACCTCAACTTCTTCGGGGATTATTACAGACTGGCCAATCCTTTTGAGCAGGTCAACCTGGTAGCCTGGGAAAGCGTCTCCAGGGATAAGAGCGAGGCACTGGTCACCGTGATCACAGTCAACCTGACGGTCAACGGTCCCCAGGAATATATCAAGTGCAAAGGCCTTGCGCCTAACCAGTACTATAAGGTAACAGGAGACGGCAATGAACTGATTGCATCCGGCATGGTTCTTATGCACGCCGGCATCGCCGTTCCCAGAGAAATCCCTGAATACACAGCCTTCATCTATCATCTGGAAGCTGTTGAGGCAGAGTAAAACAGCAAGAGTATAAGATCATCAGGTAAATCGGTACTTAAATCAACACTTAGATCCGTACTTAGATCTGTACTTAAATCAACACTTAGAGCAGTACCTAAATCAGTACTTAATCAAAGCTGAAAACAGCAGCCCCATATTGCAGAAGGTCCTGCATGGAACCTTCTGCAATATGGGGCTTTTTTATCTCATCTGCAGAAGCCGCAAAAACTCTTGTATTATAGAGAAAAGGTATATTCACCTGATTTTTGTATACTTGCTGAAAAGAGTGAAAAAACGGAGTTTTTTTCACACCCCCTTACGCATGCTTAGGCACGCGAGGAGGCGCAGGGATTCGGCATCATTTTCTTGACTTCTGCCGGTACTCCAGGGGCGTGCAGCCATAGTTTCTGGTAAAGAGCCGGGAATAGTAACTGCTGCTGTTGAAGCCGCACAGGGATGCGATCTCGGTTATCGTCCTGTCACTGGTAATCAGCATACCGCAGCTGGCCTGAAGACGGTATGCGTTCAGAAAGGCCAGGGGGGACTGCTTCAGATATTTGCGGAAGATACGGCAGCAGGTACTGCGGCTGACAGCAGCGCTTTCCCCGATTTCTTCCAGGGAGAGTTCCCTTCTGTAATTCTCGGTGAGAAAGGAAACCATCTTTTTCTGCAGTTCAAGCGCAGGGTCCTCTGCTGTGCCGCTGCCTTCCCCGCAGGGATGGCTTCGGAGTATACGAAGGAAGAGGCCTGCCAGCATATGAATCACCTCCAGCTGGTAAGCTTCCTCTCTTGCAGTGTGCAGCTTCCATATCTCCTTCATGGTTCCGCTTACCGCATCATAATCCGGGTCACCGGGGCAGAATCTGAGCCACAGCAAAGAATCACCTTTCAGGAAAGGAACCGCAAAATCCTCATAAAGCTTGCTGCTTGCAATCAGGATTTTGGGATTGATGACCGCAACCAAAAAAGTGCAGTCCTCCCCGTCTGAAGTGTAATCATAATGGATCTGCCTGGAATTTACAAAGATGCAATCTTTCTCCTTCAGTGGGATTGTGTCACCTGCGACAGAATAACACATCTCCCCTTTCAGCACGTATAGAAATTCGATATCCTCATGCCAATGACAGGTGGATCTCATGCCCGGATAGTCGGATAAAGAGTCCATGGTAACATAAAGCGGAACAGCCGGGTCAGGATAACGAACAGCTTCTACAATGCCCGGAAGCGTTTCTGTTAATGCCATATAGGGGTCATTTTCTCCTTTCTGATACGATAGTATCATATTTATGATATTATTGTACTTTTATTTGCGCTTATTTGATACTATAATTATATCATAAGATTTCGGTAATGTGAAGAGATGTATTAATGATCCATGCGGTATGAGCTATACGGACTTACCGCACAAAGATGAATAATGCCCGCAGCCAGCGGGATTAAGGGCAGATGTTTATGAAGAGAAAATGGTGGCACGACAAGGTTGCTTATCAGATCTACCCCAAAAGCTTCTGCGATAGTAATGGAGACGGCATAGGAGATGTGCGCGGAATCATCAGCCGGCTGGATTACCTGAAGGATCTGGGCGTTGATATCCTCTGGCTCTCTCCCATCTACAAATCTCCTTTTGCGGATGAGGGGTATGATATAGCAGACTATTACAGTATCGACCCGCGTTTCGGCACCATGGAAGACGTGGAGGAGCTGATTGCTGAGGCGAAAAAAAGAGATATGTATATTCTTATGGATCTGGTGGTCAATCACTGTTCCGATGAACATGAGTGGTTTAAGATGGCATGCCGGGATCCTGAGGGCAGATACGGCAGGTTCTTCTATCTGCGGGATAAGAATCCTGATGGAAGTCTTCCGACCAACTGGCGGTCCTATTTCGGCGGTCCCTGCTGGGACGAACTCCCCGGCACAGACAAGCTCTACCTGCACGTATTCCATAAAAAGCAGCCCGACCTGAACTGGGAGAATCCCGAGGTCCGTGCTGAGGTTTACAAGAACATCAACTGGTGGCTGGAGAAAGGACTGGGCGGCTTCCGTGTGGACGCCATCATCAACATCAAAAAGCCCATGATCTTTCAGGATTATCCGGTTGACCGGGAGGACGGCTATTCCAATGTCCGCCATATGCTGGAGGACGCCAGAGGCATCGGCGTATTCCTCAGCGAGATGCAGGAAAAAACATTTTCCAGATACGACGCATTTTCCGTTGGAGAAGTCTTCAATGAGCGGAAGGAAGAAATCCCTAATTATATTGGAGAAAATGGCTATTTCTCCAGCATGTTTGATTTTGCCGAGACCATATTCGGGGCCAGCGAGAATGGCTGGTATGACAATAAGCCCTGCCTTCCGGATGATTATAAGGCCTGCGTCTTTGAAGCCCAGAAACGGGTCGGCACCATGGGATTTTTATCCAACATCATCGAAAACCATGATGAACCCAGAGGCGTCAGCCGTTATATCCCCGCAGAGGACCTGTGTGATGCCACAAAAAAGCTGCTGGCAACCATGTATTTCCTCCTGCGCGGCATCCCCTTCATCTACCAGGGTCAGGAACTGGGCATGGAGAACCGGGAATTCAGGTCCGTGGAGGAATTCGATGACATCAGTTCCATCGACCAGTACAAGGTAGCCAGAAAAGCCGGTCTTTCCGAGGCAGAGGCTCTGAAGGCGGTATCCGCCTACAGCCGTGACAATGCCCGCACGCCCATGCAGTGGAGTGCCAGGGAGCATGCCGGCTTTACCAGCGGCTGCCCCTGGCTTATAGTCAATGAGAATTACAGGGAGATCAATGCGGAAAAGAATCTGGCAGATCCTGATTCCTTATATCACTACTATCAGAAACTGATCCGCCTGCGCAAGGATCCGGTTTATAAGGATATCCTGGTCTACGGAACCCTGACCCCTTACCTGCCTGAGGAGAAAAACCTGATGGCTTATATCCGACAGCTGGATGGCCGCAGAATCCTGGTCGCAGGCAACTATGAATCTCAGGAAAAAACCATTCCCCTGCCGGAAGCCCTGCTGTCTGAACATCTGCTGTCTGAACCCTTGCAGTCAGAACCTTTTAAGCAGAATCCGGGACAGGCGCCAAGGCTGCTGCTTACCAATCTCCCGGAGGCTCCGGTCATCGAAAACGGCAGTCTTAGACTTGCTCCGTATCAGGCCGTGGTCCTGGCGCTTTGATCAGAAGATCCTGAAGATCCTTTATCCGGGTATTACTGCAATACAATTATGATAATATCACAGTAGTGCCGCCCAATTACGGCGCACGGCTATGGTATTACTTCTCTGTATCAATACGATATGACTACAGGTTTACGATATGTAACTTCTTCATCGAGACAGGAGGTATCGATTATGGAAAAGAAATGGTGGCAGTCCAGCGTGGTATATCAGATATATCCCCGCAGTTTTCAGGATAGTGACGGTGACGGCATCGGAGATATCCCGGGTATCACTTCCCGGCTCCCCTATCTGAAAGAACTTGGCGTAGACGTAATCTGGCTTTCTCCGATTTACGAATCTCCCAATGACGATAATGGCTACGATATCAGCAATTACCGCGGCATTATGAAAGAATTCGGTACCATGGCAGATTTTGACCGTATGCTGGACAGGGCTCATGAGCTTGGTCTGCGCATCGTGATGGATCTGGTAGTGAATCACACTTCCGACGAGCATGCCTGGTTTGCAGAAGCCAAAAAGTCAAAAGACAATCCGTACCGTGATTATTATATCTGGCGTGATCCTAAAAATGGAAAAGAGCCCAATAACTGGGGTTCCTGCTTTGGCGGAAGCGCATGGCAGTTTGATGAGGCCTCAGGCCAGTATTACCTTCATCTCTTCTCTAAGAAGCAGCCCGATCTGAACTGGGACAACCCCAAAGTCCGTAATGAGGTATTTGACATGATGGACTGGTGGCTGAAGAAGGGGATCGATGGATTCCGCATGGACGTCATCAGCCTGATTTCCAAGGACCAGACCTTCCCGGACGGCAAGGCAGAGTCCACCGGCTATACCGATTTCAATGTTGCCGCCAACGGCGCCCATGTGCATGAATATCTTCAGGAGATGAACCGTCGGGTTCTGTCCAAATACGACCTGATGACCGTAGGCGAGTGCTCCGGTGTTACCCTGGAAGAAGCTAAGAAATACGGCAATCTGGAAGGAACCGAGCTTTCCATGTGTTTCCAGTTTGAACATATGGCAGTAGACAGCGACCCAATCATGGGTAAATGGACGACTAAAAAGCTGGATCTTCCTGCCCTCAAGGAAGTCCTGAGCCGCTGGGAGACCGGCCTGGAAGGCATTGCATGGAACTCTCTCTTCTGGGACAATCATGACCAGCCCAGGATTGTATCCCGCTGGGGCAATGATTCCGATGAATACAGGGAACGAAGCGCCAAGATGCTGGCGATCTGCCTGCATATGATGAAGGGCACTCCTTACATCTATCAGGGTGAAGAGATCGGCATGACCAATTATCCCTGGGAGGATGTGTCACGGTTCCAGGATATCGATTCCGTCAATAATTATAAGGAAATCATCCGCAAGGGCCTGATGACTCCGGAAGATGCATTTGCCGCTCTGAAGTCAAAGAGCCGGGATAATGCCCGAACTCCCATGCAGTGGAGCCGTGAGAAGAACGGCGGCTTCAGTACCGGAGAGCCCTGGATGCGGGTAAATCCCAATTATAACAAGATCAACGTGGAAGACGCTCTTGCCCGCAAGGATTCCGTATTCTATACCTACCAGAAACTGATCACTCTGCGCAAACAGATGGAGATCATCGTCTACGGTGATTATGAACTCCTCCTGCCCGACGATCCGGATCTGTATGTATATACCCGTACCCTCGGCGGGCAGAAACTGCTTGTTGTCTGTAACTACGCAGACAAAACTGTCGACTTCGACCTGCCGGAGGAATTCACGGGCAGCAAGGTGCTGATCGATAATTATGCAGGCTCAGGATGCAATCTTTCTGATGCCCTGGATGACAGCAGGGAAAGCGGCGCCATGAAGATAATTCCTTACGGAGCATTCGTACTTTACAAATAATAACAATAATTGTTCAATGGGTAAGTAAACAATATAAAAATTGCTGAAATTGCATTTTGGGGCATTTTGCCAATTAATTTGTAAAAATTATCTTGTTTTTATAAATATTGAATAAATACTCTTGAACAATATCATTTATTTATATATAATAGTTCTGTACATTGTGACATATTATATGGAACAATGATTATTTCGGGCCGAACTAATAATCGGCTATATCACAAGGAGGTAATTTTATGAAAAAGATCTTTGCACTGGGCTTAGCAGTCCTCATGACAGCTTCCCTGGCACTGACAGGCTGCGGCGGCGGTTCATCTAACGGAACAACAGAAGCAGCCGGCGGCAACGGCGGCAACGGCGGCAACGGCGGCGAGGCATCCGCTGACGGTATCCGTCTGGTTAACAACAAGGTTGAGATTGATGCAGCTCTGAAGGAGCTGGCAGCAAAGTATCAGGAAGAGACCGGCGTTGCAGTTACCATCGAGTCTCTCGGCGGCGGTGTTGATACACAGGCTACCCTGAAGGGTTACTATCAGGCAGGCAACATGCCCGATATCTTCGTTATTGAAGGTGACAAGGACTATCCTACATGGGAAGGCAACCTGGCAGACCTCTCCGATATGGAGTGGACAAAGGATACAGAGAACGGCTATGCAGTTGACGGCGTTATGTATGGTTTCCCTACCACAACAGAAGCTATCGGTCTTGCATATAACAAGTCCATCCTGGATGCCTGCGGCGTAGATCCCGCTTCCATCACTTCTCCTGCTGCTATGAAGGCTGCTTTCGATGCTGTTGCAGCTAAGAAGGACGAGCTTGGCCTTACTGCAGTTCTTGGCTACTGTGCAGAAGCTTCCCAGCTTTACTGGTCAACAGGCCAGCATCTCTTCGGTACCTAT
>Ga0326513_10004434_pt1 | contig 10069 bp, 15 predicted proteins | sample 2_2465_0518_D_FD_203654 | JGI IMG/M metagenome (GOLD analysis project Ga0326513, IMG submission 203654) | Bovine rumen microbial communities from UC Davis, California, United States - 2_2465_0518 | ecosystem: Host-associated > Mammals > Digestive system > Stomach > Rumen | place: USA...
ACTACGCACTCGATGCCACTCATTGGGAGGCTTGCAAATCCTCCGAAATGATTCCCGAGGGCAAGACCGCATATGGTATCAAGTTTTCGATTGATGGAACAATGGTATACCTTGCCGGAGCAATTCTCGGTCCGGATGGCAAGGTTAGAATATCTCTGATTGATGCAAAACCGACCGGCATGGGATTGCAGTGGCTGGCTGATTGGCTGAATGCAAGATATAAGAAAGCCTCTTGTGTAGTTATAGATGGAAAGAACGGAGTCGATGTTCTTGTCGAGAAGATTTCGGATACTTGGAGAATGAAGCACTCCGTGATCAGGAATAGCACCAAAGAAATGATAGCAGCGGTCAGTATGCTATCAAATGCCGTCAATGAAGAAGAAATTACTTGGTATGAAAAGCAGAGAACCTTAAACGATAGTGCGGTGAACTCAATCAAAAGACCAATGCAAGGTGGTTGGGGATTTGGCGGAGAGAATGCTCCCCCGATTGAAGCTTGCGCATTGGCTCTTTGGGGAGTTAAGACAAGCAAAAGAGATCCGACTAAAAAGATGCGGATTGGTTAAGGAGTTAAAGGATGCAGTTGAATATCAATGTGCAAGCTATTAGTGGTTTGCCGGAAATTGAGAAAATAAAATTTCAGAAATTGCTTAATATCTATCAGAAGCACGCTGGCAAGAATGCTGAGAAGGATAAGTATTATGAGGGCAAGATATCACTCTCGGAAGTTAACCTCGGCATTGCGTTACCGATAGGGATGGCTGGCTTGGAAATCGGATGCTCTTGGGGATCCAAGACGGTCGATGTACTTGCGGCTCGGTCAATGTTTGATGGTTTCGTTTCCGAAAACGGAATGGACATCGAGGAGCTTGATCAGATAGTCGAAGATAATAACCTTATAGCTGAGTATATGAAAGCGACAAGGGATGAGCTGAAATATGGCTGTACTTTCGCTACTCTTTCAGCGGACCCTTCCATTGGCGTTAAGATTCGCTTCCATTCTCCGCAGACCGCCGCTGCCGATTGGAGTGGCGAAAAGGGTCGGATTGATTGTGGTTTTGCAATAATTGACTCAGCTCCAACTAATGCCGATGTTTTTGAATGGTCCCCGTCCATCATCAATTACTACACCGATGATGCAATTTGGGTCCTCAAGCGAGATAGAAACCTCTGGAGTGCAGTCGGCTATCCTCATAGGATGGGCAGACCACTCATTGAACCTCTTACATGGAATGCGACAAGCTCAAAGCCGTTTGGTCGGTCAAGGATTAAGGAACCAATCAGAAGGTTGATTCAAGGTTATGTGCGAACTATCGCAAATGCCACTATCGGTCTTGAGTTTGCCACTTCTCCACAGAAATACTTGCTTGGAGTTTCGGACGATCAGTATGATGCGCTCATCAATCAGAAATTCAAACAGTATGTTGGAAGTATATTGGCATCAACCACGAATCCCGAGACAGGCGAGAAGCCGACTTTCGGACAGCTTATGCAGGGGAATATCTCACCTCATGTTGAGATGGTCAGAATACTGGCTACACAGTTCTCAGCAGCTTCCGGTTTATCTGTTACAGATACCGGAGTGATAAACGATGCGAATCCGACAAGCTCTGATGCAATTATTGCTCAGACTCAAACGCTCATCGGAATGGCTGAGCAGCTTAATACCGGGAATGGCGATTCACTTCGGACAATCGCCCAGATGGCTCTTGCGATTAAGAACAATACTACACTTGAAGGTTTAAGTGATGATCAGAGTGATATTGTGGCTCACTTTAAGAACCCCGCAATGCCTTCTGTGGCAGCTACGACCGATGCAGCCGTGAAGATAGCATCCAGCAGACCGAGCTTTGCTCAGACTGATACATTCCTCGAGATGATTGGATTTGATCAGGCAGACATCCGCAGAATCAAAGCACAGGAAGCACGAAGCCGAGGCTACACCACTCTGCAAGAGGTGATGGATAATGGCGAAGAGGAAAGTTAAGAAAACCCAGCCCGTCAGAATGTCGGAAGAGGCATGGAATGAATACATCAGAAGGCTCCGATTGCTCTCGGATGATACCTATAACTGGGTAATGAAATGGCTTGATGGATTAGATATTGCAGGCTTGTCTGATGCTGAGTGGAATCGATTTGTTAATCTGCTGTACATCAAAGTGGTCAAAAACGGAGAGGCAGCAGCTACGTTATCGGCAGAGCTTTTCGAGTACATGACTCAGAACTCACTTGAGAACTTAGCTCATGTTGATATGTTCGTGAATGATGATATTCGTGAATTGTATCGGATGGTTTACGGTGTAAAAAAATATGGAAACCCCAAACTTATTGCAGAAGGGGCTTCGAGATATGTCAAACTCAGCTCCGTGGATACGGTCCTCGGAAATGCTCTGAAGTATGGCTGTGAGGTTGCGTGGATACCTCATGGAGATACTTGTGCATTTTGCATTGCACTTGCATCAAACGGCTGGCAACCTGCATCAGAGAAGCTTGTTAAGAATGGACACGCTGAACACGTTCATGCTAATTGCGATTGTACATTCGCTGTTAGATATAGCCGTGATGTTGATGTTGAAGGCTATGATGATGGCAAGAAATATCGAAAGATTTACTATGATACGGAAGGCTCTGATTCATCGGAGCGAATCAAAAACTTAAGACGAGAGCTTGATGCTGAGAACAAAGAGGAAATCAAAAAACAACAGCATGAAGCCTATGAGGAAAGGAAAAAGCGTAAGGAGCAGACCGAAGCCGATGCAAAAGCATCGTTCAAGGAAGCATCTGAACGCTTTTTTGATATATAAAGCAACTCGTGCTTAAAACGAGGAATTTTACTCATTGGAGGATAAAAAATGGAAACTGTGAATCAGGAAGCAACGACCACTCAAGAGAATGTCGAAGAAGAGACAAAGACTTTTACTCAGGCAGAACTCGACAAGATAGTCGGGGACAGACTTTCAAGAGAACGAAGCAAATACGCTGACTATGAATCCTTGAAAGAGAAAGCCGCTCGACTTGATGAGATGGAAGAAGCAAACAAATCAGAATTGCAGAAAGCGATGGAACAGGCTGAAAGCTATAAGAAAGAGCTTGAAGAGCTTAAGTCAGCCGAAGCAATTCGGAACATCAGGGAGCAAGTCTCAAAGGATACCGGAATCCCGATGAACTTACTTACTGGAACCACTGAGGAAGATTGCAAAGCTCAGGCTGAAGCAATCAAAGCATTCGCCACACCGACATATCCAACAGTAAAGGATGGCGGAGAGATGCAGAACACAAACGGGCAATCAACTAAGCAGCAATTCGCTGATTGGTTTGCTCAAAACGCAAATATTCATTAAAAGGAGAAAAGAAAATGGCAGATATTAACAGAACTACTAATTCTATGGCGCTTCCTTCTGATCTTTCACAGGAAGTCATTCAGAAAACACAGGAAGAGTCCGCAATAATGAGGCTTGCTCGTCCGATCGCTCTTCCCGGAAGAGGAGTAACAATTCCCGTAATTACCGGTGATCCCGAAGCAGCTTGGGTGGCTGAGACAGCTTCAAAGCCCGTATCAAACGGAACACCCGCAACCAAGCTTATGACAGCTTACAAGATCGCAGTAATCGAGACATTCTCAAAGGAATTCGTCAGAGATGCACAGGCTCTTTACGATGCACTTGTGGAAAGACTCCCCAAGTCTCTTGCGGCAGTATTCGATAGCACAGTTGTTGGAGCTACACAGGCTCCCGGCAATAACTTCGATACATTCGCAAGCTGTACCGCTCAGAGCATTCTCAATGCTAACAATGGTACATACCTTGGACTTGTAGCCGCTGATGGCGATATCGCAGCTCATGGCGGAATCATGAACGGACTTGCACTTTCAGCTCAGGCTAAGTCACTCCTTCTTTCCGCAGTTGATACCACAGGCAGACCGATATTTCTTGCATCTGCAAAAGAGGGCGTTGTTGATAAGGTTCTCGGAGTTGACACACACTTCAACAAGAACCTTTACAAAGCCGGTGATTCATCTACTTCAACTCCCGCAACCGTAGGTATTGCGGGTGATTGGTCACAGGCTATGTATGGAACAGTAGCAGGTGTTGAAATTAGCTTCTCAGACACAGCTACGCTCACAAGTGGTAATACCACAATCAACCTGTGGCAGCAGAACATGGTAGCAGTTAGGGCTGAAATCGAGGTTGGCTTCCGTGCAGATACCTCATGCTTCAACCGTCTGACTGGTGCTATACCTTCATAATGGTCGAATTTGTTAACAAGACAACCGGAACTCGTATGTGGGTCGCGGAAGATAGGGTAGAAGAATACAAGGCGGCAGGGCATAAGCTCGCCGCTGCTTCACCCGTCCCCAAGGAAGAGGAGAAGGAAGTCAAGAAACCTATTAAATCAGTGAAGCGAGGAAAATAATATGGCATATGCTACGGTGGCAGATGTACAAGCCCGAATGACAAGAGAACTGTCAGAGGATGAGCAAGCAGTCTGCTCCACTCTCCTCGATGATGCCGCAGTAATAATCGACTCATACAATGTCAATGCATCAGCCGATGCGAAGAAGGTTGTATCGTGCCGAATGGTAGTAAGAGCAATGGGCGATGGCGATGATGGCGTTGGAGTGCCAGCCGGAGCTACGCAGGGCTCTATGTCAGCAATGGGATACTCTCAGAGCTGGACCATATCAAGCGGCGGCTCAGTCGGTGAGTTGTATATCGCTAAACTCGAGAAAAAATTATTAGGAACGGGAGATAAAATCGGAAGTTACAGCCCGACCGAAGCTCTTGTCCCGCAATTAGAGGTTTAATTATGATAAAAGGAATGACTGTCAAATTACTCGTAAAAACTCAAATAGGCATAGATCCATTCAATAAACCCGTTTATTCGGAGCGATGGATTGATGTCGAAAATGTCCTTGTGGGGCAGCCGACAACGGACGAAATCGAGTCTGAACGGATTATATCCGGCAAAATAGTGAGCTATGTCCTCGGGATTCCGAAGGGCGATGTCAACAACTGGGTTGATACCGAAGTCGAGTTTTTTGGTCAGAACTTCCGAACGATAGGATTCCCAACTCAGGGAATCGAAGCAAATATCCCACTAAAGTGGAATAAAAAGGTAAGGGTTGAAGCTTATGTCTAAAAGCAAGATAAAATTCGAACTTGATAGAGATGGAGTCAGTGAGCTTATGAAGAGCAGTGCGATGGATGCCGTATTAACAGCAGAAGCCGCCTCTAAGACCGCAGGACTCCCCGCCGGGTATAAGTCGGACCTGCACCACTTTAAACGAAGAGATGCTGTCTATATCTACCCGGATACAGAAGAAGCCAAAAGAGATAATTGGAAAAATCACACACTCACGAGGTTGTTATGATCGAGGAAATTATTATCAATTACTTAACTGAAAAGCATTGGGATGTATTCGCTGAAAAGCCGGATAACCCACCGAGAGAGTATGCGCTTATAGCGAAAGTTGGTGGCGATATGACTAACCATATTCGCAGAGCAACAGTCGATATTCAGGTGTATTCTGATTCGACCTATAATGCATCAAGCCTTAATGAGTTGATGATTGCGGATATGCTCGGCTTTGATGATGCTTCGGTTAGCGATCATAATTTGATTTCAGAGATGATATACAACGATCTCGACAACGGCATCTATTCTTACCAAACCACTTGGGAATTTTATTATTATTAAAAAAGGAGATATAAGGCATGAATACAAAGTATGTTACAGCCGGAAAGCCTAAAGTTTCAGGAGCTGTTTTTGTCGGTCCTACAACGGCAACTCTGCCGACAGACCCCACAAGTACTCTGACCGGATTCACTGAACTCGGTTATGTGTCTGAAGATGGACTCACCAACAGCAACAGCCCTGAAAGTGAAAATATTAAGGATTGGGGCGGAACAACCGTTCTGACCGTTCAGACAAGCAAGGATGATGATTTCAGCTTTACTCTGCTTGAAGTCCTTAACCCCGAAGTGCTTAAGGTAATTTATGGTAGCGACAATGTTACTGTAGATTCACAGAGCAATGTTGTTTCTGTAAGCGCAAACAGCGATCAGCCCGAGGCCCATGCATGGGTATTCGATATGGTTGTGAGAGATGGAAGAATGAAGAGAATTGTAATTCCCTCAGCCTCTATCTCAGAGCTTGGTGATATCGTTTATGCTGGAAATAGTGCATCTGGCTACGAGATCACGCTTTCGGCTACACCCGATAGCTCCGGCAATACTCACTATGAGTACATTGAGGCAGAGTCGTAATAAACACCAATAATCGGCGCAGCTCTTCGTGGGTTGCGCCTTTTTCATTAGCAAGGAGAAAACAAAATGAAGATAACGACTAAAGACGGGTATGAACTTGAAATCAAGGAAGAACACCTTGATGATTATGAGCTTCTTGAGGCTCTCGATGCGGTAGACCGAGGAAAGACCGCAAGGCTCACCTTTGCATTTGAAAAGCTTCTGGGAACCAAGCAGAAGAACAAACTACTCGAAAGATATAGAGATAAGGACACTGGCATAATTTCGGCAACAAAGATGTATCCGTTGATATCTGAGATTATGGAGCAGATCAAGGAAGCTCAGGATAAAGAAGTAAAAAACTGATGATGCTCGCAGCCATGTTTGGAGTGGATAGGGATGCTTTAATCTGCGATTTGGCAGAAACATACCATATCTACGATTACAGAGCATTTCCACCACACTACATCGCCATTCTGGCGGTTGGCTTGCGAGATGACAGCAGAATCAAGATGAAGATAAGCGAGCAGAGGCTCACGCTTGATCAAGTGCTGCTTGCATCGATTTATGACAAGATAGCTCAGCTCGTATGGCTCAATAGCAGAGACGGAAGCAAAGGGTGGAACCGTCCGAAGTCTGTATTGCTGGAGCTTACGAAAGAGCCGAAAGAAAGCGAATACAAATCGATGTCTCCCGAAGAATTTGAACAAATTCGGGAACAGAAACTAAGGAGGAATAAACATGGCTGATTTAGGAAAAGCTTATGTTCAGATAATTCCATCCGCAAAAGGCATTAAAGGGAACATTGAAAAAGAACTTAATAATGAGATGGATGATGCCGGGAAGAAAGCCGGAGATTTTTTCTCCGGTGGCTTCGGCAAGGTACTAAAAACTACTGGGAAAGTGGCACTTGCCGCATCCGCTGCCGTTGCTACGGGTATCGGAATTATTACCAAACAAGCGGTCAGCAATTATGCTGAATACGAACAGCTTGTTGGTGGTGTTGAGACACTCTTTGGAGCTTCGGCAGATAAGGTCAAACAATATGCCGCTCAAGCTTATCAGACCGCCGGAATGTCGGCAAATGATTACATGACCAATGTAACAAGCTTCTCAGCTTCTCTCTTGCAAAGCCTTGGCGGAGACACGGAAAAAGCCGCAGAGGTGGCTAATAGGGCAATGATCGATATGAGTGATAATGCTAATAAGATGGGTACCAACATGGAAAGCATTACCAATGCATATCAGGGATTTGCGAAGCAAAATTACACTATGCTCGATAACCTTAACACAATGGGGGCACTCGCCGCATAAACGAAGGGCGATGTGCGAATCCTCTCTGATTGACTTGGAACTCCCGACGGGGACGACAGGGCGCAAGGGTAAAGCCAGCGTGAACGACTAAGTGAGAGGACACCCGAGAGGGTGAAGCGATAGTCTGATCTGCACTTATAACGCTAACAATGAAGGTGCAGTTAACACCTATGCAAACTCGGGTATGGTGGTACAAAGTCAGAGATGGAGCGACTTATTGCCGATTCCGCCGCATTGACTGATGTACAGAAAGAACTTGGTATTACGGTCGATGCTAATGATATGAGTTTTGGAAATATCGTCAATGCGATATCAGTAATGCAGGCATCGATGGGAATTGCCGGAACAACCTCATCGGAAGCACTTGGAACTATAAGCGGAAGCTTGAACATGACCAAAGCTGCTTGGGATAACTTACTCACCGGCATAGCTAACCCCGATGCTGACCTCGGAAAGCTTATTGGCGATTTGGTAACATCAGCCACAGCCGCAGTCAATAATTTGCTTCCGGTGGTTCAACAGGCTCTTGTTGGAGTAGTTCAATTCGTTGGTGAAGCAATTCCTCCCATAATCGAGATGCTTCCGGGGCTCCTCGAGCAGCTTGTTCCGGTCGCACTGAATGCATTTGGAAATGTGATAGGGGCTCTAATGTCGGCATTGCCCCAGCTCCTTAATGTGGCGTTACAAGCAGTTATAACTATAGCAAATGGCATTACCGAAGCACTCCCCACACTTGTCCCGTTTGTGGTCGATATCGTGCTTCAAATAGCTGATACGCTCATGAGTAATCTTGGCGACTTACTGATTGCAGCCACAGAGATAATTGTTGCTCTGGCAGAGGGCTTGACAAATGCCCTTCCGACTCTACTTGCAAAGGCGCCGGAAATTATTCAAGAACTAAGTGATGGACTTATGAAAGCGGCTCCTCAGCTTAATTCTTGTACAATCGAGGTTATGAATACCATCACGGCAGGTTTGATTCAGAATTTGCCTTTGATTATATCAGCTGCGCTTCAAATCATGACCACTTTGGTTAATGCACTGATTCAGAATATCCCTGCATTACTTTCAGCAGCAACACGAATTATGCAGAGTTTTAAGAGTAGTTTCAACATAGATTGGTCATCGCTTGGAACTAATATAATCGATGGTATTGCAGCTGGTATCAGCTCGGCGGCTGGTTCCATTGCTTCCGCTGCACGTTCAGCAGCTCAGAACGCTCTGAATTCTGCCAAATCGCTTCTTGGAATCCATTCGCCTTCGAGTGTATTTAGAGACCAAGTCGGCAAGATGATCGGTGAAGGTATGGCTCTCGGTATCGAGGATTCGGAAGGAGCAGTTAACAAGGCTCTGGCAGAACTTTCCAATGATACTACGGCTCAGGCACAAGTCACTGTTGCGGCAAATGCTCGAAATGGACTCGCACCGGCATATAGCGAGGCTTATGCTTATCAGACTCAGCTTGCAGGAGCTGGCGGAGACATCGTTATCCCGGTATATATCGGACAGAGAAAGATTGAGCAGATTGTTGTTAATGCGATTAACAAAAACAACTATAAGAGCGGAGGGAGGTAATTAGATGCTCGGTGAAGATTACATCAAGATAAATAACGTTGAATATACTCCCTCGACATTCAAATACAAATCGGATCCGGTGGAGAATGTACTTAGATCAGAAGCCGGAACCGATCTTGTAAATGTGGTTAGGCTCAGGAAGTATACCTTTGAATTGACATGGGAGGGTATCACTTACGAACTTATGTCAGAGCTTGAGGCGTATTGCTATTCAAGACTTGTTACCCTTAAGTGGAAAGGTACGGAATATTCATGCAGAGCAAGAGAAGGTAATTCGAGCATGATTGACCATTCATGGCGATATCGAGGCTCTGATGGACTTTGGAACTTCTCCATGTCGCTCATTGAAGTTTAAAGACAGGAGGACAGCGAATGTATCCTGTATCACCATATTATATCGAAGCACTTCGGGATCCTGTCCATGTTACGCACATGCATGGAACTGTTGGAAATACGAGCTTTACGGAGGCGGACTTCTCAGCTCTCACCATCTCGAAGCAATGCTCCGATAACAATTCAATTAAAATCGGCTCCGTCTATATGGCGGAGCTGCACATTACTTTTGTTAATGATCTTGGGATATCTTGGCAGAATGCAAAAGGACTCGAAATCACTCTGACTGAACTTTTGGAAGTTAGAGGATTTTTAGACGAGGAATCGGTCCCCGGTGGCAAGTATTATATCGCTCAAGTTGACTACACTAAGGACGGTATCGAAGTAACTGCTTATGATGCCATGTCAAAGATCGACAAGAATATCAGAACTGGAGCAGTGTCTCTCAAAAACAGAACGCTTCCGGCAATGCTTGAGGATATCTGCGAGGAATGCGGAGTTGAACTTGGCAATGTTGATTTTGATGGATATCCGAATCATACCGGCATCTTTACGATTTCCGATGATAATGACTGCGATACTTACCGAGATATAGTAAGCTA
>Ga0326513_10004435_pt1 | contig 10069 bp, 8 predicted proteins | sample 2_2465_0518_D_FD_203654 | JGI IMG/M metagenome (GOLD analysis project Ga0326513, IMG submission 203654) | Bovine rumen microbial communities from UC Davis, California, United States - 2_2465_0518 | ecosystem: Host-associated > Mammals > Digestive system > Stomach > Rumen | place: USA: California...
GAACCGCGGAGGCAAGACCGTGATCTACATACAGGGCAAAGGGCATGAGGACCGTGCGGACTGGGCAGACGTTCCGCCAGAAGTCGAGAAGGTTATACGCTCCTATCTGACCTCGCGGCACTGCACTGACCCGAAGGCCCCGTTGTTCGTGTCCGTCGCGAGGCGCGATTACGGGCAGAGAATGACGACGCGCAGCATTTCGAGAGTCATCAAGAACGCGATGAAGTCCGCCGGTTATGACTCACCCAGGCTCACGGCGCATTCGACGAGGCATACAGCTGTAACTCTTGCCCTTCTCGCAGGCATTGAGCCTCGCAAGGTGAAGGACTTCGCGCGGCATGTGTCCGAGGCGACGACGCTCATATATGCGCATGACCTCAGTGCAGAAGAGTCGCGTGACGAGTGTTCGGAGGCAGTCGCGCAGGCGTTGTTCAGATAGCCGGCGGCGTCGTTCAGACTTTCTTTTTTACCGGCATGGAAACCGGTACGGAGGCACCTCGCGAGGGGTGCTTTTATGTTTGGAGGGAATCGCAGACGGGTGTTCAGAAGTTGACCGGTTAACGCCCCGATTGTCTGAAAATTAACATTAACGGACAATTACGAACATTAACGAACGTTCATACATGCTATAATATGCAGGAGCGCAGGCCGGTAAAAAAGAAATGCCCAGGCGACACAAACCGCCCAGGCATTCGACGAGCACCGACATGTGATACACTTCGATTTTGAGAGAGATGAACAAAGCGCACCACGAGACCGCAACAGACCGCAATAAGATTGAGGCTCACAAATTGAGGCATCGCAACAAAGGTTTACTGCAAATGAACGGAGGTTCAAAGCAAATGAAGATTCATTGCAAACCGAGGCGCATCGCAAACCGAGGCACACGAGGCACATCGCAAACCGAGGCGCATTGCAAGACACATCGCAGATAATCGAGGTCCACTGCAAATGAAAGTATATCATAACCCCACCTCAGACAGTCTATTATTTCTCACTGGGCAGCGTTGGAGGGTAGTAGACGAAGACGCCGAGGAACTTACCGGAGTGATAGACGCCGGCGAGGTCCGCATCACCCTTCACCACATGACGGCAGTCGACGAGAAGACCGCAGTGCCGTATTTCCTCGCGTATCTCTTTCTGTACGCCTCAGAAGGCTACACGAAGGACCCGTTGAAACCCTTCTCAGTACTTTGGAGGCAGACCGCCGCCGCCGCAGGGCTTGACCTCACGCCGAGGCCCCAGCGGTCCGAGCCGAGAGAGAAACGCGAGAAGAGAAGAGTGCAGCGCATTCTTGACCGGCATGCCGCCGGCATGAGGTACGCATACAGCCTTCTATCACGGATTGACGTGACGGCAGGTGAAGACAGCATGGCACGCCCAGTTCTCGACATGGCGCGCAGCAGGCTCACCCCAGGGGGCGCAGTCCTCGCGGTTCACCCGTCGTTCGGCGCACTTCTCGAGTCCAAACACACCATTGCGACCGTTACACCGGAGTTTATGAGGCTGCATAATCCGCCCTCGCGGAAATTGAGGCCCGACACGCCCGAGACGGTCCGCAGACTTCACGGCGGCGCGTGGGAAATGCTCACACATTCCCAGATACGGAACAACATCAGGCAGGGAACGGCGAACACTGAATCACTGGGAACCCTCGCAGGGCATTCCTTTTTACAGGTCAACCGGAAAGAATACATTGCGCGGCAGGGGTTCACGAACGTCATTATCAACCCGTTCTTGCACCTTATTGCCATCATGCTTGACGCCGGTTTTCTCGACTCGTTCGACTACACCGACGGCGAGGCCGCAGGCGACCCGAAGAAACTCGAGACGTGGAGCAGCGTCGGCGGTATCTGGGAGGTGCACGGCATGGCCGAGGTGCAGAAGACTCTGACCGGTAAAAAGAAAAATCAGCAGGCAGGGCAGTCCGCCGCCAAGTCCGAGGACACCGACACGAAGACCGAGGCCGGCGCGTCGTCTGACACTCCGAAGAAGTCCGCCGAGGCACCTCGCACAGTCGCGAAGGACACCGGCACCAAGTCCGCCGAGGCTCCTCGCAAGGCTCAAACAGTCGAGGCGACCGCGAAGACCGTGACAAGGGAGCAGGGCGAACCCGTCGGCGAGGTTGCAGCAGAGACTTCAGAGCAGGTTCATGACGTTCCGGAGGCGACGCCCAGGGCGAAGACCTTCACCGGCATGGAGGCGCGGCAGGCTCCTCAGACAGGTCCGCAGGGAGCGGAGGCGAGTGCCGCAGGGCAGTCCCTTGACGACTCCGCAGGCGAGGCCGTATCAGTCAACGGCGTCGAAATGGTAATCGACGGAGTGCCGAGACCCAGTGCGCAGGCAGTCGGGATTCAGAAAGTTCAGATTGATGAAGGATTGTTGGAAAGTACGAAGACGAGGCGACGAACGCAGACAAAAGAAGAAAGCGACCCTTTCCGAAGGTAACCCCACCTCAGTAGAAATAGCCGCTCCGTTGTCTTCAGTATAGCGCAGGCAACAACGCTTTATTCATAGTTTTTCGTCTTTTTTCGCAATTTTTTGTGATGTACCTCACAAAAAACAGTATAAGAAACTATAAGAAACTATAAGAAACTATAAAGCCGAGGGCGTCAACCACCGTGAACGCCCCGTTCACCTCACTTCACGCAGCGTCAACTTCTCTTCACGCTCCTCGCGCCGCCGTTGACTTTTCTTTACAGGCGGCAACGCCGGTTCACGCCGTGTCCACCTCAGTTCACGCCCTTGACGACCGACCGTGCCGAGGTTCCTCGCGGCAGTCTGACACCCAGCAGGGCGACGGAGGCCGGTAAAAAGAAGAGCAGGCTCACCAGGTGCCCGAGGTTCCTCACCGCGTTCCGTTCCGCCCTCACCGCCCTCGCATGGCTCCTCATGCCGAGGCCGTCGACGCCTTCACCGCCGTTCTGGGAGTCCTCGCGAGGTTGCAGCAGGACTTCACGGAGTTCCGGAGCGTTTGGCCTGTAAAAAGAAAATCCCTCATGCATTGCCGCTCACCCGAGTGCCGTCGCATGCTCAGAGACTCGCGCAGAGCCTCGCAGGAGGTCCGCCGCATAGGGGTGCATCTCACCTCAGTGGAACGCGGCAGGCGCGGTTCTGTACGCATTTCCGAGGGCGTTTTGAGCCTCAGACCGTGCAGAAAACGGCAGCAGAAAAGTGCCGCGAACCCAGTCCGCAAGCCATTCCCGAGGGGGTTCAGACCCTACCACGGAGGTAGTAGGGTTCTACCACGGAGGTAGTAGGGTGCTACCACGGAGGTAGTAGGGTTCTACCACGGAGGTAGTAGGGTTCACCCCAGTAGGAATTAAGGCGCGGCAAGGGTTCCGGCGTGGTTCTTCGTGCTAGTACTTGCTAGGACCTTTTAAGGACTCCTAGCAGAATGAGCGTGCGCCCATAACCGCTAACGCTATGGGCGTACACTCATGACCGGAAAGACGAAGACGGCGGCGAGTCGCAGACCAGTCGGCAAGGCCGCAGACTTTTCTTTTTACAGGCCAAGTGCTTATCGACAGGCACGCGGCATAACCTCACCTCAGTAGACGCCGGCACGTTCCGGCATGGAGCAGACTCATGACAATGACCAGGGCGCAGGCCCTCGACTATGTGAACCAGCAGAATCCGACGTTCCTCACGCCGGCGGCAGACACCTCACTGCGCAACGGCAGACCGATGTTTAAGTGCCCTTGTTGTCCGCATGGTTCCGGCAAGGGTTCCGGCGGCGACGGAATTTGCATCATTCCCGAGAGCGTTCGGACCGGTCACCCCCGTTGGAAATGCTTTTCGTGCGGCATGGTTGAAGACGTCGCAGGACTCTGGGCAAAGGTTCACCCGGGCGATAACAACTTCTCGCAGCTGTATCAGTATTTCAATCTCGACGTCGAGACAGGTGCCGAGGCGTTTGAGCGGAGTGAAAGCGCGGTAGACTTCGGACCAGGTGCCGAGGCAGGCGCAGCCACCTCGCAGGACCGGCAGGCCGGAGCGTCTTCGCAGTCCTCGCAGGAGCCCCGGCAGGAGCAGCAGGCCCAGGCGTCGGCGGAGCCTTCACCCGTCGAAATTCCGCAGGAGTACTTCACCGAAGAGAACATCAAGAAGGCCGTGGGGTACCTCGCGACGCGCGGAATATGTGAAAAGCTTGTAAGGGATTGCGGCATAGGATTCGACAGCGTTCACGGTTCACTTGTTATCCCGACCGGCAACGGCTCCTACATTCAGAGAGTCGTTTCACCGAACGCGAAGACCCGTTATTACAAGCATGGCCCCGTACAGCTGTATCTTCTCGAGGCGGCGTTGAAGTACGGCACTGACCGCCCTGTATGGGTAGTCGAAGGCGAAATCGACGCGTTGTCAATCTGGGAGGCCGGAGGCATTGCCGTCGGATTAGGTTCCACGACGAAGGCGAAGGACTTCGAAGAGCGCGTGAAGTCTCTGAAGAACGTGCGGTTCATCATCGCGCTAGACAACGACGAAGACGGCCAGAAGACAGCGAAGTCCCTCGAACAGCTTATGCAGGCGGATCACCTTTCTTTTTACCGGCCCGACGCACTGGGCTTGTACGGCACCGCGAAAGACGCGAACGAGGCGTTGACGCAGAACGGCGAGGCGTTCCGCGAGCGCGTCGCGATGATTGAGCGCAAGTTAACCATGACGCCCGAGGAGCGTTACCAGGAACAGGACACGGCAGGCGCGTGCGCACGGCTCCTCAAAGGCGCGTACACCGCGAAACCGAGAGTGCCTTCACCGTTCGACAACTTGAACGAGATTCTGCACGGAGGTTTTCGCGCCGGCCTGTACACTCTGGGAGCGGTCACCGGCGCAGGCAAGACAACAATCGCGATTCAGATTGCGGACTTCATGGCCTCGAAAGGGTATGACGTTGTATATATTTCCCTCGAAATGGCAGAGCATGAGATCGTAGCGCGGTCCCTTTCACGCCTCACTTCAGAGATCCGCACGGCCCTCACCGACGACCGCCGCACAGTTTGGAGCGCAGTCGACATCATCGACGGCGACCCGTCGGCGAGCGCGGATAAACGCAGGGTTCTCGAGGCCGCCGCCGAGCGGTATCAGAGAACCATCGCGCCTCATTTTTGGATTGCCGAGGGCACCGACGATCTTACCGTCGCGGATATCCGCGGACTTGTCGCGGCCCATGTGAACGCCCGTCACCGCAGTCCCGTGGTTTTCGTCGACTATTTGCAGCTTGTCGCGCCGCCGGCAGACGTCGACGGCAAAGAACTCCACCTCACCGACAAACAGGTAATCGACCGGAATATCAAGCAGTTCAAATATTTATCGAGGGATTACAAGACGCCCGTCATCTGCATAACCTCGTATAACCGCAACTCTTACGACGCGAAGGCGTCATTGAAGTCGGCGAAGGACTCCGGCAGCCAGGAATACACCTCAGATGTAGTTCTCGCACTTCAGTACTTCGGAACCGGCGAGGAGTGGTTCAACCTCGAAGACGCGCAGGGCAAATCCCCCCGTGAGATTGAATTGTGCGTTCTGAAGAACCGGAACGGACCGAACGGCAAAAGAGTTCAGTTGGAGTACCGCAGCAGGACAAACAGATTTTTGCAGGCGTCGGAGCCGTTCAGAGTACCCGTGAAACCCGACGGCAAGGGCGACGGCAAGAAGTAGCAGAGACTTTTCTTTTTACCGGCCTAGCGTCGTCGACAGCCTGGGAGCGTGCGCCGTTCCCGGGCTTTTTCGTGTCCGTTCTGGGAGTCGTCGGCAGGTCCTCGCGGCATTCCGGCAGGTCAAAAAGTTTAACTGGCTAAACTTTTCCAGCGTTTTTTACGGTCAAAATCGCTAGCGCAGGATCGCACGCTTGAACCAAAACGTGTACAAACTGTACCCGTTTCGGGCGTGCCCGGCAGCAAATTTGCCGCCTTTCCTGTTCCCCGAAGGCGCAGCGCAGAGCGTGCGGCAGGGCGTGCCCTGTAATCCCGAACGGCCTCGCACAACTCTTTCCAAAATGGAAACAGTCCGACTTCACCGGTCCGGCATGCCGAGGCGACCTGCACACTTTTTGGCAGGATTGCCACCCTTAAAAAAGAGAATTGCGGCATTTGCGGATATATAAAAAGATGTAACCGCCGTTGTGTCATCTGTATTGACAATAACGCCCGTTTACGCTAAATTGTACATAACCCCACATCAGTAGCGAGACGCCGCATGAATCCGACGAACCTCACGCAACTGAAACTCGCGATATTCCGCACCAGCCTCATAACCGCCCGTGCGGAATGCCGCCGCCGCAGTTTCACTCTAATCTTCACCTCAGATCCGAAACTCAGACCCGTCGACCCACCGCCGCCGCTTGCCCGAGAAGATGAAGTGCGCCTCGCGGCGTATGACCTCAACAGGTATGCAGGCCGTGCCGCGGCATGGGCAGTTCTCGAGGCCGCAGACCGTGCACGGGCCGCCCTCGACGCATGGATCAAACGGACCGACGACGACGGCACGCCCTTACCCGAGGCGGTTCCGCAGCAGAACCCCGAATGCGTCGTGCCCGTTCCCGAGGAAACCGGCGACACATTGCCCAGGGCGATACGCCGTGCCGCAGTCGACACGACCGAGGAAATTTGCCGGCAGTACGGGTTCAGTTTTGATTTAGTGTTCGGCAGGTCCACGGCGAACGGCACGGAGTTCCGCGAGTTCACCCAGAAGGCGGCCTCGACGCTCCTCGACGGAATCGCGCATCAGACTTCGGAGCAGCTTGCCCAGGGCGCGAGGCAGCTCCGGTTCACTGCACCGCCGTGCGAGCCTCGCAGGTTCCGCAGGGAACTGAAGATTCACGGCGACAGTGCTGTTGTAGAGTGGAACATCATAATCAACGATCACCCCGACGACGGCGAGGACTGACCGCGTGACCGGTAAAAAAGAAACCCTCACCGCATGCGCGTGGCTTGCGTCATTCGCGTCATTTCCTCGCGAGGGTACAGACCTGCACGGGCTTGCGGCAGACCTCAACAGAGCGAGACAGAGCGCGAGCAACGGGCGTTCACGGCGCAGGGAGCAGAGAGCCTTTTCTTTTTACAGGCCAGGGGAGGGGGGTTAAAAATGACCCCCGTACACAAAAACAGCGCACCATGCCCCCAACTTTTTACACACACGGGCACAATGGGTTCACCCAGTTGGCACGCTTTTTGCCGAGCCTCACATACATGCACACACCTCCGGAAATGTGAACCGTGTCTGAAAATAATTGAAAAATCATTCTTGACATTACCGCCCATAAGCGTACAATACTCCGTAGAGAGATGAAACACCAACAGCAGCACAGCGAGGCGGCAATATGAACAAAATCAACCCTTCAATCGAATTCGGCATGCTCAGTGCCTTCATGGATAACGTTCTGCGCATGGTAACCGCGGCAAGGACATGCAAGAACGTTGCTATCACTTTCACCCGTGAGAGATTCATGAGCAACGGCGACACCGAGTGCAACATGGTTCAGAGCATCGAGATTAAGTGCCCTTCTCTTGACGACATTGTAGGCATGTTCGGAGTGTGCAGGACCGTGAAGGAGTTCTGCGCGTGCGCATGGTACGGCGACACAATGCCGAGGCGCGTCGCGTGCGAGGTCATCGACCCCGAAGAAGACGACTGCGGCAACGTGCCCGACAAGAGAATTATTCTGAAAGTTTCCGGAGCAAGGTACTGACACCCAGGAGGCCGGCGAGAGTGCCGGCCATTTTCCTGCATGAGGGAGCGAGAACAATATGTGCAAAGAGCGAGAAGAGTACGAACCGACGAAAATCGAGCAGCTTGAACGGGATCTGAAAAAGGTCCTTATACAGCTGTACGCGAAGGAGTCGGCGAAGTACGTCGAGGAGCGCGGCGAACCCGAGGCACTTGCGGCGATGTATCCGCAGAACTATGACGAAATGCCGGAGGAGTGGGCAGACGGCGAGGCCGGCATGCTATCCCGTGAGACGTGGCAGAGAGCGGACCATTATGCCGCCGTGTACTCGTTTCAGAAGAAGGCGGCAGGACTCCGGAGCGCGGAGTCTTACAAGTCAGTCTCATACGACGGCGAGGCCGGCGACCTCATCGAGAGAACCGAGGCATTAGGGTTCACGAAGGAGGGCACGAAGGACTTGATCAACCTTCTAAAGTCGCTTGAAAACGACTCTTCGAACCTTGTCGACGACGCAGGCGACTGGGCACCGCTTGTCAGAATGCCCGACACCGATGATCTTACGTGGGCAATTATCAGACTTGCGGCCCAGTACGGAGTGCAGGCATGCAACCATTTCGGCATAGAGTTCCGCGAGGCTTACGGCAATGACACAGGACTCTGGGATCTTGCCAAGTGGTCCCAGGCGCAGGCCGAGGAGCTCATGAAGACAATACGCAAACACGTGCGGTTCGACTTCGAAGAGTGGAACATGTTCCGCAGCGTGAAGGAATAGCAGGCGGCGGACTTCGGTCCCGAGGCCGGTAAAAGAAGAATGTGCCGGCCTTGTCGACAGAACGCAGAGACTTTTCTTTTTACAGGCACAGCAGAAGGAGTATAACGAAATGGCAGAGAATCAGAACGCGAAGTTCTACACCGTGAAGGAGGCCGCGGAGGTGTTCCGCGTGTCCGAGCGCACCTTATGGCGTTGGATTAAGTCCGGCAGGCTCACCGCGACGAAGTTCGGCAAGATTTACCGCATCACGCCCGAGGAAATCCGCAGGGTTCTCGCGGCAATGACCGGCGAGGAGCAGGAGGAGCGCGAGATCGATCTTATGATCAGCGACGACGAGGGCGACCGCGGTATCTCGCAGGAGTCGGAGCGCGATTTACCGTGACAGATTGAGGAGCGAAGAGAGATGAACGGCGAGAAACACTTGAACATGCTTGCGGAGGTTATGCCGCCGGAGGTCCTCGCGAAGGTCCGTGCAGAGATTGAGAACGGCAGGGCACGCGACGTTCTGGGAGCCACGGCGAGAGTCCTCGCGAGTCTGATACAGGAGCAGCACCCGTTTCCGGAGTCCTCGAAGGCGTTGCAGGACTTCGCACTTTATTGCCAGGACCGCACACTTGATCTTTGGGGCGTCGCGTTGGCTTACGACCGGCACAAGAGTCCCGAGGGCGTCAACGCGGAGCGCGTGAAGTCGTTCTGGGAGGACTGGGCGCATGAGTACATTGACACTTACGAATATACCGAAGGCGCGTTCGACCCCGAGGACCCCGGGAACCAGGCAGACATTCCCGACGGACTGAAACAGAAATTCATTCTTGACAATAGCGAACAATAACGACATAATGCATTTATGGTCAACGAGTCCGGAGGACACATCATGAATGCACTTGTTCCGCAGCAGGCCGGCGAACTCACCGCCGGTTTTTCCTCACCCTCACTCTATTCCAACTTCATTCATTACGTCGACGCGTCGGCGAAGACCGTCGAGACCTACACTAGGGCATTGAGGCAGTTTGCAAAATACCTCGCGGACAACGGAATCACCGAACCGAATCCCGATACAATCACCGAATACCGCGACAGTTTGAAGGCGGCAGGCAAGGCCCCGGCCACGGTTCAGATCTACATGACTGTTGTGCGTCTCTTTTTCCGGTACCTCGAACGCGAAGGCGTCTACATGGACATCGCGGAGCATGTGAAGGGCGCGAAGGTTGACCGGTCCCACAAGAAAGACGCCCTCACCGCGAGCCAGGCACGCGAAGTTCTCGACACTTCTCGCAAATCCGTCGAGGAGTCCGAGGCAGGCTTGCGCGATTATGCTATTGTTATGCTTACTCTTGCGACGGGAATGCGTACAATAGAAGTTGTCCGCGCGAACGTGGAGGACATGAGGAACCGCGGAGGCAAGACCGTGATCTACATACAGGGCAAAGGGCATGAGGACCGTGCGGACTGGGCAGACGTTCCGCCAGAAGTCGAGAAGGTTATACGCTCCTATCTGACCTCACGGCACTGCACTGACCCGAAGGCCCCGTTGTTCGTGTCCGTCGCGAGGCGCGATTACGGGCAGAGAATGACGACGCGCAGCATTTCGAGAGTCATCAAGAACGCGATGAAGTCCGCCGGTTATGACT
>Ga0326513_10004436_pt1 | contig 10066 bp, 21 predicted proteins | sample 2_2465_0518_D_FD_203654 | JGI IMG/M metagenome (GOLD analysis project Ga0326513, IMG submission 203654) | Bovine rumen microbial communities from UC Davis, California, United States - 2_2465_0518 | ecosystem: Host-associated > Mammals > Digestive system > Stomach > Rumen | place: USA...
GGCATCAACGGTAGGAGCCGTTCTAATCATTTTGTACATCACGTTCTTAACCGTGTTATTGGCTTGGCTTTCATAAAGGCGGTTTTCCAGCGCATCAATATCAATCAGCCGCATTGTGTTCCTCCTCTCCGTCCATGCGAGCGCCACAGTTGGGGCAATATCGAGGCATATCATCATCGTCTATCATAAAAACGATTTCCCCGTCCACACGTTCGTTGCACACAGAACAAATGCAATCTATGAAATCATCAATCCACCGTCCGTGCCGTACCTCCACAGCGTCCACGGCGGGGATGGAACACCGCATCCGCTCTACAACAGCATCACGATCTGCCGGGGTGTCAAGGCTTGCGGTTTCCGTGAGAATCCATCGCTCTACATCACTCAGCCGCACCAGCTTGTCATTCTCCATTGTGGGCCACCCAAATATCCCCGGCACCTTCGGGCTTTGTTCCGTAGCATTTAATCACATCTCCGGCCTTCATCATCGTGGCGTTCATCGGCTTGATCGACATTGTGTAACTGTCGTAATCCTCGCTCCACAGATAACAGAAATATGCCGCTGTGATGTTGTCTGGTACTTCAAGCGTTATTTTCATGTTTCCTCCTTCGGCGGCTCCAAACCGCCCCATTGTTCTGCCATGGCTTTTGCTATGCCGGGGAAGGTTTTGCTACGGAGCTTTGCAATTTGTGGGTCGCTAAACCGCAACCATTTCCCGTTAGCATCGCGTCCGTCTGCGTGTGCTCCAACAGAATAGCCGCCCTCTAAAATTTCGCCAGGGTCAACAACATCTGTTGGTCGTAGCAAAGGAAGCCCTTTAAGCCAAAGGCAAGTTTTTTTCCGCGCATGGTGCCCGTATTCATACGGCTGGATTATCTGGTCTGGTTTTCTGTAAACGGTGCTGATAACGCCTACAGGGTTTTCAATGGCGATATGTTTGCAATCCGCATTTACAAAAGCCATGAAAAAATTAATTGCATCTTCCCTACTTTTTGCTCTTTCGATTGCCTTTTCTCCGTACTTTTCGACATTAAACCAACGGTTTCCCGTTACGGTTAAATATGTGCAAGGCGGGTGTGCGATAATCAAATCCCACCGCTCCGGCGTGTCATGGTTTTTCCCATCATTCGTTGTAAACCACGGACACCCATAACCGCCGCCTTTATATCCGTTAAGGATTCGCAATACATCATCCTGGATATGCCACTCAGGGTGTCCTCCGCTACACTCCTGTATGTCACAGCTATACGCCTCATGCCCAAGCGCACGAAACGCCTTGCATACTTCCTGCGATTCTTCACAGGCAACTAATACTCTCACGGCTTGTCCTCCTTCGGCGGCTCCGGCAAAGGCTTCCAATGGGTAATTTTGTAGTCCGTGTGGAAATACTGCCACGGAGATGACCACTCTTCTTCCCCTTTGCTTGATGGGAAAAACTTGAAAAGAAATCTGTCCGCTATTACCGTCACGTGTTCGCCCCAAAAGCCGTCTGCGTTTCCTATCGCATACACAAGAACGCTCGTGTTTATCTCCGGCAACCTCTCCTCCACGCTTATCCACCTGTCACGCTCTAGGGCGGCGATGATGTGCTCCACCGTCTCGTCAGTGAGATCAAAGCTGTGAGGGCCGAAATGCGTCATGCCTTCACCGCCGCCGTATTGGTATTCTCGCAATATGCGGATTTCTTTGGCGTTCGTCATTGCTCCACCTCATAGCGACTTGGACAGCTTCAATAACTCTTCCCGGATGACAGTAATTCTCCGCTGAATGCTCTCTTTGCTGTCTGTGATCGACAAATCCCCATAACCGGCAAACGGGTGTTTTCTGCCTTGGTCGCGCCTTGCTTTCTCGTACCTTTCGATTGAGCTTGCAACCCCTGCGAACAACGAGATTATCATGTCAATGTCTTTCATGTTTCCTCCTTACAGGTCATACCGTTCTGCTTCTTCTCTCGTGACAAAGAAGTGAATACCCGGCGCACATTCGTTCCAACGGTTTGTGTCAAACTCCTGTATGGGCTTGACTGTCTCGCCCACACGATAAATGAAATCGCTGTTGTGTCCGCTTCTGGCCTCGCTGATCTCGTTCCCGCTATTGTCGTAGATCGTCAACACAACCGCCTCAGACGCTCTGCACTTTCGCCCGGATGCGCTAGACCGCAAAGCCGTTTCGGGAATGAGGAGCTTCACCACCGCGCCGCCTCTGCATTTCTTCCACGCTGTGAACTCTCCGTCAGACGGGCAGACAGTAGGTAGGAACAACCCCTTCGCCGTGTCAAGATGATAGGCTCCGGACAGGTTGGTTCCGCACAGGTTGGCTCCGGACAGGTCGGCTCTGGTCAGGTAGGCTCCGGACAGGTTGGCTCCGGACAGGTTGGCTCTGGACAGGTTGGCTCCGGTCAGGTCGGCTCCGTACAGGTAGGCTCCGGACAGGTTGGCTCTGGACAGGTTGGCTCCGGTCAGGTCGGCTCCGGACAGGTTGGCTCCGGACAGGTCGGCTCTGGACAGGTAGGCTCTCATGTTATGCCACCCGTCAACATCTTCTCTGAGCCAATGTCTATGGTTTTCTATGATTTTGTTCAGTTCTTCTTGTGTCATGATTTTTCCTTTCCGAACGTCTCCCAGCAAACCTCGCACATCTCAGCGTCGTTTGCACAGTCGTTTTCTTCGTTCATTCCCGGTGGACACATATCCCAGCAATCCCCCGGACAGGAATCTCCGTCACATTTGGACGGGATGTATGCCCATTTACTTACGCTCATATGTCCTCCTTCGGCGTCCCCCACAGGTTCGCAAGGAACAGTTTCTTATCAAGTATTGACATATCAAAACCTCTAAATGCCTATGCCGTATTCCTTCCTCAGCACGTCACGCCACTCATGCAGTTTGATCTTCCCGCTCAGAACACCGGCAGCGCGCTCGTTCCATGCGTCATACACATCCTTGATATAGTCCTCCCCGTCAAACTTATCGAGCAGCACAGACAGCATCAGCGTCAGGCACATGGATGTCGCCTCGTTCGTGGCTTCGACTTTGGCTTTGGCGATCATCCGCTCGACTTGCCAGGGCGCCAGATTAGGAGAAGGGCCTTTTTTCTTCGCATGTACGCTCATGTTTCACCATTCCTGTACCCTCGCGTGTAAGGTTTCGATTCCGTCATATTCATCAATGACGTAATCCATTCCGTCTGGAATATTTACAATACGCAAGTCCGAAACAAACGAGCTTGCTTTCTTTCCAAGCTCTTCTACAACTTCGATCAGAACAGGGTCTTCTCTGTGATCAGAGCCAAGATACAGAATGTCGTTTTCCTCAAAAAAAACGTTGTATTTGGGGTGATCTCCATAATCTCTTGTCGTGTATGTAATTAAAATTCCTGTTTTATCGTCCGCTCGTTTGTAGCGCAAATCTGCGCTCAACTCATATGCGAACAGTTTCAGACCTTTCTTTTTCGCGTATAATTTATACGCTTCATGGGACGGACTAAACCCGCCAAAGCATTTATTAAGGATCACTTTCATCCTTTATTCACCTCCATATACCAACTTAACGTGTCTCTTGCTTCTTCCCATCCGTGAGCGACTTCCATACAGTAGCCGAACGTTTTCAGGGCGTCAGCCCATCGTTTCTGCTCAGTGCTCAATCGGCCTTTTTCGGTTTTCATTTCGATATACAGCCCGTGAAAGCCCCGCATCGGTATCGGCAGAACCAGATCGGGAACGCCTTTTCGCATCCCCATCTGTCTGTTGCGAATCATCCAACCGTAGCCGCCGACGCTCTCATTCGGCACATGGTAAAGGAACTGTCCCCATGAAAACTGCTTACACCATTGAACAAGCTGCTTCTGGTGCCAAGCCTCGTCTTTCTTTTCTTCTGTCATGTAGCTACCTCAACCCAAGGCTTAGTTTTCCCGGCTTTTCGATATAAGCGACCATCATACCAAAATTCTGATACGCCACGTTCAACTATCAGAACTTCATCGTTTTCTGTTGTTACGGTCGCGTATTTCGATTTTGTTCCGAAAACGTGTTCTGCTCTTGATTTCGTAATACCGACATCTTCAATGCTCACGGCAGTATCGCCATCCAAGGCTACATTAATCAGATCTTCAACGATGCCGTTCCAGTCCTCTTTCGATGTTTGATCTCTCCCTATGCCCCTCGTTCCCATGCCTGTGTACTTTGCTTCTGACAGCAGGTTATTCGTGTCTGGATAGTGTACGGGGTAATCGAACCACAAGCGAAACGGCGGTAAAGGCGCGAAGCTACGAAGTGTTGACGCCATTTCCCACGCTGTTAAACTGTCAGACGCGCCGGGCATTTGTTTCTTGTACTGCTCTACCCTGTCGCCCGGATTCAGCTCTGTCAGGTCGAGAATCGCGTCAGGATCGCGGGCAAACACGCCGGAACCGCTTGACCTGTCCATGGCGTTGCTATACTTGGAGGACGCGCCCTTGCTGTGGTGGTGGCAGTAGATCATAGCCACGTTATCGTTTGTCTTACTGCACACATCGCAATCCCCCGGACAGGAATCTCCGTCACATTTGGACGGGATGTATGCCCATTTTGATACGCTCATGCTCTACCACTCCAATCCTTGTTCTTCCACCAGTACACGGTGGAGATCCTCATACTTCACATATCCTTTGATAACTCCGTCCGCGAGGTTCGCCACTCCGTGGATGAACTCGACAAGCTGTTCCTGTTCCCAGCCAAATTTATCTGCCAGAGTATTGAGGCAGAAAACCATTGTCCTGTCCATGCCCCTTCTCGCAGCGTCACGGAGCTGTTTTTCGTTTGCGTTAGGTTTCGTTCCCTTCTTCAATGTCTACCTCGATTCTTGGGTCAGCCTTGTCCACGGCGAAGTCATCCGAAAACCCGGCTATGTTTTTCCATCCGTCGTTCGGAAGATACCCACCTTCGACAAGCGCATCCTGGATCACTTTTCTTCCCCACGATGAAACGTTGTCCATGTCCCTCCTCTGGTTTGGTTCGTACCATGTGTAGTGCATACGAACCCTTCCAGCCGCTTTCCATCCTCTCAGGCAGGCTTTGGCAGACCAGAGAACAGTATCCATATCCGAACGTTTCATGTTCGCTGCTATGAACTTGTTCGTTCTCTCTGCGGAGATATACTCGTTCAGACCGTGGAGCCGCCCTTTGATGATGAGTTTAGCCATCCTCAACATCCTCTCCACACAGCTTTTTGTGCAGACGTTTCACTTGTTCGATGGCGATACGATCAAGTTCTTCCTGCCGTCTCAGGTCTTCCGCTGTCGGCCCCTTTGCAGATGGTTTTTTCTTTTCATACCCTTCCCATGAGATGAACTTCTTCTTCCAGTCCCGAACAGGCTTTCCCTTCCCGTCCATCCAGTTGTTGTCTTCGTAGTATTGGAAGAACCGCTTCGGATCTACGTTGCTCCCCCGTTCTCTGGCAAAAGACTCGATCTCTGTCAGACTTGGTGTGGCGAACAAGCCACTACTCTCTTCTAACATAACCTTATCTATCCTATCCTTATCTATCCTAGCCTGTGGCAACCGTTCGGAAACCACTTGGCAACCATCTGGCAACCAAGTATAAGAACCGTTGTTTTTAAGCCTTAACTGAGCCAATTCTTCTTGGAAAGCGGTGGGGGTATAGCGGTCTTTTCGGAGAGCATTAGCCATTCGCCAATGCTTTATGACGATGACACCGTTTTCAAACTGATAGATGTAGCGTTTCGTCAGCAGCGCTTCAAGGTCTTGGACGCTTGCGTGAGCCTTGAACATACACAGGCTCACTTGGTTACAAAAACCATCATCATCAGCAGCCATTGAGAGATGAAGGTATAGTGCCTGTGCAGACGATGACAGCCCCATGAAGTTGTCATCGTCCGTCACCTTCTTCGTCAGCATCCGTCTGTCTGCCATAGTTTAGAAGGGGAGATACGAATCGTCATCGGTGGTGTAATCCTCCCAGTCACCGGCAGACACGTTGACGGCATCGCTTTCCTTGAGAGGCATCTTCTTTCCGAAGAAGTAGGCATGGACGACGTTGATCTCCACATCGGAGCGGTTACGCCCCTCCTTGTCCGTCCACTCCTTGGTCTGGAGAGCGCCGTTGAGCAGAATCATGTCGCCCTTGGAGAAAAACTTATCGACGAACTCAGCCGTCTTTCCCCAACAAGTGACGTTGAAGAAGTAGGTCTTCTTGTTGTCTCCGCTCTGGTCGTTGTCCACGGCGATTCTGAAAGACGTTACCGCCGTCTGGCTCTTGGTGTAGCGGATGACTATCTCGGTTGCTATGCGGCCTTGGATATTAACGATGTTGAGCATTATAATCCTCCATCTTGTTATAAAAAGTTCTTTTTGAAATTCCGTAGTATTCGCAAATATCGGACACTTTCATTCCAGAATTACGCATTTCTGCCATTTCAGAAAGATTGATAGACTTATAAAACGGATGCTTCGTTTTGTCTGAATACCGTTCTTTTGCGTTTCTACTGATAAGTTTTCTTGTTTCCTCGCTAACGACTTTCCCCGTATGATGGTGCTTAACGTGTGCGGAAACTGTCATCAAGCATAGGTTTTCAATCCGATTGTCAGTTTTGTTCCCGTTAATGTGGTGGATCACAAACCCAACGGGTATCTGAGTATTGGTTGCCTCTTCCCAAACAAGAATGTGTTCAAGCACTCTGCCGTTTCTGTCTGCTCTAGGATGCCAAGGAGCATATGAAGCAACATACCCTCTTGCCGTAATGAAGGTTGGATGCTCTTTCCCGGCGTTTCTCTTAGTGGCAGCTATCGACCGGTTGCGGTGTTCTGTTTCCTTTGGAACACGCAAGCCAGACTTCCATGCCTTCTTGTAAATGGCTGTTAGAGTCCTGTTCGGAAACATGGCTTGCAGTTCTTCCCCGGTGGATTCATTAAAATTTGCCATGAGAAGTTCTACATCCTCTTTACGCCATGCGTAGTTTCCCATACGTCCTCCTTAAGCATTATCAGTTCTCCTTACGATATTTCTTTCTGTTTTCCATTGTGATGACGAAACCTTCCTGTTCGTCGTCTAGGTAGTTCTTGCCAAACTCCCGGATGAAATCCTCTTTCGTCCATCCCTGTTCCCTCATCAACATGATCTGCGCTCTCTGCTTCAGAAGGTTAGCTCTTGCTCTGTTGTGGTGAACCCCATTGGGGGGTTCGTTGTGACACCAATGGCAGAGGTCAACCACCGCGCCGTATTTCTCAGACTTCTGGCGAAATGGCCCAGGGAAAACGTGCTAATGATGGCGTTCTGTAGCTCCGTATCGACCGCACAGAAAACACCTTTTCATTTGACCACCTCCTTTTACACAAGCGTTTCCTCACGGATGAACATCAACAGTTCGATTCCGTTTTTCTTACACAGGAATCCCGTGACATTGCCAACGGGAGTTTCTTTCCTTGCGTTGGGAAACGTTGCACGGATATATCTTTCTGCGTCCGTTGCGGAGGGTTTTACGGTTTCGTAAACCTCCAACCCCATAGGCTTTGCGCTTGTAACAACGTAAACTTTCATTCTTCATCCTCCGGGAAATGGTATCTCGCCACAGCCTGTGCGTGTTTCTCTATCTCGCTCGACCAGACGGGGATGCCGCCGACCTCTACCCAGCAAAGAGGGAACCCGGCTTGACCGTCGAACAGAGATCCGAGTGTTGCCGGACGTTCGTACTGTGCGGCTATCCTCCGCAGCAGATACGTCCAGAACGGACGGGCGATGCTGTTTCCTTGCAGCCGATAACGTGCAGAGTCGGACAGCTCGTAGACCTTGCCGTTCTCGTCCACGCCGTGCTTCGACCAGTTGTCCGGGAAACCCTGGAGTCTTTCGCACTCCATAGGGGTAAGCCTCCGCACTATGCTCGTTCCTACTACCGGGCGTTCCTTTTCCTGTGCGGTCAGCGTGGTCGCCGTGCCGTCCTCCGTGATGCCGTTATGACCTTTGCGGTCACTCATGTATGCAGGTTCATTCATCTGTTCCACCCCCCAACCATGACTGCCTGTGCATCGTGCATACAGTCCAGAGGGTTCGTTACCTCCGTCATATTGATGTTGTGCAACTGTCCGTTGCCGATACTTACTGCTTTCATCTGTTACCAACATATCGTTATATGCGTCCTGTCCGTTGTAGCTGCCCGGATGCGCTCCTTGGCTCAGACAGCCTGTTACTTTCTGGTATGTCACGCATTGAACTCCCTTAAAGTCTCTTGCTCCGAGAGTAAATGCCACCCCCCCCTCATCGATCTTGATGGTTATATCGTCCCGGAACACTATCGGTTGTTTGCTCATCTTCATACTTAACGATTCCCACCGCCCTTCCGCATTCCCTCGACTGGGAGTGGCAGCACTCGCCACACCGTGGATGGTTTCCGTTCGTGGGGGATGTAATCTGAGATTCATCAAACACAAGGGTTTCAATTATCAAGACCTCGCTGCCCCCCCGCACGTTGCTCCGCAAGCTCTGATGCTGTTGCTTTTGACTGTCGGTCTGTAGTCACCGTAATGGTTCTCCGTGTATGTTTTCATATTTCAGCACTATGGGAGCATTACCCCCCCTGTTCCGTATTTTGCGGAGATGGTTTCGCAGACATCGCCCATCGGTCTGTATCTGGCATCCTGGCCGTGGCTCTCAAACACCATCACTATCGGAGGATGACCGTGATCCTGCGCCCGGAGCGTGGCGGTTACGTTTTCAGATATGTCCATGACCGCCCCCCCCTGATCGTTCAAGACAAGGATTTTGTTCTCCCTACCGTATTGCAGTTCAGACTGAACCCTCCGTTCGGTTTCGCTTGTAATGTTCCGTTTACACATTCGTTCTCCGTTCCGTTTCGGCAGTCAACGGCGTATGAGGCAATGCCCCCCCCCGGTTGATTTAGTCGTTATGGCCTGTTCTTCCGCAAAACCGATGTTTCCGGCTTTGGAACCCATCGATCCGTCAAACCCTGCCGTCAACACGGATGGCGTTATGTTCCCGCCCTCATGATTTCCGCTGTTCAGCGTCGGCGCTATCCATTCCGGTATAAATACGCGCTTACTTTGCGGGTCTGCCGGGTTCAAGCACGGACTGGTTGTTGAGCGTTGACAAGGCTCCGGTGTGTTCATGCTGGATGAGGATTCCCTTGCCCCCCCTGGTTTACCGGCTCGTTCCTGGAATGACATGACTGCGGGTCGGTCGATCGTGTTAAGGGTGTAACTCCCCCCCCTGCGCCATCCGCGACCGTTGCACCCGGCTGTGTCGGCTCGGTCGATTCCGTTTCCTTGCAGACAGATTGTGTTGTCGTCCGGTCGGTCGAAGATGTTCCCGCCGGGGTCGTAGTAGGTTCCTTCGGATTCGACCCATCCGTCGCGGACTGTGCTATCAGCGCCGCTTTCAGTTCCGGCGGCAGTTCCTTTCCCCGCCGTTCCGCTCGGTTCAGAATCCCCTGACAGGCCCTTGCGCTCAAACAGTATTTCTGGGGCGCTGAGTCCTCCAAAATCTGCGACAAGCGCGATGCGTTTTCTTCTCTGGGGCACTCCCCAAAACTGGGCATCGTGAAGTCTCCAAGCAATTGACCATTTACCATCCGCAGAGTAGTAGCACCCTGATTTCGTCCATCCTCCGTCTGGTACACACACACACACATTGGCATCCGGCTCTGCGACTTTGATGATCTCCTCGATGACTGCCGCGAAGTCTGAGCCTTTTGGCTTTCCGCTTGACAAGGCTCCGTGGACATTTTCCCAGACCATATACCGAGGTCGAACATATCGACCTGTCCGTCCAGTTGCTCGGTCACGTTCTCTCATCTCCTTTACAATGCGGATCTGCTCCATGAACAGACCGCTTCGCTCTCCGGCAAGTCCGGCTCTCTTTCCCGCTACGCTGAGATCCTGACATGGTGAACCGCCCGTAATGACATCTACCACAGGAAGGTCATAGCCGGACAGCTTTGTTATATCTCCGTAGTGTTTCATTCTTCCCTCCAATCTATAAACAGATTCATTTGTGCCGTGTGTCGTTCAAAGCGTTCTTCCTGCTTGTCGAAATATTCCTTGTCGATTTCGTAGCCAAC
>Ga0326513_10004438_pt1 | contig 10058 bp, 15 predicted proteins | sample 2_2465_0518_D_FD_203654 | JGI IMG/M metagenome (GOLD analysis project Ga0326513, IMG submission 203654) | Bovine rumen microbial communities from UC Davis, California, United States - 2_2465_0518 | ecosystem: Host-associated > Mammals > Digestive system > Stomach > Rumen | place: USA...
AAAACCGCATGGGCACGTGAGGGTATCATGAGCCGTGTCCGCAAGTCCTTTGTCAAGGGCAATCTGAAGGTCGGTTTCGAGATCAGCTCCGATGGTGCGACCGTCCACACCGAAGGTCAGGCCGTCAACGAGGAATCTCTGGTTCTCGGAACTGTAAACCTTGTCCCGGCTGCCATCAAGAAATGGATCTCCGTTTCTGACGAGGCTCTGGACATCGCCGCCGGCGGTGAGAACTTCCTTCGTTACATCTACGATGAACTGGCCTATCAGATCGCCAAGAAGGCCGCTGATGAACTGGTCGCAAAGATCAAGGCTTGCGGCACTGTTTCCACCACGACTTGCCCCGGCGTTCCGACCATCAAGGTCCAGACCGCCACGCTCGGCACTGTCGCTGATGCCATCGCCCATCTGAGCGATGAAGCCGCCAATCCTGTCATCATGATGAACAAGCTCACTTGGGGTGCGTTCAAGGGCCTTCAGGCCAACGGCTCCTATGCTTACGATCCGTTCGAGGGTCTGCCGGTTGTCTTCAATGACACCATCACGGCCTACAGTGCCGCCACTTCTGGCGTTCCCTACATGATCGTGGGCGATCTTGAGCAGGGTGCGCTTGCCAACTTCCCGGCTGGCGATGACATCAAGTTCAAGTTCGATGACATGACGCTTGCCACTTCCGATCTGGTGCGTGTTATCGGTCGGCAGTATGTCGCTCTGGGTGTCGTGGCTCCCAATGCCTTTGTTAAGGTCACGAAGTAAGGAGTAAACAATGAAAATCTTGATCGCCGTTCCTTGCATGGATCAAGTACCGGCTCCGTTTTGTCAGAGCCTGGCACAACTGCAAAGAATAGGCGAGTGCGTCCTGATGATGCAATCGGGATCACTCATTTACACATCACGCAATGATCTCGCAACGGCGGCGATCCAGATTGACGCTGATTATGTGCTCTGGCTTGATTCCGACATGGTTTTCAAGCCAGACACTTTAATCAGGATGATGGAGACGCTGAAAGCTAACGATCTCGACATCCTGACCGGGCTGTACTTCAGGCGAGTGCCGCCTTATTCGCCTGTGCTTTACAACAAGATAGAGATTGACGGTGTCGCTTGCGAGTTCTCCGAATTTAAGACCATCCCTGACGGCCTGTTTGAAGTCGGTGCTTGCGGCTTTGGCTGTGTGCTGATGAAAACGGATGTCTTCTTTGATGTCCAGTCGAAATTCGGAAATATGTTCGCCCCGATCGGCAACAACGGTGAGGATGTCGCTTTCTGCTGGAGAGCAAGACAATGCGGTTACAAGGTCGTTTGTGATCCCACCATGATTTGCGGCCATGTCGGTTATTCGGTCGTTGATGATCAGTTTTTCAAGGCTTTCAGTGCCCAAGATAGAGGTGGTTCAAATGGCAGTTGACACGACACAGATAGAAGCCGCAAAGAAAGCAAAGCGGATGACAACAAACGCATTCGATGACGAAGTGCAAAGGCTTCTGGAGACGGCAGAGCTTGATCTTGGTATTGCCGGGGTGGAGATCCCGGAAACCGCAAGCAACATCGTTTTACAGGCTAAAATCACTTATTTCCTGATGCATTTCGGAGAGCCTGACAACTATGACCGGCTCAAAGCATCGTATGACGAACAGAAAGCCCAGCTTGCCACTTGCACCGGGTTTACGGATTGGTTAGGTGTTGACGGCAATGGATAGATCTGATGTGATAACGCTCCTCGGTGTTACCCGGACGCAAGACGCTTATGGAGTCTGGCGAGAAACGGTGACAGAGAAGAACGTTTTTTGCAATGTCGCATCCGTCACCCGGTCGGAGTTTTTCGAGGGCGGTCGGAATGGGCTTAATCCTGAGTACCGCATGACGATGTTTTTCGGCGATTATGACGGCGAAACATCGCTGATCTACAAGGGCAAGACCTATTCAGTATATCGCACCTACCAAGGTCGCAACGATGAGCTTGAGCTTTATGTCGAGCGCAAGGGTGGCACAAATGGCAAGAAGAAAACGAATACAGCCGGTTGACCTATCCGACACAATAACCGCTTTGCTCAATGAATACGGCGAGGCGGTTTTTGATGTTATTGAAGAGAGCGTGAAAGAAGTCACGGATGAAGCCACGAAACAGCTCAAGGCTGTAAACCACTGGGCAAATGAAGGCTCCGGGGCTTATGCGAGTGGATGGACGAATGACACGGTCGAGGGGCGGCTGCCGCTGTCCAAGTTCATGGTCGTTTACAACGGCGAACATTACCGGCTGACGCATCTGCTCGAAAACGGCCACGTGATCCGAAACGGCACTGGCCGCACGTTTGGCAAAACCGGGAAGTATCCGCACATCTCGAAGGTTAACGACTGGGCGAACACCGAATTACCTGCCGTTGTCAGGCGAAAGCTGGGGAGCCTATGACTTACAAACAAATCTCAACAATGATATCTGAAATCGGTATTCCTTACGCCTACAATGAATTTTCAGGCGAAACGGATATCGAGCCGCCTTTCATCTGTTTCCTGTTCACAGGCTCCAATGACATGATGGGCGATAACATCAACTACCAGAAGATCCGCACACTTGCCATTGAACTGTACACCGACAACAAGGACTTTGCCCTTGAAGAAGCACTTGAAAGCAAACTGATAGAAAACGAAATCCCATTTATCCGTCAGGAAACCTATCTTGACGGAGAACAAATGTTCATGGTCGTTTATACGACTCAAATTGTTATCGAGGGGGAAAACGATAATGGCTGATACTAACAAGATTAAGTACGGCATCAAAAATGTTCACTATGCCGTTGCCACGATTGCGGCGAACGGCTCGGCAACCTATGGAACACCTGTAGCCCTTCCGGGTGCGGTGTCCATCAGTCTTGACGCACAGGGCGAAACTTCTCCGTTCCATGCTGACAACATCGCTTACTGGACGGCTGTTTCCAACAACGGCTATGAGGGTGATCTGGAGCTTGCCAAAGTTCCTGACAGTTTCCTGACAGACATTCTCGGCTACGGCGAGGACAAGAATGATGTCCTTTATGAGGACGCAAATGCCGCAGTCATCCACTTTGCGCTGACCTTCCAGTTCGAGGGCGATGCCCACGCACGGCGGCACGTGCTTTACAACTGCGTTGCAAGCCGTCCGTCAATCTCCGGGCAGACCAAAGAGGATGCCATTGAACCGCAGACGGAAACGATCAACATCACGGCCACTTCCGTCTACAATGCAGATCTGGATGCTGACATCGTGAAAGCGTCTTGCACTCCGACCGAGGCCACGCAGTATAGCGCATGGAACACCACCATTTATAATCCGGTTGCTGATACCTGATCCGAAAGGGGAAAACAATGTATTCTGAGGTCAAAATCGGGAACAAATCCGTTCCCATGATGTCGATGGCATCTGTTGATGTCTATTACCGTGAAATCTTCCATGAAGACCCGATCAAGCTTCAGGTGACTGAAAATCAGGATGCCGGGGCTATGTACGACTTCACCATGAAGATGGCCTTTGTTATGGCCAAGTTTGCCGAGCTGAAAGACCGCAAGGCCATGCTCAAGCTGACGCTGTTTGATTATCTCGACTGGCTCGATCAGTTCGACCGCATCGACCTTGCCAACGCTCTGGAGAATGTGCAAAGAGTTTACAACGGCCAAGCGATCACGACAGCAGACGCAAAAAAAAACACAGACGGACAGACAGACAGCTAACGACAGCTTTATTCGTACTCCGAGCTTTTCAGATGCATCTAACCTTGGATGATTTGGACAGCTTGGAGTACGGTTTCGTCTTAGACATGATGACCGAAAGCGGAAATGATGATTACAAGTATCAGCCTGTTGCTGATCAGTCAGATTTTGACCGCTTCTGAGAGGTGATAAGATGGCAGGTGGACGGATCGCTGGTATTACCATTGAAATCGGCGGCGATACCACAAAACTAAGTCACTCTCTAAAAGGGATTGACAAAGACCTAAAACAAACAAAGAACACGCTGAAGGATGTTGACAAGCTCCTGAAGCTCGACCCCACCAACACCGACCTGTTGCGGCAAAAGCAAAAAGCCCTGAAGGATGCAATCACGCAGACGAAAGAGCGGCTTGAACAGCTGAAAGCGGCACAGGCTCAGGTTCAGGAAGGTACAGCCGAATGGGATGCCCTACAGCGTGAAATTATAGCCACAGAGCAAGACCTGTCCGGGCTTGAGGGCGAATACAAGCAGTTTGGTTCTGTCGCATCGCAACAGCTTATTGCGGTCGGTAACAAGCTACAGGATGTCGGCGGCAAGGTTGAGGAAGTCGGGAACAAACTCAGGGGCTTCAGTGCCGCCGGGGCAGCTGTCGTGACCGCTCTGGTCGGTCTGGGAGTCCAGGCGGCGAACACAGCCGATGACCTGAACACACTTGCACAGCAAACCGGGCTGACAACAGCTGAAATTCAGAAGATGCAGTATGCCGCCAGGCTTGTTGATGTTTCTGTCGAAACGATCACCGGGGCACTGTCGAGGATGAAGAAGACCATGACCGGGCAACCGGAAGTATGGGAACAGCTCGGCGTTTCCGTCACAAACGCTGACGGCTCGATGAGATCCTCAACAGATGTCTTTTATGATGTACTGCAAGCCCTGTCGCAGATCGAGAACGAAACCGAACGAGATCAGCTTGCAATGGCTGTTTTCGGCAAGGGTGCGGATGAGCTGGCCGGGATCATAGACGATGGCGGTCAGGCTCTCCATGATTACGGTGAAGAAGCCGAAGCTCTGGGGCTGATCCTTGATCAGGATGTCATTGATGAGATGAACGATGTCAACGATCAGCTGGACAAAAGCAAGGCACAGCTGAAAGCCGCCGGGCTTCAGATGGGGGCAAAGGTCGGCAAGGTTCTGATCCCGATTATTGAGAAGATCGCCGCCGGGATTGAAAAGCTGACCGGGTGGTTGGAAAAGCTCTCGCCCGAACAGCTCCAAGTCATTATGACGGTGGCAAGCATCATCGCTGTTGTGGCTCCGTTGCTGATTGTCATTGGCAAGGTGATTGCGGCGATAGGCACGGCGATATCGCTTGTTGGTAAGGTGATGACCGTGCTAACGGCGGCGAACCCGGTTGTTCTGATCGTGATTGCGGTAATTGCGGCTTTGGTCGCTATCGGCATCGCACTGTATAAGAACTGGGATACCATCAAGGCCAAGGCTATCGAGCTGTGGAACACGATCAAAGAGAAGTTCAACGCAATCAAAGAGAGCGTGACCACGGCAATCGCCGGGGCGAAAGAAGCTGTTGTCAACAAGTGGAATGAGATGAAGACCACAGTCACGGAAACGGTAGAGAACATCAAAACTGGCATTGCTGAGAAGTGGGATGCGATCAAGACCACCGTGACAACGAAGATTGAAGCCTTGAAGAATTCGGCGGTTCAGAAGTTCAATACTTTGAAAGCCAAGGTTCAGGGGATCATCAACAAGATCAAAGCCCTGTTTAGTTTCGATTGGAAGTTGCCCACGCTGAAAGTTCCTCATGTCACGATGGACGGCGGCGAAGCTCCGTGGGGCATCGGCGGCAAAGGCCGTCTTCCGTCATTTCATGTTGACTGGTATGCGAAAGCCATGCAGAACCCGGTCTTGTTCACGGCTCCGACTGTTGTCGGCACACCGTCTGGGGCGAAAGGCTTCGGGGAAAGCGGTGCGGAGATCGTCATGGGATTGGATCGCTTGCGTGAGCTTGTCGGGAGCCAGGAGCGCAATGTAAATGTGCAAGTGGTGCTTCAGGGCGATGCCCGGAGCCTGTTCAGGGTGATGAGCCAGACCAACAACACACGCACAAGGGCAACCGGCTACAATGCCTTTGCGATGGGGGTGTGATTATGGCCTTGACTAATCTTTTCAAAATCAGCACAACCGATTTAACCGGCTATGAGGATGTAGAGAAACACGCAGTTAACAAGGATGAAATCTTTGAAGAGTGGGTGGATGGGAATTACATCTCACATCGGCTATTATCACGGACGCAGATCGCCGGGTCGGTGTATCTAAAGTTCACAAGGGAAACGGCATACACGACATTCTTGAACCTGTTGCAGACGGCGAGGGATGCGGATGGGTATTACCCGGTCACGGTCTATTGCTCCAACACTGGCACGGCTGAAACGATCAACGCTTATCTTGACATTGTCGGTGAAACGAAGTGGGATTTGTCAAGCCCGATGAAATACCACGGCCTGACTCTTCAGATCACAGAAAGGTGATGCGATATGCTGAATATTCCCGATGAAGTCAAAGCCCTGTTCAGCTCTGACACTGTCAAGAAGAACTTTCATGTTAGGTTCCCGAATGGGGAATACACAGATCTGAACAATGAGAACCTGATCAGCGAGAGCGTGAACTTCACCGAAAGCCTTTGTTCGCAACAATATTTTAAATTCGGCCTTGCTGAAGCATCTCAGATTGAATTCACAGCTGTCGGCATCCCGAATGTCAGAGGTGCATACATTGAAGCCGCCATTGAGATTGACTGCACCCGGCTTGGGGCGGCTTGGGCATCTGATAACCCAGTTGATCCCACGCTTGATTTCCTGACACCGCAAACGTGCGAGTATCAAGGGAAAATCTTCTATCGTGTGCCTTACGGCCTGTTCAAGGTGGACACTTGCCCAAGGGATAAGGGGGCAATGTTTCAGAGAAAGATAACGGCTTACAGTGAAGGAATTCAGAACAATAAAGATAACGCTCTGCCGCCTTTTGAATACAACAAACTGAACCAGTTGCTCCCTTATGATTCCAAATACACGCCGAACGCTCTATATCTGTTTTTTGCAATGTTAGGCACGAAAAGAGATGTAGAAACGGCTGGGTGGACAAAAACAAGTATTAGCCGATTGGAAAACCCACGGGATTATTTCAGGACTACAGTTGATTTTAATGGCGGCGGCTATGGAAATCTGGATCTGTCTTTCATTGAAGAAATCTTTGATACGTCTGTTTGGGATGGAACAAAGCGGCTGAAAGATAATTCCTTGCTTTATGTCGAAGCGGCTGAAGACCCGGATGCGGTATACTCCGATCTTGTGGATGAAATTGTATCGCATCTTGAAACGGATTTTGACATTGATTGGGAAGCAACACTTGCTGATGCTCAGTTGGCAACTATTCGGGAATTCGTTGAACGTGATCTGATCGGTGCTAACGAACTAGCATATAAAAATTTTGTGGCTCCGCATTATGATCTTGTTTACGGCGCAGGTGGTTCCGCTCAAATTGCGGTCAGAAACGATATGGACGGCAGTATGCTGAACTGTCTGTATTATCCCTATTATGGTTCGGAAACAGGGCAGTATTTTTATGGGAATATCAGACACAGAACCGGGGGCTTTATTCTGTCGGCAAATGGTATTGATGTAAACCTTGACACGACTGTAAGCAGTCTGAATGTATACCGCTACAAGTTCACCGGCTCAAATCCGTTTTTGGGTGTGAATTTCTCGTTCAAGTCAACGCTGAAGAAAAGCATGATATCATTCCCATCACAGACAAAGAAAGTACAGTGCTACGGTTTTTCAAACGCATTTTCAGCGTATGACATTGATATTGGAATGCTTGAGCTTTTCGGGCGGTTCCTGAAGCCTAACAGATACGGATATCAGGCATTCTTCCAAATGGCTGAAAATCCCACGGCGATCCCTGTACCCACTTCTGATTGGGCTGAATTCTGGTGGGATGAAACACCGATTGACGCAATTGGTCAGGTTAAAGTGATTTACACCGACACCGAAAACAACGAACAGCAACAACAGACTTTCACAATTGGTGATGGTAACAGCATTTACACCATTGAGAACAACGAAGCCCTGAAAGCGTCCGAAATGGACATGGACACAATGCAAGATATCCTTGATACGTTCTTTGCCCCGAATGCATCAGTCGTGAACTTCACCCCGGTGGAATTGAGCATGAGAGGACTGCCGTATCTTGAAAGCGGCGATTACATTGAGCTTACAGCTGAAGACGGCGAAACCATTGAAACGTACATCCTGAGCCAGACCATCAGTGGCATTCAGCATCTTGAAGCGTCCATCACAAGCACCAATGGCGAACTGCTGGAGGTGATTGAGAATGAATAAAACACTTGCAATGCAATTCGGCTCTGGCGGTCGAGTCAGCAATCTTCCGGCGAACATCAGACTTGTCGAGGCCGGAGAAGTCACAGATGCAACGACAATCACGATCACGCCGGAAGCGGGCGGGATGTATCTTCTCTGCACAAAAGAGTGGAATGCATCGAGCGGAGCTTACCGAGGCCACAGAATGCACGTTGTGGCGGCTCCCGAAGTGGATTATTTCGGTTCTCAGGCTTGCCAGCGCATCAACACACTGCACAGCGACAACTATGGCGTGAACATTGTTTATGTCGCTGACAGCTCCATCACGCTCACACGCTCATCGTCTACTTACGCTTTCAGATACGCATTTTACAAACTTTTTTAGGGGGAAACAGATATGGCAACTTTGGAACCAATCACAAGAGTAGAGCAGTTTCTCAGCGACATCATCGACCAAGGCGGCGGTGGCGGCGGCGGCTCTGGCGGCTCTGGCGGCGGTGTGTTGATTGTGAACGATGTCAACGGCACGCTGGACAAGACATGGCAGGAGATTTATGACGCCGGATTTAGCGTCATCAAAGAGCCAAATGGCCTTTTGATGTTTTGCGCTGGAGCACTTACAAATGACGGTAATTATATCGCCCCTTATTTCAATCCGATGTTAAACACCGTGACTGACTGGACTGCAAGCGCGGCAAACGGATATCCGTCTTCCGGGCAACCGGGACCTGATCCGGGGCCGACCACGAGCTGATGAGGTAGCACCATGCCAACACTTGAACCAATCACACGAATTGAGATGTACTTGGCGAAAATCGCCGGGGCTAACGTCACAACGCCAACGCCAATCACGAGGATTGAGCAGTTTCTTGATGACTGGGCAAACGGCGGCGTCGGCGGTGACACTTCCAACATTGTCGGCACAGGCAAAGTGGGAATGATGAAGATTTAAGGGGGAATTACCAATGAGCTACACACCAACACAATGGGCAACAGGGGACACCGTGACGGCTGAACGGCTGAATAAGATGGAGAGTGGGATTGAGCTTGCAAATGATCAGTTTGTTGTCACGTTTACACCGACAGCGCAGGATTTCTCTGGCACGATTGATAAGACTTGGGGAGAAGTTGACGAAGCGTATAAAGCAGGCAAAACGATCGCGTTTAAGCTCTACGTGGATCAAAATGGCAGTTATCTTATTACTACAAACGTAGTCGTATATGGTGGCGTAGGGACGCAATCATTATGGTTCAGCTCATATCTGTTAATTAATGGTGTTGGATTTGTTAAAGCATATTCTGCTACGAATCCATCACCTGATGATAACACATACAGCACGATCATTTACCCCCTCACCCCCATGTCCTAACTGATCATGAGCAAACAGCAAATCTACAATCTGCTCAGACAGGGCGGCTTGTCGCAGTCTGGTGCGCTTGCCATGATGGGCAATTGGCAGTGTGAGAGCGGCCTTGAGCCGAATAGGTTACAAGGGGATTTTTCCCCATATCGCACAGTCAGCAAGGATTATGTCAGACGGATAGAGAGCTTTCAATTACAGCGTGATGCATTCGCTCATGATGCCAAAGGCTTCGGCTTGGCACAGTGGACTTATTACAGCCGCAAACAAGCCTTGTGGGATGCGTGGCACAAATCCGGGCTTTCTATTGCGTCAGCAGAATTACAAGTCAAATTCGCCCTTTATGAGCTTCAGACGGGCTATTCTGGCCTGTTAGGGTATCTGAGAACAACCAATGATCTGTATGAAGCCACAGCCCGGATCTGCCGGGAATATGAGCGGCCAGCTGTCAACAACATTGACGCACGGTTTCAGGCGGCAAACAGTTTGAAGTATGAAATCAATCTTGAAGGCAAAACCGAAGAACCGACACCGGCACAGGACCCGGCAGAAGAAGCACACGCATTGTCCTTGCCCGATCTCCAGATCAACAGCACAGGCGATCCTGTTGTT
>Ga0326513_10004440_pt1 | contig 10058 bp, 13 predicted proteins | sample 2_2465_0518_D_FD_203654 | JGI IMG/M metagenome (GOLD analysis project Ga0326513, IMG submission 203654) | Bovine rumen microbial communities from UC Davis, California, United States - 2_2465_0518 | ecosystem: Host-associated > Mammals > Digestive system > Stomach > Rumen | place: USA...
ATTGCAAGCAGTGTAGAATATTATTATGCAGGTAGGAAGATACCTAAGGGTGGTGCATGGTATAAAACTAATGTGGCTGATGCAGAGTTAGTACAGTGCATGTCAGTTAATAAAGAAATTGATGGTGTTTATGGTATATCTACATTTGTTGATATACAGGACATTGTGAACTGTTTGGAAGAAAGAATAACAGTAGAAAATTCTACACTTAATAGTTTACAGAAACCACTTATTATAGTTGGTAGGTCGGCAGTTGAGGAGGATTTTGACAATCCTGGTCATTATAGACTTAAGGTTACAAATGGCAACATGATGGTTGTTGAGGATGGTACAACTGGTTCACCTATGACACCTCAGAGTTTTCAGCAGGACTACAAGTTGGATGCATATGATACATTTATAGATAGGCTCAAGGGTGAGTTATATGAATTGTCTGAAATGGGTAAGACATTTATGAGTTCAGAGTACTCTGGTAATATAAGTGAAGAGACACTTAATAATTTAATTAAGGGTGCAATTGACAAGGCTAATAGAACTCTGACAGATTGTTATGACAGTTTTATTGATAGTTTATATGTTTTATGTCAGTTGAATAATATAAACGTTGAAAAGGACAGTTTAAACATCTTGTTTAATATAAGTCAGACAGATGATGATAAGAGTGTAGCTGATATATGTAATATACTTACAACTACAAAAGTATTAAGTAAACGTACAGTTAGAGAGAAGTACTTTGGATATACAGCAGAGCAGTCTGACTTGGAGGATAAGCAGATAGCTGTTGAGAGTGGTGACATTGTAAATGAAGATGACATAACTGAATAAAATTAAAAAATTTTTTAATATTAATGACCTGTAACTTGACTTTAGAATTAATATAAATTATAATTTAAAAAGTTAAGTTATGGGTTTAATTTTGGAGGTGAAGAACATGACATTGAAGGAAATACTTGCTAAGATAGGTATAGACCTTGACAGTGAGATTGACGAGGGTGTGAAACCTGGTGGTGATGACTCAGGAACATCTGATAAAAAAGATGAACCTGGTGAGTCAGACAAGAAAGAAGAGGCTTCTAAAAAGAAGACTACAGAGGATGATAAGAACACAGTGGAGGATGAAGTAATGGATTTAAGTAACATAGTATTTAATGAAGAGACACTTAAGTTTGAAACAAAGGGTGTTAAAGATGAAGGGTTGAAAGCTCTTTTTGAAAAAGTAAATGCAGCTGTAGATAATAGAGAAAAGAGTTATAAGATAAATACAGCAATTGATAATAAGTTAAGTACAGTTAAAATTAGAAATGGTATTACAGCTGATGCTGTTAAGACACTTCTTGATAAGACTAATATCACTCTTAATGAAAAGGGTGAGGTTGTTGGTTTAGATGAGGCATTTGATGCACTTACAAAGGCTCAGGCTGGTTTATTTGTACAGCGTCAGAGTTCAGAGAGTAACCCAATTCTTGAGGGTTTTGCACCTGCTGGTCAGGAAAGTAGGGGCAATGGTTTGGATGGTGCACTAGCAGATTTTGCTAGTTCCATTATAAATACTGCAGAATAAACATTTAATTACATGGAGGTTTAATATGGGAGCTGTTTTAAGTAAAGGCCAGCTATTTAATTCTGAAATGACTGGTGAGGTTAAAAATTTAGTAAGAGGTTTTTCTTCTCTTGCAAAGATGTCTGAATCAAGACCTATAAGTATTACAGGTTCAGATGTATTTACTTATAATTTTGATAACGAGGCATCTATTGTAGGTGAGAATGAGCTTAAGCCTGCTGGTGGAGCTACAGTAGGTAGAGTAACAATTAGACCTGTAAAGGTTGTTTATCAGCACAGAGTGTCTGATGAGTTCATGAGAAGTGCAGAGAGACGTATTGATCTGCTTGCAGAGTTCCAGACTGCATTTGCAAAGAGTGTGGCTAGACAGATTGATATAGGTGCATTTCATGGTATAAATGCAGCTACTGGCAAAGCATCTCCGGCAATAGGTGATAATCACTTTGACCATGATGTTACAGCTATTACTCCTGCATCAGGAGCTACAGCTAATGATAAGATTGAGGCAGCTATTTCGGCAGTACAGGGTGCTAATCACGAAGTTACCGGTATTATTATGAGCCCTGTTATGAAGCAGAGTCTTGCACAGATGAAGAAGACAGATGGTACTCCTTATTTTGCTGAACTGCAGTGGGGTTCTTCACCTGAGGCAGTTAATGGTCTTGCAACAAGTATTAACAACACTGTAGCAGTTGGCAATGTAGATGCTGCAATTGTTGGTAATTTCAGAGATATGTTTAGATGGGGTATGGCATCTGATATTCTGTTCCGTGTATTTGATGTTGGTAATCCTGATAACAGTGCAGCTGGAGATCTTGCAGCTCTGAATCAGCTTCTACTCAGGGGTGAAGTTTATGTAGGCTGGGCAGTTATTGACCCTGCTGCATTCTCTCGTATACCAGTGGGGGAATGACAACTCCAACGGTAGATGAGGTTACAGAGGCTCTTGCAAGTCAGCTCAATTACTTTACCACTAGACTTAATGGTGGTAAAGTAAGTCCTAAGGATTTGGAAGATATACCGTTGGAGAATAATCAGTACTACATGTCAAACAATGATGTGGCTGGTTCAGTCAATGTGTTTAATAATACAATGGACGGTACAAATTGATGCCTTTTGAATAGGCAAGGTAGAAAAGGGAGGTGTCATTATATAAATTATATAGTGGCACCTCTTTTTGTATTTAGTTTTATAAAATAAAAAGTAAGCAAGGTGGATTAAAATTTTAGTACATCTTGTGAATTTTTATAACAATTGGGTTGAATTGAATAGATGCTTGTGTATTTTGTATAAGTATACATAAGAGAAAAGTTCAATAAAAGTAATAAAACATATGTTCACAATTGCAAGGCGGATCAAACTTTTAGATGTTTAAATATATGACAGTTATAAAAATTTGAAAGCAAATATGGTTTATAATTGTGAACATAGTATAATAAGATTGAATACTATTATTTTAATAAATATGTGCAGTTGTATTATATGCTACATATGAAGTAAATATAAATACATATGAGTGTAAAGCACATAGAATTTAAAATTTCAATAAATTTATAATAAAAAAGTGACCTGTTTCACTACATTGGAAGTATAAGTATATAGTATCACCTCTCAATAGCTGATTTAAAATATAAAGCTAACTGATGATGAGTCAGACTAATAAAACAAAGCAACTGATCAGACTGGTCAGGTGTATAAGACAGGGCAACTTATCAACTGGGTGGATATATTAGGAATTATAAAACTGGGTATATAAAACAGTTAGACTGGGTGGATATGTTAGGGCTTGTAAGACTAATCAATAGGGATGAAACTGGTGGACTTGGTGGATATATTAGGGCTTATATAAATACATCTAGGTGGACTTGTCAAACTGGTTGACCTGGTCAAGTGTATAAAAGTTAGGGCATAAGGATATAAACAAGTCATTACATTGGCTTGTTGTATATAAATATAAAACAGTTAAGTCAGTAAGATGGCTAGGGTGGACAGGTGGGTATAGAAAGAATAGGCAAGTGTATAAAATTAGGGCTTGTTGAAATAATTAAAGGAGGTACAACTGTATATGTCAGATACATCTAGTCAGTTAATAAGTGTACAGGATGCAGAGGAAATAGTTGCAAGGGTGTATAAAACTACAGATAAAGAGCGTGTGTATTTTGATAGTTTAAGTACAGAGGATAAAGAGGTTGTGGTGTTTAACATGTCTCAGGTCATTGATACTCCTGCTATAAGATACAAGGGCAAGAAGTTGTCAAGAGATCAGACATCAGAGTTTCCTAGGGTTATAAATGGTGTAACTGTTGAGACACCATACAAACTCAAAATAGCAGGTGTTAAGCAAGGTTTAATAAATGAGTTGCTTATGTCAAGTGACTACAGTGAGTTAATTAACTCAGGTGTTAAGTCTTTTGCAGATGGTGGTGGTGCAAAGGTAGAGTTTAATACATCAACATCTACATTGCCTGTTATGTTTAGAGTCAATGAGTTAGGTTTTAATGAAAAGATATATAAGCAGTATGTATCTGAATATACTATTGTATGTCATTGATATGATACATTTAAAAAACTAGTTTAGTTTAAGTAGGAGAGTAATGACATGAATCATGAAATAATATTTACACCAGCTACATTCTCTCAGGCAGTGTTGGCTGTGTGTGCTGCTATTATAACAATTGCTGGGGCTTTTGGTGTTATTAAGAAATTCATGAAAAGTTTAAAGAGTACAGATGAGGTACAGAATAAAAAGATAATAAAACTTGAGAAGGACTTTTATCAGTTTAGGGCTGACTACTTCAGAGACATGAGTTTAGTGAATCAAAAGCTTGACAGAGATAATAAGCGTATTAACAGAATCGAGGATGGTAATATGGTTATTGAAGACTGCATGTTAGGTTTATTGGAGTTCAGTATATCGGCATGTCAAGACCAGGAAGTTAAGAAGATGCTTATTAAAAGAAAAGACATTTTACAGAAGTTCATAATGAAACACAGTAGGGAGTTGAGTGTGGACTTATTAAGTGATGACAGAAACAGTGTAAATACAATTAATAATCAATAAAACATAAGCAACATATAAATAAATTGGAGGCATTTAATTATGACACTGAATAATAAAGTTTATGAGGTACTTAAGTATGTGACACAGTATATTTTACCTGCTCTTGCAACTCTTGTGATGTCACTTGGCAATATTTGGGGTTTACCCTATTCAGAACAGATCTCATTGACACTGGTGGCTGCTGATACAGCACTTGGTGTTATGTTAGGAATCAGTTCTAATAATTATTATAAACAGTTAGAAGAAAAAGAAGCAGCTAAGAATAATAAATAAAAGTTCAAAAGTAATACAAATACACTAGTGGTTAAAAGCTGACTGGTGTATTTGTATGAATATAGCAACTAATTAAGGACATTAATAATTTGGAGGTAGTTTATATGAGTAGTAATACTACAATAGTTAAGGATTTACAGAGGGCAGTTACAGCCTTTAACAACATTGAGACAGCTATTAACTCAAGTGGTTTACCTAATACACCTGTTGAGGATTACCCTCAGGCAATTGAGGATCTCAAACATGGAAGTGGTGGAAATGTACAGGATACAAAGTATGAGTATCTTAATTTAAGCAGTACTTCAGGTACAGTTGAAATAAAGCCTGACTCAGGATATGATAGTATGCAGAAAGTAAATTTGAATTACAATGTACAGACTGATCCTGGTTTAGATATAGAAAGAGCATATAAGCAGATTAAGCTGACAAGTAGTGATTATAAAATAACTGATTTGGCTCATTATGTAACATTTGCTAATGAGTTAAGCAAGTCTGGAACTAATGAAGTTAAGGTGTGTGATAAGTCTGGTACACTTACTGATTTTGAGTCACTGTTTTGTGGGTTTAACAGTGCTAATGCAGACATCAAGGTAATGAGTAAGTATACATATGAGGAATATGATTCAGAGAAGGGTGAAAATGTAGAGAAGACAGCAGATACACCTGTAGGTTTAGCAAGAGCATTTAGAAATTGTACTTGTAAGAACTTATTACTTGGTGAACTTAATAATCCACTTACAGTTAAGTCTACTTATAGGCTAATAGGTGGTGTAAACTGTACATCTTTAATAAATACATCTAATCCAGCACCTATGGGAATAGCATTAGCTAGTTTGAAGGGTTCAGGAAGTGTGTATGATGCTACAATAGATGTATTAGGTGATGCAGATACAGTGGTTGATAGTACAAATATTGGGTTGCTGGATAGTCCTGGTATGCACTTAAATTACAGAGGTGTTTATGATCCTGCAACAGATTCATATACAGCTGGTGGTGGTATACTACTAAAAACATTTGGTGTGTTGCAGTCACATGGTGGGTCAATAACACTTGGAAGTTCAGTATTAACAAACATAACTAGTTCTGAGCCTGACACGGGATATGGAAGTGCAACTCCTGGTACAATACTAAAAGGTAATGGTGGTCACTATACATTTGGAAGCAACAGTGCAGAAAATGATATAGTATTTGAATTTTGGAATATGACAGCTGCAGAATTTGAAGCTAGTACAGTATTTAATACCACTTTTATAGATAAAAACACATCAGGTCATAAGAGAGAGCTTAAGTTCAGTTCAGCAGCATCATCTGCATCAGGATTCAGTACTTTCAAGACAGCAATGGAGTCAAAGGGATACACAATAACAGTGATAAGCTGACTTAAATAAATAGTACACTTAATAACAAAGGAGGTAGACTGTATAGTTATTAAACAACTTTATAGTTTATCTCCTTTTATAGTATAAAAATACAAGTGAGGTTAGAAGATGGCAGTTAAGAATATAATATATAATGGTCAAAGTCAGACATTAGATTTTAAAGGTGCAAAGTTGATTGACTTGTCAATTAAACTAGAGCCTGTAGTTTATTCTAATATAGAATATAGGACACATTATAGTCCAAATGGTGATTACATAGATGGTATACATAAAGAAGTGTACAACATGGTATCTCAAGAAGTTATCAATATGATGAAAGAGAACTACAGTCATTTGAGTGACTGGGGTGGAGATTCAGGTAGAAATGTTGGTCTGGCATCTTCAATAGGTTCAGGACAGCATACTGAATATGTTCAGTACTTTGGCATAAGTTATGGTTTAAATAAAAGTATAAACTATGACATTGCAAATGAAATACTAGAGTTGGCAAAGGAGTACTGTCCTGTTGAGACTGGTACATTAAGAGATAGTGGTTGTTTAATAGCAGAGACAGATGGTTCATATTCAGTGGCATTCTTGGCTGAGTATGCTTGGTTTGTTCATGAGTTCACTTGGAATAGAATAATTAGTTTAAATAACCCGAATGGCAGACACAAGTTTTTGGAGATTGCAGTACAGGAAGTATTAAGTAGGCATAACTTATTATAAATACATAAAATAAAAAATTAAATAAAATTTTAAAATTAATATACCTGAATATTGACTTATTATAAAATATAAAATATAATTTAAAAAGTGATTTTTAAGTTATATTTCGTGTTCTTCTTCCTCCTTTGGGTGGTGTAACTACATGTTATACCACCACTTAATAAAGGAGATAACATAGGAGAAGGGAGATAAAGCAGATATGGGTTTATTTGATAGATATTATAGGCAGTTAAAATATGAAGAGTACAGAGGTCAAAACTCATCTGGACAGAGGAGTTATGCACCTGTAACTTATGTGAGTGGTTTAAAAAAGAGTGGCAGTACAAAAATAACAGCTACAAAGAATGGTGATGAAGTAAGCAGTGATATAGTATACAGAGTAACCCAGCAGTTAGTTAAGAATAGTAAGTTGGATGGTTATTTAGTTGTGGACTGTAAACTGATAAATGCATTAGATAAAAATACTGGGTACTTAGCTTATGTAAGACCTATACAGTAATAGAACAAGTGTTCGAGAAAAATAAGTTGGAGGAAGAAAGAAGTGGCTGATAACATTAATAATTTATTTGACTTTATAAAAAGTAGGCTTCCTACAGGTTATGGTTATGGTTTAGACAGTCAGACAGTAGATGAAAATTATGAAACAAATCATGACGTGTATAATTTTTATTTACGCGAAGATCACCCTGGTGATGTATGCATTAGTGAATATATAATGGACTATGTTAAGTCACTAAAAGGGTTTACAGACACATCAATGTTGAAAAGTAATGTACAAGTTAGTGTTATATGTACAGATGGTGATGTGTACAAAGCTGTTAAGTTTATGAGAGAGCTATATAGTGTATTAAACACTAATAATGAAAGTGACAAGGTTTATATTAGGAATTGTCAGTTAGTAAATATAACTCCATCAGGTCAGAATAAGAATGGCTTGCAAGTGGTAATTGCTAACTATCTAGTTAGTTATTATATGAGGGAATTAGAGGATGAAGAGACATCTAATAATTCAGAAGAAACAAGTGAACAAAATGATAACATAGGAGGTTAATAGTTATGGCAGGTTCATGGGAAAATTTTGTTAAGGCTCAGGGCATTATAAAGTTCGGTGAGGCTAAGACACCACTTTGTATTAAGACAGCAGCATCTAATGATACAGTTGCAGCATTCACTGTAGATGATTTCATTGGTGAGGCTAAAGGTTTAACTGGTATGGGTGCTAGTAAAGAGACTACTGAAGTATCTGCACTTAGATATGATTCAGCAGCAAAGCTTACTGGTAAGGTTACACCTAATGATGTAACAATGCCTGTTAATATTAATAAGCATGACCTTGATCTGTTCAGAGGTTACTTTAATTCAGATCAGTTGCTTTCTGTTGGTATTTTTGACAGTGCAACTGGTAATCCTCTGCTTTATGGTTTCAATGGTACAGTATCAAGCTGGTCATTTGATGCATCTGATGGTGAGATTGGTGAGCTCTCTATACAGTTTGCAATTGTAAATGACAATGTAGCTCATACTTACACAGCATGAGGATTCACTGAGTTAGTAGGTTTAGGGGTGATCCTTAAAACCCCTGCATATTAAAAACTAAATAATTGGTTTAATATTTTGGAGGATAAGAAGATGGCAAGAAGCAACCTTTCAATTAAAACAACAATACATAATATTGCAGAGTTTGAAAAGTATTATAGAAAGAATCACCCTGATTTTAAGGGTAATGTCATTGATCAGGTTACATTTGGTGTGTTGAGAGACAAGGAAGTACCTGACATAAATGATGTAATTACATTAATAAGATTAGAGAATAATACATGTGATGTTGAAACAGCAGAGGGTATTTTAGAAAGATACCTTGAGAGTGAAGAAGGTCAGGTAGAAGGTGTATATGGTGCATTCATTCACTTGATTAAGGACTTGTCAATTGATATTAAGTTCAGTAAGTATGTGACTGAACAGCTTGATGAGTTAGAAAAGGCACAGAAAAGAAAAGCAGAGATGCAGAGTAAAATAAGTGAGATGATTAATGGTGTGTTCTCGGCTATGCAGAGTCTGGATTTGACATCACAGTTGAATGATACAAAGGATATTGAGAGTAATGAACATGATGAAAAGATTATCAGTTTAAATAAAGAGGAGCAGTAAATAGTAGCCCTCTATAAGGAATTACTAAGGGTTATGTTTAATGACATAACCCTTTTTTAATATAACGAGGTGGAAGATGAAGGATATGATTACATCAGGGTTTATAATCAAAGACATTATTGATTATGAAGCCCTTCATAATATAAATATAATTGAGCAGATGTCATTTTGTAATTTTGACACATTGATTGATATGATAAAATTATCACTGAAATGTGATGATACAGAGGCTGAAAGGATAGTTACAGAATCAATTGATAAATACGGATTTGTAGAAACATTTCAAAAAGTGTTGACAGAATTAATAGGTAGAGAGGCAGATAAGGATCCAGATGGCAACATAAATAAAGAAATTCATAAGTTCAGTGATATTTTGATGGACTTTTATAATGAGTTTCAAGCATTAGATAATAATTTGAGTCTGACAGAGTTTTGGGCTATGTCTACTGAATATATGTATAAATATGCTGATGGTTTAATACAAAGGTTGGTATATAATAGTAATAGGCATGCAACTGATTCATACATAGATGCAATAACAATGACTGGTGTTATGTTTGGCAAGATGAAAAAACCATTACATTTCAAGGAATCAGACTTTAGAGAGCATGACATTAGAAATGACATAGAAGAGTTTAAGAGGCAAAGAGGTTTAATAAGTTAGAAAGGGGTTTTAAAAGATGGCAGATATTAAACAAAATATAGACATCAAAGTTAATACTGATGCATCATCATTAAATCAGTTGAATTCTGCATTCAATAGTGTAATAAATGAAATAAATAAGCTTAATTCTAATAGAATGACTCTTGATGGTAGGGAGTTGGCACAGATGGCGGCTAGAGTCAATACACTAAAAGATGTATTGGGGAGTTTGTCAGACAAAGTAGACACTAGTAAAGCAGTTAAGCAGTTATATAATATAACTGA
>Ga0326513_10004441_pt1 | contig 10057 bp, 11 predicted proteins | sample 2_2465_0518_D_FD_203654 | JGI IMG/M metagenome (GOLD analysis project Ga0326513, IMG submission 203654) | Bovine rumen microbial communities from UC Davis, California, United States - 2_2465_0518 | ecosystem: Host-associated > Mammals > Digestive system > Stomach > Rumen | place: USA...
TATTCTGCACGAGATCATACGCGTCGATCAGATCCTTGACGCCCAGCAGGTCGCCCGTGCCGTCCTCGTTGTTCTTGAGCTCAATCCACGGGAAGCGCTCGAACACCTTCCCTTCCCGGCTGACCTCGACCATCGTCACGCCGTCCGGGCCCGCGTTCGCGAGGGTGACCTCCCAGTAGTGCGGCTGCACGCCGGGCTTCTCCGGGTCCGGCCGGAACGCCTCTCCCGTATCGTGGATCCAGTACGTGACGCCGTCCTTCGTCCACCACTCCGCGTGCGTGATCGTCTGCCAGCGGTCGGCCCCGAGGCGGAGCTTCGTCTCATAAAAGTAGATCAGCTCCTGGAGCGTCTCCTCGTATTCCTGATCGTAGACCGGCAGCGCGTTCGTATAGGTGACGACCGCCTGCTTCAGCGCGCCGTCGGCGTCCTTGTACTCGTGCAGGAACGCCCGCCCGCCGATCGAGGCCTGCGTGCACCAGCGCTTCACGGCGCGGTTGAACGCGGCGTCCGTCGTATTCATGAGAGCCTCCGCGTAGCCGGCAAGCTCCCTGCTGGCCTCCGCGCCCTCCACGCTGACGGACGGTTCCTTGCCCAGAAGGTAGGACGCCTTCTGGATCACCTGCTCCCGGAAGAACGGGTTCGCCGCGCGGTGATCGGAGCGGTTCATGTTCGTGAACTCCACGTTCTGCGGTACGCGCTCACCGGTCTGCGGATTCTCGACGTCCTCCGACAGGTACTCCTTCCGGAAGTCGTGCTTCAGGACATCGTGCAGCGCGAGATAATAGCGCTGCCCTTCGGCAGCATGCCTGTACTCCGGGCTCTGCTTGTGATCGCGCAGGAGATCGAACAGGATCTCCCCATCCGACATAGGCCTCCCCGCACGGATCCGCATGTTCAGGATATCGTTCTGCGTTATGTACATAAAAACCTCACCCGATCCTCGTCGCGATGATCTCCTCCTCCAGCGCGTAGCGGAGGGCATCCATCCAGTGGTTATCCCTGTCGACCGGCTCGGGCAGGATGTTCCCGTCGCGGTCCTCCCGGTACTTGTACGTCCGAAGCTCCGAGATCACGCTTGCGCAGGAAGGATCCACGTAGATCTTCTGCCGCTGCAGCCATTCCACGCCATAACTGACGGAACCCGGCCCCTTGACGGCCGGGACCGCCGTGATCCCTCTCTGGCAGAGCTCGTTGATGCGGAACAGGTCCACGTCGCACCGCACGACCTCCCGGTGCACGATCGGCCGCAGCATGTTCGCCATCTGCTCCGCGTCCTGGTTGTTCCCGCCGGCCTCCCGGTAGATGAACACCTCTCGGGCCTTGCGGTCATACCCGACGCGCACGAACGCGTTCGGATCCGGCCAGAATCCGAAGTCGAGGCCGTTCCGGCAAGCAGCGTCCCGCGCCGCGCGCTCGCTGAGGTCCCGGATCTCCCAGTTCGTATAGATCAGCTTGCCCAGGACGCCCCAGCGCCCGAGCGTATAGACCTCGTAATAGTATTTGTCCGTCTCGTTCTCGAGCTTGTCCCGGTCCTCCTGCGTGAGGTACCGGTTGTCCTTGTAGGTCGTGCGCAGGATGAACAGATCCGGCGCGCTGTACTCGTTCTCCGCGTCGTTCCAGCGCCCGGCGAAGAATTCCTTATAGATCCAGTGCTCCTGCAGGACCGGGTTGAACAGCAGCACCATCCGCTTCCCGACGGCGCTGTCGCCGCCCCTCAGGCGCTTCGTGAGCTGCTTGTAGTCTCCGTAGTCGACCTCCGTGGCCTCCTCGATCAGGATGTCCGTGAACACGCCCGTCTGCGGCGTGATGGACTTGACCTTCTCCACGTCGTCGAGGCCGGCGAACACGACCTGGTAGCCGTTTGCCCTGCAGGTGATCACCATGTCGGACTTGTTGCACTGGAACTGCTCCGAGAGATCCATCCGGCTGATCGCCTTCACGATCTCGTTGTAGCAGCTCCCTCGGATCGTCCGTCCGGTCTTCCGGCAGATCAGGTAATTCCGCCCGCCGCGGAGCAGGTCGCGCACCGTGCGCTGCCCGAGGATCGCGTAGCTCTTCCCGGAGGAGGATCCGCCGAAGAAGATCTGCGTCGGCCGCTCGTCCGTCAGGTGATCGGCGTACTTCTCGTTCATGACGGCGCGCCAGATCCCGTCCGTGATCGCGCCCGCCCCCGCGGATCCGGAGGAGCTCTCCTGCGGCATCACGATGCCGGCCAGGTCATGGAGCGCGGACGAGAGCTGCTTCAGCCCCTGCCGGTCGATGTGGTCGAGCTTTACGGAGATCGGGATCTCCTGCAGATCGAGCGGCTGCGTGTCGCCCATCATCAGCACCGTCCGGCGCTTGCCCGTCCCGGTGTTCAGCTGGTCCGCGGCCTCGTCAATCTTCTCTCTGAGCTTGTCTGAAGTCCGGAGCAAAGCGACGATCCTGTTGGCTTCCGCGATCGACTGTTTCTCGACGATAATCTGTTGACTTTTTGTTTGCGTTTTGTTGCGCTGTTCGCGCCGTACCGCCTGCCAACCCTCGGCCTTGGATTTCCGCGCAATCGTGGAAGCATCCACTCCGTACTTTGCGGCGAGCTGCCGCATCGAACCGACGCCGCTGACGTACTCATTGCGAACGGCCATCCAGTCAACGGCCATCGGTCACACCCTTCCTTCTGATGATTTGATCCGGCGGCGCCCCGCCACCCGCCGCAGCATGAATGCCGGATCTGCCCCGTGCCGGAGGTACACGCTCCAAAGAAATAAGCAGCCCTCTCGGACTGCTCCCTCCGTGGATGGATCCACGCTACGATTTTCTCATAAAAAAGCGGACATTTTCGGACATCCTGATCAGAATCCTTCCAGGCGCACGAGCGCGGCGTCGTGGATCCTGCGGAGATGCCTCTCGTCATAGTGCGTCCGGTACGCGATCCTCCGCCAGGAATACCCTTCCAGATACCGGAGCCGAAGGACGCGCTCCTGCTGTGCCGGCAGCGAGGCGAGGGCGGACTCCAGATAAAGGCGCTCGTCGGCGAGCCGGATCAGCAGGGCGGCGTACTTCTCCTCCAGCTCGCTGAGCCGGGCGACGTAGGCGGCCAGGCGGTCGTAGTCGGCGGATCCGGAGGGAAGACCGGTCAGGCGCTGGGTGCAGCTCGTGACGGAGGCGCGCAGCTGTTCCTTCTGCTGCTCCAGACTTCTGCGCTTCTCGTTATAGTAGATGAGCCTCCGAAGATCTTCTCTGCCCATAGCTTTCCGAATGAAAACTCCGGCGGTGAAAGGACCCTGAAAAGCCCGCCGGAGTCTCTGAAGGAGGATGCCCGAAGAATGACCCGTTTCCCCGTAACCCCATCATCATTATACCCTTCGCAGCCTGCTTCCGGATTTAGACAAAGTGCCGGAACAAAGTCATCAAGGAACAACGTGTTTTGAAAACTCTTTCTGTCTATATACATATCTGTATATACGTATTTCTACGGTCCTGTTTTCGTAAAAAGATGTTTTTTCGTGTTCCTGTTGATGACTTTGTTCCGAGAGCCGAAAAAGCCTTATATTTAGGGCTTTTCTGTCGGAACGCGCACAAGCCTGAATTACACCAAGTCACACTCGACTACAATTCCTCCAAGATTTTGCCATATTTGTGCCATAATAATGAGCGCAAGCGGGCGGAAATGAACACAAGAAAAACCATTATTTGCTATATCGTTCGGAACACATATCTCTGAGAGCACCGGTCTGCAAAAATCACCGCACCGGACAATGAAACGGCAAAAAGCGCAGGAATACAGGGCGTTTTCGCGGTTTGACTGTTCGATCCTGTTATTAATATAAGAAAGGAACAACTCCGGGAACGCTGTTCCGTGGGTTGTTCCCTACCTATATTAATAAGCGGTCCCTCTTTTCAGAGCCTTTTCCGCCTCCTCGCCGGATGGCGTTCGATCCGGTCGAGCGGCAGATCGTCCCTGAACCGGTCGCCGTCGACGTGGTGCTTGACCTCATGCGCGGTGGCGTCGATGAGATCGTCTCCTTCCAGCCGGTCGCTGACCACGGCCACCTGGTCGATCCCTTCCCCTCCCTCGGCCACGGTGGCGAAGCCGTCCACGGCGGCCGGCAGCTCTTCGTATCGGACGTATACGTCCCACTTCGGTAAGTATTCGCTCATGGTCCAAGCATAAAAAAAGAACTGTCCGTTTGTACGGACAGCTAAGAAGTTCTTCCGATCTAAGCTCTGTTCGAAAGCAAAACGGCTCTGTAATCGATCGGGAAACCTATTAGGGAAAGATCAACCAGGCTCGAATATTTTCTGACAAGGTCGCAAATCTCTTGAATAAACTCTTTCTTCTGCTCATCTGAAGGCAATCTGCGGGTCAACACAAGAAGATAAGCAAAAAAGGTGTTACCCTGGATAGCTGCATTCTTACGCCGGATAGAAGGAGGCAGCTGAACAGACGGCCTGAATGAGATGTTATATAACCGCGCAGCATGGGCGCATTTGTTCCTTAGCACGGAAAGGCAATGCAGGTGATTCTTCAAGGTAACGGCTCTCACTCCGCACGCCTGCGCAATAGCTTCCTGATCGCTGGAATACATACAGCCATACAGTTTCGAAAGATCCGAAAAAGACAGCATTTCAACGATTACCCAAAGCGGGTACTTGTCATTGTATTTTTTCTGATGATGCTGATAAACAAGGGTATCGTAATAATACTTTTTCTGCCTTTCAAAATCGTCAAACACGTTTTTCGCATCTGCTTTGAGGTAGTAGTTCTTCTGCGTGTCATAGTGTTGGTCATGCGGCGGTAAAAGGCATTTCCGCATTGAAAAAACGTAAGCTATTTGCGTTCTAAAATAGACTTCCAAAAGTTCGATCCACTTTCGGAGAAGGTTCCGCATCTCTTCATCAAATCTGTAAATAGCGGCCACCTGTTCGAAAGAAACGCCGTCCTTCAGATCGCTGTTGCCCGGTTGGATCCGGTACTGCAGAGCATATCCGGTGAAACGATAATAGTTGTTATTTTGTAAAAACTTCTCCGCGCTCTTAGGATCCTTGATGATCAGATTGTGTTCCTGAAGACGTTTAACCTGATCCGGGAAGGAGAGCGGTTCTTTCAGATCCATAAAATACCCCTAACAAATAGTTAGGCTGGATCTTTCGATCCAGCCTGGCCCCCAACTCCCGAAGGATCGGGCAGCACTGTTAGCTTTATTATACGGAATCCAGGCAACATGTCAATACCGTTTGACATGCGAAACTCTATTCTTCCCCCTTCATCCTTTTCGCCATGGCGGTGACGAAGGCGATGTCCTCCTGTGTGAGGTCCGCGCTGGCGGAGAGCAGCACCCTGAGCTCCGGGTTCCTCCGGAGCGCGTCCAGCTCCGCCCGGATCTCGTCATAGCTGTCCGGCCGGTCGGGATCCTGCCCGGCCGCCTCCCGGCCCAGCAGGTAATCCACCGAGACGCCGAAGTAGTCGGCGACCTTCAAAAGCTTATCTGCTGAAGGAGTATTAACATCCCATCGATAAATGTTGTGCAGGCCAACGGCTTTTTCGAACGCCGTTAATGAGAGGCCTCTCTTTTTCGCTAATTCTGCGATCCTTTCCACCATATTTGTTTCCTCGCAAAAAGAATTTTACAAATTTGTTGTAAAACCGCTTGCAAGTGGAACAAATATGTTGTATTATTCCCCTTGAAGCAACAAATTTGTTGCGGTATTCCACGAATTTATGGTCCAACAGCCGAGCCCAGTTTAACAAATTTGTGGATGGTTAGCAAGTCTGAAAACAGAAGGGGGTAATCAATTGGTCGACAACATTGTTTCCTTAGCAAAGCAACAGGGCCTATCCATCAACGAACTCGAGAAAAAAGCCGGTGTAACAAACATCCATAGATGGGACGACAACCGCCCCTCCATTGACAAGGTCGTCGCTGTTGCGCGCGTGCTGGGCGTGACAGTGGACGAGCTGCTGCGGGAGCCGGAGCTGACCCCGGAGGAGCAGGCGAAGAGGGATCTCGCGGAGCGTCTGGGCTGTCCGGTCGAGGCGCTGGAGAAGCTGGACCCGTCGGATCTGGACACGCTGCTCCGTGCGAAGCCGCGAACGGAAGCCGTGTAAGGAAAGGAGGAGAACCAAATGCCCGAAGTAACGAACGACCCGGTCCTGGAGAAGCTCTCCGGGATGAACAAGCCATTCCTGACCGCGGACGAGCTCGGCGAGATCATCGACGCCGCGCCGCAGAACATCCGCTCGCAGGCGCAGGGCGATCCGTCGAAGCTGGGCTTCCCGGTCACGGTGATCGGCACGCGGGTGCGCATCCCGAGGCTCGGCTTCATCAACTGGTACGTGGGGAGGAAGGCATGACGAGCGAGATGGTGACCACCGCGATGATCGTCTGCGCGTGCGTGCTGTTCGTATCGTCGCTGATCGGCGGAGGCTTTGCCGTGTCCGCCGCGAACGCCTGGCTGACGAACCGGCGGGAGGAACGCTCCGCGAGGGCGGTCCTCCGGGAGAAGCGGAACGACCAGGAGCGCCTCACGTGGAGCGCGATGCTCTCCGACCGGGACGAGCAGATCGCCTCCCTCCGCGCGGAGGTGGCCAGGCTCACGAGCCTGTACGAGATCAGCAGCCGCCTGCTGACCGAAAGCGAAAAACAGCGGCTCGACAAGGAAGCCGCGTGAAAGGAGAAAGACCCATGAGTGAGATCCGATTGACACTGACCCTGGACGACAGCTCCGCGAGGATCCTCAGCGATCTGGCGGCGGCGCTCCGTGCCGCGCATCCGAACTGCGACAGCTGCGTCGACCCCGTCTGCCGGACCGTGGAGGGGCTGATGAAGCCTTCCGCCTCGCCAGCAGCGCAGCCCCCGGAGCAGTCCCCCGTCTCCGCGCCGATGCCTGCTGCGGATGACGTCCCTCCGTTCGCAGAGGAGCCTTCCGCAGAGGAGGCGCCCGTCCCGGAGCAGCCGGCGCCGGCCACGCGAACGGTGACCGAGGAGGACCTGCGGGACGTCGCTCTGCGGCTGATCCGCGCGAGGCGCCGCGAGGAGGTCGCCGAAGTGGTGCACCGCTACGCGGACCGCATCAGCTCGATCACGGACCCGAGGGACAGGATCGCCTGCTATGACGCGCTGATCGCGCTGGAGGCCGCGTGATGGAACGGAAGCATGCTTTGCTGAGCCCGAGCAGCGCGCACCGCTGGCTCGTCTGCCCGCCCTCCGCGCTCGTGTCGGACGTCTACCCCGATCAGGACACCGTGTTCACCCGGGAAGGCACTGCGGCCCACGCCGTCGCGGAGCGCGTCGCCCGCGTCCGCGTGACCGGCGCAGATCCCGTCGATCCCGGCCTCATGGAGGAATCGGACGGGGAGATGCTGGAGTGCGCCGAGGAGTACGCGCTGTTCATCCGGGAGCACTGCGGCCCCGCGACCCGCGTCTTTCTCGAGGAGCGCGTGGACATCTCGCCCTGGGTGCCGGACTGCTTCGGCACCTGCGACTGCATCCTGCTGGATCCGGAGAAGCTGACGATCATCGACTACAAGTACGGCCAGGGCGTCCCGGTCAGCGCGGAGAAAAACCCGCAGATGATGCTCTACGCCCTCGGCGCGTACAACGACTTCGGCATCGCCTGCGACATCCACACGGTCGAGATGTACATCTTCCAGCCCCGGCTGAACGCCGTCAGCGGGTACACGCTCCCGCTCCCGCAGCTCCTCGGCTGGGGGGAGAAGACCGTGAAGCCCGCGGCCGCGAAGGCCGCGGAAGGCAAAGGCCGCTACAGGGCCGGCGACCACTGCCGGTTCTGCCCCCACGCGGGGAAGTGCCGCGCCCTGAACAGGGCCTGCCGGCAGATCGTCACGACGCACGGCGGGCAGGAGATGCGCCTGGAGAGCATGGCTCCCTCGGAGGTCGCGGAGGTGCTCGAACTGGAGCCCCTGCTCACGCTCTGGCTCCGCCGCGTGAAGGAGCGCGCGCTGTCCGACCTCATGAGCGGGGAGCATATCCCCGGCTGGAAGGTCGTGGAGGGAAAGCAGGGCAACCGTAAATGGACGGACGAGAGCGCCGTCTGCCGCGCGCTGGACGCCGCCGGCTACAGCGCAGCCGTCTACACCGAAACGAAGCTGCTCTCCCCCTCCGGCCTCGACAAGGCCATCGGGAGGAAGGCGGCCGCGGAGCTGCTCTCGTCCTTCGTCGACCGCGCGCCGGGCGCGCCCGTGATCGCGCCGGAGTCCGACAAACGGCCCGCCCTCGACCGGCTGGCCGACGCACAGAAAGATTTCGCATAAGGAGGAAAACACTATGTCTACCAAAGTCGTAACCGGAAAAGTCCGCTTCTCGTTCTGCCATCTCTTCGAGCCCCGCGCCAACGAGGACGGCAGCGCTCCCAAGTATTCCCTCACCCTGCTGATCCCGAAGGCCGACAAGGCGACGCTCGGCGCGATCCAGGCGGCGATCAAAGACGCCGCGGACGCGTTCCGGGCGAAGAACGGCCCGAACAGCCTGCCCCCGAAGCCGTCCGTCACCCTGCACGACGGGGACGGCATGCGCCCGAACGGCGAGGAGTTCGGTCCTGAGTGCAGGGGCTGCATGGTGATCACCGCCTCGTCGAAGAACCAGCCGGTGGTCGTGGACGAGTTCCGCAACCCGATCACCGACGCCACGGAGATTTACTCCGGCTGCTACGGCCGCGCGGCGATCAACTTCTTCGGCTACAGCCGCAACGGCAAGAAGGGCATCAGCGCCGGCCTCCAGAGCGTGCAGAAGCTCTACGACGGCGAGCCCCTCGGCGGCGCACGCGGATCCGCGAACGATTTCGACGACGGCTGGACCGATACCGAAGCGGCGGACCTGCTGTAAGAGGGCGGCCTCATGCTCCGGCTGTTCATCGACATCGAAACGTACAGCGACGCGGACATCTCCGAGGCGGGGGCTTTCCGGTACATCGAAAGCCCCTCCTTCGGGATCCTGCTCTGCGCGTTCGCCTTCGATGATGACCCTGTCCGGGTGCTCGACTGGCAGCGGGACGCGGGAACGGAGGACGCGAAGGCCGTGCTGTCCGCGCTCCGGGATCCGGGGATCGTGAAGGTCGCGCACAACTGCGCCTTCGAGCGCGCCGCGTTCGCGAGGGAGCTGGGGAGGGAGATGCCGCCGGAGCAGTGGGAGGACACGATGATCCTCGCCGCCATGAACGGCCTGCCGCTCTCCCTGGACGCCGCCGGCGAGGCGCTCGACATCGGGGAAAAGAAGCTCAGGGAGGGCAAAGCCCTGATCCGGTACTTCTGCTCCCCCTGTGCGCCGACGAAGGCGAACGGCGGCAGGACGCGCAACCTCCCGGAGCACGCGCCGGACAAGTGGGCGCTGTTCACCGCCTACTGCGCGCGGGACGTGGAGGCCTGCCGCGCGATCCGCCGCCGCCTCCCCTTCAGCGCCACCCCTCAGGAGAAGGCGGTCTTCGCCCTCGACGCGAGGATCAACGAGCGCGGCGTACTGCTCGACAGGGCGTTCGCGGAGGCGGCCGTCGCCGTCAACGAGGCGTACACCGCGGAGCGGCTCGGCGAGATGCGGGCCCTCACGGGGCTCGAAAACCCGAACAGCGTGGCGCAGCTCAAGGCGTGGCTCTCCGCGCGGGGGCTCCCCTCGGCATCCCTCGACAAGCAGGCGGTCTCGGACCTTCTCGCGAAGGCGAAGGATCCGAAGGTGAAGGACGTCCTCCGCCTCCGCAGGCAGCTCGGAAAGACGTCGGTCACGAAGTACGAAGCCATGCTCGCCTCCGTCTGTGAAGACGGGCGGATCCGCGGGCTCCTCCAGTATTACGGGACGCGTACGGGGCGCTGGGCGGGCAGGCTCGTGCAGCTGCAGAACCTCCCGCAGAACCACCTCGACCATCTTCCGGACGCGAGGGAGCTCGTGATGGGCCGCGACCCGGATCTCGTGGAGCTCCTGTACGGGGACGTCCCGGACGTCCTCTCCCAGCTGATCCGCACCTCCTTCGTGGCCCCCGCCGGGCAAACCCTCCTCGTGGCGGACTACTCCGCGATCGAGGCGCGCGTGGTCGCGTATCTCGCCGGCGAGCAGTGGCGGCTCGACAC
>Ga0326513_10004442_pt1 | contig 10057 bp, 9 predicted proteins | sample 2_2465_0518_D_FD_203654 | JGI IMG/M metagenome (GOLD analysis project Ga0326513, IMG submission 203654) | Bovine rumen microbial communities from UC Davis, California, United States - 2_2465_0518 | ecosystem: Host-associated > Mammals > Digestive system > Stomach > Rumen | place: USA: California...
CAACTCCTGAGCAACTGGACGAATACTGCAAGAATGCAGACTTCGTGTTCAACTTGGCAGGTGTTAACCGTCCGCAGAACCAGGAAGAGTTTATGCAGGGCAACTTCGGTTTTGCATCGACTCTGCTCGACACGTTGAAGAAACATGATAATACTTGCCCTGTGATGCTTTCAAGCTCACAGCAAGCCTCTCTCACTGGTCGCTTTGGTAACAGCGAGTATGGTCGTAGTAAGAAAGCAGGCGAAGACCTGTTCTTGGAGTATGGCAAAGAGACTGGCGCAAGAATGTTGATTTACCGTTTCCCCAATCTCTTTGGCAAGTGGTGCCGCCCCAACTACAACAGTGCCGTGGCCACCTTCTGCAACGCCTTTGCCAACGACCTTCCTTACACCGTCAACGACCCCAGCGTAGAGCTAGAACTGCTTTATATAGATGACCTCGTTGATGAAATGATTGCATGCCTGAAAGGCGAGGAGCATCATTGTGAGTTCGATGGCCTCGATGTTTTACCGCAGGCAAATGGCAAATATTGTTATGTGCCAACAACCCACAAAGCAACTTTGGGTGAAATTGTCGAGCTCTTAAAGAGTTTCGCTGAGCAACCCAAGACCCTGATGATACCAGAGATTCCTGAAAACAGCTTTGCAAAGAAGTTGTATAGCACATATCTGAGCTATCTCCCCCAAGAAAAGGTCGCTTTCCCATTAAAGATGAATGTGGATGATCGTGGCTCATTTACAGAGTTGGTGCATACCCTTAATGCAGGACAGGTGAGCATCAACATCTCAAAGCCAGGCATCACCAAGGGACAACACTGGCATAACACTAAGTGGGAGTTCTTCATTGTGGTGGCCGGTCATGGCTTGATTCAGGAGCGTAAGTTAGGCACAGCTGAAGTAATTGAGTTTGAGGTGAGTGGCGACAATATCCAATGCATTCACATGCTGCCTGGTTATACCCATAACATCATCAACCTCAGTGACACAGAAAACCTCGTCACAGTAATGTACTGCAACGAGATATTCAATCCCAACAAACCGGACACCTACTTCGAACCGGTAAAATAATAGTGATTATAATTTAAACAAGATATAGCAATGAGCTTATTTAAGGACAAAGTCCTCCTTATTACTGGAGGAACAGGATCGTTTGGAAACGCAGTACTTAACCGGTTCTTGAAGACCGACATAGGTGAGATTCGTATCTTCTCCCGCGACGAGAAAAAACAGGACGATATGCGCCATGATTTCCAGGCACGTATGCCAGAGGTGGCAAACAAAATTAAGTTCTATATTGGTGACGTGCGCAACAAGAGCACACTGAAGTACGCCATGAAGGGCGTGGACTATGTGTTCCATGCAGCTGCTTTGAAGCAGGTACCATCATGTGAGTTCTTCCCGATGGAAGCTGTGAAGACCAATGTGATAGGTACAGACAATACGCTGGATGCCGCTATCGATGCTGGCGTAAAGTGTGTTATTTGCTTGTCTACCGATAAGGCCGCATATCCTATCAATGCGATGGGTATCACCAAGGCCATTGAGGAGAAGATTGCTGTGGCTAAGAGCCGTTTGAGTGGTGATACCAAGATTTGCTGCACTCGTTATGGTAATGTGATGTGCAGCCGTGGTTCTGTTATACCTCTCTGGATTGACCAGATCCGTAAGGGTAATCCTATCACATTGACTGAACCTAAGATGACGCGTTTCATCATGTCTCTCGAAGAGGCTGTTGACCTCGTACTCTTTGCATTCGAGCATGGACAGAATGGTGATATCCTTGTTCAGAAGGCTCCCGCTTGCACCATCCAGACGCAGGCTGAGGCCGTTCGTGACCTGTTTAAGCACCAGGCACCAGAGGGAAAAGAGCCTGAGATCCGCGTGATTGGTATTCGTCACGGAGAAAAGATGTATGAGACCTTGTTGACGAAGGAAGAGGCAGCCAAAGCCATTGATATGGGTAACTTCTATGCAGTACCTGCTGACAACCGCGACTTGAACTACGATAAGTACTTCAAGGAAGGCGATACAAAACGTGCTACCATCGAGGAATTTAACTCAGACAATACCAAACGCCTCAATCTCGAAGAGACCAAGGCAAAGATTGCCTCTTTGGAATATATTCAAAACGAATTGAACGGTATACCTAATCTTGTGTAAGTGACAGAAGCCGAGCTTCAGGCACAGTCGCTGGCAAACCAGCAACAGAGCCTTTCGCTATAAAAAGCGGTGTTTATCACTCTTGCAGAGAGATAAGATTTAATGAACTATCGTGCAAATGAGAGCAAAGCAAACCTTGCTTTAGCTTTGCCGAGTGCAGCCGATAGTGCATGATAAAACAAAGTTTTAGCATGAACATACTCTTAACAGGTGGTGCAGGCTACATTGGTAGCCACACCATTATAGAACTTGATAAGGCTGGTCACAGTGTGGTTGTGGTAGACAACCTTGTGAACAGCAACCCTGAATCATTGCGTCGAGTCGCAAAGATAATAGGAAAGGAGATTCCTTTCTATGAGGTTGATGTGCGCGATAAGGAAGCACTCTCTGAGGTGTTTGATGAAAACAAGTTTGATGCAGTTATTCACTTCGCAGGCCTTAAGGCCGTTGGTGAGTCAGTATCAAAACCTTTGGAGTACTACCACAACAACATGACTGGCACATTCATTCTTTTGGATGTGATGCGCCAGCATCAGTGCAAGAACATTATTTTCAGTAGCTCTGCTACTGTCTATGGCGATCCTGCTATCATTCCTATCACCGAGGAATGCCCCAAGGGCCATTGCACCAATCCTTACGGCCAAACCAAGAGTATGCTCGAAGAGGTGCTGATGGACGTACAGAAGGCAGACCCTGAGTGGAATGTGGTGCTGTTGCGCTATTTCAATCCTATTGGCGCTCATCAGAGTGGTATGATTGGTGAGAATCCTAATGGCATTCCTAATAACCTCATGCCTTATATCACACAGACTGCTGTTGGTATTCGCAAAGAATTGGGCATTTTTGGTAATGACTATGATACACCTGATGGCACTGGTGTACGTGATTATATCCATGTCTGTGATTTGGCCTCCGGCCATGTGGCAGCTTTGAAGGCTATTCAGCGTAAATGTGGTCTTGGTATATATAACCTTGGCACTGGTCATGGCTATAGCGTACTTGATGTCGTTAATGCCTTTATGAAGGTCAATGGTGTGAATGTACCATACGTCATTAAGCCTCGCAGGCCTGGTGACATTGCGACTTGCAATTGCAACCCTGCCAAGGCTAAGGCCGAATTAGGCTGGGAAGCACAGTATGGCATCGATGAAATGGTACGTGATAGTTGGAATTGGCAAAAGAATAATCCGAATGGATATTAAATGGGCATGGGAACCCGCTGGTCTCTCATAAAAGGTTCAATAACAGCGGGCCTGCCCGTTTTGGAATAAGAAAATTACAAGATATGAACGTTATACAAACAGATATTAAGGGAGTCCTCATCATAGAACCAAAAGTCTTTGGCGACAAGAGAGGTTATTTCTTTGAGTCATACTCTCAGCGAGAATTTGATGAGAAGGTTGCACCTATTCTTGAACATTCAATCAACTTCGTGCAAGACAATGAATCTATGTCTTCTTATGGCGTAATGAGAGGTTTGCATTTTCAGCGTCCACCATATACTCAAAGCAAACTGGTACGTTGTGTAAAAGGTGCTGTTTTGGACGTTGCTGTGGATATTCGTAAGGGTAGCCCCACTTATGGCCAGCATGTTGCTGTGGAACTGACAGAGGATAACCATCGCCAGTTCTTTGTACCCAGAGGCTTTGCTCACGGCTTTGCTGTATTGAGTGATATTGCCGTATTCCAGTATAAATGTGATGAGTTCTATCATCCTGAAGCTGATGGTGGCATCAGCATCATAGATGATTTTTTGGGGATTGATTGGAAAATACCTACTGATAAGGCTTTGTTGAGTGACAAAGACACGAAGCACTCTCTGCTTAAAGATTTTGATAGCCCATTTGATATTAATGTAAACCTGTATTGAGCATGAAAGGAATAGTATTAGCAGGTGGCAGTGGCACGCGCCTCTATCCAATAACGAAAGGAGTCTCAAAGCAACTCCTTCCCATCTATGATAAACCAATGGTTTATTATCCTATTTCTGCGCTTATGCTTGCAGGTATCAGAGATATTCTGATTATCTCAACCCCCTACGATTTGCCAGGATTCAAGCGACTCCTTGGTGATGGTTCTGATTATGGCGTACACTTCGAGTATGCAGAGCAACCCTCTCCTGATGGCTTGGCCCAGGCTTTTATCATTGGTGAGAAGTTTATAGGAAATGACTCTGCCTGCTTGGTTCTTGGTGATAATATCTTTTATGGTGCAGGATTTACTAAGTTGCTTCGCAATGCAGTAAACGATGCTGACCAGAACGGTAAGGCCACAGTCTTTGGCTATTGGGTGTCTGATCCTGAGCGCTATGGTGTAGCTGAATTCGATAAGGAGGGTAACTGTCTGAGTATAGAGGAGAAACCCAAAGAGCCTAAGAGCAATTATGCTGTGGTGGGTCTGTACTTCTATCCCAATAAAGTGGTAGATGTAGCGAAGCATATCAAGCCCTCAGCTCGTGGCGAACTGGAGATAACAACCGTTAATCAAGAATTCCTGAAAGATGGTGAGCTGAAGGTACAGGTCTTTGGCCGGGGCTTTGCATGGTTAGACACTGGTACGCACGACTCACTTGCAGAAGCATCTACCTTCGTAGAGGTAATCGAAAAGCGTCAAGGCTTAAAGGTTGCTTGTTTGGAAGGAATTGCTTACCGCAACGGTTGGATTAGCGAGGAGCGTATGCGTGAAATAGCTCAGCCAATGTTGAAGAATCAATACGGGCAGTACCTGCTGAAGGTAATTGACGAGATGAAAGAAGACATTAACAGCGGAACGCTGGAACATGTTTAATAACGAGCACGAATAGAGATGAATATACTTGTTACAGGAGCAAACGGACAACTTGGTAATGAAATGCGCATTCTTGCAAAGGATAGCGTAGATAAATATGTTTTCACGGATGTTGTAGAAGCATCTGAGGAATCAATTGCCATGCTGAAAAAGTTGGCAGGTGATGACATAAAAACAGAAACAGAACACCTTGACATTACTAAACTGGATGCTATTCGTGAAGTTGTTAAGCGTGAAAACATAGATGCAATAGTAAATTGTGCAGCATGGACGAATGTGGATGGGGCTGAAGATCCTGAGAAGTACGCTCTGGTAGAGAAATTGAATTCTACAGCTCCTGAGAATCTTGCAAAGGCTATAAAGGAGGTTGATGGTTGGCTGGTACAAATCTCAACTGATTACGTATTTGGCAAAGAGCCTTATAATACTCCTTGTAAAGAAGACCAGAAGGGTACGCCTACTGGTGTCTATGGTGCAACAAAGCTTCTTGGTGAGCAAAAGATAATCGCAACAGGTTGTAAGTACATGATTCTACGTACTGCTTGGCTTTATTCTGAGTTTGGCAAGAACTTTGTGAAGACCATGCTCAATCTTACCGCTACAAAGCCACAGTTGAAGGTTGTTTTTGACCAGACGGGTACACCGACCTATGCTTACGATTTAGCAACAGCAATTGTAGCAGCATTAAAGAAACCAGTTGAAGGAGTTTATCACTATAGCAACGAAGGCGTGTGCTCATGGTATGATTTCACCAAGATGATAGCTGAATATGCTGGTCAAACAGAGTGTGATATACAACCATGCCATTCAAATGAGTTTCCTTCTCCTGTTACTCGCCCAAGTTATTCTGTTTTAGACAAGACTAAGGTAAAGGTTACAATCGGACTTAAGATACCCTATTGGACAGAAAGTCTTAAAAATTGTATTAATAATATAGTGAAATGATAATCCGTAGTAAAGCTCCATTACGTTTGGGATTGGCTGGAGGAGGTAGCGATGTTTCTCCTTACAGTGATATATATGGTGGTATTATTCTGAATGCTACCATTAACCTCTATGCGTATTGTACCATAGAGGAAACAAATGATGATCTTATCACCATTGAGAGTTACGATGGTGACTGTCATGAGGCATACCCTTTAACACGCGAAATGGAAATAGATGGCAAGGCATCTTTGCTAAAAGGTACCTATAATCGTGTTATGAGGGATTACAACCTCCCATTGCGTGCATGTAAGATTACTACTTATAATGATGCCCCTGCTGGTTCTGGCTTGGGAACTTCATCGACTATGGTAGTGGCTATCTTGAAGGCTTTTGTGGAATGGTACAGTTTGCCTCTTGGTGATTATGAGATAGCTCGTCTTGCATACGAAATTGAGCGTAAAGACCTGCAACTTTCTGGAGGTAAACAGGATCAGTATGCAGCTGCTTTTGGTGGGTTTAATTACATGGAGTTCTTGAAGGATGATATGGTTATTGTGAACCCCCTGAAAGTAAAGCGTTGGATTATTGACGAACTTGAAGCGAGCATAGTACTTTACTTCACAGGTCGTTCACGTAGTTCTGCCGCCATTATTGATGAACAAAAGAAGAATACCAGCGCAGGTAACAATAAGTCTGTAGAAGCGATGCATCGTATTAAGCAAAGTGCCATTGATATGAAGTTGGCTGTGCTTAAGGGTGATATGAAAGAGTTTGCTCGCATCCTCGGCCAGGGATGGGAAGATAAGAAAAAGATGGCTGGAGCCATTACAAATCCCATTATCGAAGAAGCTTTTGAGGTAGCGACAAAAGCAGGTGCTTTGTCTGGTAAGGTAAGTGGTGCCGGTGGTGGCGGTTTTATCATGTTCTTTGTTGAGCCTACTAAGAAAAAAGTGGTTGTTGAAGCGTTGGAGAAATTAGGTGGTTTCACAAAGCACTTTAATTTCACCGATGGCGGAGCCCATGGTTGGAAGATATACGAAACAGATCGTGTGGATTCTTTAAAATATTAATATCATGGAAGAACAACTGAACCTCTTGATTGAGCGCTACCCCAAACTGGCGGTATGCAAAGAGGATATTAAGAAAGCATACGAATTGCTTGAAGCAGCATACTGCAATGGCCGTAAACTCCTTGTTTGCGGTAATGGAGGTTCTGCATCAGACTCTGAGCATATTGTTGGCGAGTTGATGAAAGAGTTTAAGCTTAAGCGCAAAATCTATAGTGATCAAGCTACAGCACTTAAAGCTATTGACCCAGAATTAGGTCAGGTGTTGGCAGATAACTTACAAGGTGCATTGCCAGCCATCTGTCTTACTGGTCATTCTTCATTGACGACAGCATTTATGAATGATGCTAATGCAGACCTGGTTTTTGCTCAGCAGGTGAATGGGTATGGTAAGCCAGGAGATGTGTTCTTGGGTATATCCACTTCAGGTAATAGCAAGAATGTACTTTATGCTGCAGTGAATGCCAAGGCCAAAGGTTTGAAAGTTATAGGATTGACAGGCGCTAAAGAGAGTAAGCTGATGAAATATGCGGATGTTTGTATCCGTGTACCTGAGACTGAGACTTATAAGATACAGGAGTATCACCTGCCAGTGTATCACTGTCTGTGTCTGATGTTGGAAGAGAAATTCTTTGGAGAAAAATGAAAGTTGTAATAATGGCAGGCGGTCGAGGTACTCGTATCGCTGAACTTTTCCCTGATATACCAAAACCATTGATTCCTGTGGACGGGATGCCTGTTCTTGAAAGGGAGATCAGGTCGCTGGCATCTCAGGGATTCAAGGATATTATCCTGACAGTCGGCTATCTGGCAGATAAGATCATAGCTTATTTTGGCGATGGTAGTCAGTTGGATGTAAAGATTGACTATTTCGTTGAGGAAACTCCCCTGGGGAATGCAGGCGCATTATTCCAACTGAAAGAAAAGATTGGTAAAGAACCTTTCTTCCTGCTGAATGCTGATGCTGCCTTCGATGTGGATTTTAACCGGATGTTGGACTTCCATAAAAAACATGGAGGTCTGGTAACGCTATTTACGCATCCTAATTCCCATCCGTATGATAGCGGACTGATTATTGCCGACAACGACGGAAAGGTTGAGAAGTGGCTGAGCAAGGAAGATGAGCGTCCGCAATGGTACAGCAACAGGGTGAATGCGGGTCTCCATATAATCGACCCGCAGGTTCTGGAACTAAACCTGAAGAATCTGGAGATAGACCCATCGGCAGGTTATCCCAAGGGTAAGGTGGATTTGGACCGACAGATTCTCAAACCATTGTGCGGAACAGGAAAGATGTTCTGCTATGACAGTCCGGAATATGTGAAGGATATGGGAACACCGGAACGCTTCCATCAGGTGGAAGCGGACTATAGGAACGGTGTTGTGCAGGCAAAGAATCTGCATAACAGGCAGAAGGCTATCTTCCTGGATCGAGACGGTACAATCAACAAATATGTCGGGTTCCTCCGCAATATCGACGATTTTGAACTGATTGAGGGTGTGTCGGAAGCTATCAGAAAGATTAACCAAAGCGGCTATCTGGCCATTGTTGTGACCAATCAGCCGGTTATTGCCCGTGGTGAAGTGACATGGGACGAACTGCATGGGATACACAGGAAGATGGAAACTCTTCTGGGCAAGGATGGAGCTTATATTGATGGTATTTATATCTGCCCTCATCATCCGGACAAGGGCTTTGAGGGTGAACGTCCGGAATATAAATTCGATTGTGACTGCCGTAAGCCTAAGCCCGGATTGCTTTTGCAAGCAGCACGTGACTTTAATATTGAATTGAGTCAGTCGATTATGATTGGTGATAGTGAGAGGGATGTTGAAGCTGGAGAGAATGCAGGTTGTAAAAAGTCTGTCTTACTAGAAACCAATAAAATTGAAGTTTTGTTGGCTGCCGTAAAGAATAATATAAATAAGTAAGTCAGAGAAAAATGAACACTATAATATTGACAGAGAACGTGCAGACAGGAAAACGACTACAGGCCACATTGTCAGCACTCTCCCCACGGTCAATAGGTATTTTTCGCAAGAAGGATATATTAACTGCATCCGATAATTTTAAGGAGGTAGAGTATATCTTTTCTTCTTGGGGTATGACGCGATTTTCGAAAGAAGAAATAAAGAAATGTCTACCCAAACTAAAAGCTATATTTTATGCGGCCGGAAGTGTTAAACATTTCGGGAAGGAGTTCATAGAGAGTGGTATACAGATTTATACAGCTACCAAGATTAATGGTATTCCTGTTGCAGAATTTGTTGCTGCACAAATTATCCTAGCCAATAAGGGATATTATCAGGCGACAAGAACATATAGAAACTTATGGCATAAACGCCAATATTCCCAATGTTACAATCATGCTTCACATCGACCTGGTAATTATAAGTCTAAAATAGGTGTTGTTGGATGTGGTAACATAGGCCGTATGGTGCTAGATAAATTGTCGCATTATGATTTAGAACTTTACTATTACGATCCCTACGTTGAGGAGAAAGCAGTAAAGTCCTTTGGTGCTAAAAGACTCTCAATGGAAGAAATCTTTAGAAAATGCGATGTTATAACAACTCATTTACCAAATATTCCAGAACTGAATGATGTTATTAATTATAGCTTGCTTTCTTTGATGAAAGACAATGCTACATTCATAAATACAGGTAGGGGTGCACAAATCAACGAAGATGATTTGGTAAAGGTTATGAAGGAAAAACCAAATGCATGTGCCTTGCTTGATGTGACCAAACAAGACCCGTTAAAGTATCCTTGTATTACAAAATTGATGCGCCGGAAGAATATTTTTGTGTCACCCCATATTGCAGGTAGCCTTGGTGAAGAGTTTAACCGTATGGTAGAATATGTATATGAAATATATGATACAATCATAAATGATAAAATAAATGACTTGAAAGAAATCCCGGTATCATTGAGCCAAATAATGCAACAGACATAGTCAAATATCTTGCAATACATTTTTAATAATCCTAACACTTGAAAGTTTATGATAGATACATATAAACAACTAAAATTATATATTAAAGCAGATAGAATAATCAATGGCTATAGTGAGAAAAAAACGCTATCTGAGATGTTTTGGAATATATTTCTGGGGG
>Ga0326513_10004443_pt1 | contig 10054 bp, 8 predicted proteins | sample 2_2465_0518_D_FD_203654 | JGI IMG/M metagenome (GOLD analysis project Ga0326513, IMG submission 203654) | Bovine rumen microbial communities from UC Davis, California, United States - 2_2465_0518 | ecosystem: Host-associated > Mammals > Digestive system > Stomach > Rumen | place: USA: California...
TCACCACGGCTTCCTGTGCCGACCTTGCCGACCTAGGCAACTGGGTGGGGAAGGAGTTCCGCATTGGCGGCATCGTCACCGAGGCCAAAGATGGCGTCTCGCAGCGCAACGGCGACCCCTACGGCCGCATGACCCTCGAAGACTACAGCGGCTCTTTCCCCCTCCAGCTCTATAAGGACGAATTCCTCAAATATAAGAACTATTTCCAGAAAGACCTCTTCATCTATATGAAAGGCCGTGTGAGTCAGTTCTCGCGCATGAATCCCGACGGCTCCATGTACACCTCCCGCCCCAAGGTCACCATCACCGAAATGATGATGCTCAGCGAGGTACTGCCTAAGTATACCAAACTCATCAAATTCACCGTGCGCCTGGGCAGCATATCCATGCCTTTCTGCAAGGAACTGAAGGCTCTGGCCGAGAAACATAAGGGCAACATTCCCATGGAGGCCAAAATCATCGACCTCGAACACGACCTGAGCCTCACCATGAAGTCGCGCGACCTCCGGGTCGACCCCAAAGAGTTTCTGCCCATCCTTTCCCAAATGCCCGGGGTAAGCGAGGTAAAACCCATCATGATAAGCTAAAGGACAAGCCGCCATGCAGCTCTTTACTCCCGTAAATATAGCCCCCTCGCCTTTGCGCATCGACCACCAGACGCCGCTGCTGCTGGTGGGTTCCTGCTTCACCGACGAGGTGGGCGCACGACTGCAGGCGGCTGGGTTTGAATGCCTCTGCAACCCTTTCGGCACACTGTACAATCCCTTCTCGGTAGCCCTCTGTCTGCAAAAGGCCGTCAACGACGAACCGATTGGCAGCGAACACCTAGTGCAGCATGAGGGTCTCTGGCACTCCTGGCTCCACCACGGCCGCTTCTCCGATTCCGACAAGCAGACCGTGCTGCACAGCTGCAATGAGGCCATCCATGCCACCCACCATTTCCTGCAGCGCAGTCCCGTTGTCTTCTGCACCTTTGGCACTGCCTACACCTTCTTCCTGTCCGACCCCTCCGCCTCGTCCGCCATGCAAGGTCGTCCCGTGGCCAATTGCCACAAGCTGCCTGCCGCCATGTTCCGGCGCAGGCGCCTGTCGGTGTCCGAGATAGTGGAGTGCTGGCAGCCATTAGTGTCCGCCCTGTCCGTCCCCTTTGTCTTTACCGTCAGCCCTATCCGCCATCTGGCCGACGGCGCCCATGGCAACCAACTGAGCAAAAGTACGCTCCTGCTGGCCGTAGACCAATTGGTGCGAGACAGCGACCGATGCGGCTATTTCGACAGCTACGAGATTCTGATGGACGAACTGCGCGACTACCGTTTCTACGCCCGCGACCTCTGCCACCCCACCGATGTGGCGGTCGACATTATCTGGGAACGTTTCCAGCAGACCTATATGGCCGACGAAACCCGCACCCTTGCGCGACAAAAAGAAAAAGAGTGGCGCCAGCGGCAGCACCGTCCGTTGCACCCTCCACAACAATAAATCCCTGACAACAAAAAATACAACATAATATGGCAAAGAAGAATATCGCCCTTGTGATGGGCGGCTTTTCGGGAGAACACGATGTCTCTATCAACAGTGGCTGCCAGGTCTACGAAAACCTCGACCACGAGAAATACAACGTATATAAAATCGTAGTCGAGCGCACCGGATGGTACTGGCTGACCGACAGCGACGAGCACCGTCCTGTCAACCGCGACAATTTTACCGTCGAAGGAGTCGAACGGTTCGACCTGGCCTTCATCATCATTCACGGCAACCCGGGCGAGAACGGCGTCCTCCAGGGCTACCTGGACATGCTGGGCATCCCCTACACCACTTGCGGTTTCTATACCTCTGCCCTCACTTTCAATAAGGGCTACTGCAACCCCGTCGTGCGCAGTTTTGGGGTGGTCAGCCTGGCCAAGTCCAAACTGCTCTACGGCAACCAACCCATCGACCCCGAGGCACTGCTGAAAGAACTCTCGCTCCCCCTCTTCGTCAAACCCGCCGCCGGTGGCAGCAGCGTGGCCACCACCAAGGTCAAACGCCCCGAAGAGCTCATGCCCGCCATCCGCGAAGCCCTCACCGAGGACAGCCAGGTGCTGGTGGAAGAGTTTATCCAGGGGCGCGAGTTCGACTGCGGCGTCCTGCGTACCAAAGAAAAACTCTATGTCTTCCCCGTCACCGAAATCATCCCCACGGGCGGCCACGAGTTTTTCGACTATGCAGCCAAGTACGACGGCTTCAGCAACGAGGTGACCCCCGCTGAGGTCGACAAGTCTGTTAGCGACCACATCCAAGAGGTTTCCGCCCAACTCTACGACCTCCTCGACTGCCGCGGCATTGTCCGTTTCGACTTCATCTACGACACACAGAAACAGGAACTCTTCTTCCTGGAGGTGAACACCATTCCCGGCCAAAGCGCCGAGAGCATCGTGCCCAAACAGGCCCGCGCCATGGGCATCAGCACCAAGGAACTCTACGAAATGGTCATACAGGCCTGTCTGCCAGAATAGGGGAAGAAATGCGTAAAATGTCAAAGTTCATCTGCTTGGCCTTAGTGCTTCTTACCCTCGGGGCTTGCAGTCAAAAGCAACCCGCCGAGGTGGAGCCTGTCCCCGACAGCGTCTACACCAACTCCCTCATAGGCGGTTGGGGTTATGACGAAGAGACCTCCCTCTGCGCCATGATTATAGGCGAGGACTCCGTCACCTTCACCCATCTCCTCAACACCTATCGCTATCAGGCTACCGACGACTCCATTATCGTCTTTGGACATGAGAACGACACTTTCTTCACTTGGCGTTACACCCTATGGCATGACACGCTCCGTCTAGTCCAATACGGCGGACAAAGGAACACCTGGACCTCCACCACCCTGCCCCGCTGTTCCGACTAACAATTGGTTAATATGTAAGAAGGAATTGACAATGAAGCAAATACTGTACATAATGGTCTTTGTTGTCAGTTCCTTTGGCCTTTCGACAGACCTCTGGGGGCAGCGGCCATGTGCCGACACACTGGTGCGGGTCTACGACTCGGTATGCGAGGGGGAAACCTATCACTTCAATGGACGCGACCTCATCCGCAGCGGCTACTACTACGACACGCTCCCGCGCGCCGTGGGTGACTGTGACAGCGTGGTTATATTGTTACTGTCCGTTTTAGAACCGCCCTTCTCGCTCCCCGGTTCCAAAGTTTTCTGTGAGCCGCCGGCTGGCCACCGTATTATCGTCTACGACGATGGCAGCGGCATGTATTACCGCTGGAGCTCTACTCCCTTCGACTCCTCTCTCATCGGTCAGGAACATCTGTCAGACATCTATGTGTCCCCCCAAGAACCCACCACCTACGACGTCTACATCGACTACCGCGAGGTGCCGCAATGCCCTAACACAGGCTCCATACAGCTCAACCCGGTGGAACCGGTAGTGGCGCAGATGTATGTGTCGCCCGACCACCTCTCCTACGACCAGTTGGAACTGTCCGTTGAAGACTACAGCATAGGTACGCGGGGCACTCATTATGGCGGCTGGGCCGGGCGTAAATGGTTCCTCAACGGCGTGTTGCAAAACGACCCATGGCCGCGTACCACCTTTGCCATCAATCCCTCCCTCGAGGGCGACAGCGTGGAGGTGAGGATGGTGGCGTTCTCTCCTACCTGCAGCGATGAGGTTGTCAAGGTGGTTCCCTTCCGAAGGGTGGCACTGTATTTTCCCAACGTCTTTACCCCAGGGGTGGAGCCCAACGCCCTTTTCCAACCTCAGGTGCAGGGCATTCTGGAATACGAGTTGTGGGTCTACGACCGCCGTGGAACCCTTGTTTTCCATAGCCAGGAACAAACTCCGTGGGACGGTACCCATAAGGGTGTCCCCTGCCCAATGGGTGTTTACGTGTATAAATGCCGCTACCGCGACCTAGAGACCCCTGCGGGTTTCCAGGACCTGGCTGGAACCGTTACGTTGTTGAGATAGGGTTGGTGAAGCGGAAGCGCCCCTTGCAGCCCCGGCGGTTGCCAGAGGGCATAAAAAAAGACTCCCAAAAGGAGTCTCTTTGTTTGAGGTCGCTTCCGGATTTGAACCGGAGTAGCAGGTTTTGCAGACCTGTGCCTAACCCCTCGGCCAAACGACCTTTTTGCTAAAAGCGAGTGCAAAAGTACGAAGTTTTTCTCAATTGGCAAAATAATTTTTTCTTTTTCTCTCCAAAATTCTGATTATTCGACAGATACTTTTTCACTTCTATTGCCGTTCCAGTCTCGAAAAAGCCCTAAAGAAACCCGCGGAATACGGTTTTTGCCCCTGAAAAAAACTGCTTTTCGCCCCCTTTGCCGCTGCCTCCTCCGCCACCAAGGATGTGCCTAGCCCCACCTACGATTCGCCTTTTGATTTTGTCTTCTGTTATATTTACTTTGCATTTTGTTTATCGTTGATAAATAAAATGCAAATAAAATAAAAACTAAATGCAAACTAACAAGCGAAGGAAGGGCGGGGCTAGGGGGACGGAAGGGAAAGGATTTAGCGTTTGAGGTATTTGATTTCCTTTGGGTCGATGAGGCCGAACTGCATGGCTTTGGCGATGCGGGCGCCGGACTTGTTGACGATGTTCAGTTTGCGGGAGAGTTCTTTTTGCCGTTCTTGGATGCTTTTGTCGGTTTCGCGCAGGGTGGTGGCTATTTCGGAGGCGGTGCATCCGGCGGCTTCGAGCAGGAGCAGGTTGCGCTCGGTGTCGCTGAGGACGATGTCGGAGCGCATGTCGGCGGCATGTTTGACGTAAAGTTCGGCGGCTTCTTTGAGGGTCAGCATTACGGGGTAGTTGAAATAGTATTTCTCGCCCCGCTCGATTCCTTCGATGGCGCGCAGGACGTTTTCGACTGAGAAGCCCCCGGCGGCGTTCTTGCTTACGAAGGCCTGGGCGCCATGCTGCAGCGCCTCGAATACCACCCGGGCAATTTCCAACATGCGGTCGATGCGGTTGCCCTCGTTGGGCAGGGGGTTGTCGAACCGGCCGGAAAGGATGGCGATGCGGATGTCGGGGTATTTCTTGTGCACCCGGTCGGCGATGAAGATGCCGCCAGTGGGCTCGCCTTGGAATTCCATGTCGAGTAGAAGATAGTCGGGCATGGGGTGGGGCAGGGGGTTGTCGAGGGCAGCCATGAGCTGGGCGCCGTTGGCGTAGGTGTCGAGCACGGTGACGCTTCGGTATTCGATTTCGCCGTCGTCGTTCATGCCGCATGCAATGGTGGCCTGCTGGTTGTTGAGCTCGGCTTTGAGGGCCTTGCGGATGATGGGTTCGTCGTCGACGATAATGATTTTGATGGGTTCCATAGTGGATGGTGTCAATTGATGTTTTGTTATTTGCGCCAGGCGGGCGGGGATTGCTGCTTGTTGTCGCCCCGGGCCAGGATGCAGTGGAAGGTGCTGCCCACTCCGGGCTGGCTTTCGGCCCAAATGCGGCAACCGCGGAGGGTGTTGTCGTCGTGGCGCTTGATGATGTATTTGCAAAGGATGAGGCCGAAGCCGGTGCCGTGGGATGCCTGAGGGTCGGGGTCGGCGTTGACCTTCTTGTCGGGGCGGAAGAGGTTTTCCAGCGTTTCCTCGTCCATGCCCGAGCCGGTGTCGGCCACTTCGATGTGCACGAAGCGCGGGTCGGCGTCGTAGGCCTCGGCAAAGACGGTTACCTTGCCTTGGCGGGTGTGCTGGAGGGCATTGTTGACAAGGTTGCGCAGGAGTATCTCGGTAAGCTGGCGGTCGCCCAGTATGTAGAGGTTGGAGGGGTAGAAGATGAGGTCGACATCGTGGTCGAGACGCACACAGGAGGCGCCCACGTTTTCGAACACTTCGTCCAGGCTGAATGCCGACGACTGGAACTGCATTCCGCTGGGGATGGATAGGTTGGTCCAGTTTTTGATGTTGGAGAAGGTGCGCAGGAGCTGGTCGAGGACCTCTTGGCGCATGGCGGGACTGAGTTTTTTGTTTTGCAGGTAGGAGAGGAAGGGGTTGACGTCGTGGCGCAGGACGGAGAGGCAGGTTTCGACGTTGGCAATGCGCTCTATGTCTTGTCGTTTGGCTTCTTGGAGAGCGGTTTTTTCGTCGCGTAGGCGTCGCGAGCGGTTGACGAGGAGCACTACGAGGACGGAGAGAATGAGCAGGAAGGGGACGGTGATGATGATGGCCATGACGTAGTAGCGGTTGCGGTTTTCGGCGCGGTCCAGGCGGTCTTGGAGCATGACGTCGGCGCTCTCGTTCTCGCGGATGAAGCCCAGCAGGTCTATCTCGCGCTCGTACCACCGTATGTTGTCTTGCTGGTTGTCGGAGTAGCCCATGCGGATGAGTCCGTCGTAGAGCATGGACTCGAACTTGGGTGCGATGCCGTCGTTCCAGGAGTCGTCTTCGAGTATCATGGTGTAGTAGCGGCGTGCCTCGTCGAGGTCGTTGATTCGCAGGCAGTATTCGGCCGCAGCCACTACGGCGCCGAGGTGCTGGTAGGGGTCGGAGGTGCGGAAGAAGAGGTCGGTGCTGATGCGAAACATGTCGAGTCCGTACTCGCCTTGGAGGTACATGGAGTCGGGCGGATAGAGCGGGCGGCTGAGGCTGTCGAGAAGGAGCAGGCGGTCGTGGCAGCGGTCGTAGTACATTTGGGGTGCGATGTCGGTGTCGGCCACGATGAATGCCTGGAGTTGGAACACGTTGGCCAGGTGGTAGATGCTGAAGTGGTCGGGCTTGGCCAGAATGCGAAGGGTGCGGGCCAGATTGTCGTAGGATTTGGCCAAAATGGTTGGGTCGCCGCCGGAAGCGGAGGCCAAGCGGTAGTAGCAGTGGGCCATGGCATAGTTGAGTGCCATGTCCTCGGCGTAGTCGCATTTGAGGTGGGGGCGGCTTTGCTCGACCTTTGCGAGCAGTTGTTTCATGGCCTGCTGGGTGCTGGGCGTGAGCAGGGTGGAAGAGGAGGAGGCGAGGGCGCTGTTGCGGTAGTGGTAGTTGAGGGTGAGGGAGGTGATGAAGTACTCCATTTGGGCATAGGCGTAAAGGTAGTTGCTGGGTTGGAGCGAGAGCACCTGCGACTGCTCGATGTCGTAGAGCAGCTGGTAGGACTCGGCAATGCGGCAGCTGCGCTGGAGGAGGCGGATTTGCATTAGCTGGGCAATGAGTTGCTCGACTTCGGCGTTCTGGGCGTGGGTTTTGACGGGGAGGCGGGAGGCGAGGTAGAGTACGCTGTCGATGTAGACCTGTGTGCTGTCGTGTTGTGCCAGCATGTAGTAGCCAAAGGCTAGGTTGTTGTAGGCGCGGAGCCTGCCGTCGTGGTAGGTGGGGAGCGAGTCGTGTAGGAGCGCAAGGGCGCACTGGGCTTCGTGGATGGCGCAGGAGGGGTCGTCGTAGCGGTTGATGAAGGCGGCTTTGTTGTAGTTGTCGACATGGGCGCGGAGGCCAAGGTCGAGTTGCCCCGGGCGGTGGCCTTCGCGGCAGCCGTAGAGGAGGACGAGGAGTAGGGATAAGAGCACTATTTTCTTCATGATAGAGGTGCGCCGTATCGTATGTTTTGTTTTGCAAAAATACGAAAAATTATTGACTTAGGAATTTTTTTGTATTTCTGAATTATGATAAAAAGGATGGAAAAAACCGGATTATTTTTGGTTATTGCTATTTTTTTTATATATTTGCAAAAAATATTAATTATTTCAGATATGGAAGAGAATGAAATTACAATGCTGAACCACAGCAAGATGAATGTGGTAAAGATGGGGAAGAACATGGGTGTTTTTTCTGTTTTTGCTGTTCTGTTTCTTGTGATGATTGTTTTGGGTGGTTTGTTTTTGCTCTACTATAGCAATACGCTGCCTGAAGATATGCCACACTATATAGATAACCTTTTAGGTATGATTGGTATTGCGGCCATACTGGTGGCAGCCGCAATAATTCCGGCCATAGTGATGATGCGCCGTGCGGTGCACATAGCCCAGGATTTGAAAATCAGTACCGACACGATGCCGATACGCGCCTTTATCCGTGCCAATAGCGATTTGTGGCATTACCTGTCCATATTGCTTGTGGTGCTCTTTGTGCTGGCCATCCTGTTTGCGCTGGTGCTGTTTTTTTACCTGTTGCCCACTCTTTCGACACTCTAATTGAAGTTGTTTTTGGCAGATTGTTCCCCGGCATGGATTTGCGGGGCGGTTGAGTTTATTCCTCTAGAATTGTCAGTTGCAGTTTTGCTTCAGGGATGAAGAGCGCTGGGGAGGAGAAATATTTGCCGAAGTTTACAATAGAAACCGCGTTTCTGCGTTTAATTCCATATTTAGAGAAACCCAAATATTATGCGATACGAAGTTGACTTCTTAGTTATCGGTTCCGGTATTGCGGGACTGAGTTTTGCCCTGAAGGTGGCCCCTTACGGCAAGGTGTGTATTTTGTGTAAAGGGGAGGCCTCGGAAGGGTCCACACGCTATGCCCAAGGGGGTATTGCGGCGGTGATGTACGATAGCGACAGTTTCGACAAACATATTCAGGACACACTGGTGGCGGGCGACGGCATTTGCGACCGCGAGGTGGTGGAGATGACCATCCGCGAAGCACCGGATCGCATACGCGAGCTGGTGAAGTACGGTGTCAATTTCGACAAAAGCAATGCCGGCGACCGATTCGACCTGCACCGCGAGGGGGGCCACTCGGAATTCCGTATACTCCACCATAAGGACAATACGGGCGAAGAAATCGAACGCGGGCTGTTGGAGGCAGTGCGCAACCACCCCAATATCGAGTTGAAGGAGAATCAGTTTGCCATTGACATAATCACCCAGCACCACTTGGGACAACGCGTCACGAAGCACACGCCCGACATTGAGTGTTATGGCGTGTATGCCTTGGACTGCCCGACGAACCAGATTAATACTTATTTGGCCAAGGTGACCCTTCTGGCAACCGGTGGCATGGGCAATGTGTATACTACGACCACGACGCCCATTATTTCGACGGGTGACGGTGTGGCCATGGTGCATCGCGCCCGGGGTGTGCTGAAGGATTTGGAGTTTATGCAGTTTCATCCCACGTCGCTTTACAATCCGGCCGAGAAGCCTGCTTTCCTGATTACGGAGGCTATGCGCGGAGCGGGTGCAGTGCTGAAGGATTACCACGGCAACGAGTTTATGCAGAAGTACGACAAGCGCCTTTCGCTGGCTCCGCGCGACATTGTGGCCCGTGCGATTGATAACGAGATGAAGATAGCCGGTGTGGACCATCTGTATCTTGATGCCCGTGGCATCGGCAAGGAAGAACTGATTAACGGTTTCCCCAATATTTACGCAAAGTGTTTGGAGCTGGGCATTAAGATTGACAAGGATATGATTCCGATACGCCCGGCGGCGCACTACCAGTGTGGAGGCATTAAGGTGGACCGTAACGGTGAGTCGTCGATTCACCACCTGTATGCTGCCGGAGAGTGCTCATGCACGGGTTTGCACGGCGGCAACCGCTTGGCCAGCAACTCGCTACTAGAGGCGGTGGTGTATGCGCACAATGCCGCCATGAGAGCCATTGAACAGGTGAAGATGATTGATTTCTGCCATCAGGTGCCCGACTGGAACTCAGACGGCATGGTGCTGAATGAGGAGATGGTGCTTATCACTCAGACCAAACGTGAGTTGCAGGAACTGATGTGGAACTATGTGGGTATCGTGCGCAGCGACCTGCGTCTGCAACGTGCTTTCGACCGACTGAACCTTATCTACCGTGAGACGGAGGACCTGTATAACCGTTCGGTGCTTACAGAGGAGTTGAGCGAACTGCGCAACCTGATAGCCTGCGCATACCTTATTATCAAGTTTGCCCGCGCCCGCCGACAGAATGTAGGTCTTCACTACAGTATTGATTTGCTAGAAAATAAATAATTTTGGTTCCAAATATACGCTTTAGAACTCCTAATCTGCCGGATGACTTATAACTTTGACGAAATAATTCCCCGCAAGGGTACCTGTTGCGTGAAGCACGATGCGCTGGAAGCTTTCTTCGGTCGCGACGACTTGCTTCCGATGTGGGTGGCGGATATGGATTTCCGCTCGCCCGACTTTGTGATGGAGGCCATT
>Ga0326513_10004444_pt1 | contig 10053 bp, 10 predicted proteins | sample 2_2465_0518_D_FD_203654 | JGI IMG/M metagenome (GOLD analysis project Ga0326513, IMG submission 203654) | Bovine rumen microbial communities from UC Davis, California, United States - 2_2465_0518 | ecosystem: Host-associated > Mammals > Digestive system > Stomach > Rumen | place: USA...
ACTGCCATGGGGGATTAATTGGCATTAGTACAATACCACCAATAAGCATGCCCCAGCCAATTATAAGGGTAGCCCGCCATTTTCGGATAAGCCTTTTGGGCTGTACTGTATAAAAAGCGGCAGCAACTGCCGATAGCAGACCCCAAACCAGAGCGGTAGGGGAAATTGACAAGTAGTCCAGTCTGCCGTGAGTCACCAGCAGAAAGGTTCCTGCCACAGCCATGATTACACAGATGATTTCTATTAATCTGGGGAGCTTTCGGGTGCTCAAGGTTATATACACAATGATAAATACAGGCATTAAGTATTGCAGCACAGTGGCCGCTGCCGCGTTACCATATTTTATACAGGCGAAATAAGTATATTGCACCGCCAGCATACCAAATACAGCAAATAACAGTACCTCCAAAGCGTCTTTTTTGTCATGCCAGATGGAAAGGATGCTTTCTTTATACATAATTCTATCTGCCAAAAGGAGTATTAATCCTGCTAAAATCATGCGGGATACCACCAGCCATTCCGTGGAAAATCCGCAGTCCTGCAGCAGATACTGTCCGGCTACACCGCTACCACCCCACATGGAGGCACCAAAGCTCACCATGAGCAGCCCTTTGTTTCTGTTTGTCATATCCACCACCCGCCAAAAACTTTAAGACCAAATTCAAGGGGACAGCGAATATCTTCTTCAATCTTTTTTACATACATAAAAAACTCCTTATACTTGCTCTAAGGTTATTTCATAAAAATTAATATAACACGCAGCTAACAAAAAGAATAGTACTGTATTCAAAACAATTTTTGCTTTGTCATGGCTCCTGTTTTGTTCTATTTGCTTTGTTTATTCCTTTACTTATACGGATAATGGGGCGTATAATTAAACATGTTGCCAAAGCAATAATTTTTAGCAATTAATAGTGTATTATAAATTTAGGGGGATTATCTATATGTCAGAAACATGTAATCACGATTGCAGCTCCTGTGGTACAACCTGTGGGGAGGATACCCGTAAATCCGGGGATATGTTTGAAAAGCCAAATGACCTGAGCAATATCCGTCATACCATCGCTGTAGTCAGCGGCAAGGGTGGCGTTGGTAAATCCATGGTTACTGGTCTGCTTTCCGTTGCCATGGCCAGAAAGGGCCGTCATGTTGGTATCATGGATGCAGATATTACCGGCCCGTCCATTCCTAAAATGTTTGGGGTTACAGGTGAGGTTCGTGGCAGTCAGGCCGGAGCATTTCCAGTGGCTTCTGCCGGGGGAATTGATGTGGTCAGCATGAACCTTTTTCTCGAAAGCACTACAGATCCTGTAGTATGGCGTGGCCCGGTTATCAGCGGCGTTGTAAAGCAGTTCTGGTCTGATATTATCTGGAATGACGTGGATTTTCTCTTTATTGACATGCCACCGGGAACCGGTGATGTGCCATTGACAGTAATGCAGTCTATAAAGCTGGATGGTATTATTATTGTCACCAGTCCTCAGGAGCTGGTTTCCATGATTGTGGCCAAGGCTGTAAAGATGGCCTCCACCATGAAAGTGCCTATTTTGGGTCTGGTGGAGAATATGAGCTATTTTGAATGTCCTGATTGTGGCAAGCATCATAACATTTTTGGCGAAAGTCATCTGGACAATATCGCTAAGGAGTACAACCTTGATATATTAGGCCGTATTCCAATGAAGCCTGAGCTGGCCGCAAAATGCGACGCTGGACAGATTGAAACCGTAGAAGATATATATTTACATGAGGCTGCAGAAAAACTGCTGGCTTTGGAAAAATAAAAAAAGCTAATTAAAAACACCTATTGAGGAAAAGATCCTTAATAGGTGTTTTTGTACATTTACTGTATAACTTAATCAAAGGTAATAATATCACCGGTGGCATTGGAGCCATGGGTGCCGTCTGCCACCTTTACCCCCTGAGCATTGAGCTGTTTACAGATATTAATAATGGTAGGGCAGCGCACCGGAATGCCATCATCATTTTTCTTGGCAGTGCAATGGGAAATGTGTACTGCATCAACTCCCTTGTCTGCCATACGGGCAATCTTCTTTTCAATGCCTTCCTGATTTTCCAGCATGCTTTTTCCGCAGCCGTTGCAGGTCCACATACCGATTAGCTGAATATCCTCACCCTCATATTTTTTGAAGCCTTCACTTTTTTCATTGAAGGCCCGAAGACATCCTGTACCTGCACAGGCGGCAGAGGTTTTAAGACAGCGCAAAATTGCAATTTTCTTCATAAAATTAAATTCTCCTAAATATATATTAATCTTAACTAATGTTATAATACAGTAAATCAAATTTGTATGTTGTATTTACAACAAAGACACGTATTGATTTATTTTGCGTCCTTAAGGAAGAAGGTGGTCAGCAGTCCTGTTAGGGCAAATAGAGGCAGGATATAGAAGACATATTCTAATCCATGAGTATCTGCTACCCAGCCCAGCATTGGGGCAATGACACCGCCGGCACTGAAGCCTATGCCCAGTGTTACTCCTGAGGCCATACCAATATTTTTCTTTAGGTAGGTCTGACCCAATACCACCATTGGCCCCACACAGGCGTATAGTGCGAAGCCGGCGCAGCCTACAATAATATAGAGCAGGGCCAGATTTTGGTTGAAATTGAAGGCCAACAGTGCCAGCCCCATAACAAGCATGCCGATTCTCAGCACAAAGCTGTTGCCCCATTTGTCTGCAGCATAGCCACCCATCCAGTTTGTAAAGATGCCCACCATGGCCAAAACCGTTATGGTAACACTGCCCACCGCCTCACTTTGGTTAAGAATATTAACACAGTAAAGTGGCAAAAAGGTGGTAAGGGAGGTGTAAAGGGCAGCCCTTACAATTACAAAAATTGTAAGGCGGCTAAAGGCGTTCCAGTCATTTTCTTTATTATCAGCTTCTTCATTGGCTTGTTTTTTGGCAATATGCTTTACCATGCGTCTCATTTTTGGCATCAGTAAAGCTATTATTGAGCTCATAATAATGCAGAAGCCACCGAAGAAAATAAGGGCATCCATTCCCCAAATGGTTGCCAAAGAGGCACCTAATATAGGCCCGATGCAAAAGCCTGCACTGCCTCCAGTGGAGAAAATACTCATACTGAGGGCCTTATTTCCCTCTGACAGGCCGTTTACCATTCGGGCTGCTTCAGGGTGGAATATGGCATTGCCTATTCCCATAAGGGTTACGGCTACAAAAATAAGGGTATAGTCATGGATAAAGGCTACAGAGCCTAAGGAAAGCCCGCTGAGCAGAATCCCCAGTGGCATAAGATATGCATAGGATTTTTTGTCAGATATGTAGCCTATAAGTGGCTGTATTATGGAAGACAGGAAGCTGGAGGCAAACATAAGGCCAGCGGCCAGCTTGTAGTCCATACCATAGATGGTAACGAAAAAGGGCAATAAGCCCGGCAGAGCACCTGTATTTATGTCACAGCTGAAGTGACCAGCTGATAAAACGTAAAGGTATTTTTTATTCATGAACCCATCTTTCCTTTCATGTCGCAATATGCTTTAAGGCATACGTCAATAATAATGTTATTTATATCAGATGTCAAAATAAGAGCCTGAAAGATAAAAGGCAGGAAAAAGATTATTCTTTGTTGAATGTAATAAAAAAATGCATAACGATTTTATGGTGAAGTTAAGACTATTAAGGGGGGCTTTTAATGGATAAGTCTATACAGTTTAAAATCTCAAGACGAAATTTTTTAAAAATGGCTGGTGTTGCCACCACAAGCATTATGCTTTCCAATATTCCTAATAAGGGTATTGCCCATGCCAAGGCAACTGCAAAGGGCTCCTGTTCCTATGGAGGACGGGATATTCCATTGCTTTATGAAGCAGATGTCTGTGTACTGGGAGGCGGGCCTTCCGGTGTGGCAGCTGCTGTAAGTGCCGGGAAAAAAGGCGTAGAGGTTTTGCTGGTGGAAAAGGGAATAACCTTGGGGGGACTCCAGACCATGGGCAATGTTATACCTTGTATGACCACCTGGGCCCCAGACAGTGATACCTCTTTTGTGACAGATTTGAAAAAGCATTTGGAAAAGTATGGCATAGATTATGATGACCATAACGAAAAAAGTGAAGTAGGAATATGGACCAATCCTGAGGCCCTTAGCTACATTTATGATGAAATGTGTCTGGAAGCTAATGTGGAGGTGCTGTACAACACCACTTTTGTTGATGTTTTAAAGAAAGGCCATAGTATAACTCATTTAGTTGTTCAGACCATAGACGGCTTGAAGGCCATAAAAGCCAAAACCTTTATTGATTGCTCCGGGGATGCCATTTTGGCCCGTACTGCCGGTGTTCCAAGTGAGCATGGCTTTGAAAAAACCGGGAAAAACCAGCCTATGAGTTTTCGCTTTGAAATGGGCGGCATAGATTTGGACAAGGTTTATCAGTATGTAACGGTGGAGCTGGGTGAGGATTTCTGTCCTACCAAGCCACCTCATTATGAATTTGCAGAAGCCCGTCATCGTACCAGGCAATATGTGCTGGAAAAATTTATGGTGGATGGCATAGAGTCAGGGGAACTGACGGAGGAGGATGCCGAGTATATGCAGGCTTTTGCCATTGTGGGAAAGCTTGGGGCCATATCCATGAACTGTCCTGAGTTGCCATTGGAGTACAGCGCTTCGGACCCGCTGTCCTACAGCCGTGGTGTAATGGCAGGACGGCAAATGATACACCGTATAAGCCAATATTTTATAAAGCATATGCCGGGATTTGAGAAGGCTTATCTGGCCAAGGAGGCATCCATGCTGGGGGCAAGGGAATCCTGGAGAATTAAGGGTAAATACTATCTTGTTGAGGATGATTACCACAACCAGAGCAGATTTAAGGATGCGGTGGCCCGTACAGCTTGGTTTATTGATGCCCATGGGGAGAAGGTAAGTGAGAAGCTGCCTAAGGGGGCTTATTATGAAATCCCTTATCGGTCCCTTGTAGCGAATGAAATTTCCAACCTTATCGTGGCCGGTCGTTGTATAAGTGCCAGCTTTATATTACAGGCCTCAATGAGGATACAGCTTACCTGTATGAGCATTGGCGAGGCTGCCGGTATTGCTGCTGCCTGGGGACTGGAAAAAAATATAGCTGCCAATGACATAAAATGGGAAGAAATCCCAGCCAGTCACCGCAGCTATGTAAGTAAATAAATCGTATGTTTACGGTCTAACGGCGTGCCGCGGCACGCCTTTTCGTATGCATATAACGAGCTTTAAGATGTCCCCTTCCTCTTTAGGTGGGGGAAAACAAACTACAACAGCTGGTGAGCATATCTCCCTGCTCGTTGAAACGCTAATTGGATGATTTTTCTTCTAAAGAAGAAAAATTTGAACAATGGCGTTATAATAGCAGAACGGCCAAACTAAAGGTCTTTTTATGACCAGTGTTCAAGCCATCTTGAAAAATCTTTTTCTATCCATTCTCCACTAGCCAGTGAATATACAGCCAATACAGCTTCCGCTTCTGGGGCATTGAGCTCATAGCCATTTAACCGTAAAAAAATGTAGGCCAACAAAAAGCCAGTGCGTTTGTTGCCATCGATAAAGGGATGATTTTTTATAATCCCGTAAGCGTATGCTGCCGCCAAATCAAATATATTAGGTTTTGGATTACCATAAGCCTCTATATTCTGTGGCCGCGCCAGGGCTGATTCAAGGAGTCCCTGATCCCGCACCCCACTGGTACCACCATGTTCAGCAAGCTGTTCTTCGTGAACAACATATACAAGACGAGGAATAATCCATTTTATCATTTTGCCAGCTCCCGCAAGGTATTTTTGTATTTTGACATGCCCTCAGCAGCAACTGCCAACTGTTCTTCAAAATCAGGTGAATATGCAGAAATCATAATGCCAGTTGGGGTTTCTGTTACAAATACTTCATCTCCGGCCTTTACCTTTAGTCGTTGTAAAATTTCTTTGGAAAAAATAACACCAGTTGAATTACCAACCTGTCTTACCTTTAATTTCATGTCCACATCTCCCTTCATTTTTCCTGTTATAACTAAAGTTATAACAGTTTGTTCCGTATGTCAACATCTTACCTACAGAAGGTGCAGAAAAAATTGGATTATTACATGATTGCTGGTTGTGGGGAATTGTCCTGATTGACATCAATTTCCTGATGATATACAATGAATATCAAAAAAGGAGGCGATGTTATGGAGGTTGTACTTAACAAATGGGGCAATAGTTTAGGCCTTAGGATTCCCCGTGAGTTGGTGGAAAACTTTAAATTTCAGCCAGGGTCACGTGTTACTATTACTTCCGACGAGTCAAAAATCGTTATAAAACCGGCTAAAAGTATAGAAACTCTTTTCGAATCACATTATGGAAAACCAATGACTTCTATATGCCGTGAAGAGGTTGGCACCTATAATGAAGAAGCTTGGGGCTCTGATATTGGAGGAGAAATAATAGAATGAGGCAAGGAGATATTATTTTAGTTAATTTAAATCCGACTAAAGGGCATGAACAGGGAAATTATCGTCCAGCTATGATTATCGATCGCGATGATGTCCCTTTACCAAGCAATCTGCATATTGTGGTTCCTATAACTTCTAAAAATAAAGGCTATCCACTGGAGCTTCCGTTGCCTTCCGGGCTGAAAACTATTGGTTATGCTTTGCCGTTTCAGCTTAGGGTTTTGGATGTAAACTATCGAAATGCAAAGCTGGTAGAGCATGCACCACAAGAGTTTGTCGATCAATGTTGTGATATCGCTGTTCAGCTTATTAAAGCATAATATTCACACATAATGGAGGAATAGGAATGAATCTTCCCTTTAGTGTAACTCAATCGGAGCTGTTTGAATTGCTCCTAAATCTTGCGCCAAGCCGTCCTGTGTTTATTTGGGGGGCACCAGGCATTGGTAAATCTGCCCTTGTTCAGAAATTTGCTGATGAGGTCGGCCTACCATGTGTGTCTCTTTTGGGGAGTCAGTTGGCACCGGAAGATATCATAGGCATTCCACAGATTCGGGGAAACACATCGGAGTTTCTGCCACCGAAGATGATAGCACGTCGGGAGCCTTATGTTCTTTTTCTGGACGAGCTTAACGCCTGCTCTCAGGAGGTTCAAAAAGCATTTTATAGTCTAATCCACGAGCGAAGAATAGGAGAATACCATTTGCCCCTGGGGAGTGTGGTAATTGGTGCTGGCAACAGAACTCAGGATGGTGCTATTGTTAAGACCATGTCCTCTGCTCTTGTTAATCGTATGTTTCATGTACAGTTGGTGGCCAACCCACAGGAATGGCTGAATTGGGCCTATGAAGAAGGGCTGCATCAATGGGTCATTGATTACATTACTCAGCGGCCAGATCATTTATTTTCTGAGCCACCAAAGAATGAGGAACCATACTCTACACCACGTTCATGGCACATGCTCAGTGATGCACTCAAAGAATACCATGCTGGGGCGGATGGACAGGATATATCCCAGGATGCTTTACGGGTGTTGGCTTATGGTTGCCTTACAGCCAGTCATGCAGGGATGTTTCTTGCTTTTACAAAAAATGTTAATAATAAGTATTTGCTTTCACAAATTATAAAAGGAGATGCTGTTTGGCCTTCACAACCAGAGGACAGGGACGTACTTTATTTTCTTGCTCAGTCATTCAGAGCCAGATTACTTCATGATTTGCCGAAGGAAAAACAAAAAATTAATCACGATGCTCAGTTGCTTACCCATAGAGCTAAAGCTCTCATTAAACAGCTTTCCCAGATTAATTATGAACTTGCCCAGATGGTTGTATCTGCCGAGGAAGGTAAAGTATTGCCGGATTGGTTTATGGTGGAGATAGTCAGAGATTTGCCGAGGTTGGTTAATTGAGTTTCAAGTGCTTTGGAAATTGTAGGGGGACAACCTATGGGAAGCAGAGCCAAAAAAAGAATTAGTCCCAATGAAGCTGCGTTACGTGCTGGTATAGCTCTTCACGATGAGAATCCGTTGTTTGGGGAACTGCATCGGGAAGAACATTACCATATTGAGGATAATCGGAAGATGGGGAAACAAACCGCTGCGTATGTCAGCTATACTTCTATTCCACGTAAAAATACCCGTTGGGGTTGGAATGCAGCTAAATGGCGAGGGGAAATTTTTTTGAACAAGGATTTTCCACTTTCACCGGAGCAGTGGGCCTACACCATTGCTCATTGTGAGCTCCACCTGGCTTTTGGCCATTTTGATGGAGACCGTATGCCGGGATACGAGAAAGTATACGAGGATGGTACGGAAGAGTGGGTGGCTTCCATAGATGAAAAACTCTGGAATGCAGCCTGTGACATTTTTATTGCCAATTTTTTGGATGGCATCAAATTTGGTCAGCCAACTGGCAAATTGTCCATAAGTGTATACACGGGCCCAACGGCTGATGAAAAAAGCATTTATACATATCTTCAGGAGCGGGGCGATTTTACTTGGGAATTTCCTTTTGGTACGGGGTCTCCTTTTGAGATGGATATGAAAGGGCTGGAACATCCTGCGGTTTATGATATAACGAAGAATGAGCGAAATGAGTTTGCTACGAGATTCGCTTTGGCACTGGCCAATTCAGTTACGCGGGTAGTAGGTGAGGCAGGTGGGCACGATAAAAAACTTGGTGAAAAGCAAAGTCCTTCAGAGAAGACAGCTGAATGGTTTATTAATCACTATCCACTCCTTGGTGGATTGGCATCTGGCTTTCACGTAATTGAAAGCTTTGACGAATGTCGTAAAAATGAGATTTCCCTTGCGGCAGTAAATGTGGATGAGGCAAAGATTTATGTGAACCCGGCTGCTGGTCTTAATAATGAGGAGCTTAAATTCGTTTTGGCCCATGAATTCCTTCACGCGGGACTCCAACATTATGCCAGGTGCCAGGGACGAGATCGTTATCTTTGGAATGTTGCCTGTGATTATGTAATAAACGGTTGGTTGCAGGAAATGCACATAGGAGAAATGCCGGAACGGGGAGAGTTATATGATGAAAGCTTAAAGGGACAATCGGCGGAGGAAATATATGATCATATAATTTCAGATTTCCGTAAATTTTCCAAATTAAATACTTTTCGGGGATACGGAAAGGGCGACATTATCGGTGGAGAAGGTATCAGCTCCGGGACAACCTCTTTGGACGACTTTTATAAAAGTGCACTGCAAAATGGATTGGAGTATCATAATGAAACTGGTAGAGGATATATTCCTGCCGGACTTGTTGAGGAAATTCGGGCACTTTCAATGCCTCCGATTCCTTGGGATGTGGAACTTGGCCGTTGGTTTGACCTTCATTTTGCACCAATAGCTGTCAAAAGAAGCTACGCTAGGCCAAGTCGTAGGCAGGGAAGTACACCAGATATTCCAAGACCACGCTATGTCATTGCAGAAATGTTGGAACACGACCGGACTTTCGGCGTAGTGGTCGATACCTCAGGTTCAATGGACACAAAAATGCTTGGGTATGCCTTAGGGGCCATTGCCAGTTATTCTGCAGCCCGTGAAGTTCCTTATGCCAGAGTTGTTTTTTGCGATGCTAATGCCTATGACGCAGGATATATGGCACCTGAGGATATTGCAGGACGAGTTGCTGTTAAGGGGAGAGGCGGAACAATCCTTCAGCCTGGTGTAGATCTCCTGCTTGCTGCCAAGGATTTTCCAAAGGATGCCCCGATTTTGCTCATTACAGATGGTTATATTGAAAGTCAGATGAGGATTCCGCGGGAACACGCATTTTTAATACCAAAGGGGCATAGACTTCCTTTCAGGGCGAAAGGAAAAATGTTTTATTTTTCGGTTTAGAAATGATTTGGAGTTTGAATGTAATAGGTATAAAAAAGGTCGACAGAACAATCGCTGTCGACCAAAGAAATTTTATATTTTTTTACTGTCCTCTTTACGGGTAGCCTTGCGTTTGCAAGGTGCTGTTTCCTTCAAGTAGATTAATTTACAAAGTATTCCTTCATGGATTCCAATGTGATTTCGGATTGGTATTTTTCATTAGCCTGCTTCCAAGGATCCTGTCTGGTAATAATATCTCTTAACTGAGCCAAGGACTT
>Ga0326513_10004445_pt1 | contig 10052 bp, 17 predicted proteins | sample 2_2465_0518_D_FD_203654 | JGI IMG/M metagenome (GOLD analysis project Ga0326513, IMG submission 203654) | Bovine rumen microbial communities from UC Davis, California, United States - 2_2465_0518 | ecosystem: Host-associated > Mammals > Digestive system > Stomach > Rumen | place: USA...
CCATCTATCAAACAATCTTTAAAACTTTGCAAAGAAAAATAATTCTTTTGCGGAATATCTGTTTTTTCAAGTTCATTCAAGAAAACTTCATTGTGTCGCGAAATATAGTGATCGTATCGAATCGTACACAAAAAGTATTTTATTGCATTGCTTTGAACTAGAGCATTGATTAATAATCGTATTTCTTTGTCATTTTTCAATTTTTGACAAGTTTCTGCAGATAATCCGCTTTTATCTTTTATCTTTTCTAGTTCATGTGTGGGAGTGTCGATTAATCCCAGCAAATAATCAGAAGAACACCCAAAGAACTTACAATACTTTTGAATCCATGAAATACTGACTTTTTCGCCCTTGATATGCAGGGCAATTCTTTTTTGTATCTTTGTGCGTTCATACGCCTTGTTACATCCTGCAGGATAATCAAATATCTTGTATTTACTTTCAAACATATCCAAAAGCAATTCACTATACTGACTATTTTCAACATCATAGATTTTGTTTAATTGGTTGCATTTGCACAAAAGAATCAGCCTATCACTTATGACTATTCCTGAATCACCCATGTTTAAATCCTCCTTGTAATTTGCACGTTACATTACCCCGAAATAAAGTTAGAAAGTAACATTCAAAGTAATGTACACGGTCGTGTATTTGCATGAAAATAGTAGCATGGTGGAGCGAAATTCACAAGTGCGTGTACACACCAAGCAGAAAGGAGAAATCTAAAAAATGGTTGATTTGAAAGCATTGAATGATGCAACATTATGGCTTTTGTTGTCAGACATGGGAGCAATTTTAGGCAGCAGAACCCACAAGAAGCAGCCGCCCGATCTTGTGAACGTTGACAATGTGTGGATTGAATTAGCGGCAGCAGTAAAGAACGAACTTGATGAAAGACTTTTTAATGCTTATGGGAGCACGGAAGATGAAAAACAATGATATTCGGAGCGATATTGTTAGACGGGATTTATACGCCTATGAAGTGGCTGCAGCTATGAATGTAAAACCCAACTCACTATCGCATTTCCTGATGAAGGAATTAACCCCAACTATGCGTGAACGAATTGAAAAGGCAATTATTGAAGCAGAAAGAGCAAAGGAATTTAAACATGAATACTGATAATTTAAACGAATGGAATGAATACGGCGACGGGGAAACGTCAACAGGTCGCCCGCAGTGGTACAAACTTTGGGTTGAAAAATACGCCGATGCACTAGACATTGAAAATCTTGATAATGACCTGACACCAGAAGAAAAGAACGTACTGTTCAAAGAGATAGGAAAAGTATTCATAAACTCTTTGTTTTATTTTTTTGGGCATGATGAAGGCAAATGGAGCGAATACAAGCCAAGTACCCGTGATGGAAGGATACTTTGGAACGCACTGAAAAGGGATATAGACCAAAGCTATCGGGATTATGACGAGCGAGTTAAAAACGGAGCAAAGGGCGGCAGACCCCCAAAGAATCCTGAATTGTCCGATTAAAAAACCATTGGTTAGTGTTGGTTAGTAATACTTAGTGATACTAACTAATACTTAGTATAGCAAACCAATGCAAACAGAAGTAAAGAAGTATAGAAGTATAGAAGTATAAGAAGTACAGATTAAGAAGAACAGATATAGAAGTAAAGAAAGGATGTATGTGCGTTTTGTCAAACACACCGTCCACATATGGAAGGATAAATAAACATGAATATATCATACACACAATTCAAAGACCTGAAAGAACATACAGACGTAGCCGCAACACTAATATTAAAAGACCTAAAGAATGAAGATCCTAAAAAGTATCTATTGTACGAAAGAACTTTTGAACGAGAAAAGGCAGCAGGCAACGCATCACAATCAGATATTGTTTTCGATGATATTGTTGATTATTCCGACTTTGTTCGCACAGTAAAAGAAAGCAACATGGAAAGCGAATACAGCGGCAGCAGTAAAAGTTACACGAAACGCCTTAATAGATTTATCAATCAAAACCGTAGTTTGTATCAGGAGTATCTGCAGCGTATGCAGCAAGAATACAAGGAGGGTTTTTGATGGTTGATAAAATACGCGATTATCAGGACTTTAAAGAAATCTTATCAAAGCAAAATTCCATATCTGAATCCGTAGCTAAAAGAGCACGAAAGATACTTGGAGAATTTGCAGCTAGTGAACCCGTAAAGTATAGAGCTTTTTATTCCAAAGCATATAGCGAGTATAAAAGGTAAATATCATGTATGAACAAAACCAATTAAGGGAAGTAATAACAGATTATTTACACGAGTGTCATAACGCCCCCAGAAGGGGAGAGTTTGCGCAGTATCTTGGAGTATCACGGCAAACAGTGGATAACGCTATCAATGGCACTTTCAACGGCAATATTTACGGCATTAAGCCACACGTTAAGAGAGTTTTTTCTAACGATTGTTTTGAAATTATTAGGGGAGTTTTTAGGACAAATGCTAAGTAGTACGCGGTGATTTGCACCACAATAAAAAAGAAGGTGAATAATTCCATGCCAAAAAAAGACGCATCATATCTAAAAATTGCAAAAAAAATTAGTTCCGAAGATTTAAGCCCAACACTTGAAATCACAACCACGATCTTGAAGAATCTAGGCGGCAGACCTGCAACATATCCAAATACATCACAAGGGCTGCAAAGTTTTATCGAAAATTCTCAGGGCTTTTTTGAGTACGTACAGAAAGCAAATTCGCAGCTTGATGATGATAAAAAGCTAATTCCGGACATTGAACTTTATTCGTTGTGGCTTGGTATATCGCGATGGACATTAAGCGAGTATCAACATCGTGGGGGAGAGTGGGAAAAAATAATAAATATGTTTAAAGACTCAATATTGGTTGCAAAGAAGCAACTTATACTACGCGGGAAAATCCCGCCCGTGATTGCTATTTTTGACCTGACAAATAACCACGGCTATCGCAACACAAATTCTTTTGTTCTTGAAGATAGGACGGCAGCAGATAACGATGATAATTCAGAACTTGAAAAGAAAATAACTGATGCAGGCCTTGTTTGGGATAATGAATCACATGAATTTGTACCGCATGAAAGGATTGAAGATGCTAAGTAAAGAGCAAGAAGAAAAGGCAAAGCACGTATTAACACAGAAAACAATGCTTGATAACTTTGAAAAAGAGATTGCATTTAGAAACTTTTATAAAGCCCTTTTTGCTGTGAACGTGTATAACTTACCATATCGAATCATTTTAGATTATCTGAAAAACTATGATAAGCAACGCGGAAAAGTAGAGTTGAATCCATGTTATCCCGCGCCTGGATATTTAAAAGAAAAATTATTGGTGTTGCCTTTGGAAGATGTATCTATTGAAAACAGCCCAACAACGAATGATTTAAACATCACGGTTATCAATAGCGCGAAGCGGCAGCAGATAGATAAACACAATCGTAGTTTAAGGGATTGGAATTTAGATACAAAGAACGGCATTAAACAATGGGAATATTATTTTGCGCATTTCCTGAAAGATGCAGACCTGAATCAATACAGCACGTTTGATTATTTTGGACGGAATGAATCCAAGCAGGCAGATCAAGAAAAAATAAATCAATGGAAGATCCTGCAGAAACATTTTAGGGAAACGCCTACTAACTACATGATAGAAGAACCAAACAGCAGTGATTATGATTTGAGCAAATACACACTACAAGAATTTATAATTGCTTGGAGCAATAAAGGGGGAATCTATGAACAACTTTGAAGAAGCAGTATCAATGATTGACGAAAGAACGGGGAACGCTAATGATGAAAATGTATTTGAATTTAGCCACATTAAGGGAGAAGAAATTATTGATTATAGCCCCAATAGCAAACGACTTGTCACGGCTACTTTGACGGGGGCTTGCGGGTGGCGTACAAAGATACTTAAACTTGCAAAGAAATATCCTGATGAAGTGCAGATTGTACACACGAACAAAGATAAATCTATTGTGTGTCATTTTCCCGCTGATTATTTGCGTATCAATCGACCGCGTGAATTATCCGAAGAAGAAAAGAAAAGAAGAACAGAATTATTGAAGAAGAATATAAACAAGTAATTAGAGCGCGGAGCTCCCACAGTTATTTTTGATTTTAGGCGTTTTTATTTCGTTTTTGATAAAAGTATCAAGAAAATATTTTTAACGGCTAAAATCGCAGAATAACAAGGGAGCATGTTGTAAAATTAGAGTATACCCCAGACTTACATTTTTTATATTCTGTTTTCTGTAAAAATAGACTTGTTTTCACTAATTATTTTACAAGGTGTAAAGCAAGTCTATTTATTTACATTTTGTAAATGGTAGGATTGACTTTTACATTTTAAACTTATATAATTTACATAAGTAAATTATACGCAAGTTATATAAGTTATATAAGAAAAGAGGATTTAAACAAATGAATATTGCATATGTAAGAGTAAGCACACAAGAGCAGAATGAAGAACGACAGATTGAAGCCCTTGAAAAGCACGGCATTGATAAATGGTTTACTGAAAAGATAAGCGGAAAGAACGCGGAACGCCCTGAATTGCAAACAATGTTAGAATTTGCGCGAGAAGGTGACACGGTATATATACACGACTTTTCAAGACTAGCACGTAACACTAAAGATTTATTAGAGATTGTAGAACGTCTAAACAATAAGGGCGTAACACTTGTAAGCAATAAAGAATGTGTTGATACAAGCACAGCAACAGGAAAGTTAATGCTTACCATGATCGGAGCGATAGCAGAATTTGAACGCCAAAACCTACTTGATAGACAAGCCGAAGGAATCGCGATAGCAAAGCGAGAAGGAAAGTATAAAGGCAGGAAAGCAACAACGATTGATAGTGAGATATGGGAAAGAGAATACGCCCGATACAAAGAAAGAAAATTAAACAAAGTACAACTTGCTAAAGTATTGAAAGTAAGCCGTCCAACATTGGATAAACTTTTGAAAGATGCAATTTAAAATAAAGGGATAGCCGATAACGCTATCCTTTTTTATTGCTTATCATTGACGGGGGTAGGGGTTAAAAGGAGAAGCACACCCCGCCCCCAGCTTACCCCCTCAGGTAGTCGAAAAAAACAAAAAAGGGAACTTGTCTGCAGCTACAAGCCCCCGCAAAGAGAATTTAAACACGTTCATATTATCACGTAATATAGCATTTGAAAACAGTACATCATGGTGTATAATTTATATAATCCATGTGAACGAGAATTATATAAGTTGTATACAAATAATACATAACTTATATAAAAATTCATAAGTGTAGTTATATAAGTTATACAAGCGTATGAAGGGAGAATTTAAACATGAAAGTAATAACGATTGCTAACCATAAGGGCGGGGTAGCTAAGACAACAACCGCCATGAATTTGGCTGCAGGAATCCGAGAAAAGGGAAAGAAAGTTTTATTGATTGATATGGACTCGCAAGAAAATCTTTCATTTAACTGTGGCATTAGTAGTAAGGATTTATTAGGCAGCAGCTTATATGATGTTTTCGTTGGTAGAGCAAATGTAAATGATTGTATATTTCAGATTTATGATGATTTACCCGACTTTGATATTTTGTGTGGGGGAATCGGATTAAGATTTGCAGATAAAGAAAAAAAGATTGATGATGATTGCATCCAAAAACTGTTATTAAACATTAGCGGATCATACGACTATTGTATAATTGATACCCCACCAAGTTTGAATGTCATAACATCTGCAGCGATAAAGGTGGCTGATGATCTTATTGTACCCGTGCAGGCTAGTCCATATAGTTATAACGGTGTTGCTTATTTGCTTGGAATGGTTAGAAAGCTGAATCCTGATATTGAAGATATAGGACTTTTATTAGTCCAATTAAACGAAAGAGCCATTTTAGGCAAGGGTTTTGTAGAGCAATACGACAGCCTTGAAGGAACACGGCTATTTAATACTAAGATACATTCAAGTGTGACAATACCAGAATCACAGCTAAACCAGACGACAATTTATAAACACGCACCTAAAAGCACGGTAGCAAACGATTATAGAAACTTTGTTGATGAATATATGGAATACATGGAAGGGTAAAGAGAATGGCAGCTAAGAAAAAAGATAAGAATAATAATAAGGGTTTACAATTTGATAATGTCGAAAAAAATTTCGATGACATTCAGGAACTAAGCGGAGAAGTAAAAAAGCAGCAAGCGAAAAAATCCTCAAGTGATTATTTCCGTCTTGATCTGAAGCCGACAGGTTACGACCTGAAGGACTTTATTGTCAAGAAAACCGCTGCTATAAGTTCGGTAACGGGTAAGAGCATAAACATGACACAATATATACAAGGATTAATTATTGATGCTATGCAGGCAGATAAGGAACATGAACCGACAGAACACGATAATATGGTAGCGTATTTTGATAGCCTTGATGATGAAAAGTTATCCGAGCTTATGAATCTATGCGAGAATCCCCAGAGATTAGAAAACATATTAAAGATAGTGAATCAGCTTGATGATAAAAAGATTGTATTGTTGATGCAGTTATTGGATATATAACTTATACAAAAGGAATAGACTTATACAAGTTATATAAAGACGTTGTTATTCTTGGCAACGTCTTTTTGCTTGGAGTATAATCGAACTACAAATAAAACCTCAGTACGATTTGGGCGTGGTTTGTTTTGGCGTGGAACTATAAATTTGTTTCATTCCAAAGGAGGTTTATTTGATGAACGAGAGGAATATTTACAAGAAGGCACAAGCAATAGGATTTAGTGTCCACAAAGGCAAAGTGCACCTGCTAGACAAAGGTTATCCGATTTTTTCGGATGAAGTCGGTTATACCGTCACAGATAACAGTTTAAATGTTAATGTCTGGGGGAGCTATAACGGACTTTTGGATCATCTTTGGTCATTGGAAGATGTAGAAGAATTCCTAAAAAGTGAATATTCTAAGCGAGAACTAATTTTTTAAATTTAAAGAGTGTCCACAGCGGGCACTCTTTTTTTATCACAATAAATCTAATTTCAAAAGAATTCAGATAAAAACCACTATGCAATAGTGTATAATACAAACGTTGCACCCCAACAAATTTAAAAGAAAGGGGGAAAGCGTTTGAACAGTATAACTATTTCATTTCTAGTTTCTGTTGTGGCTGGTATAGTTGCCAACTATATCTTCAAATGGTTGAACAGAAACGACACAAGCAACCAACCTGAGGAATAAGCCACCTTACAAAAACGGCATAGAAAAAGCTAGGAGCGGCAACTCCTAGCTTTTTTGCGTTTGAAATCCGGATCATAAAAATCATTTCATAAACCATTTCATTTCTTTTGCCTGACACAAATATATTACTTTTAAAAGTAGTTGTAAATAACAAAATCTATTATCCTGACTATCTGACTTATATCTATCTTTCATTACCTGTGAGCTCAGCGATATTTCGCCCCTAGAATCGTTTTAAATTTATTTCTTGATGTAAAACCCATCAAAACATAAAAACGCCTTAAATCGAAAAATATCAGCGTAGCAACCGAAGCGTATCAAAAAAGTATTATTTTCGTTTGATAATCGGCTGATAAAAGTATCAAAAAAGTATTATTATTGTCCGATAAAAGTATCATTTTAGGTTACTAGGCAGCAGGATATTAGTTTTTGGACAGAGAATCTATAAACCGATTTGAAATCGGAAAAAGGGTATTAGGGAACGCCCTAACAAGTTGGGGAGTGTGGACACACGTCCCACTGCTTGCTATATATCTAAATTTCTAAAAACTACTTTTTGACGTAAAAAAACTACTCATTGAAATTTAGTAGTTGAGCAGTTGGGACTTTTGGTACATAGCCAAAGCATTAAACCCGCATAAATACTTGATTTCTGGAAATGAAGTTTGATTGTTTAGTGAGTGAACTGAATGTCATAGAGTATGAACAACGTTAACACTCGCGCCAAATTTAAAAATCACTTTGACATTGTTGTCATGTACTAAAACTCCCAATAAAAAAATTGATAATTTATTTTTAAAAATAGTTAGATAACTAACTACCTAACTAGCTTGTGGATATTTTTTCAGATGTACATATAACATAGTTTATATATTTACTTTACTTTAGACAAAAAAAGTCTACACTCCGCGCGGTTTCTAGGGTTCTAATTGGGAGTTTTGGTACATGGAATTGGGAGTTTTGGTACATGGAATTGGGAGTTTTGGTACATAAGAGTATGTGGATAACTTAAAAGGGAGTTCACATTGATGCAAGCTACCAAATAATATATAATTGTTTCTGGAGGTGGATATGAGAGAAGAGTTAGAAATTATTGAGCAGCGTGATTATAAGATTGCAAAAGCAAATGAAGTTATAAGAAAAGCAAGAAATCAGTTAGGATTAGTGCAGTTAAAAGCACTCGCTTATATTTTGAGCAAAGTGAAACCCACTGATAAATCAGGACTATTTTATAATTTTGATATTTCTGACTTTTGTAAAGTATGTGAGATTGATTACAACGGAAAGAATTATAATGATGTAAAAGCAGCTTTGAAGAGTTTGCGTGATAAATCATTTTGGATCATTGATGATAACGGGAATGAGGTTTTATGCAGTTGGATTGAAAAGCCAATAATAAACCCACGTAGCAGAAGAATAAAAGTCAGACTTGATGAAGATATACAAAAGTATGTAATTGCATTGATTAGTGATTATACTCAGTATAGTTTATGGGAAGTAGTACCGATGAAAAGCCGTTATAGCTTTGTTTTGTTTGAATTATTAAAAAGTTATGCTTTTCAAAAAAAGCCTTCTTACACTTTTGAACTTGACGAATTAAAGAAGCAGATAGGAGCAACTAAATATAATAATTTTAAAGATTTTAGAATTAATGTTTTAGAACTTGCTACACGAGAAATAAATCAATTTACCACAATCAATATACAATGGGAACCGATAAAAAAGGGGCGTAAAGTAGTGCAGATAGTTTTTTATATAAGGCTAAAAAACGAAAAAGATTTATTTACGGCTCAGGAATCCGAAAACCAACTTGAAGGACAAAAAAACATTTATGATTATATGGACAGTGACAGAAATATAATAATTACTTGATATAGCAAGCAGTGGGAGGTGGATAGCCACACCCGCTAGTTAGGGCATATCCCTAAAACCCAAAACGGAGGAAAACAACCATGGTACTATATGGACATTTGAAAACGGAAGAAGTAGGAAATATTATATATAATGGCACTAAAGAAGAGTGCGAAAACCACGCTAAAACATTAGATTTGAATGATTATTACAGTCTGAATATTTGTCAGGACAACGGTGTCATTGATGAAAGAATAGTTAAACCATAAGCCACGATCAGGGGGAAAGAATGGATAACATGAATCTTATTCAATCAGATTTTTCCAAGTTTTTAGCAGCCAAGGGATTAACACAAGAACAGATTAACGGAGTTATAAAACGCCTGCAGGAGAAGAAAGCAAACGGAACTGACAAAACACATTTAAGATTATTCCAAGCACGGGAATTTATTTAAGGGGAACGCATAAGCGAACCCCTTAATTTATATCCTCAATTTCAGGTGTTAATCCGTGAATCTCGCAACAATATTCATACCCCATAGCAAAATACCTACGGAAACACTTTTCTTTTATCCGTGTTTCATAATTCACAATCGCGTCGGAAACTTCCTGCCGGAGTTTTTGCAGAGCTTTATCATCGTGTACGGAATCAGAATACAATTCCTTGTTTACAAGTGCTTCTAACACATCATCGTGCAAAATTACTTTTTCTGCTAAATTTTCCATACCTAACCCCCTTTATTGCAAAATTGTGAGTAGCATTTTCTATGTTATCACATTTGACTAAAATCCGATGAATCATTAATGTATTTCTTAATATCCTCATTATCAGCAATCCGCTGATAGCATTGATAAGCTAATCGTTTCTGCCTTTGAATATTTCCATCTATCAAACAATCTTTAAAACTTTGCAAAGAAAAATAATTCTTTTGCGGAATATCTGTTTTTTCAAGTTCATTCAAGAAAACTTCATTGTGTCGCGAAATATAGTGATCGTATCGAATCGTAC
>Ga0326513_10004446_pt1 | contig 10052 bp, 10 predicted proteins | sample 2_2465_0518_D_FD_203654 | JGI IMG/M metagenome (GOLD analysis project Ga0326513, IMG submission 203654) | Bovine rumen microbial communities from UC Davis, California, United States - 2_2465_0518 | ecosystem: Host-associated > Mammals > Digestive system > Stomach > Rumen | place: USA...
AGGGAAAGGGCTCAGGCTCTCTTCACCGCAGCTCTCCACGATGAGAACAATTCAGGGGCTCAGGAGGTGCTCAACTACCTCAGGAACTCCCGCAAGTGGACTGATGAGGAGATAAAGAAGGCGGGGCTTGGATACATTGATGAGAGCCTCTATCCTCAACTCAAGGCAATAGGTGAGGATATGTTCTCAGAGGTGGTGTATCCGATGAGAGCACCCCTCAAAACAGGCGAGGATGGAACAGCACAGGCGGGAATAACACACCGCCTCACTATCCCCTTCAGGAGCGGGAGCAGACTTGATTTCTTCAAGGTGAGAGATATTCACTCCCGATTTGAAAAACTGAAATATCTTAACGGAAGAGGAGTGAAACTCACAGAGGGCTTCTTCGGAATATCCTCAGGACACAGTAACGATATAACAGTAGTAGAAGGAGAACTCGATGCACTCCACGCCCAAATAAAGGGAGCAGGTAATGTGGTAGCCACAGCGGGGAGCGGAGTGAAAGAGGGGCAGCTTCGGGATGCGGTCAGGAGAAAAGTAAAGGTGATTACTCTCCTCTTTGATAACGATGAGAGAGGGAAGGGCTTTATACAGCCCTCAGCCGAGAAGATACTCTCTCAGGGGCTCTCCTGTTTTGTTTCCAATCTCACCGAGGGGAAGGATACTGATGAATACCTCAGCACTCACACCCTTGAGGAGTGGAAGAATATGGTAGATATAAACTCAGTTCCTTTCAGCGTATGGCAGCAACAGCAGACAGTAGAGAAATACATTAAGATAAACGATGAGCAGGGAGGATATCTCACCTTCAAACAGAGGGAAGCCCTTTACACCGAGATAAAGGACATAATGAATGCCCCCACCACAGCGGAGCCCGATAGGGAACTGATAAACTCAGAGTTTTCCCGATACGCTGAGAGCCTCAAAATAAACCCTCAGGAGTTCAAAGAGTGGGCTGATGCGGAATATTATAGGAAGCAAGCAAAGAAACGCTCAGAGGAGGCAAAAAAGGCTGCGGTGGAGATTTCCCAACTGATGGAGGAGGGGAGAACTGATGAAGCCCTCAAGGTGATGAGAGAAACCTCTTCCACCCTTCAGGCACAGGACAAAGCGACACTATACGCTCACACCTTCTCAATCTCCACGCCTTCACAATACGAAGAACTCCTCTCAACGGTGAGGGAAGGGCTCCCGACAGGATACACTTTCAGACAAGGCTCCACCGATGAGGAACTAACCCTCAATGCGGGCGTTTCATTCATTGCGGGATATAGAGGGCACGGAAAAACAAGCTTCCTCAATAACATTGCCCTCAATGTAACGAAGAGAAACCAACTCCTGAAGAACGGTGAGGAGGTGATATATTTCTCCTATGAGGTGGATAAAGCCCGCCTGATAGCCTCTCTCCTCAATACCTATACAAACAACCCAAACATAGGGAAAAGCCCCCTTAAAACGATACAGGGCTATTTCAGAGGGGAAAGAAACAAGTTCTTCAGTGAGAAAGTAAGGTTAAATCCAAAGGAGAGCAACTTCACACACTTCCTCAAGAAGAAGGATGAGTTTCTCTCAATTCTCAACAATGGAGCCCTCCGAGTGGTGGATGCACCCTTCAAGACAGAGGAACTCCTGAGAGCTCTCCGATGGCAGATAAAGAACGGAAAGAAACCCTGTTTGATTTGCTTGGATTATGCACAGCTTCTCTATTCAGAGAACGCCTCACGCCTCAGGACTGAGGAAATGAAGAGTATCCTCACCGATATAAAGGACTTTGCAAACGATGAGGGGCTTCCTATCCTTATGGCAGCACAGACAAACCGCAAAATTGAGAGCCCGCTTGATTTGCAAACTCAGAACATAGGAGAGTCGGGAGATATTGAGAGGGTAGCCGATACGATTGTAGGACTGTACAACCTCAAGGAACTTCACCCTGTTCTCACACCGAAGGAGGCAAGCGGTGAGATTGCAAGGGCTGTGAGATTTGCGGGCTATCAAGCCCTTGCGGAGCCTCTCAGCAAGGTAGAGGGAAAAGTGTTTTGCCGACTGATGAAACGGAGATATGGTGAGTTTCCCCTTGACACTATACTTGATTGGTGTGGGGCTACAGGATACTTCAAGCCGAACAAACCCGAAGCCTTAGAACCCTCTCAGGAGGTGAGCAGCACCCCCACCGCAGCCTTAAACGATGCAGATGATGAACTCCCCTTCTAAGAACAAAAATACTCAACAATATGAAAGTAATAAGTATAGCAAACCACAAGGGAGGAGTAGGTAAGAGTACCTCAGTAGCCTGTATAGGTGAGGCTCTCTCTATGGCAAAAAAGAAAGTGCTCCTGATAGATTTGGATGCACAGCAAAACCTCACCTATTTCTTCAGCAAGGAAGAACTCCCTGAGAAGAGTGTTTATGATACACTCCTGAAAAGGGAGCCTCTCCCTGTGATGAAAGTGGATGAGAGGCTTGATATAGTTCCCGCCTCTATCCTCTTAGCGAGAGCCGACAGAGATATGAACTCTATCCCCCTTCGGGAACTGAGGCTCAAGAAGGCAATAGAGAGCCTGAAGGGGAGATATGATTATATCCTCCTTGATTGCCCGCCCTCTTTGGGAATAGTAACCACAAATGCACTTGTAGCCTCCACCGATGTATATATACCACTCACCGCTGAGGCTCTCCCGCTTCAAGGGCTCAGTATGCTCAAGGACTTCATAGAGGAAACACAGGAGGAACTCAATCCCGAACTGAGGCTCTCAGGTATCTTTGTAACCCGCTTCGGGAGAAAGCGTATCAATATGGATATATATGAGCTCCTTGAGGAGAACTATCCCTCAATCCTCTTTGAAACGAAGATAAGGGAGAATGTGAGCCTTGCAGAAACACCGCTCCTGAGTGGAAATATCTTCAAGGAGTTTCCGAGCAGCACAGGAGCAGCCGACTACAAAGCCCTCACCGATGAGATACTCAGGAGGGAGCGGAAATCAGTAAACAAAAAGTAAAATAATAGAATAACAAAATAATATAATAATACAATGGCAAACAGAAAAGGACATATGAAAGAACTCCTCAGAGGCATTGTGAGCGACACAACACCCACAGCAGAGGAGAAGTTCACCGATGTACCACAGGAAACGGTGGAGAGGCTCAAAATAACCCCTGAAATGGAGGAGGCACTCAACAGAAAGAGAGAAGAGCTCTCAGGCAGACCGAAGAAGGGCAGACCACGAAGCAAAGACCCCAACGAGATACACGCCACACTGATACTGAATAAGGATGATGTGAGGAAGATGAAATATATTGCCCTTATGGAAACAAAGATGGTGAAAGAAGTGTTTTCTGAGGCTATCTCCTACTATGTGGAAATGTGGGAGAGCGAGCACAGCAAAATCAAACTACCAAAGAAAGGAGAATAATATGAAAGAGTTTTTTGAAGGAAAGAAGAAGATACGCCTCTACTCTATCTCAGAGGTATGTGAAATGATGGATACCACAAAGGGCTTCCTCTCAAAGATTATTGAGAGCGGGGAGCTCAATGTAACTATAATTAGCGGGAGAAGATATATCCCTGAGGCAGCACTACTCACCTACCTTCAGGGGAAACCCTACTCAGAAACGAGGGGAAGGAAGAAAAAGAGCACTTCGGAGGAGGACTTGTATTGATAGTGTAATTTGTAAATATGTTCCATAATTATTACATTACAGAAGATATAAAACAATGGCAAAAATAAGAGGTAAAATAAAGAAGATATGTGAAACGACTTCGGGGAAACTCAAAGCCCTTACAATAGTGAGGAGCCTTGACAGGAGCGATGGCAATATAGAGAAGGATGTTATCCTCACCGATGAGGAGATACAAGCCCTCAGACAGTCAGTAGCAAGCGAGGAGGAGAAGGAGGAGTTTAATAAGTGGATAGATTACTACGACATTTGCAAAATGTATTACTCCGACCTTGCTATTTGCTATCTCAACTATCAGAAATCAGCTATCAATCTCCTTGCCTTTGTTCAACAGTGGGAGGATTATCAGAGAGAGGCTCAACACCTCACCTCACTCCTTAAGGGATTAAAGGGGGAGGGCTGCGGTGCTGCGGTGGATTGGATGAGGGAGAATATCCCCTCACTGAGTTTTGACGGCTCCGAGCTGAAGGAGGAAGCCGATGGGAGTTTCAGGCTCCACCTTAAAGAGATGGAGGGGAGCCTCAAGAGAATGAGTGAGCAGACACAAAACGACCTCAGAGAAGCGAAAACCTATGTTTCTGTTATATCCGAGTGGATAGACAAAAACAAGTGTATGGAGGCAGTTCCTAAGGGTATCCTGATAATGCTTAATGATATCAATGAGGATTATGGCTTAGGAGTGGCTCTCAAATACTCCGCTCAGGAGCTTATGAAGAGGGAGAAGAACGGTGAAACGATCCTCCCCGAAGAGAGAGAGTTTGCTATTGTGCCGAGTGTTCTTTTCACCCCGATAGATGAGGAACTCAGGAAGGCACTGAGAAGGAAGCTCTCAAGATATGAGGAAATACAAAAGAGAGAAGAATGAAAGAATATAGAACAAGTATAGTGAGCTTCAATCCGACAGAGGAGGGAGAAGCCCTAAGGCAGCAAGAGAGCTCAGCCTTCAGGCTTACTAATATCCTGTTGGAATATGTAACGAGGAAGAAGGAGAGAACGCTCTTCACCGAACAGGAAGAGGCAGAGCTCAACAGGCAAATAGAGGAAGGATTACAGCTTACTGAGAAGAAGGATATAGTTCCTGTTGGTAAGGGTGCAATATACTTCACCGATGAGAACAAGAAGAGTGTTATCCCCTCAGTGAAACAAATGAAGGCTATCCTTATATTTGCTGAGGTGGTGGATAATGTGAGAAACGGAGGAAACGAGGTAATAGATGAGTATGTGAGAACGCTCCCCGACAGAATACAATGGGGAGAGGGAAAGAGAGGGGGCTCAATGGCTCCACTTCGGGGAACTGTTTATATAAATGAGTTTGCAAGGGAGCTCACAGGAACGATGAGCGGAAATCTCAACAGCAAACAGATTGCCGATGCAGAGGAGGTGCTGAAATCTCTCCAAAGCCTGAGGATAACTCAGGACATAAAGCTCTCCGATGGGGGAACTCTCACAGTGAGCGACCCTGTGCTGATATTAGGGAAAACATATACAAGGAAGAATAAGAAGGATGTGGTGATTAACTCAGCCTATGACATTGAACGCTTCGGGGATGTGTTCTTCTATGGCTTAGACCTCTTCGGGGGCTATCAGATAGCACCGAGAACACTTCTCCAAAGGTGGAACACAGTGAAAGAGGACTCAGGGCTCTTCGGTACAACCCTCTTCCTCCTGATAAGGCTCTTCGGTACTTATGTAAAACACGCCTGCGACACAGCCGACAAGAAGAGGAAGGAACTCAACAGCAAAAAGCTTCCTCCTGAAGAGATAAAAAAAGAGGTGGAGAGTGTATTCAGAGAGGCTCTCACTTACAGGGAGGGAGTTCCCTCCTTGCTTGATAGGGTGGATAACAAACTCACCTTCTACAAGGTGGTAAAGGGGAACAAGTATCTCAGGAAGGACAAGATACAAAGCTACCTTGACAAGACAAAGGAAGGGCTCCTTAAGGTGGGAATAGTGAGCGAGGTGTATTTCACTCAGGGAGGGATGATGTGTAACTTCGTATTCAATCCACAGTGGAGAGTGGAAGAGAAGAAGAGGCTCAAATAGTTTTTCCGACCAAATGGGGAAAACAACCGACCAAATGGGGAAAACGACCGACCAAATGGGGAAAACGATTTCCCGAAAGCCTTGTATTTACTGAGCTCCGAGGGTGTCGGGATTTGCCTTCAAATATATATTAAATATATATTAAAAAAGAGAGAAGGGGGAAATCTTTAATGATTTCCCCTTCCTTATTGCCTTAAGGAAAGAAAAATGAGAGTTTGTTTTCTTCCTGATGGGAACAGTTCCTCCCACCGAGGGGGCTTCCTGATGAGGAAATAGAGAAAAAAAAAGAGATTTTTGTAAAAGTTCCTCAAAATGTTGTATATTTGTACTGTAACCCTTCGGGGTGAGGTGATATTTATAAAGTAGAAAGTAGAACATTTGTTCACCAAAGAACAGAAGAATAACAGAGAAAAAACAGAGAGAAAATATAATGAAGTACGAAAAAGGACAGACAGGAAACCCGACAGGCAGACCAAAAGGGAAAAGAAACAAACCAACTCCTCAGGCACTCCTTAAGGAGATACTGAGCGACAAAGAGGGAAGGCTTCAGGAAGATATCAAAGCAGCTTCACCCTCCGAGAGAGTAGGGCTCTTATCAAGCCTCCTCAACTATGAGCGGAGAGTGTCAGGGATGGATACTTTCAGGGATGGTGATATAGAACGGCTCCACCTGACAACAGAGGAAGAGGTGAGGAAGAGATATGTGGCAATGATGAAGGGGAAAAAACTCAACCCTTCAGAGGTGGATGAGGAACTTCACAAGCTCAGGGATGAGATACTCTCTTAATGGTAATAGAGTAATATAGTAATATAGTAATATAGTTTACTGATTATATGAGAGGGCTCTCTACCCACCCCTTGAAAAACACGCCCCCCCCCTCCAAAGTGAAAGGGGGTGTGAATAGTCAGTGCGGAGAGTTTTTAGTGAAATAGGGCTCAATACAATGGCAGAATACAGATACAAGGCACTATATAAAGAGTTCAACCTCTTCAAGCCCTTGAGGGCAGCAGAGAATAATTGTGTAGAGGGCAACAACAAAGAGGAGATAAGGAGGCAAATTGCCTCCCTATCCACCGAGGAGAAGCCCCTTGTGTGGGCTATCTTCAACAGCTGCGGTGAGTGTGTGTGTGGAGGGGTGGCAAAGAAACAGCGAGGGGAAAGTGTCCGATGGGATGAGTTCAACAGGGAGAGGATGGCAAAATACTTCTTCACACCCTTGAGGAAACCTCCAACGAAGAGAAAAAAGACATAGCTCTCCCTATATGCGTATCATTATAAAATTAAGGTGCGTATTGTACTGTGTTTTTTGCACTTTCTAATCAAAACCTAAAGTTTTACTTTAACTATCCGCAAGGACAAACGCCCCCACGCACACACGCGGGAGATGGCTTATATATCTATATCCTGAAGGTGAGCGAGCCCACAATGTTCTTCAAGGGCTTTCACCCGATTAGAGAGATACTCTCTCTCCTTCTTCCTTATCCCCTTGAGGATTTCATAGCAGCAAGCTATATCAGCGTTTGTTTCATCCCCCCAAGTAACGCCCTCAGAGTTTGAGTAGGTGGAGAACGTCTGAAGGAGTAGGGTGAGCCCTCTCTCCGCTCTAACCAAACTCTCAAAGGAAGTTTCAACTTGATAACTTACAGCCTCAGGGGTGAGATAGCTTTCCCCCTTCACATTCTTTTCTGTTTTAATCATAACATTACAAGAACACCCTCAAAGCTGTGCTAACCTCCACTAAGTGAGGCGAGGGCTTCACAGTATCCTCCAGCTTCAAGGGTGTAATTTTCAATGATATAATCTTCATATCCTTAGTGATTTTAGCAAGGCAAAGATACGCAGTTTCCCCGACATAGAGAGAGCGTTTTTAATACTCAGGAGTATTTTTCAAACATATAACCTCTATAACTTGCTGATAGTGTAATATGTTACAAGGGTGTAAAAATATTTGTGCATATTTTTTGCAAGGCTTCACACACCACTCCCTTCTATAACCCTTCAGGAGAGGGCTTTCTTTGGTGAAATAACCCGAAAGGAGAGGGGGTATTTATAGCACTCTCTTTCAGTGAGAAATGTGAGGCAAAACACAGCGAAAAAAGATACTGAAAGAGCCCTAATCCATAGGGAGAGGTAAAACAGTATATTTTTTTTCAGAGATAGGGAAGTACACGCAAATCCAAAGGGGTATAGGGGAAAGGAAAGCCCCCCTCCTCCAAAGGCGGGATACGTGGCTCAGCCTGTTTCAGCCTTCAAGGAACGGGGGGAGGGGGTACAAGGGGAGGGGTACACAGGGAGGGGAGCAGTGGAGCCCTCCACAAAAAAATTAAAAATAATTCACATTTTTTTCTTTTATATTAGAATTATTTTGTATATTTGCAGTGTATTAAATCAGTAAACTAAAAATGAAAACCGCAGCAAATAACACAGAGATAGTGAGATACGCAAATAACACCTCACTTCAAGGAGTGGATAAAAACAATATCAACGCCCTTAAGGTAGCCAACAGAGAGGGAGTGATGATAGGGAAGGAGTATGTTCCCGCCCTGAATATAGCGGAAGCCCGCTCCTCTCAGGCTGTGATAACTTGGAAGCAAGCTGTGAGTACATTTATAGTAAACTCAAACACAAAGCCCTCTTCCCGCCTCCTTTACACCCGCACACTCAAGCTCTTCTTTGAGTGGGCTCAGGCTGAGGGGCTGAGTATCCCTTCCCTCACAGGAACCGATGTTCTCTCTTATATGGATTACTTGAAACTTCAAGGGAAAACCTCCCTCACTATTTGCTCCTATCTCACTTCCTTGAGGAGCTTCTATGAGTGGGCTGAGAGAGAGAAACTCTATCCCAACATTGTGAAAGGAGTATCAAGCCCGAAGAGAAAGAATAAGTTTGTGAAGCAGCACCTCACCGATGGGAAGAGCGGAGAGCTCCTTCAGCACTTTCAGGAACGCTCCCTCAGGGATTACGCAATAGTAAACCTTATCCTCAGAACAGGGCTCAGAACTATTGAAGTGGTGAGGGCTGATGTGGGAGATATTACTTACAGGAGCTATGAGGACAAGGAAGGAAAAGAAGTGATGAGGAGAGTTCTCAGGGTGTGGGGAAAAGGAAAGGAGGAGAAGGATGATTATGTTATCCTCACCGATAAGGCTTTCAATCCCCTTAAGGCTTATCTCAGCACCCGCCCGAAGGCAAAGGAAACGGAGCCTCTCTTTGTGTCAGATTGCTATGCTGTGAGGGGAGAACGCCTCTCCACCCGCACAATTAGCAGTATTTGTAAGAGTGGACTGATAGCAATAGGATTGGATAGCTCAGAGTACACAGCCCACTCCCTGAGGCACACCACCGCCACAACCATATTAAAGCACGGAGGCAGCAGAGAGGATGTTCAGGAGGCACTCAGGCACTCCTCAATCAACACCTCAGAGATATACATTGAGAGTATAAAGGATGAGAGTAGATTAGAGCGGTGTGTGGTGAGCTTGATAGATGAGGCTTTCTGAGGCTGCGGTGAAAATCAGTAAACTTGTAATATAAAAATAAAATAATATAGTAATTATAAGGGTAGGAGGTGATACAATGAAATATGGACTTAGACAACGAAAGAGAGAGATTGTTCAACAGCTTCGGGATGTGGCAGCTTGTGAACGAGATAGGGCTCTTCCCTACTCTCCAACAGAAAGAGGAGGCTTATATGAAGTTAGGCACTCAAGAAACATTCAGGGGAACTCAGTTCCTTATCTACCTTAAGGAGATAATGGTGAGGGATGAAATGAGGCGAAAGGGGATAAAATCAGTAAACAAATAATAAAGTAATATAATAAACCGATGGCAGACACATTCAAAGAGTTCAAGGATTACACATTATATCCCGCCTTGTGGGGCTATATTGATAGGGCTTTTAATTGCCCGCCCTTCAATATGGATTTCCGACTTGTGGGGAGTGATAAATGGTTATCCCCGAAGCACCGCAATGGAGAGGAGAGTAAAACCAATAAACGAGGATGGCAAACTGTAATCAATAAGAGAATGCCTCACCGCCTGAGAGATTGGAGTGAGGCTCAATCCGTTTCCCTTATAGATTTCACTATGGAGAGGAAAGGCTGTGATTTCCTTGAGGCTCTCAAATACCTTGCTGATTGCTGTGGGCTCACACTCCCCGAAGCTGACAGCGAGGAATACAAAGCTTATGAGGAGAAACAGAGGAGAAGGGAAAGGGCTCAGGCTCTCTTCACCGCAGCTCTCCACGATGAGAACAATTCAGGGGCTCAGGAGGTGCTCAACTACCTCAGGAACTCCCGCAAGTGGACTGATGAGGAGATAAAGAAGGCGGGGC
>Ga0326513_10004448_pt1 | contig 10048 bp, 13 predicted proteins | sample 2_2465_0518_D_FD_203654 | JGI IMG/M metagenome (GOLD analysis project Ga0326513, IMG submission 203654) | Bovine rumen microbial communities from UC Davis, California, United States - 2_2465_0518 | ecosystem: Host-associated > Mammals > Digestive system > Stomach > Rumen | place: USA...
GGAATACCTATCTCTACGGCGTGAGGGCGTGCCGAAGGAACGCATCTATCAGCACTTCAAGAGCAAGTACCACGTCAGCGAATCCACCGTGAAGCGCGTGATAAAAAGGCTTTCGCAGAGGGTCACGCCGTGAACCGCCGTTTCTTTGCTAATCTTTGGATTGTTTTGCTTTTGTGGGTAACTTTGCAGCGGACGGACCCGTAAGGCTCCGCTACCACCAAACAGAGTTATTAACCAACACAAAAACTTTTCGATTATGGCACTTGAAATGCAAGACCTGATGGCCCTCCGTTCGATGGGCGAGAAGGAAGGGATGACTCCCTATGAGCAGTACATGGTAGGCTACAAGCAGTCGAAGCGCCCAAGCGGCGTGGCGATCGCAGGCCTGACCGTCGCATCCGTGGCGGCAGCGGCAGGCGTCACCGCGTGGATCTTCGGAGGCATGCAGGCCTCGGCAAAGGGCAAGGAGGCCAAGGAGGCCGCACAGTCGGCCAAGGAACTGGCCATGGCCTACTACACGGGCGTGGACAAGCGACTCGACAACATCGGCGCCCTGCTGGAGAGCGAGGTCAACCGCCGCATCCAGGGCGACGTGAACATCACCCAGTCGGTGGCAGACACCATCAGCGGCCAGCAGTCGACGTCGCAGGCGACAAGCGTGGAGAACTCTGCAATGGCTACGGCCTACAACCAGATCATCTCCGACCGCCTCACGGGACGCTCCAGCCTCGACGCGCAGCCAGTCTGCATCTACTCGGCACCGCAGCCATGCGGATGTCCCGGATGCGGATGCAACGGCTAAGGGCACGGATGAAAGACGGAGCAGGGCGGCTGGGTTCCCCCTGAGCGGCTGGCAACAGCCGCCCGCTCCTTCCGACAGACAGACACGGCAGTGAATGATGAAATGGTTTACATCCAGAAAGAAACGGCTCGAAATGATACAGGCAGTAAGACCGACGTCCAAGGCGACGCTGAAGATGCAGTGCCTCATGGTGTGCAAGGGCGACATCGACGAGGCAGAGAAGCTCTACGACTACTTCGCCAGGGACATGCCCGCCCTGCCCGACTATGACACCCCGCCTCCCACGTGGCTCGACAACACGAAGGACGTGGCCGGCGGCATCGTCGGCTGGCTCGGGCAGAACAAGGACACCCTGGCGCAGGGCTACGAGATACTGCGCGCCATAACAGGCAACCGCCTGCCTCCCCTCGCGATGGGACTGGACACGCCGCCCGCGCCTCCCGCAGAGCCGCTGCCGCCCATCAACCAGTAACAGCTAATTCACGGCAACTATGGACGAAAGGAAAATAAAGGTGTTCCCCATCAGCTTCGAGGTGTATGCCTACGACGCGCAGGAGGTGGAGGATCTGCGCAGTGCGATAGTGGACTTCATAGGCTATCACGCCCAGCGCAACCTGCCTATCCTGGCCGGCAAGGCCGCCGAGGGCATCAGGAACTGGGACAAGAACCCGATAGTAAAGATCAAGGTAATTAAACATTTCCAAACATAGAATCATGACAGACAACACCAACACGACAACACAGCAGCCGGCAGGCCAGCAGCCAGCCGCAGCGCCTCAGACGGAGGCGGCAAGACAGCAGCAGCAACAGGGACGCCCGTGTCCCAGGGACTGCCGCAAGTGCCCGATGGCACAGCAGATATGCTGCGCCTCGATGCTATCATTCCAGATGTACGACGTGATGAGCGTCGTCATCCGCCGCCTCGACATGCAGGCGGAAAGGATAGACGAGCTCTCGAAGCGGCTCGAAGCCATCCAGTCGTCGGAGGCCGAGCTGAGCAGCCCCACGCCGATGGACACGTCCGGCTTCAAGGTATAGCGCACAGGAGGAGGACGGTGCAGAGAATAGGTCCTCGTATAAATAAACCCACAAAACATTTCAAACTATGGCTTGTAATCAGAACGGGAAGACCTACTACAACAGTCTGACCCCTTACCCTGGAGGCACCGCCGCCTCTACAAGTTACCTGATGGACTGCACGCACTACACCTGCGGCAACCGTCAGATGTGTGTCACCGCCGACGGCTTCCCGCTGGCAAGTAATTTCGACATCCAGGTGCTCGGCGTGCCCCGTCCCGTAGGCGACCAGTATTGCTGCGACATCCGCTGCATCTGCGAACTCACCTACCAGCAGGTGTATCGCTGTGGCAACGGCTGTCCTAACAGCTGCCTGCAGACGGAGAAGGTCATCGTCACCAAGTGCATCCCCTGCCCGTCAGCCGACGTGCCTGTCGTGACCGCCCTCGGCGTGAGCGCATCTCCTGTGGGAGCATCCTGCGGCTGTCCGTCAACCAACGTCGCTGAGGTGGAGTTCGCCTTCACCGTCGCCACTGCGTAGAGTCCTTATGCAGCTATGCAGGTCGGTTATGCCTGCATAGAAGGCTTGCATAGTTGCATAGCGTTAATGGATTATTATGTGGATAGATATTGCAGCCATCGTGTTTGTCTGTACGGCAGTGAACCACCTCGGACTGATAGCAGCCGTTGAGCGTGTCATACGTCACCGACTGCCCGTAGTCAACTGCCCGAAGTGCCTGACTTGCTGGAGCGTATTTGCCTATGGCATTGCCACGGTGCCATACGTCTCACCGCAGATTGTCGCACGTCTGCTCGCAATATCCCTCCTTTGCTCTTACCTTGCCATCTGGCTTGAATTACTCATGTACGCAATCGACACCCTATACAACAGAATATATGTCAGAATCGAAAACATCAGCCAAGAAGGCCGCGACGAGGACAGCTCCGAAGGCGAGTGAGCAGCCAGCCGGGCCTGCCGCTATGACCAAGAATAGGAAGCCCGTTGCCGCCCGCCGCGTCACCGTGCAATATACGCCACGCATCCCGGCAGCCCGCTGCCCGTGGTGCTGAAAAACGAAATCCAACTTAAACAGAAAATAAGATGACAACACCACAGGAGATGAAGGAGCGCTACGACGCGCTCTACGAATACATGGCCCAGAGCCGTGACCCGAGGAACATGAAGGCCTTCGGGTGTGTGATGAACGAGATGATGGACTACATCATCCAGAGCAAGCCCGACGTGGCGGAGGAGATGATCGACCAGCTGGAGGCCATCAAGTGGCACCAGTACCTCACGCCCAAGGAGGCCGAGAGGATCGTGGCCGGCATGGACCCCAAGGCACCGTGGAGCCGCGATACGTGGAAGGGGGCGATGGAGTCGTTCGGCCTGCCCCTGGAGGAAGCGCCGTACTACAACCGCTGCGCCCTTTGGACGGAGATGAACAAGATCTACTCCGACTTCGGCGAGGAGATAGCAGCCCTGCTCGGCAAGCCCCTCTCGCCCACCGACAAGGACATCATCAGCGCCTGCTACAAGATGGCGATGAAGAACCTGAAGGACAAGGACGGCGTCTACGACATCCGCAAGTACTTCCTCTGGTAGCATGGACTATGCCGAAGCAGCCGATGCGCTCATGCGCCGAAAGCTCCTGGAGGAGATGTACGACCGCATGACCGACGATGAGAAGAAGCTCTTCGTCCAGATGACCCTGCAGCAGAAGAGCTCGGCGGAGATACTCTCCGCCCTGCAGCAGCAGTCGGCGCAGCTGCAGGACCTCGGCAGGCGGCAGCAGACGTTCGGCGAGGACTTCCTCTCCAACATCCTCGGCAACGCGACCTGGGACGGCGCCGTCTGGCTCCTGCGCAGCCTGGCGAGGCTCGTGAGATAACACCATCACTTGCCGTGTATTGGCCGGCGGGGTGCGGCTTCGGTCCGTGCCCCGCCATTGGTCCTGCCGGTGCCGCCACCGTCCCTCCTGCCCTTGCCGGCATGCCCCGCAAGGGCTATATTGCGGGTGTAACGTTACGCAAGATGATTATGACAAACTGTAAGGAATTCGTGCTCGACGACCTGATGGCCGTCACGGCAATACCCGTCAGCGACTTCAGCCCCGGCTTTGCCGCGTGGCAGCTCACGCCGACCATCCCGTCGGCAGGTTTCTCCCCCACCCTCACCCGCGCCATCGTCATCGGGCAGAAGCCCGCCGTGGCGGGCGGCGCGCTCATCCCCATCGTGAAGCTCACAGGCAAGGCGAAGGACGACGAGTCAGACTCCGTAGCGGGACGCCTGCACAAGGTGGCGGTGACGTGCCAGGTCGACGACCGCGACGGCGGGGTGTGGGCCGACCTGCTTACCCTCGAACGGAGGCAGAGCCACCTGCTGCTGACCTTCCGGGACGGTACGACGAGGGGCTTCGTGCAGGCCACCGGCGATACCTATATATGCACGGTGGAACGCGACGGGGCAAAGACCAGCGTCGCGTTCCACATACAGAATACGATGGGCATCCAGCTCATCGTCTGACAGGCATTCTCCTTTTGTCCCTTCTCGGCACATCGTCCTGACGTACTGCCGGCGAGGCCGTTCCGTCCGCGCCGTCCGTGCCGTCAGGCTCCCCTGCATTGCCGGCCTCGCCGTCGGCTCCGCCCTCCTCCTCGGACGGCTCCTTCCCGTCGGCGGGCTTCTCATCCGCCAGCGCCGTAAACTTCCTCCACTGTTCCTCCACCTGCTCCCTCACGGTCGTTGCCGTGGCGGTGAAGTGGTGCCCGTAGCGCATGTTCACGGGCCCCAGTATGGCGAAGTCTGGCATCAGCAGTGCCGTGTCCTCCTGCGCGCCGCCGATGAGCGTCAGCCGCCCCGGGAAGGGATTCTCCCTGAGCCACCCTGACGCCATGGGCGACAACTCGGGTGAGAGGTCGGCCACGATGGTCAGGCGGGCGATATAGTTCATCCGCCCCCTGCCGTCCATGCGGGCGATGCTCCGCCGCATCCACGTGGCGATGGCCTCGGCGGCCTGGTCGGGTACAGACGGGGCGGCGATGAGCACCTCCGTCTCGTAATATCTGGTGAGGATGGCAGGCAGCAGCTCCGTCAGGCTAAGGTCGCCGTAGCCCTCTATCTCGCGGCTTCCCCCGCTCCCCAGTGCGTCGCGCAGCTCGCGGACATGGCGCTCCGCGCAACAAGGCTCTATCAGTTTCATGATTTCCTAACTCTTAATTCTTAACTAAAAAAACGAGGCCCCGGCTCCTTCGTCGGTGAGCCTGAGCCTCGAATGGTTGGTGTCGCGAGAGAACCGCCTATGCGGCATCCTTCTGCTCGATGGTGCCGACGAACTTGGTCATCGGGTAGAGCTGGTAGCCGCAGGTCACGGTGAAGGTCTGGCCGTGATCGTCCTGGCGCGTCGTACCTGAGTCGGCGGCAACCGCCCACTCTGCCTCGCCGTTCTCGTTGCCGATCACGATGAACTCCGTCTTGCCGTCGATCTTCTTGCCGGTGGCGATGAAGTAGAGGTACTTGTCGGAGTTGTGCAGCACGCGGCTGGTCCATGCCATCACGTCCTCGCTCAGCTCCACGCGGCCCGTGCCGGTGGCGGTCCAGCCCTTGCCGGTGCCGTTGTCCTCCGAGGTGTACTGGCCGGTCTGCGCCTTGAAGTCGATGCGGTAGCCCTGCAGGGCTGCCTCTGCTCCGGCGGCGGCGGTGATGTCATACTGGTTCTTCTCGTCGTTGACGGTGATGTTCACGTCAGCGACTGGCACTGCGAACAGGTAGTTCGACAGGCCTGCAGGGTTCTCGGTGCAGACTGCGCTGCTGAGAACGCTCTTGGGAATACACAAATTTGCTGGCATAATATTCTTCTTGTTTCGTGTTGGTTGTGATTGCTGTTACATACCGGAGGTCAGAGGGCGGCAGCCGTGCAGGCGATTGGCAGGCCGCCGCTCACCTCCGATGGGTCGGGAGATCAGGCCTCCTCCTCGAAGCGGCCGACGAGGTTGATCACGCCGCCTCCGAACTCGTAGTTGTAGGGGTTGGCCTTGCTGCCGTCGCTCCATCCCGCGAACTTGAAGCCGCTCTTGGGAGTAGCGGTGACGGTGATGATGTCGCCGTCGGCGTAGAGGTCCTTCTGGCCGCTGGTGATGGCCACGGTACCCTCGGCCTCGTCCTCGCTGGTGGCAGTGAAGATGTCGGCGATGTACTGGCCTGGAGTCCAGTCATACTGGTTCACGGCGTCGTTCACGGCGAACACCATCGGGTCGAAGTCACGGATGCGGGTGGTGGCTGCAGCGTTGATCTGGTAGCCGATGATAGTCAGGTCCTCATTGGTCTGGCCGATGCGGATCTTGGCCGTACCCTCGCGGGTGTCGCAGATAAACTCGAGGTTTCCTTCGACCGATGCGATCAGCTGTCCGCCCACTCCCATTCCTGCGCTGGTCTTCAGCACGATGTTGGGCATCTCGGCGAACTTCCAGCCGGCCTGCAGCACGGTAGGCGCGATCTGGGGATAGGTGAGCATGTAGCCCTTCACGGCCTTGCGGCAGAACTCGTCGCTGGCGTAGATGTAGGTGGTCTGATCGGGCTTCTTCATCGCTGGGTGCAGCTTCGTGTAGAAGTCCACGAGCATGGCGTATACCTGGTCTGGCTCCTTGCCGGCGATGTCGCCGGTGGGGATCAGGTTGCGGTTCTTCTCGCTGATGGTGCCGTCGGTGCGGCGCTGTGCGATGATGGTGTAGATACCGTCGAACAGGCAGAGCCCGTTCTTCACGGCGTTCTCAGGGGTCTCCTCAAGCGAGCGGTTGGCCTTGTTGCCGAACCACACGTTGAAGCGTACGTCCTCGGCGGCGCGGCCTGCGATCTCTCGCATGTTGTCCTGAGACATCTTTGCCTCGCCCTGGCCGTTCACGGTGTCGTACGTACCGTCCTTCTCGCGGTAGCGCTCGATGGAGTCCTCGGCCTTGATGTAGTATGGCTCCACCTTGGCGGGGTTCTCCAGGATCTTGGCCAGCTGAGAGGGTTTAACATTGCCCACGCGGTATGGGCGTGCAACAAGACCCTTGCGGTTGAAGATGCGGCAGATGGAGATGTTCTCGACGTCCGTCGTCACCTTGAATCCAAGGTCTGCAAACATGGAGTCGTCGAGCAGGTAGGCCTTGGCCACCAGCTCTGGCTCGATTTTCTGCTTGACAGTCTGAATGTCAGCGATTGATAGTGCGTAAGCCATAATTGTTGAGTTGTGTTGGTGAATAATTGTGTTTGTGTTACTGCTAATTTAGTGAAAGTCCGTCTGCAGGTCAAGGGCAAGGCAGGACTACTGCTTCTTCGCCTCCTCCTGCTGGCGGCGCTCCTCCTCCTTCAGGGCCTGGATCTGCTCGTAGCTCATGTCGCGCGTGATGTGCTTCTTCTGCTTCGGAGCGTCGCCCGTGCCGTTGCCGGCTGGTATGCCTGCGGCACCGTCGTTGAGCGGCCTCTCCTCGTTGGAGAGCTCCTTCACCTCGGCCTTCAGGCTTTCCACCTGCTTCTTCAGCGTCTCGATGGTTGCCACGTGCTCGGCGATCTTCGCCTCTGCCTCGGTCAGCTTGCCGGACTTCTCGTCCAGGGAGGCTTTGGCTTCGTCGCGCTCCTTCACGGCTTCGTCGCGCTCCTCGGCGATGCCGCTGAGTGTTGCGAGCGACTCCTTCAGCCCGGCAATCTCCTTGTCCTTGTCGGCAATCATCTGCTCTGCGTTGTGCAGCGTCTCGGTGATCTTGTCGATATCGGCCTGCGCGTTCTGCACGGCCTCCTGAGAGGGCTGTTCCCCGGCGCCTTCTCCAGAGCCCTCGCCGTTGCCAGCGCCTTCTCCTTCGCCGTTGCCGGTTCCTTCGCCTTCGCCAGAGCCCTCGCCGTTGCCGGCGCCCTCTCCAGCGTCATTACCAGAGCCTTCTCCGGCACCTTCAGCGGCACCTTCCCCGGCTCCCTCGCCAGCAGCGGCTCCGGCCTCCTGGCCTTCCTGCCCTGCGGCTTCCTGTTCCTGTGCGGCCTGGGCTGCTGCAGCCTCCTGGGCCTTCTTCTCTTCGTCTGTCATATCATTCTCGTTTTGGGGTTTTGCTACTTCTTCCATGTAGGGACCGAACATCCCCTGTCTCTCGGCTGAGACATGGCCGTCATCGACCACCGTCAGGTTGCCTTTCTCCTTGTTGATGGCGGCCTTCTGCTGTGCGTTCAGCTTGGCCAGCTCCTCCGGCTCTTCGCCGCCGGGCTGTTCATCGGGATTATCATCGGGATCCTCCACGACGGTGGCCTCGCGTGCCGACTGCAAGCGGCCTTCGGCAAGTTCAAAGCCGCACTCGATGGCGCGGTTGAAGTCGCCAATCTCATCGACCAGGGCGGGTATCAGCTCCTGTGCCTCGAACACCTTGCCCGTCAGCATCCAGTCCTCCACTAACGGGCGGTTCTCGCGCACCGTCTGATGGAACTCCTCGGTGTCATGGTTGATCATCTCGCGCAGCTTCTCGTAGTTGCCCTGTGCGGCCTCGCGATACCAGTCGTTCTTGTCGGGACTCTCGTCGCCCACAATCTCGATGTAGCGTGTGCCGTCACGGTCGATGGCTCCGTCTGGCGTAGCCCAGAAGGCAGCCATACTTCCGATGCAGCCGAAGTCATCCTTGGGGTTGCGCACTATCACGCGGTCGGCACGGCAGCCACCGTTCACGCCACTGCTGCAGCACATGCCGTCAACGTACCACACCGTAGGCTTTCCGGCCTCACGGCAGTTGCGGAACATCTCGTCGTAGTCTTTACGGCAGGCAGACTCTCCGCCGGGAGTGTTCACCAGGAAGAGGTGGAAGACCACCTGTGGGATGGTGTTGGCATATTCCACCTGATCACGGAAGTCCTTCGTGCCATACGAGCAGCCGCCGCCGTCACGCGTCACGGGACCGTCGATGACCACCACGTTCACAATCTGGTCGTCATCGGCCAGTTCCTCGTCGTTCCAGTACAGATGGTTTTCTATGCGATGTATATTGCCGACATACAGCTTGTCCTCGAAGCCGCCCCGAGCCGTCTTGCTGCCCTTCTTCGACAGGAAGAAACTCTTGTGCAGTTCCTTGTCGTTGGGGATATGCAACTCAATGGCATTCTTCAGCGCGTTGGCATAGCTCTGTGCCATGTCGCGCCGGAAGTCCCACGAGACGGTCTTTAGAATGTTCAATAGTCCGATGTTCATATATATCGTCGTTTTGTGTTGTCTTATCCGCAAGATACTAAGAATCATCCGCGTGGTCAAGGGCATTGCAACGACTGTGCTTTGCCAGCTGCTTTCTGCTGAGGTATTTCTCCCGGTACTTGCGTACTATTTCGTTCGTCTGAAGGTATAAGCCATCTGTGCTTGAAACTGTAGTCCAGAAGCATTACGATGACGATGGCCAGAAACCACACTACGGTAAAGATTGCGCATGCAACATCTATTGAATGAATGCTAAGTAAGGTTGCTTTTCCCATATTCGTGAAATTCGTGTAATTAGTGATCCTTACTTGTGCTCCGGCCTGACGTGCGTGGCGGGGAAGGCGGTGAACAGCTTGCGCCGGTTCTGCTCCCTTCGCTCCCGGCACATGCGGCGGTGCATGGCGTCGGCATCCTCCGCGTCGCGCCGCTCCTGCTCCTCCCTCGCGCGTATCGCGTTATATATAGGTGTGCCCACGACGGCCGTACCCAGCGCGTAGATGTTCTCCGCCACGAAGTCGCAGGCCGAGGCCATCGCCTGCTGGGCGTCGGTCATCGAGTCGCGCCGTGCCAGCTTCTCCTCCTTCTGGTAGCCGGTCGATCCGCTGCGCGTGCTGGAGCCAGACAGCGGCGAGGTGTGCGTGATGGCTGTGCGTCGGCTCTCGGTATAGAGTGCCAGTGCCTGGCGCAGCATGTCGGTCAGTTCGTCATAGACCTCGCGCCGGCACTCCCTGTCGTCGTCACTCTCCTCGGGTGTCACGCCGTCCACCGGTGCCAGCTCGGGCAGTGTGCCGTCGTTGGCGTAGGCGATGACCGCCCTGAGCAGCTTCATGCCGATGCGGGGCTTCAGGTAGGTGTTCTGCGAGAATCGGATGTCGCGCACCAGCTGCACGTAGACCGTTCTCTCGCCCTTGATGTCGAGGTACTCGTTGAGCACGCGTGCCGTCTGGAACAGCAGGTCCATGTGCAGGTAGAAGGCGTCGGCCTCCTGCCACATCTCGGTGAACTGCCTCTTCCCCTTGGCGTCGGC
>Ga0326513_10004449_pt1 | contig 10047 bp, 4 predicted proteins | sample 2_2465_0518_D_FD_203654 | JGI IMG/M metagenome (GOLD analysis project Ga0326513, IMG submission 203654) | Bovine rumen microbial communities from UC Davis, California, United States - 2_2465_0518 | ecosystem: Host-associated > Mammals > Digestive system > Stomach > Rumen | place: USA: California...
CCTTTTAATAATGCACAATACTCAATATCTAAAGATAATCAAGGAAGAAACCTAACAAAAGAACAACAAGAGTTCTTTAAAGATAGTAAAGTAAGAGATGATGAAGGTAGATTACTAGAAGTTTATCATGGCAGTAAGGCAAGAGATGTCAATATATTTGAATATAGTCCAGAAAGGCAAACAGGCACTGATTATGGAGAAGCTTATTATTTTACTAGTGATTATAATAAAGCCAAAGGTTATCAATATGATGCAAATTTAGATGAAAGAGTTGCTAATCATGAAGCTGAATATCAAAGGCGTATGGATAAATTAAGAGAAGCTAATTTTTCAGAAGAAGCTAGAAAAGAATTTTTAGAGTGGTCTGAACAAAATAAAATTCAAGATATATTAGATGATGAAGATTATATAATAGAAAATGTGGATAATATTAATGGAGAAACAAAAAAAGTATATCTAAACTTAACAAATCCATTAATTGTAGATGCAAATGGAGAATATTATTATAATGTATATCCTTCTTACTTTGAAGAAGCTAGAGGAAAAGGAAATGATGGTATAATTGTAAAAAATGTCATTGATAATCCTAGAGGAGAAAATAGACCAATAGATACTTACATAGCATTTAAAAATAATCAAATAAAAAATGTAGATAATTTAAATCCTACAACTAATGAAGATATAAGATATTCAATGTCAAATGATATAGCACCAATAAGACAAAGAGGTTTAACATATGATGTAGGAGTAAGACAAGAACAAAGTCCAGAACTTATAGATATAGCACCAATAAATGAAAGAATAGATGAAGCAAGGCAATTAAGACTAGACTATGATAGTGAAGTAAAAGCATTAGAAGAACTTGATAATACAATAGGATTAGATAAAGCTGATTCTGATAGACTTGAGTATTTAAAAAGTTTAACACAAACAACAAATGAATCAACAGGACAAGAATATACAAATGAATATTCACCATTTGAAAAAGCAAAGAAGAACCTAGCTGAAAATAAAGTTAAGAGATTTATAGAAAAAGAAACATATAAAGCAATAGATAAAGCAGCAAAGGTAGCAGCACAATATGGTGAGTTCAATAGAAAAGAAAAAACAAACTTAAGAAATGAATTTAAGAGATTTAGTAATTTAACATCAGAACAATTAACTAATCCAAATACCTACAATGAGTTTAAAGATATAATAAGACAATATGCAGATAGAGAAATGAACTTTACTGATTATCATTTAAAAGAAGTAAGAGATGATATAAGAAAGAGAAAAATAAATGTTAGTGATATAAAAAATCAAATAACAGACTTCAATGATTATAGAAGGCAATATTTTGGTAGATTAAACTTAACAAATGAAGGAATGACAATAGACCAACATTATCAAGAATTGTCTGAATTATATCCTGAATACTTTAGTAAAGATATAACAACTGAAGCAGATATGTTAAATCAACTAATGGATTTTATGGATTTAGATACAACAATAACTGAAAAATATAGACTATCAGATGATGAAATAGATAGGATAACAAGTAAAGCATTTAGTACATTAGTAACTGAATCACCAACTGAACAACAAATCCAAGAATATGAAGAAGAAATCAACAGAAGTGTAGAAAGAAAAAGAAGTGAAGTAAGAACTCAAAAATTTCTAGATGAAATGGGACTAACAATAGATGATATTTCAGCAGGTAAAGATATAACTTCTTTAGGATATCAAAGAACTGATCCAATAAGATTAAATGAAAAAGTATTTGGATATGAAGTAGGAAAGAAAATAAATGATGCAACAATAAGACAAACAATTCATAATACTGCTGAAAAAATGAGATGGCAAAATCAAGAAAGAAGTGAAATAGAAGATTTAGGAATTAAAGCAAGAAGTAAAGAAAGTGCAGCAGTACAAAAGTATGGTGAAGGTGAATATGTAAATGATTTAGGAGAATTAGTTAAATATGGAGATAAAGAATTAGCTAGTGAATTTTCTGATATAGAAACTCAAAACAAAATAAAAAGAGCAGCAGAAGTATTAAGAGGAAAATATGATACATATATAGACCAAATCAATGATGTACTAACTGATTTAGGATATGATGCAATTCCAAAGAGAAAAAACTATTTCAGACACTTTATTGAATTAAATGATAAGTTTAGTCAATGGGGAACACCATTTAATAGACAAACAATGCAAGAACAAGATTTACCTACTGATATCAATGGATTAACAGATGAATTTAAACCTGGTAAACAATATTTTGCAAGTGCATTACAAAGAAAAGGAATAAAGACAACATATGATGCAATAACAGGTATAGATGGTTATATAGAAACAGCAGGAAACTTAATATTCCATACAGAAGATATCCAAAGATATAGAGCATTATCTAAATTGATAAGAGAAACATATGGACAACAACATGGATTAGATAATATAGATATAATGACAGAAGATGAAAAGAATCAAAGAATAGAAGATGTATATGGAAATAAATTAAGTAAATATGCAGCATGGTTAGATGAACAAGCAAATGCTTTAGCAGGAAAGAAAGCAAAAATAGACAGGTCAATAGAACAAATGGTAGGAAGAAAAGTATATACTGCAGCAAGTACATTAAAATCACAAGTAGGTTCAAATATGACAGGATTTAATGTAAGAAGTGCAATGACAAACTTTGCTTCAGTAGTACAAGGAGCAAGTAAAACAAGTAAGATAGCATTGTTAAAAGGAACAGTATCTACTATTCAAAATATGATCCATGATGATGGTATGGCACAAAAGTCAGACTTCTTAACAGGTAGATATGGAACTAATCAATTAAGTCAAAAAGCATGGCAAAAAATAGCAAATGCAGGACAAATATTTATGGAAGCATCAGACCACTTCACTTCTAATCAAATATGGAGAAGTAAATACTATGAACTATTAGATAGAGGAATGAGTGAAACTGAAGCTATAAGAGAAGCCGATGATTTTGCAGCAAGAGTAATGGGTAACAGAGTTCAAGGAGCAACTGCAGAAATATTTAATTCAAAGACATTAGGATTCTTAACTCAATTCCAATTAGAAGTAAACAACCAATGGTCAAATATGATACATGATAATAAAATGGATATTCAAAGTGGTAAAAAAGGAGCAGCAAGTGTTGTATTCCAATTAGGACAACTATATGGATTAAGTTATATGTTTAATACAATAATGAAAGGATTAACAGGTTCTGATGTAATGTTTGATCCAATAGATTTATTGATGAAATTATTTAATCCAGATGATGATGATGACAAAACAATGGAAGAAAGAGCAAGAAGTGTATTAGGAGATATAGTAAATCAATTACCAATGGCAAGTATATTCAATGGTGGAAGAATACCTATATCAGAAGCATTTTCAGGAATAACAACAGGATATAAATACTTCACTGGACAAGAAAATGAATATGGACAAAAATATACAGCAGGAGATGTATTTGATGATTCATTAGAAAGTTTAGCTTATTTATTATTACCAACAGGATATGGGCAATTAAGAAAAACATATAAAGGAACTATAGATACTGATTATGATGTAAATTTAAATCCATTTGAAGGAGAAATAGGAATAACAAAAAGACCAGTAAGAGGAAGTTATACTGATAGTGGTAACTTAAGATTTACTGCTGATAATGATATACCAGGAAGAATAAGAAGTGCTTTATTTGGTCAATATGCAAACTCTGAAGCACAAGATTATATCAATAGTGGATATCAAACTATAAATGCTAAAAAGATACCTGAATTACAAGAATTTGGAATGACATCAAGTGAATATAAGAAATGGCAAAAAGAATATGCAGAAGCAACTTCAACAACTGAAGAAATAGATGGAGTAAAATATACTAAATATAAAGATAGTGATGGAAACATTTATTTATATGATAAAAATACAAGAACATTATTAGATAGTAATGGAAATGAATCAAATAAAAATGTAACTACAATGTCTAAAGTAGATAAAAAAGAGTTAGTTTATGATTATATAAAGAACTCTGATTTTACACCAGAACAAAAAGAATATTTATTTGATGAGAATTTTGATAATACAACAACTGATAAATATGGATATGAAAAATATACTGAAAGAACTACTGATAAAAAAGGAAAACCAGTAACAAAAACATATTGGTATGATAGTGATACTAATACTTTATATGATAGTAAATACAAAGTATCAAATAAAGATATTAATAGCTTAACTAAAGTAAGTAGTGATAAATCAGTAGAAGGATATAACTCATTTGATACTTATGAAGAATTTGATTATTCATATAAGAATCCTGATAAGTATAAATTAATACAAGATACAGGATCATATGAAAAATATAAAACAAATGAAACATATAAAAATGCAGTAGATTGGGCATATAATACACCTTCAAATTATTCAATGTCAAAAGCATTAGATGGTATAGAAAATACATATACATATTTAGATAAATTAAATGATATAAAAGGTGATAAAGATAAAAAAGGTAAAACAATAAGTGGTTCAAGAAAAACAAAAGTATTTAATTACATTAATTCATTGAACCTAACACCAGTACAAAAAGCAATGTTAGTAAGAACTCAATATTCTAGTTATGATGATTACAACAATGAGATAGTAAATTACTTAAACAATCAAACAAGCATAACACTTGATGAAGAATATGAAATTCTAAAGAAACTAGGATATAAAGTAAAAGGAGATAGAGTTAGTTGGTAAAGAGAGATAGAAATATCTCTCTTTTATCATAAAGGAGATGGTTAAAATGGACAAAAGAGATATTCCTAGAAGTAGGAATGCCAATGAACTTGAAAGAAAGTACAATTTCGGTTCTATATTACAAGTGCAGGAAGCAGTGCAGCAAACAGAAGAAGGGTTAACAGCAACCCAAAATGAAATAGAAACATTTGTAAATGAAACAACAAGTCAATTAGGTAATATAGAAGAAATCATAGGTAGTCAAGATACTTATTATATGAGTGGAGTACCTGGATTAAATACATTACCTGCTAGTGAATGGAATCAAACAGAATATGAAGAACATGATGGAGATTTATACTATGACAAAGAAACAGGTAAAGTATATAAATTTGAACATGATGATAATACAACAGGGTGGTTTGAAGTAACTACACCAACACTTGCAAGTACACTAGCAATAGCAAATGCTTCTAATGATGTACTAGATGGAAAAAGAACAACATATACAACACAACCACAACCACCATACAATTGTGGTGATATATGGTTAAACAATGGAGTTTTATATGTATGCCAAATAGGTAGAAACTCTGGAACATATCAAACTGATGATTTTATACTAGCAAGTTCTGCAAGTTATAGTGAAGCATTAGGAGATAATTACAACTTAACTGTATCAAGAGGAAAAGTAACAAAACTAATAGCAGATACTGATTCATTAGGAATAGAACTAACTGATGAAGTAAGAAATAGAACAGCAATAGTAAGAGCAACAGTAGATAATGGAGTAGAAGTAGGATTATCTTCAAGTCCAGTTAAAACATTATATAAAAATGATGGTATGTATATCCAAGAAAATGGAACTAATGTAGCTTATTTTAAAAACAATAAAGCATATAACTCTAACATGGAAGTAACAAACATACTAACAATAGGTAACTTCTCATTTATACCAAGAGATAATGGGAATATGTCAATTATATATACAGGTGGTGAAGAATAATGGCAACATTAACAACCTCATATCAATTATTGGGTAGTGTAAAAACTTCTACATACTCACAATTAAGACTTTATGGTAAATACAACTCACAAAGTACAGACAATAATACATCAAGTGTAAGTTTGCAGTTAAGATTATATGGAAATGGTGGTCAAGGATCATTCTCAAGTGGTACTGCAAAGATAAGTGGTACATCATATAGTTTAGGTTCTACAAGTTGGTCAAAAGGTAGTGAAAAGACTTTATGTACAAAAACATATACTGCAACTCATAGTTCAGATGGTACATATACAGCAAGTATAAGTTATAGTATAACCTCATCAGGAGTAGTAAGTGGAAGTAGTAGTGCATCAATAACATTACCTCAAATAAAAAGAACAAGTGTGTTAGGAAGTATAAGTGATTTTACTTTTGGAGATTCAATACCAATAACATATACAGAATATGTAAGTGGATATACTGCTAATTTAAAAGTTCTAATAGGAAGTACATTAGTAAAGACAATCAATAATATATCAAGTGGTACTTCAATAAGTTTTACATCTAGTGAATTAAATACAATATATGGATTATCACCTAACTCAACAACACCAACTGTAACATTTCAATTAGTAACAATGAATGGTAGTACACAAATAGGAACTAACTCTAAAACTGCAACAGGAACAATACCTAATAGTGTAGCACCTACATTAAGTTCAGTAACATTAGTAGATAATTTAGGATATGAACAACAAATAGGAAGTTATGTACAAAACAAATCAGTAATACATGGAACAATAACAGCAAGTGGTGGTACAGGAGCTAGTATAAGTTCAATATTAACACAAATAAATGGTGAAACAATATATGGTGATGAGTTTTATACAAATGAACTAGAAACATCTGGAACTAACTATTATTCAATACTAATAACTGATACAAGAGGAAGGTCAAAAACATATGCAGGAAGTTATACAGTAATAACATATACACCAATAGAAATAGACTTTAATGTATATAGAAGTGATAGTACAGGGCATCAAGATGATGATGGTAATTATCTATGTATAAATGTAGATGCAAGTATTGATCCATTAGATAATCAAAACACCAAACTATTTAAAATAGAAACTAAACAATCAAATTCAACTGAATGGACAACATTAGCAACATACAATACAAGTTATAACTATGTATTAACAAATGCAGTTTATAGTGGGTATAGTTCAAGTTATCCATTTGATGTAAGACTAACAGCAACAGATATGTTTGATAGTCAATATATACAAATATGGATTCCAACAGCAAAAACAGTATTAGATTTTTATAGAGATGGAACTGGAGTAGCAATAGGTAAAGTAGCAGATACACCTAATAAATTTGATGTAGGATATGATACTGCAATAAATGGAGATTTAGATGTAGTACAATCTGTATCTTTAGGAAGAATAAGAGGAAGTTTAAATCTAGCTGATAGTGATGACCAAAATGAAATAGAACTTTTTGGATTAACAGGAACACCTAGATATGATGAAACACAATCCTATGAAGCAGGAGATTATTGTGTATATGATGATTCATTACAAAAGTGTATAGGAACAACAACAGGAACATTTGATAGCACAAAATGGGAAGCAACAGATATAATGAATGAAATCAAAAATGGTGGTGGAGCTAAAATAACTACCTTATGGGAAGGTGCATATACAGGAACAAGTACAAGTTCAATAAGTTGGACACAATCTAAATATGATTTTGATACATTGAGAATAGCATATAGATTAGATAACTGGGGAATAGGTAATATTCGTTATAAAGATTTCCCTGTAAATAAATCAGGTGTTAATGAGATTGATTTGAGTATTGTCTATGGTTATTCAAGTTCTACACAACAAATAAGAAGTGCAGTAATAACAATAGATGAAACAAGTGCATGGTGGCAAACTGCAAGAATACAATATAGGTCTTTATCAACAAGTGCAATAACAAGTGGTGGTAATGCAGCAGCATCTTCTACAATAACAGTTGTTGGTTTATATGGAATAGGTGGAGTAATAGGTGGTTCAAGTGGTGGAAGTGGTGGTACTTCTAACTACAATGAACTAACTAATAAACCTAGTATTAATAATGTAACTTTATATGGAAATAAAACTTTAAGTGAATTAGGAATAGCAACAAAAACAAGTGATTTAACAAATGATAGTGGTTTTATAACATCAAGTTCACTTCCAACAAAGACATCAGATTTAACAAATGATAGTGGATTTATTACAAGTTCTAGTTTACCTACAAAAGTATCAGACTTAACAAATGATTCAGGATTCATAACAAACACAGTAGATAATTTAACTAATTACTACACAAAAACAAATACATATACAAAAACTGAAACTGATGATTTATTAGATAATAAAGCAAATGTAAGTGATATTCCAGAGGTAGGAAATTCAAAAGTATATTATGGAACAAGTGATACAGGAGCTTCTACACAAGCAAAAGTAGTATTAAGTTCTGATTATGTATTAGAGGAAGGAAACACTATATTTGTTAAGTTTACTAATGCACAAACATATAATGGAACAGCAACATTAAATGTAAATCTAACAGGAGCAAAAAACATAACAAGAGTAGGAACTACAACAACTACAAGATATTGGTGGACAGCAGGAGAAATAGTAGGATTTGTATATGATGGAACAAACTATGTAATGATAGATAAAGGAGCAGCAACTACTTCATATTATGGTTTAACAAAATTAAGTAGTGCAATTAACTCAACTTCTACTTCTTTAGCAGCAACACCAAGTGCAGTAAAACAAGCATATGATTTAGCAAATGGTAAACAAGATGCAATAACAAGCACAAATAAACTTGATTATTCATTGATAGATAACACACCTACAATACCAACAGTACCTACTACTGTAAGTTCATTTACCAATGATGCAGGATATATTACATCAAGTTATCATGATAGTAGTAAGCAAGATACTTTAGTAAGTGGAACTAATATTAAGACTATAAATAATCAAAGTTTATTAGGAAGTGGAAATATCACTATCTCAAGTGGTGGTGGAACACAAACTGATGTACAAATTAATGGTAGTTCAATAGTTAGTAATGATGTAGCTAACATTTTAGTACAAGGTAGTTATTCAAGTTCAAATAAAATAGCAACAATGAGTGAAATACCTACTAATATAAGTTCATTTACTAATGATGCAGGGTACATTAATGCAGAAACTGATCCTGTATTTAGTTCTAGTGCAGCAGCAGGTATAACAAGTGCAAACATAACAACATGGAATAATAAATCAGACTTTTCTGGAGATTATGATGATTTAACTAATAAACCAACTATACCAACAATAGATTTAACAACAACAGCATGGATAGATGGTTTATTTTAAGGAGGAAATATGAAGTTAGATATACAAAAATTTGCAGCAGAACCACCTGTAAGTGGTGTTTTAATAGACCAACCTGCTTTATATGAATATCATCAAAATATTAAAACATATTATGCTGATAAAATTATGACAGGTGATTTATCAAACCTAACAACAACAGACCAAAGCAGTTTAGTAAATGCTATTAATGAAATAAATGATAAAACTGGAACAGACACAGGTTGGATAAACCTAACACCTGCAACAGGTACTTGGACTTCATTAAGATATAGGAGAATAGGTAAGTTAGTTCAAGTAGAGGGTTATGCTTCAAGTTTAACCGTATCAAATGGAGCAGCTGGAACAATTGCAACAATACCTAGTGAGTATCGTCCTAGTGTTACTCAATATGGAACAGCAACAGGAGCATCAGGTTGGATAGGTAGAGTGTATGTAGTTGCAAGTAATGGTAATATAGCCATAGATGCTTGTAAAACAACTACTGGTGCATATAAAGGAACAGGTTATGCTGGTTTCAATATAATGTATTTTATAGATTAAAAGGAGAGTGAGAAAATGAAAAAATGGTTTAAAGCAGCAGGAGTAAGAGCAATAAAGACAATAGCACAAACAGCTATTGCAACAATTGGTACAAGTGCAGTTATGAGTGAAGTAAACTGGATAATGGTATTAAGTGCTAGTTTACTAGCAGGTATCTTATCAATGCTAACTAGCATAGCTGGACTACCAGAATTAGAAAAAGAAGAAGAGGAGTGGTAAGTATGGCAAATGTACAAAAAGCAATATTCCCTATGCATTATATGAATATATCTCAAAGTTATAATGAAGGAAATCATATTTTGCATAATGAGGGGAAGTATTTAATAAAAGGAAGAAAAGATTATCCAATTGACATATGTGGAATGGATTCTGGAAGTGATTATT
>Ga0326513_10004450_pt1 | contig 10047 bp, 12 predicted proteins | sample 2_2465_0518_D_FD_203654 | JGI IMG/M metagenome (GOLD analysis project Ga0326513, IMG submission 203654) | Bovine rumen microbial communities from UC Davis, California, United States - 2_2465_0518 | ecosystem: Host-associated > Mammals > Digestive system > Stomach > Rumen | place: USA...
CCAATCCTCGAGGACGGCATGGAGATTCGCCAAGTCCAGTTCAACGCGAAGGACGCCGAGTGGAGCGAAGCCAAGCGGCTCGGGCGCGAGGACGTCGCTGGCGTGTACCACGTCAACCCCTCGCTCCTCTGGCCGGGTAGCGGGCAGACCTACGCGAGCGCCAAGGAGAACGCCCGCGCGCTGTACAACGACACGCTTGCCCCGAAGCTGATGGAGGCCACCGACAAGGTCAACGCGGCGCTCCTGCCAATGGTGGGCGAGCCTGACGGGCATTACGTCGAGTACGACCTCGCCGTGAAGCTGCAAGGCTCGTTCGAGGAGCGCGCGACCGTGCTGCAATCCGCAGTCGGCGGCCCATGGATGACGCGCGACGAGGCGCGCGCGCAGTTCAACCTCCCGCACATCGAGGGCGCAGACCAGCTCATCGTGCCGCTCAACGTGCTCGAAGGCACCGTGGCAAGCCCCAACGACACCGACCCGACCGCCGAACGCCTTGACGCGGGCGAGTGCGACCACAAGTGCGCGTGCGCCGAGCACAAGTCGAGCGAGGTCAGGTTCAAGGCCAGCCCCACGGAAGAGGACGCGCAGGCGTTCTCCGACGTGTTCGGCAGGTTCTTCGAGCGCCAGTCGCGCTCCGTCCTGCCCAGGCTGCGCGCCGCCAAGTCGAAGGCCGACGGCGCGCCCGACTGGTGGGACGTGACGCGGTGGGACAAGGAGCTGACCGAAGACCTGCTCGAGGTCGCGCAGGGGCAGAGCACGCAGACGGCGATTCAGGCTCTGCGGTTCCTCGGCGTGCCCGGGAGCGAGTACGACCCCGACCTCGCGCTCGAGTTCTTGCGCGACATGTGCCGCGTCCGCGCCAACTGGGTGAACCAGACCACCAAGCGCGAGCTTGAGCGCGCGCTGGAGCTTGAGGCCGCAGGTGCCGAGGGCTTGATGGCCACGCCCGAGGGCGTATTCCAGAACGCCGTCGAGAACCGCACCAAGAGCGCAGGAAACGCCATCGCCGCAGCCGTGGACGGCTGGTCGGCCATCGAGGCGGTGCGCCAGTCGGGCGTCGAGGACGTGAGGAAGCGGTGGGTGGTCACCAGCTCCAACCCGCGCAAGAGCCACGCGAACATGAACGGCGTGACCGTGGGCGTGAACGAGCGCTTCCCCAACGGCATGGACTGGCCGGGGGACTGGTCAGGTGGCGCCGACGAGGTGTGCGGATGCCAGTGCGAGATAGAGGTCGTTCGAGAAGTCTAGCGACCGCAGGCGGCCCCGGAAGGGGCCTTTTTCATGCGTAAGGAGGGCAAGATGCCCAAATTCAAGAGCGCCCAGACGGGCGTCCGGATGCCCGCCGAGGGCGTCGTGGAGGGCTATGCGTCCACGTTCGACCGCGAGCCTGACAGCTACGGCGACATCATCGCCAAGGGTGCGTTCGCCCGCACTCTGGACGAGTGGCGCGCAAAGGAGGGCGACGGCCTGTCCATCCCGCTGCTCTACGGCCACAACACCGATGACCCCATGCACAACATCGGCAAGGTGACCGAAGCCTACGAGGACGAGAAGGGGCTGTTCATCCACGCCGAGTTCGACGCGGACAACCCGACCGCCCAGTACGCCCGCAAGCTCGCGTCCGAGGGGCGTCTTTACCAGTTCAGCTTCGCCTACGCCGTGCGCGACGCGGGCATGGTCACGCTCGAGAACGGCGTGGACGCCTACGAGCTGCGCGACCTCGACCTGTACGAGGTCTCGCTCGTCCAGATTCCCGCGAACCAGCACGCCGTGGTGACGGGCATCAAGAGCGAACCACAGACCATCGAGCTGCGTCCGCGCATCGAGGGACTTACCGACGAGCAGCGCGAGGAGTTCACCAAGGCCATTGCCGAGGCCACCCACAACGGGCTGGAAATCGGCCTAAAGGCAGGACGCCGCAACTCCAAGGCCGACGCGGACGAGCTGCGAACCATCCGCGAGCTGGCCAACCAGATCACATCAGCAATCGACGGCCTTCTGGCCGACGAGATAGGCGACGACGAGCAAGACGACAGACCAGAACCGGAAGCCAACGCCGAGGAACCCGACGAGGTCAAGGCCGAGGAGCAGAAGGCGACGGGAGTCGACGAGCTGGAAGACGCCAAGAAGTACGCGGCTGCAATCCTCGCCGCAATCGACACCCTAGCAAAGGAGTAGGCATGAACAAGCTCATGCAACAGCTCGAGGACGCCAAGAGCGCCCTTAACGACGCCATGGCCAACGGCGACGCCGAGGCCATCAAGTCCGCAACCGAGGCCGTCAAGGCCGCGCAGGCGGCAATCGACGCCGCCAAGGAGGGCGAGGCCCTCATCAAGTCCTTCGGCAAGTCCGAGGGCAAGCCCGCGGCCAAGGCCGCAGCCCGCACGCTCGGCGAGTTCGCCGTGCAGAACCTCGACCTGACCGCCATGCGTCTCGGCGCTGCCAAGTCCGCAGGCACCGGGTTCGGCTTCAAGGCCGCCACCGACGCCCACACCTCGCAGCAGATGCTGGTCGTTGACCAGAACGTCGTGGACATCACGTCTGCCCGCGAGCTGGCCGTCCGCTCGCTGTTCGGCTCCGAGACCATCAGCGGCAACGCCCTCAAGTACTTCATCCTCGGTGCCAAGGAAGCCGTCTCTGGCGGCGCTCCCGCTTCCGTCGCCGAGGGCGCGACCAAGCCGCAGTTCCACATCCCCGTCACCTCCGCGACCGCCACGCTCTCCAAGATTGCCGGCTGGTACTACGAGACCGACGAGCTGATCGAGGACAACGCCTTCCTGCGCAGCTCCATCGACAACCGCGGCCTGTTCGAGCTTGACCTCGCCATCGAGACCTACCTGATGACCACGCTGCTAGGCACCTCCGGCCTTGGCGCTGCCACCTACGCCCACGGCGGCAACGTCTCTGCCGACGACATCTTCAACGCCATGATGACCGTCAAGGGCGCGTCCAACTACAACGCCGACGCCATCGTCATCAACCCCGCCGACTATGGCCGTCTGCGTCTCGCCAAGGAAGGCGGCAACAGCGGCCAGTACTACGGCGGCGGCTACTTCTACGGCCCGTACGGCAACGGCGGCGTCGCCCAGCAGCCCGGTCTGTGGGGCCTGAACACCGTCGTTACGTCCAGCATCGCCGCTGGCACCGTGCTCGTGGGCAACTTCAAGCAGGGCGCGTCCGTCATCACCAAGGCTGGCGACGGCCAGCGCGTCGAGATCGTGACTGGCGACCACGATGACCGCGTTGCCAACCGCGTCACCGTCATCGTCGAGGAGCGTCTGGCCCTCGCCACCCGTGTCCCCGGCGCGTTCGTCAAGATCACCGAGGCCGCTTCCTAATGGCGCTCAAAATCTACCGCTCGCCTGACGGCTACCAGTTCCAGTACGAGGAGGGAACTCAGCCCGCGGGCTACGTCCTCGTGACTGCCGAGAAGCCCAAGGCCGCGCCCAAGCGGCGCACAGCGGCAAACAAGGCCAAGCAGGCAGATAACAAGTAGAAGGAGGGGCGGCATGGCCTACACCATGACCCCATGGGGCTACGACGTGGACGGCACGTTGCCGCCCCTCATCACGCGCGAGCAGTTCGACGCCATCACCGGCGGCAAGTGGGCGACGGACGAGCGCATCGAGAGCGCCATCGACGCGGCGAGCGCGGCCATCCGCGACTGGTGCGGCTGGCACGTCTGCCCGTCCATGGGCTGCCGCGCAGTGCTGGACACGGATGGAACGGCGAGCCTGTGGCTCCCGACCACCTGCCTGACGTCGGTCGATTCGGTCGAGGTCGGCGGCACCACGCTTGACGCTGGCTCCTACCAGTGGAGCCGCATAGGCCAGGTGCTGCCCGACTCGCGGCCATGCGCCCGTCTGCAGGGCGCGACCGTCGAGTATCAGGCGGGCGCGGACGACGCGCCGGCAGACCTCGTCGCAATCGCGGCTGGGCTGGTCGTGCGCGGCGTCGCGCTCTCCTACGGCGTGACGTCCGAGAGCGCGGGCGGTGTGAGCGTCAGCTACGCGCAGGGCGCGGCCTATGCCGCGAGCGCCGCGAGCCTGACGGACGCCGACCGCTCCGCGCTCGCTCGGTACAGGGTGGTGAGGGCGCATGCTTCCTAGCTTCTGCCGTGACACCGTGACGGTCGTTCGCCCCGGCTCCAAGCAGGCGAGGGGAACCACCGTCGCGGACTGGTCGGTGACGCAGAGCCACGCCATCGCCGGGTGCAGCGTCCAGACGCCCACCACGTCGATGGACTTGGACGGCAGGCGGCAGACCTCGCTCGCCGGTACGCTCTACGCGCCGCCGTCTGCGGACGTCATGGCAGGCGACCGCATCGACTGGACGGACGCGAGCGGCAACGCGCACAGGTTCCTCGTGGACGGCGAGCCGATGCCGTGGGCAAGCCCCACGGGGCGCGTCAGCCACGTGCAGGCCGACCTCGTCGAGTGGAGGGGGTAGAGATGGCACGCAACCGCATCAAGTTCAACAGCGCGGCGTTCCGCGCCATCCTCACCGGCTCCGGCATGCGCGGCGAGGTCTACAGCGTCGGCGGGAAGCTCACGAGCCATGCCCCCGGGACGAGCCTGCGCGTGATCGTGGGCGGGTTCGGCGGCGGGCGCATGGTCGGGTTCGTCACGACAAACGCCGACGACCCCGTCAGCCTGACCATCCAGCGCGAGGCCCTCGAGGCAGCCGCGCACGGGATGTGATGCCCATGCAGCTCAACGTACCCGTGGACGTCGCCGACGTCCTGCAGGCGGCACTCAACGCGCACGGCGTCAACGCCTGCGCCGAACCGCTGCCGCGAGACCTCGGCTCGAGCCTGCCGCTCACGCTCGCGCAGCCGATGGGCGCTGGCGGGCGCACGGACGTCGTGGTCGACCGGTTCGCCATGCGCTTCTACACGTGGGACGTGGACGAGCAGTCCGCGCTCGAATCGTCGCGCGCGGCGCTCGCGCACCTGCTCCTGACCGTGGGCGAGCAGGTGGATGGCACGCAGGTCTACCGCATCCAGCCCACGTCGATGCCGTACCCGGCACCAGACCCCGAACACCAAGACCTCGCCCGAGCCTGCTTCACGGCCTACGTCTGGGCGAGGGCAACGACAATCGAAATCTAAGGAGTCCCTATGGGAATCAACGCCAAGCAAGTCCTCGTCGGGCTTGCGGAGCAGTCGGCCACCGCTGGCGCTCTCTCGCGCGGCGCGGTCATGACCACCATCCCCGCAAGCATCGACGCGGCAATCACGGCCATCTCCGGCTTCAACGCGTCCGGCTACATCTCCGAGGACGGCGCGAGCCTGTCCACCACCAAGAGCGTCACCGCAATCCGCGAGTGGAACCGCTCGGCGGTTCGCCGCATCCTCGAGGACTTTGACGGCACGGTGAGCCTGACGCTCATCCAGCTCGACGCCGAGGGCGCGAAGCAGTGCTTCGGCGAGGACAACGTCACCGTCACCGCCGCCACCAGCACCAAGGGGCAGCAGCTGAAGATCGCGCTGGGCGCGACGCTGGACGAGCCGCAGGCGTGGGCGCTGCGCATGAAGGACGGCGACGCCCGCATGCTCGTGCTCATCCCGAACGGCCAGGTCACGAGCGGCGTGGACATCACGTTCGTGGCCAATCAGGCCATCCAGCTCCCCGTCACCGTCAGCGCCAACGACGACGGCACGGGACACTCCATCTACATCTTCACCGACGATGGCGTGACCGCCGCTTAGGAGCCCACATGGAAGTCAAGTCCGTAAACCTCTCCGGCGACGTCAAGTGTCTGGCGGTCAGCGTCCCCGGCTCCGACGAGCCGGTCATGGTACCGCTGTTCTCCCAACTGCCGCGCAGGCAGGCGCGCAAGATTAACGACGACATGCAGAAGGACGCCGACGGAACCCTCGACGCGTTCTTCCGCGAGTACCTCGGCGACATGGTGGACGAGATGTCGCTCGCCAAGTGGAACGAGCTTGTGCGCGCGTGGACGTCCACCTCTGAGGAGGACGCCGGGGCTTCTCTGGGGGAATAGCGGAGCTGTACCAGCTCATCGAGGAACATGGTGCAGCCCTCGAGTACGACCTCCTCACTTTGACTGGATACCAACTACGCGACATCGGAGGGGCGCTCTCGCTGGGGGCGCTCCTCCATTTTGTCATGTACCTGCCGCGCACGAGCGCACTCAGCCGCGAGCTGGAGCCTACCACCGACATCGAGAAGTGGGCAGACGGGACGGTCGTAGCCCCGATGCTCGCAGACCTCATCGACATGGTCGGGAGCCTAGGTGCCGCGCTCCTCGCAAAGGGGACGGGGCGCATGCCGAGGCACGTCGCACCGTACAAGCGACCGTGGGGCGACGGCGGCGACTGGAAGCTGGGCGGCAAGGACAGCGCCATCCCCATCGCGGACTTCGAGCAGTGGTGGGGCAGCAAGGAGGTGAGCGACGATGCCCAAGGGTAACGAGATAGCGCAGGCGTACATCTCCATCATCCCCGAGATGTCGGGCATCCAAGGAAAGATAGCCAAGGAGCTGAACGCCGACGTGGTCGGCCAGAGCGAGGGCAAGAAGCTGGGCGGCGGCGTGCTGTCCGGCTTCGGCTCCGTCGCGGGCAGGGTCGCGGCGGCTGTGGGCAAGGCGGCACTGGCAGGCACCGCAGCGGCGGCAACGGGAATCGCCGCGCTGACCAAGTCCGCCTTGGACGGCTTCTCGCAGTACGAGCAGCTCGCGGGCGGCGCGAAGCAGATATTCGACCAGATGGACTTCGGGCGCATCTCGAGCGACGCCCAGAACGCTTACAGGACGATGGGCATGAGCGCGAACGAGTACCTCGAGTCCATCAACCAGGTGGGCGCGGCGTTCGCCGCCACGATGGGCGACGAGGCGGGCTACGAGACGGCCAAGCGCGGCATGCAGGCCATATCCGACTACGCGAGCGGCACCGGACGAGACCTCGGCGAGCTGAACGAGAAGTACCAGATGATCACTCGCTCGACGTCCAGCTACCAGTCCATCGCCGACCAGTTCGCGGGCATCCTGCCAGCCACGTCCGCAGACTTCCTCGAGCAGGCGCAGGCGGCGGGCTTCCTCTCCGGCGAGTACACGAAGCTGACGGAAGTCCCCGTGGCCGAGTACCAGCAGGCCGTCACGCAGATGCTCGAGAAGGGCGTGGACTCGCTCAACCTCACGGGCAACACCGCGCGCGAGGCGACCGAGACCATCAGCGGCAGCGTCGGCATGATGAAGGCGTCGTGGGCGAACTTCGTGACCGAGCTGGGCAAGGACGATGCGGACATGGAGGCGCGCACCAGCGAGCTGGTCGACTCGGTCGTGGCCGTCGTGCAGAACGTCATCCCGCGCGTGGCCACCATCGTCGGCAACCTCGGCCAGAAGCTGCCCGGACTCATCAAGAAGCTCGCGCCGGTCGTGGCGAGCGCGGTGACCAGCGTGCTCGACAGCGTGACGAACGGCAGCTTCTCGCGGGCGCTCGACGCCATCAGGCCAGCCATCGATGCGGTGTCGACCACGGTGCAGAACCTTGCCGAGCGCTTCGCGGCGCTCGCGCCGGTCGCGGGCGAAATCGGCGAGAAGATAGGCGGCATCCTCGTCATGGCCATCAACACGGCGGCGGGCGTGTTCGCATCGTTCGCGCCGGTTGTCGCGGACATCGCCGAGGCGGTGCTCCCGATGCTCAACAGCGCGCTGGACGTGGCCGGTCAGGCGTTCAGCGACGTCATGCCCTTCGTGCAGGCGCTTGCCGACTTCCTGAGCGGCGCGCTCTCGAACGCCGTCCAGTTCATCAGCGACGCGTTCCAAGCGCTCTCCGACCTCCTGCATCCGCTGTTCGAGGGCATCGGGGCGGCTTTCCAGTCCACGACCCAGTGGGTCACCGACAACCTCGGCTGGCTGGGCAAGATGTTCGGCATCACCGAGAGCGACGCCACCAACAGCGCGGAGCGCATGAACAGCAACGTCACGAGCGCGACCAGCCGGATGACCTCGAACGTGAGCGCCAACATGAGCACGCTCCAGAGCGACGTGGCCAGCAAGGCCGACAGCGCGGCGAGCACGTCCGAGCGCGAGTCCAGCCGCATCGAGCGGGCGTGGGACAGGTCTTACAACATGGAGCTTGACGCGTGGGCCGACACCAGCAGCGCGGAGTCCGACCTGTCCTGGCTGTACAACTCGTGGAACGGCTCGACCATCACGTTCTACACCCAGTCGTTCGGCGGCGGCGGTGGCGGCGGCGCGTTCGCCGCTGGCGCGATCATCCAGAAGCACGCCGACGGCTTCATCGTGGACAAGCCCGGTCGCGGCGTGGACATCACGCGCCACATCGCGGGCGAGGCGGGTGGCGAGGCCATCATCCCGCTGACCAACCGCCAGTACGTCGCGCCCTTTGCAAAAGTCGTGGCCGACTTCGTGAATGACCGCGCGGGCGGCGTCGTGGTGACGGGCAATACATTCAACGTGCGTAAGGACAGCGACATCCGCGCCATAGCGATGGCAATCAACCAGCAGGCCGAGCGCGAGAGGGGGTCTAGGCTGTGAGCGACTACCCCGTGACCTTCGACGGGAACGACATCACGCAGCTTTTCAGCGTGCAGTGGCCAATCGCCCGCACGCCGCTCTCGTGGGAGCCGACCAGCATCGACGTGCCGGGTCGCAACGGCTCCGTGGTGGGCGGCACGCGGGCGCTGCCCGTCGACGTGACCATGACCCTCTGGACGCTCGCCGAGACGCGCACGGAGCGCCAGCAGGCCGTCCGCACGCTCGCCGAGTGGATGGCGGTGGACGAGCCAAGGCCGCTCTATCTGGGCGACGAGGGCGGGCTGTGGCGCATGGCCATGCCGGTCAACGCGAGCGAGATGGCGTCGTACATCAACGCCGACTCCGTGTCGCTGACCTTCCGGTGCTTCGACCCCGTGCTGTACGGCACCGAGCACTCAATCACCGTACCCGCCAACGGCAGCGTGACCGTCCTCGTGGGCGGCACCGCGCCGACCATGCCGACCGTCGAGTGCGCGTCCGCGCGCGAGGGGTCGAGCGGCTACTGGCAGGTGTGGCTGGACGAGGAGCGCCACCTGGACGCCGACACGGGAGCCATGAGCGTCCCCGTGGTGGCCGACTGCGCGCGCCGCGTCCTTCGCGTCAACAACTCCGTGCAGATGCTGCAGACGGGCGCCGACTGGCTCTCGGTCACACCGGGGACGCACACGTTCCGCGTGTCCGGCACGGGGGCGGCGAAAATCACGTGGACTGAGAGGTGGTGGTAGCCATGGAGCTGACGCGTCTCATCGTCACCAAGCCCGACGGCACGTTCGTGGGCGACGTAGACCCGTCGCGCGTCGTGGACGTCACCTTCGTGCACGAGGTCAACGGCGAGCACTCCATGACGCTCGTCACCTTCGACGAGTACACCAAGAACGACCGCCTGCTGTGGTGCGACGAGATGGGCGTCTGGCACGAGAACGTGGTCGAGGGCGCAGAGGGCGAGCACGGCGAGCACGGCGACACGCTGCACACCTACTGGTGCCCGTGGTCGCTGCAGCACGACCTCTCCGGCACCTTCGTCACCGAGATGCCCGGAACGGGCGGCATCCCCGTCCCCGCCGCTACGGCGCTTGGGTCGGCACTGTCCGGCACCGAGCGCTGGCAGGTCGGCACCGTCACGCGCATGGCCAACGGCGGCGCGTCCATGTGGCGCATGAGCGGGTGGGAAGCCCTGCAGGTGCTAATCGAGACGTGGGGCGGCGAGCTGTCCGTCACGATCGTGGTGGGCACGGGCGGCGTGGTCGAGCGCTACGTCAACCTGCTCGAGCAGGTCGGCGCGACCGTCGCCACGCGGCGCTTCGACTACGGCGGCGACGTCATGGGCATCAAGCGCACCGTGAGCGACCAGCCGTGGACGTGCCGCATCATCCCGCTGGGGAAGGCGCAGCAGACCGACGGCGGCGGCTACGGGCGCAAGGTCACCATCGAGGACGCCAACGGCGGCGTCATCTGGCTGCAGAACGACGACGTGGTCAACTCCGTGCGCGTGCCGGACGGCAGCGGCGGCTGGGAGTACCCGAC
>Ga0326513_10004451_pt1 | contig 10047 bp, 13 predicted proteins | sample 2_2465_0518_D_FD_203654 | JGI IMG/M metagenome (GOLD analysis project Ga0326513, IMG submission 203654) | Bovine rumen microbial communities from UC Davis, California, United States - 2_2465_0518 | ecosystem: Host-associated > Mammals > Digestive system > Stomach > Rumen | place: USA...
CCAATCAAAGTGTGTGACAATCATCGTATCAGAAGCAATCATGTGTTCAGTGAATACGCAAAAAGAGGAAAGAGTTCCATGGGCTGGTTTTATGGTTTCAAACTGCATCTCATTATCAATGATAAGGGCGAAATTCTGTCGTTCTGTCTGACTTCTGGCAATGTGGATGACAGAGATGAAATTGTGATGAATTCGCTGACGAAAGAAATATTTGGAAAATTGTTTGCTGACAGAGGATATATTTCACAGAAATTATTTGAAAAACTTCTTGAAAAAGATATTACACTCATCACCAGAGCCAAGAAAAATATGAAAAACAAATTAATGGATTATTATGACAGACTGATGCTCCGTAAGCGGACTGTGATTGAATCTGTGAATGATTTTTTGAAAAATATCTGCAATATAGAGCATTCCAGACATCGCAGCATTACTAATTTCCTTGTCAATCTTCTTTCGGCTCTGGCAGCTTATTCATTTCTGCCTAAAAAGCCTTCTATCTGTTCTGCTTCGGACATGCCAAAGGGCATTTTATGCCTTGTTGACTGACTTTTTTCCATCGAACTCACGTTAAATTAGCAGATAAAATCCAATTTCTAAGAGTAATATGAGAAACTGTTTGAGGGGAAAGTATTCTGATAACCTCGCAAATTTTTTGAATCACATCATCAAGAGAAGCAAAGAAATGATTTTTGAAACCCATTTTTCGAATTTCTGTCCATATTTGTTCTATGGAATTCATTTCAGGTGTATAAGGCGGAATGAATACTATTATGATATTTTCAGGAATCTGCAAATCTTCTGAACTGTGCCAGGAAGCATTGTCACAGACAAGAATTATCATATCCTCCGAAAATTCTTCAGAAAGTCCTTTCAGAAATGCATTGGTAGAAATTGTATCACATTTATCCAGAATCAGAAAGAAATTCTCTCCTGTCAAAGGTTCCACGGCACCAAAAAGATAAATATATTCCCTTACCCTCAGACTCGGCACACACGGACGCACTTTTTCCGGACACCAGCAGACAGCAGGTGTACTGATGCGTCCAAATCCTGCTTCATCCTGAAACATCAGGCGCACTCTTTTTCCCTTATTTTCTTCTTTCTGTTTTGCTTCTTTCACAGTTGAAATTATCTTTTTTTTGATGCTTCTATTTCCTCTTCTGATGCTTTTTGGGGATGTTCCGGTCTCGGTTTTATTTTTCTCCAGCCGTGCCTTTTCAGAAGTTTGTAAATCTGTCCGTGACTTCTGATTTCATGTCCGATTCTTTTTTCATACTCTTTGGAATTGCTGAAATTTAAGTTGAACATTTGGAAGAAATATAAAGTTAGAATTATCAGAATAATCATTGTAATCACAGCAGTTCTTTTATAAAACTGTTCATTTTATTTTGTACCAACTCCTTTCTGAATTTCTTTTGCTGTCACCAGTGCTCCTGCTTCTGCTTTTTCTTTGAATGTATTCAGCATTTCTTCTTCCTCTTCATAACTCATATTGCGATGATTTCCACCGAACCTGTGCGGACACAGTCCTTCTATTCCTTTCTTTTTGTATATGCATACCCACTTGCTGATGACTTGTCTGGAAGTATCCAGTTTTTCTGCAATTTCCGGATTCCGTTTCCCTTCTCCTCTCATCTGTACTGCATACAATTTCTTATCTGTCATTTTGTCACGGATATGTTTTCTTAATTCCTTGATATACTCTGCTTCCTCTTTTCCAACTTCATATGTTTTGGGCATTTTTATCATCTCCTTCACTTTTATCATACCTCTTTTTATTTTATTTGTCAACTTAATTAAAGAGGATTAGTATGAATAGTATTCTTTTTGTTTTTTTGAGGCCGTTCAATTTCAACTTCTGTGACATCCACAGCAACATTTTTAACAGTCTCATCTTCTGCAATCTGGTTTTTGGAAGGCAGATGAAATACTTTCTCCTCCAATACACATTGGAACAGAACGAAGAGAAAATTTCTGAAATTTTGAGTGAAGTCCACAATGAAAATACTTCCGTGATTCAGTATAACGATGAAAATTCTCTTTCCTGCGTGCTGGCACTTGCTTATTATTCCGCACAGGACAGCTATGCCATTTACCGTGAATTACAGGGTGGAGAAGGTTTTGCCGATTTGGTATTTGTTCCGAAAGCAGGCAATTCAAATCCAGCCATGATTATCGAACCGAAACGGAATAAAAACACCGGAATTGCTCTCAATCAAATAAAAGACAAAAAATATATCAAATCTCTGAAAGACTATCATGGAAAAGTGCTTGTTTGCAGGCATCAACTACGATAAGAAATCCAAGAAACATGAGTGCAGATTTGAAACAACGAAAATCTGAACATACGCCAAAAGGGGCTGTTGCAAGTAAAAGAATAGAAAAAGTTTATTGTTGCAACAAATTTTGCTTATTTTTCTTCTAAAAATGCCTATTTTGCGTAGTGCGATTTTGAAATTTGAATGGAGAATGAAAAAATAATACAGGTTTGAAAGAAATTTATTGTTGCAAGTTACTTTATTGAGCCATGACCTGAACAAAAAACAACGAAAAATAGGGCTGTTGCACCATTTATTTCGGTGCAACAGCCCCTTCAGACTTGTTTCCTGTTACTGTCATTTGATAGGGATTTATTCCCGTGAACAGGCAAAATTTGTTGACTTGTTTCCGAATACCGCTATTTGAAAATAAGAGCATCAAAAGCAGAAATTTAACCTTTATGACATCAATATTGGAACATCGAGACAGCTTGTAATAGAAAACAAGTATGGTGTTTATGTAAAAATTCTTAACTCAATCAAAAGTTAGGGGGTGCATCTGAAACTTATCCAGGAGAATGTATCCACAGAAGATTATTTCGTTCATTGGTAAGCCTAGCTCCGGAAAATCCAATATCATTGTTGCAATGCTTGCGTTGCTCAGCGGCAACGGTAACGACGGGATACCCGGACTTACATGCGTTTTTGATTTGGCTGACCCACAGTATGCCAATTATATGGATCTGCTAAATCTCCACAAAAAGAAGATTGCCGCACCAAAAACGGAAAATGATGTGTTTCCTGCGTTGACCGTAAAGCTGAGCTTTAACAACCACATTATGCTTTATACTTTTCTGGATTGTCCAGGCGAACTGTTTGATGCACAAAACAATGTGGAGGCAAATCAGCTTGCGAATATGTCACATCTGGGTGCAATGGCACACAGCGATGCGGTTTGCATTGTGGTGTCTGGCGAACAGCTCATTAAGCAGGATGAGAATGAAGAACAAGAACGCTCTGGGACAAGGACAGTGTATGACGATAATCCGGATAGATTTTTGGCGCGCATCGAGATGTTCAGCAATTCTGTCCTGAATCATTCAAACCCACCGGTTTTTTTCATCATCTCCAAGCCGGACGTACTTAAGAAGGATCGGTTCGTGACCGATGAAGAAAACAACATTCGTTATTGGTATCAGAGTGCAAATAATCCAGATCGGCGCATTAAGCAACAGCAGGTGGAGGATCTGTTCTCGTGGTTGGAGTATCAAACAAACCGTTTTTATTGGACGGTCAGCGAATCAACTGATGTCCGTAAAATTCCGCCCGGTGTCATTAATATGGCGGGTCTCCATACTATCCAGTACCGTGCACAGGATTTCATTGCGGCAATCGAGGATAGGAATAATCTTCTTGAAAGGCTGTACGGCGCAATTTGCCAAGGAGAGATCTACGGAAACAAAACATGGCGAGTCGTACCATTATTTATGATCTCGCCATTCGGCTTCTATGCGGTCAAGGAAATATGGCTGGTAAGCATGGATCTAAAGCTTGAAATGATCGACAATTGGACAAAGCTGAAGGTGACACCAAAGGAAAGACAGGAACTGGCAAATGCTAAATCCGCTAGCGATGCCGAAGCTGTTAGGAAAGAAGATGCCGAAGAGGACACGAAGGTGCTCGCTTCTTGTGGTGTCACGGGTAAGGACTTTGAACAAAGACTTGAAGAGAGTTATATACAAGCGAATTCCTTGCATTCACGTTACGGTGCTAATCAGTTTCTTCTCTGGCTACTAGTCTATACCGGATTGATCGGTGCTGTGTATCAGTTCCGGAATGTTTCTTTCTGACCGTTGACGAGAAAATATCCCATAATAAAGCCGTTTTCATCATTATATCCGGAGCAATAGAAATACTGTGCCTCTTTGATTTTGCAGGAATCCCCAAGAATTCCGGAACGCAGAATCAGCAGTTTTCCGGCAGGATTCTGCTGATTCATTTTTTCGGAACATGCCGAAGCATCCAGCATTCCGAATTTTGCTGTCTGCCGGGCAATGCCGGATGCAAGCACAGCGATTTCCGGAAAATGGTCGGACAGAATCCAGTACTTTGCCTCCTCTATAGGATAATTTTCCGGCACAACTGTTTCCGCCCATGCCTGTGCCTGCTCATTGAAATGCTCCGCATGGGCATGAATTGAAAATGCCAGAACCCATTTTATCCGGTCAATACCATAATTTTTCATCATTTTACAGAGACTTTCTTCCTGTTTTTCTTTCTCTTTTATCTGTAAAAATTTTTCGATGGAATTACGGCAATACTCATTCTCCACACCGCTGAACAGCCACATATTGACTTCATGATTCTGTTCGGCAGTTTTCCGGTCATATTCGTAGACTGCTATTACATTCATTGACTTACCTCACAAACATTTTTTATTTTTATACAGGAAGTGTATTTTTGAAATTCTCATCATCCCACAGCGAAAGCTGACCGTTTCCGGAGCGTTCACTCGTGTCATAGTTTGAGATGAGAACTTCATCGTACATTTTTCCGCCCTCATACCGCTGAACAATGTTGTTCAGTCTGCTGACGGATTCAATCTGAATTCCCTTCTGATTCCATAACTGCCAGATTTCAGGGCAGTCGTTGTAAGATACCAGAAATTTGCTCCTGCTCTGCAAAAGCGCATCTCTCAGCCGGATATGGTCTTTCTGCGTAAATCCGACATCTTTGTAATAGCTTTCAGTCGAATAATACGGAGGGTCGCAGTAGAAAAAGCTGACCGGACTGTCATAATGCCGAATCAGCGTTTCAAAGTCCTGATTCTCGATGACAACTGTCTGAAGTCTTCTCGAAGCCATGTCGATTTGCGGAAAATCTCCCCACATCGAATGTGGCTGGCTTGCGAAACTGTCGAGACTGCTTGCATAGCTGTACCGGATTAGCTGATAGAACTTTGCAGCTCTGTCATAATTGTGAAATCTCGGAAACAAACCTTTTCCGTGCAGACTGACAAGATTCATGAAGTCCTCACGGGAATTCAGGACATATTTCAGTTTATATTTCAATTTATTGGGATTATCACGGACGCAGCGGTACAGATTCGTGAGGTTGCTGTTCCGGTCGTTCCAGACCTCGAAATCTCTGCCGATTTCCTTATGAAACAGCACCCATCCTGCACCGCCGAACACTTCAATATATTTCTGGTAATTCAGCGGAAAACGCTTCAAGATTTCGTCTCTGAGAGCCTTTTTTCCGCCGACCCATGCCATAAAACTGTTCATCTGCCTCCTTTCCGCTGTCATAAGATGACAGAAAGGATGTCTGTCATCCCTGACAGCTTACATCCTATTTCTGCTGTTTTGCCTGAACAACAGCAAGAATCAGACGTTTTTTCTCCGCATAGCCGGAAGCGTTATTGACTCTATGGCAGAGTGCCTTGTACTGTCTCGGCGACGTACATCCTTTCACACTTCTGAGCATTGCGGAAACACTGCTTCCGCTCATCTGAATACCTGCTCTGTTTTCATTTCTTGTTCTGTGCATTACAAAAACCTCCTTATACTGCACTTTGTGTGATATTTTCTTCTTCATTTTCTTCGGAATCGCCGTACCATAGGGAACAGGCGAAATTTTGGCTTTCAATGCCGTATTCCGGAGAATATTCCTCGGTTCGCTCACCGCTGGAATAGCTTCTCCGACCGCAGTTCATGCCTAAATCTTCATCTGCCCATTCATGGGTAAACTCTATTTCAGGGAACATTTCTGCCAGCTTTTCCATCACCGGATGCGGCGCAGACCATGCTGTCAGAAATTCCAGAACACCGGACTGACCGTATTTTTCTCCATAATCTATATCCGGCTGGTAATCGTAGGCATTCCACTTTGTTCCCCAGCTGAATCTGCGCCAGTCGATGACCTGATTTTCAGGAATAAAAGAAGGCATCGGCAGGATTTTTTCAAAGTCAACCGTGCCGATGCCGTATTCATCATTTTTAATTTTTTCAAGTATCTGCTGAATTTTTTCTGTATCGCCCTCTAAAGTGACAATATTCTTCACATGATTGGGCATTAGCTCACCCCCATATTCATATCTTCATCTTCAGTTCCTTCCATATCATCGGCAGAAGTAATATTGACATAATTCATAATAATGCTTAATGCCTCATCATAGCCGTGAGAGGAAAAAACACGCTTTTGCATTTCTTCTGCCTGATTTTGCATATTGTTTCGTTTGAGTGTCCGTGAGGCGATTCCGACAAGATTAAAAATATTGCTGTCCTGCCCAATCAGCGGACAGTCCGGCTTTTTATATTTTTCAGTCATTTGGATTTTCCCTCCGGATATTCATTTTTCAGCCGGTTAATGAGATAAATCTGACCTTTGCCTGTGACCATTGTCTGCGGAAATATCAGAGACTTTTCCTTTGAGCCTCCGTTTGCATCGCACACCTGAAAATAGCCAGCCTCGACATATCGCTGATAGGGAAGGTTATTGCTCATCAGAACACCTTTTTCTCGCAGCCACTTAAACAGACGGGTTCTGCCGATTCTGATATTTTCCACTTCTTTTTCTGCTAATTTTGCCATTGTTCCCATATCAATCAGGGTTTCTGATTTGCCGACATAATTTGCAAAATCGACAAGCGGCTTGTCATGCTCGATTTTCTCATTCAGTCTGCGGATTTGCTGAAGGCTCATTCTGAACAGTTGTTGTGTGGCATCATCCGCATGAGGCATATACGTGCTGATGAACAGTTCCTCATCATTTACATAACCGCCTGTTCTGCGGATAGTTGGCAGGATTTCTGAGGTCACCCAGCGTTTGAATGCTTTTGCTCCCGGAAGTTTACTTGAAAGAATCAGCGAATACAGACCGCTTTCATTTATCAGTAAAGTATCCTGCAAGCCTGTAGAACACCCGCCCTGAATCAGGGCATGTGTTCTGTCTTCCTCATCCACATGAGCCGTGACTGCATTTCTTGCCTTGGCATAGCCCAGAATTTCTGTAACATCCTTTCCGATAAACCACGGCTCTCCGTCAATCAGCAGTGTTCTGATTCTGCCGAATTCTTCGTTTTCAAAAATCTGAATTTCATTCATAAAAATTATCCTTTCTGATTATTTATTGTTTCAATTGTTCATTAAACTGCCGGAGATTTCTCCCCAGTGCCTCCACAACATTGACCGTGACCGCATTGCCAGCCTGTTTGTATAACTGCGCATCAGACATGCCTGTTTCAGCCACTTTCTGAAACTGTTCATCGGTGAATCCCTGTAACCGCCAGCACTCAATCGGCATGAGACGGCGAATTCTGCCATGATGCGCAACACCATGCCGGTCAGTTACTGTCAGCGTGAACATCGGTTCGTGAGGCTCTTTGATTCGCCTGCCGTTCTGCCATACCTTTTCTTTAAACGGATTCAGAACTGCTCTGGGTTCATCGTTTTCCACAAACACAGCGGACTGTTCTCCTTTGTGACTGCTGACACCATGGTCCTTTGTTATGAGGCATCTTGCCGTATCTGTAAAATTCGGCGGATAATTCATATCAATCCAGTACAGTCCTGTTTTTCCTCCTCCGCCGCCTGAACCGCTGCACTGTGTCACCGCCAGACCGTCAGTTTGATAGACATGGTTTCCCTGACTTCCGCCGATTAGCTGCCTGACTTTCCGGCTATTTTCCTCATCTGCTGTTCCGAAACATAATATTTTTCCGGAACAGTCTGCTCCAAGACATCCTGCAAGGTATACCCGTTTTCTTGCCTGCGGTACGCCGAAGCCGGAGCTGTCATGCACAAGCCATTCCACGCAATACCCCAGTTTTGAAAGCGTATTAAGTATTTCGGCGAAAGTCTGCCCTTTTTCAATCCCCAGCAGTCCGGGAACATTTTCAAAAATAAAATAGCGAGGTCTTTTGTCTTTAAGGAGTCTGGCAAGTTCAAAGAACAAATCCCCCCGTTCATCGTGGAATCCCTTCCGCTGACCAGCGACGGAAAACGGCTGGCAGGGGAATCCGCCAGTGAGGAGGTCAAAGTCTGCAAGTCCTCCGGTGTCAATATCTCTGATATTTTCATAGAATTCCTCACCCCCTGTATCATACAAGGCACGGTAGGCTTTCTGTGCATATTTATCTATTTCGCACCATCCCACAAATTTGAATCCTCCGGCTCTTTCGAGTCCGGAGCGAAAACCTCCGATGCCTGCAAACGCATCAAATACTTTGATAATATGCAGCACCCCTTTCTACTTATAATGTCAGTATCCTGCTGGACTGTTCCGTTTTTACTGTAATATTCCAGCTTTTGTCCGGATACCAGAGCATGATTTTCAGCCTGCCGAATTTTCTTGTCGGAATCCGGCTTGCCTGTAATCTTTTTCCGAATCCGAACCGACATTGCCATTCCCACCAGTTCAGGAGATTCCGCCTTTCCTGCGGATTCAGCTTTCCGGAACATTCCACCGTCAGAACAGAAAACAGAATTTTCTTTCTGATTTCCGTTCCGAGTGAAGCAGTTCTGATTTTATCGACCGGATATTTCACCGGACTGAACAGCTTTTTCATTTCTGCACTGATTTTTTCCTGACAGAGAATCTTTTCTTTTTCACTGAGCCGGAAAAAATCCTGACCGCTGTCATCCCACGGATTCTGGTATGGTACAGAACCGAATATTTTTATCGGACTGTATAATTTAATATTCATTATGTTGTCCTCACATAGAAATACCGCTGATTTCAGGCGATTCTTCTTCGTCCGTATCAGCGGTATTCTGATTTATTTCCTTTATTACCTGAATATTCCAGTCCGGATTCTGCTCCCAGAAGCTGACCAGAATATTCCCGAACATTTCTGTTCTGATTTCATGCTGTTCGAGCGATTCCCCGAAGCCGTCAGCTGCCTGACCTGTCCACCAGCTTTTCAGCTCTGTCAGTTCTTCAGGTGTCAGTTTTCCGCAGACCTGACATTTCAGTACTCCCATAAGCTTTCCGTCAATCACTTCCGCATACGGAAAAGCCGAAAAGATTTTCTCACTGAGAGCAGAATCCTCCGGATAATATGCTATCAAGCCCCGATGTTCCTCCTCCGGTTCAGCACTCTGTTCTATGAAAGTATTGATTTCTCTCTGACACCGGACAGCTTCCTCCGGACTGAGAATTTCATAATCCGGAATATACTGTGCTTCTTCCGAAACAAGAGCAATTTTCAGCGGACTGACCAGCCATAGTTTCTGCAGCGGCTTTGTGCGGACTGCGATATCCGGCTGATACGGCACGTCAATCGGAAAATATTCTGCGGTTTCAACATCTTTTCGCATGGCAAGCACCTCTGCCAGCGACTGCCTGAGCAGAACCGGAAAATCAATCTGCATTTCTTCTGCAGTTTCGTCAAACGAGAAATCTTTCTCTCCGCAATGGGAATGTTCTGCAATTTTCTGAGCCATTTCTTTCAGTGAATTCAAAAGCTGACATTCTGCTGAATGATTATTTTCTTCCACCTTCTGCCTCCTTTCCGAAAAAATCCGTCTTTGTACTTTCCTGCAAAGACGGATTTTTTCAAAATGTCATCTATGGTTTTGAACTATAAATTTCTGCATTTTTTGCACTCATTAACAGCTATTCTGCTATGCTTTTTGCAATTTCATCTTTTTTATTTGAGATAGAGAGGGCAATGCCCGTGACTATGACGATATTATCGCAGAGCTGGAACAGTCGGAAGAAGGTTTGACACAGGCTGAACAGCTTAAAAATGCGGCGATTATTTTCGGCAAGCAGAACCTCTCCG
>Ga0326513_10004452_pt1 | contig 10046 bp, 12 predicted proteins | sample 2_2465_0518_D_FD_203654 | JGI IMG/M metagenome (GOLD analysis project Ga0326513, IMG submission 203654) | Bovine rumen microbial communities from UC Davis, California, United States - 2_2465_0518 | ecosystem: Host-associated > Mammals > Digestive system > Stomach > Rumen | place: USA...
ACTCAGACAGCATCGAACACATTCAACTTCAATCCGACCTATGTGATCGAAGGCAACGCTGATCAGGAAGTGATTCAGAGGGCGAATAAGACATCTCAGGCAGATTTTAAGAAGATGATGAATGAGTGGATCAGGAACAACGGAAGGACGGCATTCGCATGAGTACATACACAACCATCCAGGGCGATGCCTGGGACTTAATCTCTTTCAAGCTTTTCGGAGATGAAAAGTACATGAGATACCTCATCGAAGCCAACTGGGATTATGCAGACGTTTTGGTTTTCTCTTCTGGGACAGTGCTTAATGTCCCCGAACTTCCTGAAGAGCCGGATGAGGATCTTCCCTTCTGGCGTGAGGATGATGACGAAGACGATGACGATGATGACGAGGATGAGGAGGATGATTAAATGGAGAGTGGGCGCAAGGTAACACAGACGCTGACCTTCAGCGGTAAAAAGGTGGATGTGATCCTGAAGAATTACATCGAGACCTTGACCTATACCGATGTGGCATCCGGCAGCAGTGACACGCTCTCCATCAGCCTTCAGAACATAGACGGCAACTGGCTTACGAAATGGTATCCAAAAAAAGGAAATACGGTAAGCGGAAAGCTTATCTTTAAGCGGTGGGGAGCTGACGGAGCTGACAAGCGGCTCAACTGCGGAACCTTCACCATGGACGATATCAAGATGAAGCTTTCGCCAAAGACTGCGGATTTTTCCTGTGTGTCGGCACCGGCGAAGGAATCCTTTAAGACAAGGGAGCGGGATAAGACCTGGGAAAAGATCACTATTCAAGGGATTGCGACCGAGATCTGCGGCAGGTACGGCTTGAAGCTTAAGTATTCGGGACCGTCTATCATGATCGACAAACTCGAACAGTCAAATAACGACTCTTCTTTCCTTTCTAAGCTATGCGAAGATTACGGTCTTGCAATGAAGATCTATCGGCGTAAGATCGTAATCTACGACATAGTGAAGATGGAGAAGAAGAAGGCAATAGCGACCTTAAGCCTTAAGCACTTTGAGGATATTTCATTCACGGACGGGATCTATGGAACCTACACCGGAGCAAGAGTCTCTTACAAAAAAGCGGATAGCGATGATGAAATCTCTATCTTTGTAGGAACCAAGGGAGAAAATGCCAAAGGATCCAGAGTCCTTAAGGTGAATGAGACCTGTTCTTCAGAGGCAGAAGCCCGGATCAAGGGTGCGGCTTCGGTCAACAGATCAAACATGAAAGCAACTACGATGTCAGCGACCATGTTCCCGAACCCGAAGATTTGCGCGGGCGTTTGTATCCGCCTGGGAGAAGAGTTCGGCAAGCTTTCGGGGAAGTATTTTGTGGATAAGGTCACATGGGATGTGGGTAACTCAGGAACTTCACAGAAGATCGAGGCTCACAAAGTAAAGAAGAAGGTGATCGCATAATGGCAGCGGAAGAAAAGACAGTCCGTATCGGAAAAGTATCATCGGTGAATTATGATAAGGGAATGGTCAGAGTGACATATCCGGACAGGGATGACTCGGTAACAGCTGAGATCCCTGTTTTTTCATTTACGGACGAATATAAGATGCCGAAGGTAGGCTCTCAGGTGCTTGTACTCCATCTATCGAATGGAGCCGCCGCCGGAGTGTGCCTGGGGCATTACTGGAACTCAAGCAATACATCCAAGGCAACCGGCAAGGATGTGTTTCGGAAAGAGCTTGCTCAGAACTACGGAGATGCATATTTGCAGTATAAAGACGGAAAGCTCACGATCTACGCTGATCAGATCGAGATCAAGGCGAAGTCAGCTGTAAAAATTGACGCTCCGGACATCAAAACGACATCCGATGTGGAGATTGAAGGTCTGAAATTTAAGCAGCATACCCACACGGGCGTTCACGGAGAGACCGGCAAGCCACACTAAGGAGGTAGGCGTTTATGGCGGCGATGGCACAATGGGGAGACATAACCTTCAAGGTCACATCTGAGAAGGTATTCTCTTTCGACAAAATGAAAAGATCATATTCAGCCAGATGGGCAAGCCATGACATCATCGGGAAACGTCCGAAGATGGAATTCCAGGGACCCGGAATGGATGAGATCAGCATAGAGGTGATCCTTGATGCTGAGCTTGGCGTGAAACCCAGAGCCACCATGAAGAAGTTCAGGAGCGCGGCAAAAAAAGGAGCCGTGGCATACTTCTATGTCGGCGGTAAAAAGGTCGCAAAGAACAAGTTTTATATCACATCCGGAACAGAAAACTGGGATGAGATATGGAACAAGGGCGAATTGGTAAGGGCTACGGCAACTATCACATTCGGAGAATACAGATAGGAGGCGTTATGGGATCTTACACGAATGAAATCCAGCTCGTGAATGTGGACGGGCTTTCAGATTTTGAGAGGATAGACGCAATCCTCCGCTCACTAATCGTCTCCATCGAGGGTACTATTCCGGGCAGCAGGGGATTTGGTCTTTCGGGAGCCAGTACTGACTTAAGGCCGGAAGAAGCCAGGAATCTTTTTTACATGGAACTGGATGAAAAGGTGGAAAAGTACATCCCGGAGATACGGATTGAGGATGTAGAACTTGAAACCACGGTAGAAGGCGGCTTATCGCTCAGGATTTTCGTAGAAGCAAATGACGATATGGAGGATGACGAAGATGATTAACGAAATAGCGAATCTGCCTGATGTCAGCTTCATTGACGATAAGACGCTTGATGAAGTACAGGCAAAGATGGTGGCGGATTATGAGAAAAAATACAAAGAGGTAACCGGGAAGGATCTTCACCTTCACAGAGGGGATCCTGAGACGCTGAAGCTATATGCGGCAAGCGTACAGATCTACCAGATGTACATGAATATCGAAAAAGCCGGGAAGATGGATCTTCTCAAATATGCTTATAACGGATTCCTGGATAATCTGGGAGCAAACAGGGGAGTCACAAGGCTTCCTGCATATCCTGCAGTAACAACCGTGAGATTTACTCTTTCGGATGTGATGGAGTCGGTGATCACGATCCCGCAGGGCACAAGAGTATCAAATGGAGACCGTACCTACTTCCAGACGGATGAGGCGGCGGAGATCCCGATCGGGGAGATGTTCATTGATATTCCATGCACCTGTCTTACTGAAGGAGAAGAGGGCAATGGTATCATTGCAGGCCTTCTCAATACTCTTGTGGATCCGGTGCCGTATGTGGCGGAGGTGGCGAACATCGAAGTCACAAGCGGCGGCTCTAACATAGAATCCGATGAGGATTTTGCAGAGAGGATATACCTTGCTCCCTCCGGATATTCTGTTGCGGGTCCAAGGGATGCATACATATACCACACAAGATCCTATTCTTCAGCAATCGGCGATGTGGAGGTATCAAGCCCGAGGCCTTGTGAGGTGGAAGTCAGATTCTTAATGGCTGACGCTACAATGCCAACGGATGCCCTTGTGGAAGAAGTTCAGGATCATCTATCGGATGATTCCATAAGACCTCTTACAGATCAGCTTTCCGTGCTTAAGCCTACGGAGCAGGGCTTTGACCTGGCATTTATCTATTATGTGAATAAGACCGACCTTGATAAGGCGGTAACTATACAGGCTCAGGTGGCCAGTGCGGTGCAAACCTATATCAAGTGGCAGACATCCAAGATCGGACGGGACATTAACCCGTCCGTTCTCATTCAGATGGTAGTGGCTGCCGGAGCAAAGCGCGTGGTAGTCGCAAGCCCGGTATTCACGGAGGTGCCAACCGGCAGCGTGGCAAGGGTAGAAACACAGGCAGTCACATATGGAGGTGTTGAGGATGATTAAACTATCAGACGGCGAACTTCTCGACCTTCTGCCATCCCAACTGAAGAATGACACTGACATGATCTGCCTGTCCTACGCTCTGAAGCTGTCCGTGGATGAGCTTCTGGAATATGAGACCCACACCATGACACAGAACTTTGTGGAGCTTCTTCCGGAACGCATTCTCGATGTGATGGCAGTGGAGCTTCGCAGTCCTTACTACAGGCAGGACATGGATATAGATGTGAAGCGTGGGATCATAAAGAACACGCTGATCTGGCATACCAAAGCAGGAACATCATCGGCGGTAGCTGAGATGATAAGCGTTCTCTTTGGAGAGGGCGAAGTGGTCGAATGGTACGACTTCGATGAGGGTGAAAAGACTCCCGGTATGTTCGATATCGTCACCAATGCACGGATGACCGAGGATATTGTGGAATTCTTCATGCAGGTCATTGAGCGCGTGAAGAATGAGCGCTCACATCTTCGGAGAGTCCTTATTGAGAGGGACATAAATGTCCTTCCCAGAGTCGGATCCGGAACAATAACCACGGGTCAGACGAAGATTACCAATAATCAGTCTGATAAGGAGGAATCTTCTCTCCTTTCAGAATATATCGCTGCAGGGGCGATCTCCTTCCCTGGGATCGTTATATCAAACAGCCCTGGGGAATATCCGGATTCGTTCATAGCTGCAGCGGAACACACAGGAACCGGCAGTGCTGTGTATCCGAATATCGTGATCACCAACATGAAAGCAGAATCGGAGGAACACATCAATGCCAAAGCGCACGGAGGAGTCGGTTCGGTATCGAGTGCCCACCTTACGATCACCAACCACCCGAGAGACGAAACTGACGAGGGCATGGCGCAGCTTTCGTCCACGGTAGGTGCGGTATCGTACCCACGAACAATTATCAATTAAGGAGGTAAAAGGACATGGCACAATTCAAAGAGGCTGTGCTGACCCGAAAAGGCATCGCGCTTCTGGCGAAAGCACAGGCCGAAGAAAAGACAATCTCATTCACCAGAGCCGTGACCGGTAGCGGCGAGTACGAAGAAGGCGAAGACTTAGCCTCTCGTACAGAGCTAAAAGAATATCAGCAGGAATTCGCTCCTACTACGATCCAGAGGCAGAACGAGACGAACGTATATGTTCGTTTTTCTATCACGAATAATCCGAGTTATGGCGCTCTTGTCCACGGATATTATGTGACAGAGATCGGGCTTATGGCGATGGATCCGGATGAGGGAGAGATTCTTTATGGTATAGCAATCGCTGATGAGGATAGGGCGGATTACCTTCCGGCATACAATAACCTGCTCCCGGCTGTGATCGGAGTGGATTTCCTTATTGAGGTAGACAATGCCGAAAGAGTAACCATTACCACGGACCTTTCAGCATATGCGACCAATGCGGATCTGAATGCCAAAGCTGATCATATCGCATGGGATGGAGATAACAACAAGGTTCAGCTGAAAGCGAACGGAGAAGTGATCTCCGAGTGCGTGATCACCTTTGATGATATCGACCTTTCCGCTTATGCGAAAAAGGCATCTCTTAAGGTCGATTTCAATGATCAAACAAACATCCTTGCATTAAAGCACGGCAATGAGGTTCTTTCAGAGACCGAGATACAGGCAGGAGGCGGCAGTGTCGATGCTTCTCTTGCTACGGAAGAAGAGGTTCGGGCACTTGGTGAAGAGCTTATTCGCGATGCAGGTGGCACGGTAGACGATAATGCGCGTGTCGCTGAAGATGAAGAAGTCGAGGATGCGATAGAACACCTTGACGATATTTAACGGCTGTTTGCACAATCCGGAGACGAAGGCGCCAATCTGATCGGGATGTGCTTAAGCATATAACTCATGCCGCATAAGCGGCACAATTTCATTTTTACCAAAGGAGGTAATAATCATGTCAAACATTTTAACCACCCTCAGCCAGGCTCAGTCCATCGCCAATGCCGTCCTCGGTAAGGTTAAGGACAAAGGTTACGCTTTAGCATCAGATCTCGGCGATCTGGCTGCTAAGGACGAAGTATCGAAGAGCAACCTTGATTCCAGTCTTGCGGCTGAACTCGATGGTAAGGCTGATACTGCGGATCTTGGTGCGCTTGCGTCCAAGGATGAGGTTGCAGAGACTGATCTGGCAAGCGAACTGGCTACCAAGATTAACGGCAAGGCTGATGAGGCTACCACGATCGCCGGTTATGGTATCACTGATGCCTACACCAAGACCGAGGTTGACAACGCGATTGCTGAAGCCGAGGCTTCTGTGTGCCGTCCTGGTGGATCCCTGACAGCAGCACAGGTCGTTTCCGGTCTGCTCGTAGAAGGTAATGTCGGCAAGGTTTACAACCTGTCCGAGAATGTCACGACCACCTCTGATTTCGTTGAGGGTTCAGGCCACGTACTTCCTGCCGGAACGAACATTCAGGTGATTGATGCCGATACCACAGGATCCTCTCCGTCCTACAAGTTCGACACCTATGCAGGCGCTTACGGTGTAGCGACCCAGAGCGGCAACGGTCTTATGTCTTCAACAGACAAGACCAAGCTCGACAATGCTGACGTTACCGCTTACACCGGATCTGGCGCTATCGACATCACCAACCACACTGTGAGCATTGCGGCCGCTTCTACTACCGCTCCTGGTACTATGAGTGCTGCCGATAAGCAGAAGCTCGATAATGCCGATGTAACGGCTTACACTGGTTCTGGTGCTATTGATGTGACCAACCATGTTGTCAGCGTTGCTGCAGCTGCTGCATCTTCGTCTGGTGTTGGCGGCAATGCCGGAACCATGAGCGCGGCAGATAAGGAGAAGCTCGATGACATCTCTATCGCTACCACTCAGCAGGTCAACGATATGATCGCGAGTCTCGACAGCCTTTGATTAACACGCTGACTATTCGGAAAAACGGAGGTAACTAACATGGCAAGTTTAGATAAACTTATCGACCTTGACTTGTTAGAGGTCTTCGGAAGGGCTACGATCGTCCCCCTTGTGGGGACGGTCTCTGACCTTTCCCTGTCTCTGCAAGCATTGTCAGATGAGGTAGAAGCCCTTGAACCGGGCAGCATGGACGGTACATTCGGCAAGAGGCTCGAAGCCTGTGAGCAGAATGTCCTTGCCGTAACACTTGCTCTTGCCATCGAGACAGGAGCAATAGCAAACGGAACTTCGGATAATATCATAGTTGAGGTATTTGACAGCACATCCGGCTATATCGTGAGCAGTGGCGCATACGATAGTACAAACCACTGGTTGTACGCATAATGTCTAAATTAGAAAACAACCGTACACCCGGAAAGTACGATGTCCTACAGGCTTCAAAGGAACTGGCAGGGTACACGCTCCGCATCACCTCCAATGAGAAGAACTTCCCGAAGAGGTATCGCTTCTCTGTTGTAGGAAAGATACAGGACAAGGCTTTGGAGATTGTGGACTGGCTCATCATGGCGAATGAGATTTATCCGAATACAAGGATAGAATTGGAGCGGCGGACCCTATACCAGAAAGAGGCAAGGGCTGCCTGTCGCTCCATGCTCACACTCATGGAGATCGCAGCAGACACCTTCGGCGTGAATGCCGGGACATTGGAACACTGGACGGGCATGGCACGGGATGTGCGTAACCATACCACGGCTTGGATAAAAGCCGATTTGAAACGATTTAACAACCTTAAATAGGGGTGCAGACTGTATTATAAGTGCCATCCGCCTGGAATTGGTGGCTTCGTACTCCCAATTCCGGCAACTCGAACAATGCGCGGAATGTCAATACAGATGGCAGTCTCAACAACAACAACGCTTACAATGGTAACAATGGCGTCTCCCCGGATTTGGTGGATTGTCAGACAGAGTAGTCCATTTCGGATGAAATCAGTGCGCCACCACGAAAGGAGGATGCATCCCTGCTCCGATTCGGAGTGAAACAATGAATGCCGACACCTTGCACCGATGGTGTGTGAGGCCTGAGCGTTCGCTTGCGGCAGGACAATTTTTGATATGAAAAATAAGGTTGATGATTTCGGGATACTTACAGACTTCAATAACCTTTATCGGGCACACAGATCTTGCCGTAAAGGTAAGAGGTGGAAAGACAGTGTGGCGATTTACGATATGAGGGGATTGGAGTGTACATCCGCATTAAAACACCTTCTCGATTCAGGGCAGTACCGGCTCAGCCCATATAACTGTTTCACGATCAATGAGAGAGGGAAGTCGAGAGACATTAAATCAATTAAATACTATGACCGGGTTGTCCAGAAGTCCTTAATGGATAACATACTGACACCCACGGTCGAACCAACATTTATAGACACGAACTGTGCCAGTCAGAAGGGCAAGGGTACGGACTACGCGCTGAAGAAGCTCCGGCAGCATATGCAGGGCTACTTCAGGAAGTATGGATCAGATGGATTCATTCTTATTTGTGATATGCATCACTATTTTGATTCGATACCACACAAACTCTTGAATGACTACTACGCTACGAAGTTCGAGGATGAGCGGCTTTTAGGTCTGATCTATCACATACATGACAGCATACCTGGTGGGGTTGGCGTTCCTTTAGGAAACCAATTATCTCAGCTCGATGCACTTCTCGCATTAAGCCCACTTGATCATCTGATCAAAGAGAAGATGCATATTAAATGGTATGGTCGTTATATGGATGATTTTTACCTGATCTGCGACTCCAAGGACTATCTGAAGGAGTGCCGGTCCTTTATCCGGAACTGGGTAGGGGAACGAGGAATGTGCCTGAATGAGAAGAAAACCAAGATAGTGCCGCTTAAACAGGGCGTTGACTGGTTGGGCTTCAAGTTCTACATGACGGATTCCGGGAAGGTGGTACAGAAACTGTCAAAGAAAAGCATCACTCATCATAAACGCAAGCTGAAGAAAATGCGGAGGCTGCTCACCGAAGGCAGTATTGATCTACAAGCTTGCAAGGATGCTCATAATGGGTGGAAAGCCCATGCGCAAAGAGGAGACACATACTATCTCATTCGGAAGATGGACAGGATGTTCTCCGAACTTTTCAAAGATGAATTAGAAAAGGAGGCAAACAAGAATGTCAAAACTACTTAGTTCACTTCCTGTTGGCGCTCTGGTCAAGGACACAGGCACAACCTACAACGGAGAGAACCCGATATTCAGAGTTTTGGAACATGGCCATACCGGAGATCCGACAGGCACAACCACTCTTGAATTCAGGGACATCATTTCCTTGAAGTGCTTTGACGCGAAAGAACCGAGCAACAGCGACTCCAACAGGAAATCTTATGGTAATAACCGTTACCTGCATTCAAACCTTCTGCAGTGGCTCAATTCGGATGCGGCGGCGAATGCCTGGTATTCCGCTCAGCACAATGCGGATCAGAAGCCGGACAGCTCAAATGTATGGACACAGAGCGGAACTGCAATCAATCCGTATGATACCGAGAAGGGATTTCTGGCAAATTTCTCAGCGGAATTAAAGGCGGCCTTGCAGACTGTTACGAAGGTTACCGCAAAGAATACGGTCACCGATGGTGGTGGTTATGAGAGTGTAAGCAGTAAGATTTTCCTGCTTTCCACTACAGAAGTCGGTCTTGCAAATGAGAACTCTGTGGCAGAAGGCAGCATTTATGCATATTATTCTGCCGATAATCAGAATTCCCGAAGAATAAAGAAGGTTGCCAATGCGGCTGCTTGTGGTAACTACACTGAAACATCCGCAGGATCCGCCTGGTTTTGGTGGCTTCGTACTCCCGGTTCCGGCGGCTCGCACATTGCGCGGTTTGTCAATACAGATGGCAGTCTCGGCAGCGGCAACGCTTGCAATGGTAGCCGTGGCGTCTCCCCGGCTTTCTCCCTTCTCAGCAGCGTCACTGTCAGCGATACTGCGGATGCCAACGGCGTTTACACCCTCGAATGGAATGCGGCTCCTACGATCACTACTGCAAGTGATTCTCTGGGAGATAAGAACGGTGCTTTCTCTCTGGATTTCGTCATCAATGATGTTGATAACGATGCTGTTTCTGCAGTCGTTAAGCTTGACGGAACCACAAAGCAGACCATCGCAAGCGTAACCCTTGGCGGCACGAACACCTTCACGGTGGACAATGCGACCTTTAGGGCGTTATCTGCAGGTCAGCACACGATCCAGATCGTAGCGACCGACAGCCATAGCGCAAGCACCACGAAGAACATCACCTTCCAGAGGGTTGTTTCCACAGTGACGATCTCCGGAACAGATGGTAGCCTGGGCAACAAGT
>Ga0326513_10004454_pt1 | contig 10044 bp, 21 predicted proteins | sample 2_2465_0518_D_FD_203654 | JGI IMG/M metagenome (GOLD analysis project Ga0326513, IMG submission 203654) | Bovine rumen microbial communities from UC Davis, California, United States - 2_2465_0518 | ecosystem: Host-associated > Mammals > Digestive system > Stomach > Rumen | place: USA...
TGTTCCGATCTCAATCATGTTATCGCCTCTAACGTCCTCGGACTCTGACCAGGTTTTTCTATCAAATTCGTCGTATAATTTTCTAAGCTGCTGTTTTGTGATTTCTTCCATCTATTCCTCACTTTCTGCCTTTAAAGTATCAATTTTCTGTTGGATTAAATCTACACATTCCTTTCTACCATTGTTTCTTTCAATCTTATGTGATGGAAAGTCACTTTCTTTCGTTTCCTTGCCATAGTGACCTATAATGCTTTCTTCATGTTCCTCAATCTCCAACTGAATCTCTGTAAGCATAGCTACCATATCAGCCTTTAAGCGTTTTTCATAGTCTTTTACGATAAGATCTTTAAAATATCTATAAACAGGACATCCGTTGTCAGGGCGAAAAACACATCCAGCAGTTTGGCATTTACAGGAACCATATAAATAGCATTTTTCATCAAATGTCATTCCCATCTTTTACGCTCCTAATAAAGATAAACTCAAAAATATGATTGCAAGTATTCCAAATAACTTAGATATTTTATTGTCTGTTGCTGTAATTACAAGAGCATCAAGTATAATTAACACTATTTTAAAAATGCTTTCCATCTTCTACCTCGCATTTATTCTGCAACTAAAACCTCTGAACTTTATCCCTTCCCAATGCTGATCGCTATGTATGCAATCGGGGCAACGATATTTATTAGGGCACTTTGGGCGCTTTAAGTATGCTATCAATCTTTTAATCATTCCTTATCCCTCGCTTTCAGGATCTTCCCTACCTCGTCAACGGCCTTCCTGTGCTTCTTGTAGACCCAATCTGGACTATAGCTCATTGACTCGGCTATTTTGTTGATTGACATATGGCCGATATACCGAAGCATTAAGATCGTGCGGTATTCTTCGGACTCGACCTGGTTGATAAGCTGCTCGATCTCTGCTGCCTTGTCCAGCTTCGACGAATAGAGATCTCTTATCTTGCGCTCTACTTCGAAGATCTCACCTGTCAGCTTTTCTAATTGATTCTCCGGGGATCCTTGAACCTTCTCCAGATCGTAACGGATTCCGGACGGATACAGGCAGCTCTCAAGCATCTTCTTTTTGCTTAAGAGCCTCAAGATCTGCAAATCTATGATTCTGACCGCGTTAAGAATGTCATGCGCTTCTTGATTCATTTTATTCCCCCTCTCTTATCTGATCGGATGCTCCTGGCAATAAAAGACTCCTTGCATTTGGCCGTAAGTTAGATTTTGCTCTCTTGCCAGCTCGTTGATCTCTGCAAGTGTGTTTTCTTTTGGCAGCTTCTTTTTTATTTTCTTCTGGATTCGCTCCGAGTTGATCTTATCCTTGTATATCAGCCAATATTCTCTTTGACGCGTGATATTTCGTTCGTGAGCGCATTCAGGCGAGCACGTTTTTGGCTTCCGGCCTAGCCCGGAATGCTCATAATATTTTCCGCACACTTCGCATCTATACAGCATCAGAAAAGCCTCCCTTGCTTTTTGTCATTCTCTGCAGCCTTGTCAACGTCCTCGAATTCTGTGTATTTTCCTAAAAGCTCCATCGTCCAGCGATTCGAGATCGGATCCTTTGTGTATCTGTATAGCTTATATTTATCTCTGACCTTTTCAACTCTGTATGGATAAGCTGAGAAGATCCTAAGATCTTTACCGACTTTCCATTCCATAAAGGCCTCCTATTCTGACAAGTTGGTGATATCGTCAATACACTTGTTATATCCAGCATCCTGACACATCTGAATTGATGCATCTATGAAGTTGTCAACATCTACCTTCTTGGGCTTCGGGAGCGCGTGAAGCTTTGCGCGGCCTACGTATCGAACGCCCAGAAGATTAGAATATGATATGCTGACCTCTGTTATATGTTCCGGCACATCTACCACAAGAATTTTTTTCATGATTAAAATCCTTTCTTTTGTGAGAGCTCTCACATTTAAAGCAATTTTTCTAGCCTCTCAGCTTCCGCTTTATGATCGCAGCATTCGCAAAGATTATTTTCTTTCCCTGAGCAACGCCAACAGCCCGATAATTCTGCGTTTATGCGGCTTTTGACGTTTTCTCGTTCTCTATTAATTGACCTATCGACATACCACTGTGCGCTTGCGTGCGCCTTTCTGAGCGCCTTGGTGAAGTTAAAGGTAAGATTTACCATATCTTAGTCTAAAAGCCCGACGCGCGGAAAACTCGGCGCACTGAGCAACCTTTCTGTAATATTCAGACTCCCAAGCGAGCTGTCCGGCGATTTTTGACAGGCTCTCGGCCATCGGATTATCATGCACCCTTCGGATAAGTTCTCCGGTAGTGTGCTCGTCAGCTGTGAGCGGAATCCATAATCCGTCCTCTTCAGCTAGATCTCTTTTACCCGTCCCGAAGATCAAATGATGTCGTGCTTCCACCTGATCCCCGGATATCACTGACCAATGTTCGTTCTCAACTATCACCGACTTACTTCCCATCGCTGCCCCTTTCTGCTCTGTACATGAGCCCCTTCAATTTGCTCGCTATAAAGCGCCAATCTTCTGCATGACTTAGTGACTGCCCGTTCTTACGTTTGAAGTCTCTTTGCTCCCAGATCCTTAAATTTTTAAGGCCTTGAATAATTAGGCCGTTTTTGCAACAAATTCGGACTTCTGGCCTTGCATTCTGGTTAATGTGATCTGCTGCCTCGCGGAGTGCCATAACAAGCAGCCCGTATTGATTGCCATAACCGGAATCATATGTTCCATCTTGCCCGACCTTCTGGCCGTAACTGTTATACCCGATCCATGTAGCGTGAAAAGTTCCTTCTCTTGGTCTTGGACTACGAACATCCGTCGATATATAGATATCAAGTCGCATCGAATATCCTCGCTATTGTGAGAGTTCTCACATTTACAATGTTTTTTCGAGAAAATACAAGTTTGTTTTGCATTGTCGAAACTATGGACTTTTAGGGTTTTTTCTTTTCATGTGCTTTTTCAAGTGCGAATCCGGCTGCGACGCAACCTATAAGCTGCTTTTCTATTTCTTTATCAGTGAATCCAACCTTTCGGTAATTCCTTATCAAGACTGCGTTAATCTTCATGAGCTCGATGAGAACATCTTCTGACTTCCCTACCACCTCAACATCGAAGTTGACTTGATCTTGGTCGTTTTGATACATTTTGCATTTAATCATGTTGTCTTTCTCCGATAGATTCTAAATTTTTAGACTCTGCAAGCTGCTTTTGCGCCAGCTCGAAAGCATACAGATACAGCTCTATGATGCCGGTATCTTCTCGCCCAATGTAGGATATCCATTCCCAGCAATCCGCATCAATTTCCGATAATCTGTCATAAGCTTTTGAGCCTAATCCTGTACTATCGTTAAGATCCTCAAGGATATTATCAATCTCATAATCTCGTCGTTCTTCAATGCTCCAATCTGAATATTCGTTTTCTTCTTCCCAATCGTACCAATCAAGCTGTTCCAGAAGGTCTTTTTTGGCTTTTTCAGCGTCATAGTAATATAAATCTCTGCTCATGCAGCATATCTTTTGCTCAAAATATCCAGGATTATGAACGAAGTCCCCGAAAGTCTCATAACGCATATTATTGATGTTGAAAGCTATAAGCTCGCCAAGATCTCCAGATATATGTAGTCTATAATGATCTTCTTCAAACAAGAATCTGATTCTGTATTCGCAGCTCTCGGGACGCTGGAAGTCTAATATTTTAATATCTCCAAGGTCTTGAAATGTGGCCACGTGATCCTTGAATTTCTCTTTTTGTATCTCTAAATCCATAGTTAACTCCTTTAGTTGGCTCTTAGCTCTCTCTCAAGAGCTTCGAAGTCGTATTCATTTTGCTGGAAGCTGGTTTTGCTAGTGGCCTCTGCTGCCTTCTTTTTTGGATCGATCTCATTGTCTGACCATCGGCACATAGTTAGCTTCCAGCTTTTGACGGGTTCTCCGTTCTTCTTAATCCATTTCTTCTCTTGGTAATACTCATAGAATTTGACCGGATTGATCTTAAGATCCATTTCCGCTGCGTAAGCTTGTACTTCTTCCAGGGAAGGGATAATTTTCGTATCAGGTAGATAGTCAGGATTCTTCTTACTATCTATCTTATATGTATTCTTATATGTATTCTTATTATTCTTGTACGAAATTTTTTCATAATTATTATGAAATTTTTTCGTAATGCCTTGCGAATTTTTTTCGTAAGTATTATGAAAATTTTTCGTAATACCTTGCGAATTTTTTTCGTAAGTTTTTTTAGAGTTTGGAATCTTACAATTGTCCGGAACTATGACGTTATAAGTATTATGAGTAGCGTTTACTTTGGTGATTCTTAAAAGCCCCCTTTCACTAAGAGACTTTATAGCGCTTTGAACTGATCTCGTTGTTGAGTTAGCCCATTCTGCAAGATGTTTAGCTGATCCGTAAAAACTTTGATTTTTCTCTCCGTGCGTATAGCTATAAATTCTGGCATATACAACTAGCTCCGTACCCTTAAGATCTAATTCGTTAATCATCCAGCCGCAAACTGTGTACCAAGAATTATTATCTATCATGACTTACCCTCCCCGTTTGATGTTAGTTAATACCAGATGTTGTTGATACATATAGCCCACTGCTATCCCAAGGAGCTATTTCTTCATGCCATACAACTAGCTTTTTAATGCAAAGCCCAATTATAAGATAGAATCCGTTAGATTCTTTTGAAGTCCAAGGTTCAAGGTCTTCTGGAATAATTTTGACGATCTTTTTATCTTTGGATTTTTCATAAATAACAGCAAAAGCAAATAGCTCGTCTCCACTAAGTCCTAACTTTTCAATCATCCAGCCATGTATCGTGATTGATTTATCCATGTCGTTAACTCCCTTTACTGTAAAAATGTATCAACGATTATTTTTCCATCGTCAATCCTGTAATGAATCAATCGCTTATCCGACAAGCGCTCAAGAATTTGCATCGCATAATCCTCGGATTTATTCGTTAAAAAGCAACACAAATGAGAAATATCCATGTAATTTTCTTGCATTCCTTGTGTTATTTGATGAATATAGCCAAATGCTATAAGTTCATTGCCTTTAAGCTTGTATCTGTTGACCATCCATCCTGTAATAACCAAATATTCTTCATCTCTTATAATTTTCTTTGTTTCCATTTTTTCTCCTATTCTGTACTGAAATAATGATCTCCGATCGGCTCGGCCGGAGTGCCGTAATCGCCATAATGTCCAGCTGTAAAATACAAATATTCGCTATATTTCCGCTCTGAGAGCTCTGCAGTCACTGCTTCCCGATCTTCGTCAGATACATAAGCCCAGGCATCGAAGAAGCGTTTGTCTGATATACAAGAAAATTGACCATCCTGAAAGATTACCGCTTCAATCGAGTCTTCAAACGGCCAGCCATAATCAACTCTATTGAGCACGACAGCCACAACAGCTCGCTTCCCCTCAAAAGATTGATTCTCAGCTTCGGCAGCGACGAGCTGACATAATAGCTCAAAATCCCGATTGGAGATTAGACCAATATTCGTATTTGATTTTGCTGAAATTTTGGTAAGATTTGCTTCTTGTTGATATCCAACAAGTTTGATACAATTTTTATCGAAAAAGCTAGTTGTAGAGCGTGATTGAAGCGCTTTTTCAATAACATTTAGCTTAAATATAGTATCCGATTCAATATGCTCTTCCCGGAACAAAAGATCGGAAGTCTGACAGGCTTTTGCAGTCGCTCCCACGGCTGCGATTGATACCGCAGACAATATCGCAGTACATTGGATTAATGTTTGATGCATTAACTCCTCCCGTATTGAATTATTTCGCGCCTGGTTCTCCCAAATCAGGCGCGATTTTTATATGCTCCTTCCTCCGTGATATATGACAAAGGAGTTGATGATTTATCAGCTTCGCCCTTAAGTACAGCCCTATCGCATGATCGGACATTTAAGCGACGAATCAGATAATCGATCTCGTAAATAGAGAAAAATTCCGGATGATCCCATTTTTTCTTGAATGTTGGGAAGCTTCCCAGCATCTTATCTGATAGAAGATCCTTGAACCCATTAACGTGACGGAGTTCCATATATTTTTTTATTATTGATCTGAATTCGTTTCCGTTCATTTGCTCAATCCTTTTGAACATTTGTCGTATAAAAAAACGCGCCAATGTCGCGATTTGATATCCGTAATAATTCCTTTGCTTTAATAATGTCACCCTGTGGCCACTCTGCGCGATTAGTTAAGCGCATTGACATGGTTGACACGTTGCAATCCATTGCCGCAGAGAACTTGGTCAAAGTGCCGTATTTCTTAGCAATTCGGTCTTTGAGCCTAGAATAGTCATAATTATATCTCTTGCTCATGTTTTCCTCTCTTGTTTGATATGTTCAATGTTGTTGAATATTATGTTAGACCATAATTCTCTTTCGGTCAAGTATCATTTTTTCAATTTGATTGAACATTTTTTAATAATTCATTATACTGTTAATACGGGAGGCCATAAATATGAAAATTTCGAACACTGCCGAAAGGCTCAAGCAGGTCATGGATAAGTATGGGCTGCGTCAAGCAGATGTACTAAAAAGATGTGAAAAATACTGCGAAGAATTCGGAATTAAGATGCAACGAAATGATATCTCTCAATATCTATCTGGGAAGGTCGAGCCAAGTCAAAGAAAATTGTCGGTTTTAGCAATGGCTCTTAATGTCACTGAGCCCTGGCTGATGGGATATGATGTTGATCCTAATATCGTGAGCTTTGTTTTGACTCCGCATGAGAGAAATATAATCTTAGCTTATCGAATGCACGACGAGATGCAAGAAGCTGTCGATCGTCTTCTTGGAGTTGAGTCAGAAAAAAGGGATCAATTGCCAGGATAATCAATTTTAAGGAGTTCAGGAATGAAGGCAAAAAAGACTAAAAGTGGAAAGTATAAAGTTGTAGTTTCAGCTGGCAAGGACACGACGGGCAAATATCGCCAGAAAGCTTTTACCGCTCCCACGAAGAAGGAAGCGGAGTTTCTGGCTGCTCAATATCAGATGCAGCGTAAGGAAGACAGGAAGAGCCCGACAATCGATTTTGCTATCACATCATATATCAGCTCAAGATCGGCAGTGTGCTCTCCTAAGACGATTCTTGAATATGAGAGAATGCAAAAAAATTATTTCGATTGCATTCGATATAAACAAGTTTGCGATCTAACGAACGAAGATATACAAAGATTTATTAATGATCTTGCTTTTCATCTCGCGCCGAAAACTGTAGACAATATTATCAGTCTTTTACGTTCGGCCTTAAAACAGCATAACCCTGATAGACGATATAATTATACGCTTCCAGCTGATGCAGCCATTGAGAGACATATTCCAGATGATGAGGATCTTAAGAAGCTGATGGAACTGAGTCGACCAAATAAAGAATTACACCTGGCTATAATTTTGAGCGCTTTTGGATCCTTGAGGCGGAGCGAGATCTGCGGATTATCTTATGAAGATATATATCGAGATTTTAACGCGATCTATGTCCATAGCGCTGTAGTTTTAGACCATAACAATAAATGGATTCATAAAAAATACACCAAGAATAAACAGTCGACTCGGCAAGTCATTTACTCAAAGGAAGTTATTGACTTGATCGGTCAAGGAACAGGACGCATCTTTACTCACACTCCAGACTATTTTACATCAAGCTTCTGTAATCTCAGAGACCGCCTCGGTCTTAAGTGCCGCTTTCATGACTTAAGGCATTACACTATTTCGACGATGCACGCGATCGGGATCCCGGATCAATACATCCAGCAACGATCCGGCCATAAGACAGACAAGACCATGAAAGAAGTTTATCGGAATCCGCTCAAGTCACAGAGCAATGTTTTTGTAGCAAAAATAAATAACTACTTCTCAGAGAATTTTAAGGATGAGCTCAAACCAGAAAACGAAAATAAAAATAATATCTTAACACAAAACGAAAATCAAATAATATCTTAACAAGATATTGGACAGAATTCCGGACAGAAATTAATGAAAAAAGCTTTAATTCGATTAAAATTGTTTTAACTGAATTAAAGCTTTTTTATTTTTGGAAGCTAGAGCCGGAGCGACTTCAAGAGTCATTCCGCTTAAAATCTGATTTTTTAGATTGAAGCTGCTGACGGGAATCGAACCCGTATTAATTTCAGCCTTAACACGCTTATTTACTGAGTTTAAAAATTCGGTGGACAGAATTTTGGACAGAATTTTTTGCAAAAAAATGAAACCGGAGGAAGGCCAATTCATCCGATTTCATTTGGTGCAAGAAAATCAATTTCGAACTCGGTAGGAGCTACAACTTAAGTATATCACTTCTTATCATGTTATCGTAATAATATTTATTTATGCATTAAAAAAAGACCGCTGCGAAATGCAGCGGCCTTAAGTAATTACAATTTTAATTATGTTAGATAATTCGTGGAGACCCAGCCTTCTATCTTTGACCACTTCCCGGATATCTCGGTCACATTGACCTTGGTTCCGTTCGGAAGCTGGCTGATGATATTATCCCCAAGCTCCGGAGACGTGCGAACATTGAGCTTGTTTGTGACTTTGACTGTCTTAATTCCCTGTTTAGATGGAGTAAATCCATCTTCTGACTTTGGGAGATCTTTGGCCATAGCTGCAGCTAGTCCCGTAAAGTCAACGTCAAGATCTACGTTTCCGGAAATACCTGAAACTTTCCCCTTGCTGGAGCATTGCCAGGCATCCGCATATTTCGCCGGGCTCATGGACTCCGGAGGAATCCGACCAAGATCGTCCTTAAGGTATCGAGCTATCCACCAATATTTATATTTATCTTTTAAATATTTTTTGTCCAGGATAGAATCGTGCCAATATTTCGAGCAATATATTCCGATATCCGTGTATCCATGACTTTTCAAGATCTCATCTTCTATCTTGAGCATCTGGTGAATTGCATTATTTCCGGCAGCTCTCAAAGACTTATCTTCCAGGTCATGCCAGATTCCGAGATGCAGCTTTCTCCCGTTGAGCGTTCTGACAAGAGCTTCAGCCTCGGCTACCGGATCAGCCAGGGAAGCACTAGCATGATATACGTATATCCCGACATTGACAGCATTATCGATACAGCCGCGATAATTATCTTCGAAGCGTTCGTCTGGCCGGTGACTCTGAGCTTCATATATACATTTCAAGATTGCGAAATTTACGGGTAGATTTCCGGCGGAAGTGATCCCCGATCTGGCGACTTTTGACCAATCAATTTTTCCCTGGTGGTGAGATACGTCAATCCCATATCCAGCTATAATCATGGCTCTTCCTCTTCTTCCTTCTGGGAGTCAGGTTCTTCTTTTGCTTGGCTATTAATTGCTGCAGCATCGATCTGGCCTTCTGCCAAGATATAAGATATCAAAGTCAGAAAAGATCCGATGATAGCTACAATCTGAGCTATATCATTCTCGCTCATCCTGAATGCGATTAGAACAGCTGTAATGAATCCGAGCAGTGCGCTTGCAAATTTCCTTGAAGTTAACTTCCTGATAAGATCTTCCTTCGTCATATTAACCCCTTTCTTTTTGTATCTTTTTTTCAAAAAACAGTGATTTTTCTGCAAAAATCAAGATTAAATCGCCCAAAAATGTGATTTTATTGTTTTTCATAAGGCAGTGAATCGAGCTTCAGAAAGTCGCGCTCGATTTCTCCATTGCCTCCTCGTTCCTTGTATACATCGAACATATATTGATAGCGTTGCCGCTCGTCGGCTGTATAAAATCCGCGCTCAGTAATCTTGTCAATGATATATCTGAGCTCAATCTTCAGGATCAGGAGTATAAGAGTATCGTCTTGCTCTTTTTTTTTAAGAGCTGCAGCTTCCTGATCTTCTCGCTTCTTTCTGTACTCTTCTGTCTTTTTGGTGAAGCGATTAAAAAGGTATGTAAGATATAACGAGATCAGAGCTCCCAGAGCTCCGACTATTAGCGTCAATGCGCTTGATTGAAGGATTCCCATTCCCATATGTTAGCCCCCTAGTAAATAAGAGCCGCACGAAGCGGCTCTTAAATTAGTTCGCAAAATTCT
>Ga0326513_10004455_pt1 | contig 10044 bp, 8 predicted proteins | sample 2_2465_0518_D_FD_203654 | JGI IMG/M metagenome (GOLD analysis project Ga0326513, IMG submission 203654) | Bovine rumen microbial communities from UC Davis, California, United States - 2_2465_0518 | ecosystem: Host-associated > Mammals > Digestive system > Stomach > Rumen | place: USA: California...
AATCACAGTTTCAGACTGCTGACCTCACACAAGACGGAAAAGTGAATATTTTTGATTTTATTAAATTAAAATATCTGCTTCTGGAAATGGTGTGAAAACCAGTTCAGAAAAATTGTTAAGACAAATCGAAATTTGTAGAGGAGACAATAGAGATGAGTATAATATTCAAGGAATTTTTTGAAAGGCTCCTGCACCAGTTATCCATAGATTTTAACTGTAATCCGGATAATCTCCGGGCGAGGGAGAATATAGTTACAGTTTCGGAGCTGAATAAGGGAAGAAGAAGCTACAGTCCCGGAAAACCATTCCTGCAAATGGTAACACTTGGTGGGAATACCGTCATTATGTCAGACGAATGTCTGCAAGAGTTCCTGTGCAGATGGGTCAAGGATGTGGAAGGGTACAAGCTATTTGATTTTGAGAATCTCATGAAGCTAAATGAAGAACTGAAAAAGTACGGCTATCAAATGAATTCAACACATCATATGTTCTTGCCTTGCCACGATGTCAACGTAGAAAAACATTATCCAGTAAAATGGTTTTATGAGAACGAAATCAACCAATTTTACGGTGATTCGAGATTTCCGAACGCAATCGCCTTTCCGCTTTCTTGCCCTGTACGACCTGACAGAATTGTTGTGATTGCTGTCGATGGAGATACCATTATGGGTATGGCAGGCTGCTCGGAAGATGCTCCTCACTGGCAGCAGATTGGAATTGATGTTCTCCCAGAATACCGTTCAAGAGGCATCGGAACTTATCTTGTTTCCTTGTTAAAAAATAAAATCATTGAAATGGGTGATATTCCATTTTACGGAACTGCTGCCGCAAATATTCATTCACAAAATATAGCTATAAATTGTGGTTTCAGACCAGTCTGGGTGGAAACAGAAGCGATAAAGCTCGAAGAGGAAAAATGACAACTTCTGATTTATGTGAGTAAATAAGAATAAGCTCCGAAATTGGCTATTAACAGCTGATTTCGGAGCTTATGGATTTATTTTACCAAAATATAAGAAATATCTTGCAAAATATTTCTGGTTATGCTATAATATTACACATAAATAACAGAGAACGGAGAGGAAAAACATGACAAGAATCCGCTGTGTAGTGGAAAGAATCACATTTCAGAGTCCGGAAAACGGCTACAGTGTGCTTCGAGTCAGCGTATCGGGATATCGAGACCTTGTGACAGTAGTCGGAAATCTGCTCGATGCTGTGGTTGGTTCGGTTCTGGTGATAGACGGCGAATGGGTAATGGACAGAAGATACGGTCAGCAGTTCAAAGCCGAAAGATGGGAAGAAACTGTTCCGGCAACTGCATACGGAATCGAAAAATATCTCAGCAGCGGCATGATTAAGGGCTTAGGTTCAGTCTATGCAAAAAGAATCGTGCAGAAGTTCGGAACAGATACGATTTCAGTCATCGAAGATACGCCGGAACGTCTGTTTGAAGTGGACGGAATCGGCAAAAAACGGCAGAAGCTGATTCTGGAAAGCTGGGAGCGTCAGAAAGAAATCAAAAGTATCATGCTGTTTCTGCAAAGCAACAATATCAGTGCATCCTTTGCGGCGAAAATCTATAAGCAGTACGGAAAAGACAGCATCGAAATCGTGAAGAAAAATCCATACCGACTGGCAGATGATATCTGGGGCATCGGATTCAAAACTGCTGACGGCATCGCTGAAAAACTTGGATTTGATAAAAATCATCCGGAGCGGTGCAGAAGTGGAATTCTGTATGCTTTGAATAAGCTCTCCGATGAGGGGCATGTCTATGCCGAAAAGGAACAGCTTTTTCAGAAAAGCAGCGAACTGCTCGGAATTGATTTGAACGATATAGAAACGACTCTGAACAGGTGCATTAACATCGGAGACTTGATTCAGGAAGATAATGCTGTCTATCTGCCTGCGTTCTATTATTCAGAAAAAGGAGTCGCTGAAAAATTGCTCGAACTGGCAGAAACGGAATTTGCAGAGCCTGTCAGAATCGATATTCCGGCACTGGAACAGAAACTGCATATCGAATATGACGAAATTCAGGCGGAAGGCATTCAGCAGGCAGTTTCCTCGAAAGTCATGATTCTCACCGGAGGTCCTGGAACCGGCAAGACCACAACAACACTCGGCATTATCGAAGCATTGAAATCGCTTGAAAACAGAATTCTGCTCGCCGCTCCGACCGGCAGAGCCGCTAAGCGTATGACAGAAGCGACCGGCATGGAAGCCAAGACTATCCACAGACTTCTGGAATTCAGTCCGACTGAAAGCTACAAGAGAAATAAAAATAATCCATTGGACGGTGATGTTCTGATTATAGACGAATCTTCCATGATTGATATTACTTTGATGTATTCGCTTCTGAAAGCTGTTCCGGCACATATGCGGCTGATTCTGGTCGGAGATATTGACCAGCTTCCGTCTGTCGGAGCAGGAAATGTCCTGCGTGATATGATTGATTCCGGTGTGTTTCCGGTTGTCCGGCTGACGAAAATCTTCCGTCAGGCACAGTCAAGCCAAATTATCATGAATGCTCACCGCATCAATGCCGGAATTTTTCCGAATCTCCGGAACGAGAAAGGAACAGATTTCTTTTTCATGGAGCGTGAAACTCCGGAAGAAGCCGCTAACCTGATTGTGGAACTTGTTAAAACAAGACTGCCGAACTATCAGCATGTTCCGCCGACTGACATTCAGGTGCTGACTCCCATGCAGAAAGGCATCATCGGAGCAGCAAATCTGAATACTATGTTACAGCAAAGCCTGAATCCAAACACGATATGTCTCCAGAAAGGCGGCCGGACTTATCGCCTGCATGATAAAGTCATGCAAATCCGGAATAATTATGACAAAAATATCTTTAACGGCGATATTGGTACAATTACAGAAATCAATACGGATGATAAAGAACTGACTGTGTGCTTCGATAACAGATATGTGACGTACGATATTCTGGAACTGGACGAACTCGTTCATGCCTATGCGATTACAATCCATAAATCACAAGGTTCAGAATATCCGATTGTTGTCATGCCAGTAATGATGACACATTTCATCATGTTACAGAGAAATCTGATTTATACAGGCATCACTAGAGCCAAAAAAATGATTGTGCTGATTGGCACGAAAAAAGCGGTTTCCTATGCTGTAAAGCATGTCACTGTTACAAAACGTAACACTAGACTGAAAGAAAAACTTCTGGAAAATTAAAAATTCCTTCTTGACAATTTTTTAAAGCCATGCTATAATAAGTTTGGATAAGTGTACCCTTTTTCAGGAAAAAAACAGAAAATTTGGCAGACTGCCGGAAATGATAAAAATTTCCGGCAGTTTTTTATTTCTGTGCATAAGTTTATCACATAGATATCAAGAATAAAAGTTATCCTTGAAAAGGTTCGCTAAAAAAAGAAAAAGAACCGGCGGGGGAAAATATCTCCCTGCCGGAAACAGTAACTGCCTGACAAGGCTGTATGAGGACACAGGTGTCATTTTGCTTTTGCAGAAAGATATCATGTCATCACATAGTTATGTTTCAGGCTGATGGGGGAATCCGTGCTTCGGCACGGATTCCCCCTTTTTTGGTGTCCTCACTCTGGTCAGGAGAAAGGACACAGTATGTTTTTACACACAAAGTGGCTTGAAATCGCCGCTGAATATCCCTGATGCCTTCGTTCCGAATCCATGAATCAAGCCGGAATGGAGGTGAAATATATGGGCTACAATCACGCAAAAGCAGAAAAGGAATTCTGGGAAATGTGGAACGAAAAACAGAAAATCTGCCGTGAGGCAGAAATGTCAGAAGAAAATATTCAGAAATTATTTGAAACAGAACGTGAAATTTTCAATTCAGACAGACGGTTTTATGAACATAATCCGCTTTCTTTGAACGATACCCAAGCAGAAAGAATCGACTATGACCGTCTGGAAAAATGCTGGATGGAGCTGATTCCTGACGAAAATGCATACAGGAAAGTTATGGAACTTCCGGAAATTGTCCGAAAAGCATATTTTCTGAATAAAATCAGAGGATATTCGCATGAAGAAATTTCAGTAATATTGCATAAACCGAGAAGAACTATTTCTTTCTGGGTTGGCAAAATTACTGAAATTTTAAAATAGATTGCCGAAAACGCTGTTTTCACCGGCTATATAGTGAGGGAGCAAAAAAGAACAGTTGATTCCTCAATTGAAAATTGAATATTCAGCATTTCAGTACGTCATATTCTGATGGGGGACAATGTCTTCCAGCCGGCGGACGTGCGCTGTGACCTCTGCACGGCTTCGGCTGTGTCTGCTTTTCAGCACAAGAGCGAGCGAATCCACACGGTTTCTGAGCAGGACACGCCAGTCCTGTGCGGCGATGAAAGTCGGAATAAAGGTACTTCCGTAACAAGCGGCAGGCGGCATTGTAACCGTTTGAGGCTAAAACCCTATGCAGACAGAGAGGTCGCTGTCTGGCTGAAATGCTCCTTTTGACGGCGGGGGCAGGAGCAGTCCTGTCAGAGAATTTCCGTCACCTTCGTTCACTCGGAGGAGAGTGCTGTCATGGAGAATGGCAGTGAAACTGCCCGGTGGTGGGCAGTGTAAGATGCAGAAATGCATCTTAAAAAAGCAAAATGACAAAATAATCAGGCTGTTCTTCAGCGGAACAGCCTGCTACATAAAATTTGAAGGGAAGATTTTACATGAATACAACAGAAACTGCAGTGAAGCAGTTCTTTCAGAAAATAGCAGAATCCGGTCTGGAATCCAGAGCCGGTCAAATCGAAATGGCATTGGAAATCAGTCAGGCAATGATGCAGAAAACTCCGCTTGCAGTAGAAGCAGAAGTCGGAATCGGCAAATCATTCGCCTATCTCGTTCCGGCACTGATACAGTATCGGAAGGAACGCTGTCAGATTGTGATTGCCACTTCTACTATCGCATTGCAGGAACAGCTGCTCAGAGACATTCAGACAGTTCAGAAAATGCTGGGTATGAATATGGAAATAATTCTTGCAAAAGGGATGAAAAACTATGTCTGCATGAAAAAAATACAGAGTATGCACAAAAAGCATCTGAAAAGCATTTCTCTGTCACATTTGCAGAAGCTCGCAGCAGACGGAAAACAGGACAAATCCCAAATTGATTTGGATATTCCGGATGAGGAATGGGAAAAGATGACTGTTTCTCATTTTGGAAACAGACGCTGTCAGAAGTGCGAATGTTCCAGTAAATGTGTTTATGCACAGATGCGCATCCGACTGAAAATCAGAAATGATATTGTCGTCTGCAATCAGAATATGCTTGCATCTCATCTGACAAAACAGAAATCCGGAAACGGAATTTTCAGTTCCGGATTATCAGTGATAATTGTAGATGAAGCCCATAATCTGGAAAGCAGATTTCGTGAAGCATTCACGCTTTCTTATACCAAAGCTGAACTTATCCGTCCTGTCAAAGACTTAGGTTCCTGTTCAGAGAAAAAAGAAATCCGGATGCTTACACAAAAAACTCTGGATTTATTTTCAGAGATGTTTCAGATTTTTAAAGTGCAGATTCAGGAACAGAAAGAAAATTCGGAACAGGATACTGATATTTTCTATCTCCGCAGAACACCGAAATTTCATGAATTATTAGCGAAAATCAAGAAAAATCTGACTCTGATTGAACCGGAACATGAACTGTCGGAAATTTATTACTTTCTTCGTGAAGTCTATCATGAATCCAGAAAATCAATCGTCTGGCTGGAGTATCGGAAAGAAATCCGGCTCTGTGTCTGCAAAAGAGACATCCGGAAAGAAATTTCAGAAATGCTTTATCCGCCAGAAAAATGCACAATTCTGACATCTGCTACGATTTCAGACCGGCAGAACGGCACAGCTTATGAAAAATGCAGATACTATCTTGACAGCATCGGCTTTCCGCCGGACGGCAAAGTTGCTGAACCGAAAAAATCACCGTTTGATTATGAGAATCACAGCATTCTGTACTGTTCCGTAATGCTCCCCTTCCCTTCACAGGAAAACAGAAAATTATACCGGAAAATGGCTGTTCCGGAAATTGTCAGGCTTCTGAAAATTACCAAAGGAAAGACGCTGATTCTGTTCACAGCCAAATCGGATATGGACTATGTTTACAAAAAGCTGTGCAGCAGGAATCTGCCGTACCGGATTCTGAAACAGAATGTTTCTTCTTCGCAGGAATATCAGCTTAAAAAGTTCCGGAATGACATAAATTCGGTAATTTTAGGAACAGGAACATTCTGGGAAGGCATCAACATCAAAGGAGAATCATTGTCGCAGGTGATTATTTTCAAGCTTCCCTTTCCGATGCCGAATCCGGTTCTGGATTCCAGAATGGCAGCGGCTAAAAGTCCGCTTTTTGAAGTTTCTCTGCCAGAAATGCTGATAAAACTCCGTCAGGGAGTCGGCAGACTGATTCGCTCCTCGGAAGATAAGGGAATTGTTTCGATTCTTGACCCAAGAATCAGCAGCAAAAGCAACGTCGCATACAAGAAACATGTCTTTGAGGCAGTCCCCATTAAAAATAAAACAGAAAAAATCGAAGAAATTCAGGATTTCTGGGACAGAATAACAGAGGAGGCAAAACTGAATGAAGAAATACGGACAGGCTGATTTTATGATTTATATTGCAGAGCAGTTTATCGAGAAAAGCTGTTCTCATCTGACAGAAGAACAGAAAGACAAAATTCTGAAAGAATGCCGGAGGAGGATTCTGGAAAAATATCCTTCCTCCAGAGAAACGGAGTTTGCTGTATGATAGGATTTGTAATCGGGTGCATGGTAGGGGGAACAGTCGGAGCAGGCACAATGTGCCTTTGCTTCGCTGCGAAACAGGCAGATGAAGGGATGAACCATACAGATTCTGAACGCTGAATTTGTTGGTTCTGGTGATTCCAATTTATGATTTTTTGTAGTATACTGTTGGCTGAAAGGAGTTGAATTCAATGGCAAAAGTAACGATAATCCGACCGGTTTCTCAGGAGGATTCCGGTCAGAAAATCCGTGTGGCAGCATATTGCAGAGTCTCAAGTGATTCGGAACGGCAGCAGAATTCCTGTCAGGTGCAGTTTGAATACTACAGTCATAAATTTGAAAATTCTGAAACAGAAATCCTTGTGGATTTGTATGCTGACAGCGGTATCAGCGGACTTTCTGCCGACAACAGAAGCGAATTCCAGCGCATGATGCAGGATTGCAGGAAAGGTCGCATTGATAGAATTTATACCAAATCTATCAGCAGATTTGCAAGAAATACGAGAGACTGTCTTGTATATATCAGAGAACTGAAATCGCTCGGAATTACGGTGTGTTTTGAGAAAGAAAATCTGGATACAGCAAAAAATGCCGATGAAATGATGCTGACCGTTATGGCAGGACTGGCGCAGGAAGAATCCGTTTCCATATCGAAAAATATGAAATGGGCTGTCCGCAGACGGATGCAGAATGGTACTTACAAATCCGGCAGACAGCCTTACGGATTTGCCAAAATTAACGGAAAAATCGAAATCATAGAGCAGGAAGCCGAAACAGTCAGACAGATTTTCAAATGGTATCTCAATGGATATGGCATAACGACAATCACCAATATGCTTAATCAAAATTCTGTTTTCGGAAATCAGGGAACATGGAATCACTACCACGTTCTGGCTATTCTTACAAATGAACGGTATACAGGTGATATGATTCTTCAGAAAAACTATATGACAGATACCGTGCCATTCACTGAAAAGAAAAATAAAGGCGAACTGCCGATGTACTATGTCACCGGAGTGAATGAAACGATTGTTTCAAAAGAAGATTTTGAAAATGTCCAAAAACTATATCAAAGCCGTGTACAGTTCAGAAATAATACCGGAACTCCGAAAAGATACCCTTTTTCCAAAAAGATTGTCTGCGGTCACTGCGGTGTTTCCTATAAGCGTAAAATGAAAAGTAACGGACTGTACTGGATTTGCTCCGAACGTGAAAAAAGTATAAAAAGATGTCCGCTGAAGGCAATATCACAGGAACATATCTGTCAGATGTTCATAGCCATGTTCAATAAGCTGTATTTCTGCCGTAATGAAATTTTATCTCCGTTGCTGGCTTCACTGCATGAAATCAGACTGAAAAGATTCAGCAGTCATGAAAATGTGATGAATATTCAGAAAAAAATACTGGAGACAAAAGAACAGCTTCATGTTCTGACGTCTCTCAGGACAAAGGGATTTCTTGATGATGAAAAATATCATGTGCAGAGCGCAGAACTGCACAGCAGAATCAGTTATATGCAGAAAGAACTGAACAGAAATCTGCATGATGACGATACCGCATCGGAACAGCTGGAAATGCTCATAGATTTTTTTGAAAACCGAAACGGCATGATGACGGAATTTGAAGAAGAAGCATTTGCCTTTATTGTTGAGAGAATGACCGCAGTAAGCGAAACTGAAATAGAATTCTGTATAATGGGCGGTCTGAAATTTACTGAGCATTATCCACAGAATCAGGATTAAAATTTTGTTGTATATGATGAATGGATTTCCGTCCGGAGTTGTGGTATGATGTTGGTTGAAAGTGAGGTAAGGTAAATGGCTAAACTAAGAGCAATTCCATTCGGATATGCAATGCAGGACGGAAAAATCATAATCAATCCGGCAGATGCAGAAACTGTAGTCAGAATTTTCAGCGAATATATCTCCGGAAAAGGTCTGGAGGAACTCGCAAAAATCCTGAATACAACGATTTTCTATAAAGAAAACGTGAAGTGGTATCCGGATACAGTCAGGATAATCCTGAATGAAAAGAAATATCTTGGCACGGAACAGTATCCGGCATTGATTTCAAAGGAAATGTATCAGAAAGCTGCAAGGCTGCGAACAGAAAAGAACAGAAATTTCTTTATCATCTCTGAAGAACTGAATGAACTCAGAAAGATGCTGTTCTGTAAGGAATGCGGTCAGAAACTGTTCCCCGGCGGTGTAAATGCAGGATTTAACAGCTGGGGATGCAACTGGCATAAATGCCGGAGAAAAAACAAAAAAGTAACTGCACAGGCACTGACAGATGCCATTCTGGAAATTATGAATGCTGTTATCGAAAATCCGTTTTTACTGAATACCGATGAAGAATCTGTGCGATATTCGCCGGATACAGAAATTACCCGTCAGCAGAATGAAATCCGCCGTATGACAGAGAATCCGCAGACCGACTATGAAAGAATCAAATCCGAACTGCTCCGGCTCGCTGAGATGAAATACAACTGCTGTACATACAGTGATATTCCGCAGAAAACGGAATTCCTGAAAAAAGTGCTTACTGACCGTGAACAACTGCATACTCTTGATATTGGCTTGCTGAAATCCTGCGTAAAGCGGATGACAGTGAGCCATTCTGCTGTAATCGAGATAGAATTCATCAACGGCATGAAATTTTCAAAATCTATAGAAAGGACGGAATCAGATGAACACAGCACCTAATGTCAGAATTATTCCTGCAAAAATTTCTGAAGAAGAAAAAAAGAAACAGTATCATCAGCTCAGAGTAGCGGCATATTGTCGTATAAGCACGGATTTAGAGGAGCAGCAGAACAGCTATGAAGTGCAGGTGGAATATTACACAGACTACATCAATCAGAATAAAGAATGGAGATTAGCCGGAATATTCGCTGACAAAGGAATTTCCGGAACGTCTACGCTCAAAAGGACGGCATTCAACCGGATGATTCGTATGTGCCAAAAAAAGAAAATCGATTTGATTCTCTGTAAATCTGCATCGAGATTCGCAAGAAATACGGTGGACTGTCTGGAATATATCCGGATGCTCCGCAGTCTTGGCGTAGCAGTGATTTTCGAGAAGGAAAATATCAATACTTCAAATATGGACAGCGAGTTCATGCTCACGCTCTACAGCAGTTTTTCACAGGCAGAATCAGAATCCATCAGTAAAAACGTAACACTCGGCATACAGATGGGATTCAGAGAAGGGCGTGTAAGATACCAGTACCGGTACTGGCTCGGATACCGGAAAGGTGCTGACGGCAAGCCGGAAATCATTCCGG
>Ga0326513_10004456_pt1 | contig 10043 bp, 4 predicted proteins | sample 2_2465_0518_D_FD_203654 | JGI IMG/M metagenome (GOLD analysis project Ga0326513, IMG submission 203654) | Bovine rumen microbial communities from UC Davis, California, United States - 2_2465_0518 | ecosystem: Host-associated > Mammals > Digestive system > Stomach > Rumen | place: USA: California...
TGTCACGATGCCCGCACGATGGACTTGCGCCCTGCCCGCCCTGCCCTCTACGAGGCTTTCGCCCGTCGCGGTCTGGATGTGAAGAACGCTACCCATCAGGAGATGCGCTCGCTGGTATGCGCCCAGTGCCACGTGGAGTACTACTTCATCAAGCCTAACGACGAGAAGAATCCCGGCAAGGCCAACTATCTGGTGTTCCCGCACGACAAGGGCTTGACCTGCGAAGCTGCTGAGGAATACTACGACGAGATTGGTTTCTACGACTATATCCATCCGCTGTCAAAGACCAAGATTCTGAAGGCCCAGCATCCTGGTTGGGAGATGTCGCAGCATGGCATCCATGCCCAGCGTGGTGTGTCGTGTGCCGACTGCCACATGCCTTACAAGCAGGAGGGTGGGGTGAAGTTCTCTGACCATCAGATTCAGTCGCCGCTGGCCAAGATCGACCGCACCTGTCAGACCTGTCACCGTCAGGATGCCGAGGTGCTGCGCCAGAACGTCTATGACCGTCAGGAGAAGTGCAACGAGGTGCGCAACCGTGCTGAACAGGAGTTGGCCCGCGCCCATTTCGAGGCTAAGTTCATCATCGACAAGGGTGCTACAGAGGCTGAGATGGCACCTATCCAGGCCCTGTTGCGCAAGAGCCAGTGGCGTTGGGACTATGCCATTGCTTCGCATGGTGCTACGTTCCACGCTCCACAGGAGGTCACTCGTCTACTCTCTCACTCTGTTGACTATGCCCAGCAGGCCCGCTTGCTTATAGCCCGTGTAGCCGCCAAGCACGGACATAACGATGCTATCCCTGTGCCCGACTACTCGACCAAGGCCAAGGCCCAGGCCGCCATCGGTCTCGACATGCAGAAGCTGAACGAGAACAAGCAGCGCTTCCTGCAGGAAATCGAGCCCAAGTGGATTGAGGAGGCAAAGAAGAATGGCAAGCTTATCGAGATCTAAAATCGTGATCACTAGAACCGACCCCGTGATCTTTCTTTGTCATCGCTGGAGCAGGATGACAATAAGAACATTGCGCTGCAAACGAGAGTGACGGCTATCACCCGATGCATCATTCTTTTCATATATCAACTACAGGCGACCTACTATTTCCTGTATCTTCTGCTTGGTCTCTTCTGTCTTCTGTTCATCAATCTTGGCAGTGACGGCACCCATGTTCTCGACCTTCCAGTAGTTGCAGATGTCGCGGAATTCAGCCGTAGCACCGTCATAGACACCAGGTGAGTAGGATGACATCAGCAAAGCCATCTTCTTGACCTTTGCAGGTGCATTCACACAGTACATGCGCTGGATGGGAGCCTGAATCTGAGCGCAGAGCGTGAAGTAGTAGATGGGAGCAGCCAGCACCAGTGCCTCTGCCTCATTCATCAGCGGATAGAGTTCTTGCATGTCATCCTTCTGGATGCAGGCACCATTACCCTTGTTGTGACAGTACTCACAGGCCAGACAGCCTGCAATCTTCTTCTTCGACACATTCACCAGTGTCACCTCATGCCCCGCTGCCTCAGCAGCCTTCTTATACTCTTCCGCCATCCAAGCGGTGTTTCCATTGGTTCGTGGTGAGCCTTGTAAAATCAGAACTTTCATAATCGTTTATTTTTAGTGTAATCATAATGTGGACTACAAAGATACGGATTTTCTTTCAAATAGATTTGATAATAACTCATTTTTTATGCTTATTTGTGAATATAGTTGCAGGATTCAGGCTTTTATCGTAACTTTGCACCACCAACTATATATTAAATGAACGTGCGCAAGATGATATTCGATGGTCAGAAGGTGTATGAGTACCTCAAAAAAACAAGAAGAATTGTCTGCATATTCTGTGTCTTGCTGAACACTCTGATGACGATGGGGCAGTCAAACTTCTCTGTTTTGTCTGTCATGGGGCAAAAGGGAGATGAGGTGAGTTGTAGCCTTCAAGATGCTGAGGGTTACTGGTGGTATGGCGGCAAGGGGACCGGCTTGTGCCGTTACGATGGGTATGAGACTGAAAAGTTCCGCACCGATCGACAGCATCCCAATCTGCTACGCAGTAATGACGTGCTGTGCATGACCGAGCATAGAGATAATGCAGAGATATGGTTTGGTACGAAGGAGGGCGCATATATTCTCCATAAGAAAGACTATTCCATTCGGCCTGTCATCTTAAAAAACGCAAAGGAAGACAACGAACTGGTCAATAAGCGTATCAGTTGTATGATGGCTGCAGCCGATGGTAGCGTATGGATGACATATCGTAACCAGATGCTTCATTTTTCAGCAAAGGCACAACTGATAGAACGGCTCGAAACCACATGGGAGGGCAAGAATCGTAGTGTATTGGAGTTTTGTTTCGATGCCGACAGCGCGTTGTGGACCAGACTCTGGAACGGCGGTGCCATTCGATGGAAGAAGACTGACGGCAGATGGCAGATGGAGAATCATTCTCTAAACGATTATCCAGCCGATTTTCCGGCAACATTGACATCGGAACAGCAAAAGCAAATGCTTGACTCGGTGATGAGCAAACAATCCATCTACAACGACACCACTATATTATCGTGGACAGCGCAGCCGGACGGTAACGTCTATATAGGCACCTACCACGCGCTTTATCTCTATAATGGACAACAGGTGTCGCAGTTACAGACTGGGCTTGACAAGGTGCGCAGTATGGCATATTCAGAGAAATCACAGACGCTTTATCTATTGAGCAAAGCACGTGGCGTTTGCCAATGGAAAGATGAGCAACTGACGACTCTTCTGGACAGTACGGACTTCCGGCAATTGCACTTGCAGGGCGATACGGCATTGTTGTTATTGAAAGGTGTGGCGGGTGTCAGAATGCTGAACCTGAAAAACCGGCAATTGACTATCGACACCACGATGGCCGAAGTGAAGCCAATCGTCACGGCCTATATCCTTGACGGAGAGAAACGGCTGATGTCATACGGAGAACAGAGACTCATGTTGCCGAAGGGCATCGAATTGGTGGAAATCAGCCTTTCTTCTCTTGATTTCGGCCATGCCTCGCAGGTGCAGTTTGCCTATCGATTGAATGATGATGGCGAGTGGATGGAGTTGTCCGAAGGTGAACACGTGATGAAGTTTGCCCACCTGCCCAGTGGCGAAAGTCAGCTTCAGGTACGTGCCACAGATGCCTACGGACGTTGGAGCATCCCCACGACGGTGCTGACTTTGGTGCGTCCTGCCACATGGTATGAGCATACGTGGCTGTGGGCACTTATGGCAATGGTGCTTCTCGCTGGTAGTTACTATCTGATGAAAAGAAAAAAGGAAATAGTTCAAGAGCAACGTTTGCAAGAGCCTGCTGTAGAGGAAGAGTCACATAAACTCCTCATTGCCGATCAGGAGTTCCTCGACAAAGCCGTTGCTGCTGTTGCTGCCCATATGATTGACTCGGACTATTCCGTTGATGTACTGGCCTCTGATCTCTGTATGAGTCGTGCCAACCTGCATCGCAAGATGCGTGCCATCATCGGACAGACCCCCACCGACTTTATTCGCAATCAACGCTTGGAGCGGGCCGCCCATCTGCTACGCACCACCTCGCACAGTGTTAATGAAATATCCAACCTTGTGGGTTTTTCCTACGCCAGCTATTTCACCAAATGTTTCAAAGAGAAATACGGTGTATTGCCTAAAGACTACGTAAAATAGGCACTTTGCTACGATTTTCTTATTATCTGCGACGACGTTTTTAGGGAGTTTGCAAAAATAATGCGACCTTTGCGGCGTGATTTGAAAACACTAAGAAACTACTTAAAAACTAATCTCTAAATGAAGAATCTAAGATGCTTCCTCGTGGCAGTGATGACGTTCCTGCCTTTGACAATGACCGCACAACGCTTGCAGCAGCAATTGGGGCGCGGCGTGGTTGCAGTAAACCGTTCTGGTAGCACTATCCGCAGCGTGACATCTGCTGCGGGAACTGGCTCGCTCATCTCTTGGCGTAAACTTGCTGAGGAACCGGAGGGTACAACTTATAATGTGTATAAGCGTGCAAAGGGTGCTACGGACTATACGAAAATCAATTCAACTCCTTTGAAGGTTACCTGTCTTTCAACTACGCTGACCAACAATACCGAGTATGCGGTAACATCTGTCTCGCCTAATGGCAAAGAGGGAGCGATGAGCACTCCTTTCTTATATAAGACACAGTCATATCCTAACGTATGGTTTGATTTTAACTACGACAATACCGTCATCAATCGAAATGACTACCGCACGAAATTCGTGTGGCCCATGGATCTGAACGGTTCGGGTGAGTATGATGCTGTGGTGGTGGACCGTCTGTATGCTGGTGCTGCCAGCGGCGAGGAAAGCGATGAATCGGAGAACACCGCAACCACTTCGCATAAGATTCAGGCCTACAAACTTGATGGTACATTGTTGTGGACAGTTGACATGGGACCGAACGTTAACATAAGCGGCGGACAGAACGACATGGTGGTGGCCTACGACATCAACTGCGATGGACGTTGCGAAGTGATGATTAGGTCAAGTGACGGTACCCGTTTCTGGGACAAGAAGAATGAGACGTGGGGTAAATATGCGATGGGTAGTGATGTGCCCGACGTGGATGGTGACGGCATCGTAGATTACCGTACTCAGGAGGTTCGCAACCGCCCGTTCTACATCTCTGTGATTGATGGTGCTACGGGGGCAGAGATTGCCTGCAACGAATTGAAATATGATGAGGTACACGATGGCACGGACAGCTATACCCGCACCTCTCGTCCCCTTTATATGAGTGATGGTTACTCGGCTATGGATGGCCATTTCTGTATCTGCTACCTCGATGGCATTCATCCTTCATTAGTGATGGAATGTCTGGATCGCGATAAGGACAAGACGCACCATAATTATGTGTTTACATGGGACTACGACTGGACGGGCGGCACACCCTCCAATTGGCATCACTCTGCCACATGGAGCCGCAACGACAAACGGCCCTGGCCTGCTGAGTTCCACCAGTTGCGTGTGGCTGATGTGAACGGTGACGGCTGTGACGAAATGATACAAGGCGGCTACTCTGTGAACCCGCTTAAGGGATGGTTCCAGAGCCCGGGCATCGGTCACGGCGACCGCTTTATCCTCAGCGATATCGACCCAGACCGTCCAGGCTTGGAGGTCTTCGTCATCCAGCAGAGTGCATTGTTGGGGCAACTACTTTATGATGCTGAGACGGCTGGGCGCATCAAGGAGTGGTATCTGCCGAGTGTCTATGACGTAGGGCGTGGTGCCTGTCTCGATATCGATGGTTCGCATAAGGGTTATGAGATACTGAGCTATGCTGATGAGTATGTCTACGACTGTAAGGGCGAGAAGACCGGTCTAACCCGCACAGGCTCAATGTTCGAGGGTGTTTGGTGGGATGGACGCTTGCAACGTGAATGGCTCAACTCACCTGGCGGTAGCGGCTGGGGTACCAATGTGATGATTACCCGTGTGCTGGGCGACCGCCTCTGCGAGTTCTCGCAGGAATCGTCATGGGCTACTCATGGTGCCACAGGTACCCGTCCTGCCTTTATGGGTGATATCATTGGTGACTGGCGCGAGGAGATTATCCTGGCCAAGCAGGATGCCAACAGCTCGACAGGCCTTGTAGGCTATACCACCAATATCCCCACAACATATAGCATCTACTGCCTGCAGCAAGATCCGCACTACCGTGGCGATTGCACCACTCGTGGTTACTATCAGCATCCCAATACGGGCTTCTATCTGGGTGGTGATATGCCCATGCCACCATTGCCGCCTGTCTTCACGGCTGACGTGCGCAATGAGATGGCAAGTGGCAAGAGTGTGATGTTCGACCTTCAGGGCGATAACCATGAACCCATCCCCGTGAACCATGAACCAACGGTGCTATATCTGATGAATCCGCGTGGTCATGACTATACCTTCAATGGTAACGGAACTTCCGGCAATGGACAGCTCATCAAGTCGATGCAGGGTGCTGTGACTTTCAACTGCAATCTTGGACACACAGGGAAGAACATCATCAGTGAAGGTAAGCTCACGGTTAACGGTACCATCAGCGGTCCTTTAGAACTTCGTGCTCGCGGCACCCTTAGCGGCACCGTCGTTCTCAATGATGTCATCACCTTTGAAGGCGCGCTCAACTATGAAGGCTGTCGCTTGATGCCTGAGCCTGTAATTACCTTCAAAAAGAGCGTTACATTGCCTGGCGATGTGTATATCGAAGCAAAGCCTGGTAACAAGATGGTTGTTGAAGGTGACCTTACTTTCAAGAATACCAACTATATCGCCGTTTATCTTGACAACAAGGAGGCAGCCGAATACGTTGTCGCCGAATGTACGGGAACCCTAACCTGCGATCCGTCGAAGTTGAAGACTCGTGGTCTCGATGGTATCAACTACGACTTGGTGGTGAAGGATAATAAACTCGTCCTGCAGATTCACGAAACCCGTGCTCCTGCTGAAAATGTGGTGTGGACAGGCAATGAGAGCAAAGTGTGGGACTATAAGGCTCGGAACTTCGACTACAACGGTGCTACGGCTTTCGTGGCAGGAGATGTTGTCGTGTTCAACGCCCAAGCCAGTCAGAAGGCTATTACCCTTAATGAACCGATGGTCACCAATGGCGTATTCTTTGATAGTGGTAAGTATACGCTTTCGGGTGAGGGCGGTATCTCTGGCAGTGGCCATGTAACCATAAATCGCAATGCAGATGTGACTCTCAATATGAAGTACAGTGACTATACGGGAAAGACCATTATCAATGGCGGCACGCTAACCGTACCTAACTTCTACGACGGTGCTCAGAAGAGTGCCATAGGCGCCTCTACGGCTGCCGAAGGTAACCTGCAGATAAATAGTGGTACACTGGTGCTCTCCAAAGACAATATGGCTACTGACCATATTGTGACACTCACCGATACAGCCACCATCCGTGTGACCGCCAGTAACAGTGCTCTGACATTGAAAGGACAGGTGAAAGGCACGGGCTATCTTGTAAAAGATGGTTCTGGACGCATTAACTTCAATTATGGCGGTACCAACAGTTTTGCGGGTGTGATTGTGAAAAAGGGAACGATAGCCCAAGGTGCTTGGAATACTACCTTCGGCAAGGTTGGCGGTCCCATGTTGCTGGCTGGTGGCGAGGTTCATCAGATTGATGTGAACAGCACCTCGACTGTACCAACGTTTGATCATGTAGTCACTGTTCAGGAAGGTACGGTGAACAAGATTGTCGGTTCTTCTCGAGGCAAGATCAACGGCTCATTCAAGGGTAGTGGAAATCTCACCATTCAGACGAAGTATGTGCGTTGCGACGTGGGTGCCAATTTCAGCCAATTTGAAGGTCAGCTTACTGCAGTGGGTGATGGTGGTAATTTCCGTCTGATGTCTAATGTGACAGATATGAGTAAGGCAAAAGTTGTGATAGGCACAGGCACTTATATGGCCCATTATGCCAGTGGCAGCGGTAATGAGGCTACGGCTACCATGAAGATTGGAGCACTCTCTGGTACTGCTACCGACGGTGTTCTGGGTGGTGGTCAGAGCACCTATCAGATTGGCTATCGTAATGAGGATACTTCGTTCTCGGGTCTGCTGAAAGCGAAGAGTATTGTCAAGGAGGGCAGTGGAAAATTGATGTTGAAGACTGCTGGCCATACATCCCCTATTACTGTGAATGAGGGAACGTTGGAACTGCAGAACACATCTTCCAACGTGCTGTGCAGCGGTCTCATTACCGTTGCCAAGGGCGGCACACTCACTGGTACTGCCACTGTGCAGAATGTCACCATGAAGCAGGGGGCCACTTTCCTCTGTACGCTGACGACATCCTCTAATTCTCGTCTCACGGTAAAGGGCAACCTTACTCATGCCGCCGACACCCTTTTGGTACGTATTCCCTCTACTCGAAAACTTAAGGAGGGTGATGAGTTGATAGTCTTTATTGTGCAAGGTACGCATAAAGGTGATGTTATTGTGAAGGCTGCGGCCGAAGATGGTACAGCCTATGAATTCGATACCACCAATCTGCTTACCGATGGCATCATCCGTGTAAAGTCGGTTGTCACAGGAATAGAATTAATTCATAATGAGAAAGAGTCAGGTATGATATTTGACCTCAGTGGTCGCCGCGTGCAAATTCCAAAGCGCGGACTGCTTATCATTGACGGTAAAAAGAAACTGAAACAATAATAAGACTTACTAATGAAGAATCTACTATTGATACTATTTAGCCTGCTATGCTGTCCAGCGGTCAAGGCTGAAGTGGTTTGGTTCGATGGTACGAACCCTGTCACCTATCAAGTCGAAGGCAAGGTCGACGCTGTAGTGCAGATAGCCCTGCGGATGTTTTGTGATGATATGGAACTGGTGACAGGCCATAAAACCGTCGAGTCAAAAAATGCCGTTATCCGTATTGTTCAGGGAAAAGGCTCGGATGATGGGTTCCGAATCTTTGTGAAGGATGGACAGGTGGTAGTAGAGGGGCACAACGCCCGAGGCACTGCTTACGGAGTGATGGAGCTCAGTCGAATGGCGGGGGTGTCGCCTTGGGTGTGGTGGGGCGATGTGCGTCCTCATTCCCGTAGCCTTCCGCTGTCTCTGCCCGATACCTTCAGGATGGAGCACACGCCGTCGGTGGAGTATCGTGGCATCTTTATCAACGATGAGGACTGGTCGCTTCGCAGGTGGTCGAAGGATGACATGGGACCGCAGACCTACAAGCGACTGTTTGAGTTGATGCTGCGTCTAAGGGCCAACACCCTGTGGCCGGCCATGCACGAGGGTACACCAGGTTTCTTTACGGTAAAAGGGAATAAAGAGATGGCTGACTCGTTTGGTATCGTCATAGGTACTTCGCATTGTGAGCCATTGCTTAGAAACAACGTAGCCGAATGGGATGTCAAAGAACGCGGAGCCTATAACTACATCACCAACCGCGAGCGAGTGCAGCAGTATTGGACGGAGCGACTGAAGCAGGTGAAGGGCTCTGAGCAACTATTTACCCTTGGTATGCGTGGCATTCACGATGGTTCGATGGAGGGCGTGAAGACTCCCCAAGAGAAGGTGGAAGGTCTGCAGCAAGTCATTAATGATCAGCGCCAGCTCTTGCGTAAGTTCTACAACAAAAAGGTGGAACAGGTTCCTCAGGTATTCATTCCTTATAAAGAGGTGCTGGAGATTATGGAAAGCGGGCTCAATGTGCCCGATGATGTAACGCTGATGTGGTGTGACGATAACTACGGTTACATGACACGTCTGCCCAATGCTGAGCAACAGAAACGTAAGGGAGGGGGAGGCGTTTATTATCATCTGAGCTACTGGGGGCGTCCACACGATTACCTGTGGCTAACTACCACACAACCAGGGCTTATTTACTCAGAGATGAAGGAAGCCTACGACCACAACTGTCGACGACTGTGGATAGCAAACGTACACGATCCGAAGATAGCGGCGTATGATTTGGAGTTGTTCCTGGATATGGCATGGGACATCAATGCCATTCAGCCTCAGACCATCAGCCAGCATCTTGAAAACTGGCTCTGTACCCAGTTTGGGGCGTTGGTAGGTAAGGCCATCGCTCCTGCCATGCGTGAGTGGTATCGTCTGAACGCCATTCGCCGTCCGGAGTTTATGGGTTGGACACAGGTGGAACTTGACAAGAAACGCTATCCTGGTGGCAAGTCGCTGCCCTCGTCTACGCAGTTCACACTGAAAGAGGCATATCATCGTATGGAAGCCTTTGCTCACATCGAGGCCACCGTCGATACCTACCGTCCGCTGGTGATGGAGGGTCGGCAGGATGCCTATTTCGCACATGTCCTTTATCCCGTTCATGCCGCTGCAGCCATGACACGAAAGATGCTCAGCCAAATGATCACTAGAACCGACCCCGTGATCTCCTGGTGAGCATAGCTTCCGGATGCAATACAAGAACACCATCGGAGAACCCTTTGACTGGCTCTATATCGATGAAGACACCCTTAAAGAGAAAGCAAGGAGATATGGATATACAGCCGAGGTGATGGCCGAAGGTGAACACT
>Ga0326513_10004457_pt1 | contig 10041 bp, 7 predicted proteins | sample 2_2465_0518_D_FD_203654 | JGI IMG/M metagenome (GOLD analysis project Ga0326513, IMG submission 203654) | Bovine rumen microbial communities from UC Davis, California, United States - 2_2465_0518 | ecosystem: Host-associated > Mammals > Digestive system > Stomach > Rumen | place: USA: California...
GGAATTGCAAAAGCTATGGCTGAACAATGGGGCGGTATCGTGCCGCCGAAGGAGGAATGAGCATGGGAGTTTATATCAAGAACATGGAGATGCCGAAAAACTGTGGCAATTGCTTTTTCGATACACGATGCGATAACTGGCGTTTGAGAAATTGGGGAGCGCCGCCGCCAGATGACTGCCCACTCGTCCCCGTCCCGAAGCATGGGAGGCTGATTGATGCGGATGCGCTGAGAGCCGAGGTGAAAAAACACGTAACGCCATCGGATGCTTGGGTGTTTAGTTTTATTCGGACAGCTCCAACAATCATCCCGGCAGAGGAGGGCGAGTGATGGTGCATCCATGTGATAAGCCTTGCGGCAATAAGACGGCAAGCGGTTACTGTGCAACAACAGCTTGCATCAATCCGCAGTATTCCAACATCGGAACAGCGCATTATGGTCAAGGCGTTCAGAAACGCATCATCACCAACGCCGACCGCATCCGTGCTATGACGGACGAGGAACTGGCAGAGGCAATATGCAAGGTGGAGCTTATGTCGGACAAACATGGGCACAGGGGATTCCAGGCGTGGCTTGACTGGCTGAAACAGGAGGTGAGCCCATGAAAGACGTCTTGTGTGAGTCCTGTCTGTATGGAATCAAGGACGCGAAGAAGAAGCCCTGCGAGCGCTGCGAGGCGGACGAGAAGGGCGGCAGAAGCTGCTTTGAATCCGTGCGGGCGCACACCGGCACGGCCTATATGGATCAGCGCGTACAGTGCCCCTTCTGGAGCTGGGCGAGACCGAAGTACCGGCTGATCACCTGCGAGGGACTGATCACCAAGACGCAGACCAATGTGTTCCGATCAACGGACGAGACGCGCGCATACATCACCAAGTACTGCGAGAATGACTACAGGCGCTGCAAGCTGTATCAGCTGATCGAGAAGAAATACGAGACCGGGGGATGAAAAATCCCCCGGTTTTCCTGTTTTGGGGTGTTAGAGATCGAGGCGGTCAATCCGGTAAAATAGTGGGGAGGAGGTGCGAGATGGCACTACCGTGGGAGAAAATCAGAAAAGAATATATCGAGACGAGCATAGGCATGCGCCCTCTTGCACAAAAGCACGGTGTATCCTTCGACACGCTCAAATGGCGAGCAAAGCACGAGGAGTGGTCAAGGCTGCGGGACGAGTACAGGATCGAGACAGGCGTGCAGGCGGTCAGTAAACCGCGCGCTACCACAAAGATCACCACAGTCACCACAATTACCACACCAAAGGGCAAGGACGTGGAAGACGCCGCGGCCATCTTCCGGATCGCGGATAAGGCGCTCGAAAAAGCGGAGGCCTATCTGGACGCTGTCGAGATGCTGGGGCCGCAGGACCTGTCGCATGTCATTGGAGCGCTGGCTAAGGCAAAAGACATCCGGGCGATCAAGGTCGCGCTGGACCGTGAGGAGCAGCGGGCGCGGATCGCCAATCTGAAGCAGCAGACCAGGACGGCGGAGAGAGAGCCGATCACGATCACGTTTGAGGGCACGGAGGAGGCGGCACGATGAAGCTGGTCATTCCGGAGCCGAGCGAAAAGCAGCGGCTGTTTCTGGCCGACGAGCACAAGTACGTTGCCTTCGGCGGAGCCAGAGGCGGCGGCAAGAGCTGGGCCGTGAGGGTCAAGGCCGTGCTGCTGTGCTTCAAATACAGGGGCATCAAGGTGATGATCGTCCGCAAGACCTATCCGGAGCTGCGGGCCAATCATATCACGCCGCTGTGCGAGATGCTGCACACGGCAGATCCCGACAGGACAAAACGCTTTGCCGAGTACAACGACGCCAAGAAAGAGATCCTGTTCCCGACCGGCAGCAGGATCCTGTTTCGGTACTGCGATACCGACCGGGACGCGGCGCGCTTCCAGGGCACGGAAGTGGACGTGCTGTTCGTGGACGAGGCCACGCAGCAGAACGAGGAGCGCATGGACCGGCTCAAGGCCTGCGTGCGCGGCGTGAACGAGTTCCCAAAGCGGATCTACTACACCTGCAACCCGGGCGGCGAGGGCCATGCCTGGGTCAAGCGGCTGTTCATCGATAAGCGGTACCGGGCGGAGGAAAAGGCGGAGGAGTATTCGTTCATCCAAAGTCTGGTGACCGACAACAAGGCGCTGATGAAGAGCGATCCGGATTATATCCGGCAGCTGGAGAGCCTGCCGCCGAAACTGCGCGAGGCGTGGCTGCACGGACGGTGGGACATCTACGAGGGACAGTTCTTCGAGGACTTCCGGGAGACGGTGGATCTGACAGCAGCGCATGAGGCCGGCTGCGAGCTGAGCGCGGAAGAGCTGAAACGGCAGCGCAGATGGGTGCACGTGATAGATCCGATAGACCTGTCACGCGGACCGGCGGCGGGGTGGAAGATATTCCGCTCCTACGACTTCGGCTACGGCAAGCCCTTCTCCTGCGCCTGGTGGGCCGTGGACTATGACGGCGTGATCTACCGTGCGCTGGAGCTGTACGGCTGCACGCAGACGCCCAACGAGGGCGTGAAATGGACGCCGGAGCAGCAATTCCGGGAGATCGCCCGCATCGAGCGGGAGCACCCCTGGCTCAAGGGCAAGCCCATCCAGGGCGTGGCAGACCCGGCGATCTGGGACGCGTCAAGGGGCGAGAGCATAGCTGAGACCGCTGTGCGCTGCGGTGTGTACTTCACGCCGGGCGACAACAACCGGATCCCCGGCTGGATGCAGATGCACTATCGCTTCCAGTTCGACGAGAACGGCTACGCCAGGATGTACGTGTTCTCCAACTGCCGGGCGTTCATCCGGACGATCCCGCTGCTGGTGTATGACGAGCACTCCCCGGAGGATCTGGATACCAGCATGGAAGATCATGTGGCCGACGAGACGCGGTATTTCTGCATGTCGCGGCCGATCAAGCCGATCCTGCCGGCGGAGGAGAAGCCGATGATGTATGACCCGCTGAATCAACTGAAACGGAGGTAAATATGGACGAAATCAAGAGACCGGCCATCGGGCGCGAAGAGCTGCAGAAGCTGACGGAGACGCTGAAAAAGTACAAGGCCGGGAAGGCCAGGCTGGAGCGGCGCGTGGTGGCGTCGGAAAACTGGTGGAAGCTGCGCAACGGCACCGAGGAGCGCAAGGACACAGACTTTGAGGACGGTGGCTTCCGGTCAAAGAGCGGCTGGCTGCACAACGTGATCGTCAGCAAGCACGCCGACGCGCTGGAGGCGTACCCGGAGCCGAACATCCTGCCCCGGGAGCCGGACGACGAGGACGAGGCCAAGAAACTGTCGTCCATCGTGCCGGTAGTGATGGAGCAGAACCACTTTGAGGACACCTACTCGGACGCGGTATGGGCCAAGCTCAAGACCGGGACGGGCGTGTATAAGGTGATCTGGGACGCGCAGAAGCTCAACGGGCTGGGCGAAATCTCGATCCAGACGGTGGATCTGCTGAACCTGTTCTGGGAGCCGGGCATCAAGGACATCCAGGACAGCAAGTACGTGTTCCACACGTCGCTGATGGACAACGAGATCCTGGAGGCGCAGTATCCGCAACTCAAGGACCAGCTCAAGGGCGGCACCTTCACGGTGACCAAGTTCATGTACGACGACGCGGTGCCGACCGACGGGAAGAGCCTGGTAATCGATTGTTACTACAAGCGGTGGGAGCAGGGGCGGACGACGCTGCACTACGTGAAGTACGTCAACGACACGCTGCTGTACTCCAGCGAGAACAACAGCGCGCCGCTGTATGAGCACGGCCTGTATCCCTTTGTGTTCGACGTGCTGTTCCCCATCGAGGGCAGCCCCTGCGGCTACGGCTTCGTGGATCTGTGCCGCAATCCGCAGACGGCCATCGACCTCATGGACAGCGCGTTCATCCGCAACACGATGGTGGGCGCCATGCCGCGCTATTTCAAGCGGCAGGACGCCGGCGTGAACGTGGACGAGCTGCTGGATCTGTCAAAGCCGCTGGTGACGGTGGACGGCAATCTGGGCGACGACGCGCTGAAAGTCATCGACTACAAACCGCTGAGCGGCAACTACATGGATTACCAGCGGGGGCGCATCAACGAGCTGCGCGAGACCTCCGGCAACACGGAGACGGCGACCGGCTCCACGACGCAGGGCGTGACCGCGGCTTCGGCCATCGCGGCCCTGCAGGAGGCAAGCGGCAAGGGATCGAGAGACAGCACGCGGACGAGCTACCGGGCGTACAGCGAGGTCATCAACCTGGTGATCGAGCTGATCCGGCAGTTTTACTCTGTCCCGCGCATGTTCCGCATCACCGGCACGACCGGCGCGCAGGAGTTCGTCAGCTTCGACAACTCCGGCATGGTGCCGCAGCCGCAGGGCATACTGGCGGGACAGGATCTGGGTATGCGGCTTCCCGTGTTCGATATCGAGGTCAAGGCCCAAAAGGCCAGCACCTACACCAAAATGAGCCAGAACGAGCTGGCGCTGCAGTTCTACAACCTGGGCTTCTTCAACCCGCAGAACACCGACATGACGCTGATGTGCCTGGGCATGATGGAATTCGACGGCAAGGACAAACTGATGCAGCAGGTCACGGAGATGGGCGGCATGTACCGGCAGATGATCATGTGGCAGCAGATGGCAATCTCGCTGGCGGCCAAGTATGAGCCGCAGATGGCGCAGGGCATGATGGCCAACATCACCGGCCAGCCCATGCCGCAGCCAATTGACGGCAACGCCGGGATGCCGCAGGACCCCACGAACGAGACCACGCGCGTGACCAACGCCAGAGCGCAGGCCCGTGAGGCGAGCCAGCCGGGAGGCATGGGATGATCCGCGCCACGTATAACCGGCAGGAGACCCGGCTGACGGTGAAGGGCCACGCCGGGAGCGCGCCGAAGGGACAGGATCTGATCTGCGCGGCGGCGTCGATCCTGGGCTTTACCGCCGTTGCTTGCGCCGAGGACAACAAGGACAAGTATTTCCCGGCAATCACGCAGCACGACGGAGAGCTGCGGATCGAGTGCAGCCCGCTGAAAAGCTACATCACGCCGTGCCGGAGAATGCTGGATACGGTGTTCACGGGGATGGAGCTTTTGGAGAGCGAGTACCCGGACTTTGTGAGGACAGAAAGGGAGGATTGAAAACATGGCAATCACCAACAACCGCGTCGTGATGTCTGACGAGACCTACGCCAAGAAGCGGACGCAGCCCACCGTTGAGGACGTGACGGACGACAAGAGCAAGAAAAACGCCGCGGCCAGCAATACTGGGAGCGGCGGCTATGTGGCCGTGCAGAGCGCGGCGCCCAGTACCCCGGCACGGAACTACGACACCACGGTGCCGTCGGTGTTCGGCGACACGCGCGATCCGGAGCTGACCGCGCAGTATGAGTCCGCGATGGCGGCTCTGGAGCAGATGAAGGGCAAGGCCCCGGTGTACGGCAGCCAGTACGACGCCCAGATCCAGGACCTGTATCAGCAGATCATGGGGCGGGGGCCGTTCAAGTATGACCAGAAGACCGACCCGCTGTATCAGCAGTACGTGCAGGACTACACCACCCAGGGCAAGATGGCCATGCGGGACACGATGGGGCAGGCCGCGGCGCTGACCGGCGGCTATGGCTCGTCCTACGGCCAGGCGGTGGGGCAGCAGCAGTACGACCAGTACCTGCAGCGGATGGCGGACATCCTGCCGCAGACCTACGGGATGGCGCTGGACGCCTACAACGCCGAGGGCAACCGGCTGACGCAGAACCTGGGGATCACGACCGACCTGGAAAAGAGCGATTACGACCGGTATCTGGACGCGCTGAACCAGCACAACATCGATCTGAACCGCGCACAGGCCGAGGCCGACACCTGGTACGGGCGCATGACCGACGCCGAAAAGCTGGCCTACAACCGGCAGATGGACCAGTACGAGCTGCAGAAGGACCAGTATGCACGGCTTATGGGCCTTATGGCCGCGGGCTACACGCCCAGCCTGCAGGACTACCACGCCGCGGGCCTTTCGGAGGCACAGGGCGAGGCGCTGCGCTCCCAGTACGCCCCGGCGGAGGCTCCTTCGGTGGTGTACGTTGGCGGCGGAAGCACCCGGAGCGGCGGCAACAACGTGCTGGGCGGCGGTGCCACGGCGAAAGATAAGCAGAGCGCCGACGCGGCATCCGGCGCGGGCGTCTCAACGGCGCAGTACAACGGCATTATGCAGACGATCCGGAGCGCACCGAGCGCCAGCGCAGCTTACAGCCAGCTGGTGAACAGCTCTGTATACGGACAGCTGAACGATCAGCAGAGGACGGCGGTCGCTAACGCACTGGCGAGAAAATAACAGGAGGATTCGATATGCCTTTGAGCATGCAGAATTTCATCGATAAGTATGCCACCAAGAAGGACCGGACGCAGACCGCGCAGCCGCGGACGGAGAGCCGCGCCCCCAGCATGGAGGACTTCATTTCCCGCTATGCCACGGGCGGAGCCGAGCAGAAGAGCAGCGCTGCGCCGAGCATGGAGGAGTTCATTTCCCGGTACGCAACCGAGAAGATCACCCGGCACGACACGCCGACGGCCACGCCGACGGCGACCGCCACACCGGCCCAGAGCGGCGAGGAAATCTATGCCCAACGGCAGGCCCAGAGGGCGGAGGCCGGCGACACGCTGTTCAACCGCTGGGTCTCGCTGCTGGGCACCGCGGCGACACAGGCGCAGCGCGGCGTGACGGGAACGACGGTTTCCGCAGAGCAGCAGCTGGACGAGGCGCGGCGACAGGCGGAGAACGCGAGCGAGATCCGCCGGGCCAGCGAGCAGTACAACGCGGCAGGCAAGGCCATCGACTGGGACGGCAGGGACGAACTCATACAGGAATACCAGAATCTGCGCGCACAGGGCATCCTTGACCCGCTTTCCGTTGACGTCAAGCGCATGGAGGAGGTCAAGCAGCAGATCGAGGAGGGAGACCTTGCCGCCGGCAACGGGGCGAGGGATTACACGTTCCTTGATACGATGGAGGACGTGCAGCGCACGGTTGACCGCAGGCTGGGCGAGGCGGGCGCGAACCTGTTCTCCAACGTGGGTCAGCTGGCGCTGAAAGCCGGACGGGAGCAGGCGGCGCAGGACTATGCCAATTCCATGATGGCCATGTACCCATTCCGGGACAACACGGAGGACATCATCCGGACACAGGCGGAGATCCGCAGCACGCCGCAGGCGGAGACGCAGTTCTTCTCCCGCGTGGACGCGGTGGCCGATCAGCTGGGCGAGGACGCCACACAGGCGATCCAGCGGGCCAAGGAGGGCAAGAGCGCCCTGGGCTCCGTCGGTATCGACGTGGCCGAGAACGTAATGGAAATGGGCTTCGACGCGGCTGTGGCAGGCCTTACGGGCGGCAGCGCGCTGGTGCCGATGTTCCTGCGCGTGTACGGCCAGAGCGTAGGTACCGCGAGACAGGCGGGGGCCACGCTGGAACAGCAGGCCGGGTACGCGCTGACGTCGGCTGGTATCGAGGTCGCCACGGAAATCATGTTCGACGGCGTGGCCAGGATCTACGGCGCGGGCGCGGCGGACGAGGTGACGGAAGCGCTGATCGGCAGACTGGCGGAGACGGACACCGGACGCACCTTCCTGCGCATGCTGGTGGGCAGCGTAGGCGAGGGCGCGGAGGAAGTTGTCTCCGATATGCTGGCACCGCTGGCCGAGAGCATCTACAAGGACGAGAGCGTCAAGGAATTGTACAGTCAGCTGGATCTGTCGGAGATCCTGTATGACTTCTTCATCGGCGCGACCGTCGGTCTGATGGGCTCCGGCGCGAGCCTGGTCAACGGGCAGAACGCGCAGGCGAACGCAGAGCTGCGCATGCGGAACGCGGGCGTGGGCAGCGTATCGAACCAGGCAGACGCGGCCTGGGACGTGCTGACGGGGCGCGTGAGCGCCGAGGAGCAGCAGGCCAGGGCCGAGCGTGAACTGGCGGGTCTTGACATGACGCGGGAGCAGCGGCGCGTGGCGGTGGACGAAAACCGCTATGTGGCGCCGAACCGGGTCAGCTTTGAGGACGCGGCGCGGGTAATCGACAGCGCGGAGCAGAAGCTGACCGACGCTGGCGTGGAGGACGAGAGACTGTCGGACGCCATCGCCGCCGTGGCCTTGCAGGAAAAGGCGGAGCGGACCGACGCCGTGGGCAACCGGGCGCCGACCAGGCGGCAGCAGCGGATGGTGGAGCAGAATGAGACCGCCCGGCGGATCGTGGAGGAGATCGCACAGGAGGGCCGGGAGGCCGAGCAGACCGCCAAGGCCACCTGGAACGACGTGCGCAGCAAGACCACGGTGGAGGGCAAGGAGGCCCAGATCGTCGGCGTGCAGGACGGGCAGGTGCGCGTGAAGCAGGACGGCGAGGTGCGCAACGTCAATATCGACGAGGTCAAGGGCATGACGCCGGCCTATCGGAAGCTGGTGGAGCGCGCCGCCGGGCAGAAGAACGGCAGCGTTATGCTACAGCTGTACGAGCCGGGCCAGGATATCGAGGCCTATGCAAGGGCCTGGGACAGAGCCGAGAACCTGTACGGAGCGCAGACCAATGTTACAGTGGAAACGGCGCGCAAGTATGGGAAGGCCTCTCTCAGCGCACTAACAGATGGGCAGCTCGAAATGGCGCTTATGCTTGGGAAACAGGCAATCGAGCGGCAGTCCCCCGCACAGCGCGAAAAGCTGACCGGAGAGATTGAGTATTGGAAGGGCGGCAAACTGGACGGCACCGAATATGACGGCGTGACAGAAGAGGAAGCACGCGAGATGCTCGGAGACGAAGAGATTACCCTGCTGAAAGATGCTTTGTCCAAGGTCGTCAATATCACGCTGGTCAAGTCGAAGGCGGACAAGTCCGGGAAATACGTCGGCGCGCAGGGCATCTTTTACAGGAACGGTCACATCTATCTTGACGTGAATGCCGGAATGATTAACGCGACCACGGGGCAGCGCACCATTGTGCTGACCGCAGCGCATGAGTTGACGCACTTCATCCGCGCGTACAACGAGGAAGGGTACAAAGCACTCCGCTCGTTCGTAACGGATGAACTTATGAAGCAGGGGCTTTCTCTTGAGCGCCTGGTGGCACAGAAGAGAGCAAGGTCTCCAGTCAAACTCTCTTATGATGAGGCGATGGAAGAGGTCATCGCGGACTCCTGTGAGACGATGCTGACCGACACCAGCAAGCTGAAGCAGTTTGCAAGCCAGCATCCTGCCGAAGCGCGCACGATTCGAGACTGGCTGAATAAATTCCTGGACAAGATCAGCGGCGCATTTAAGGGCCTTACGGCGGCTCACACAGAGTCTGCGGCCATGCAGGAGAAAATCGAGGATCTGCGCAAGTTGTGGTTTGATGCCTTGGCGCAGGCGAACCAGAATGCGGAAGTGTCGGAAGCTCTCAACCCGGAGGACACGGTACAGGAGGTCAAGACAGATACCGGCTATACGGCGGCCATCGGAAACGAAGACTCCCGTATGTACTCGCTGCGCACTTTTGATGAGGCCGGGCGGGAGAATCTGAACAGCTTCCTGGACGAGCAAGTGCAGAACGGCGCGCTGTCAGAGCAGGATGCCAAGCAGATGCGCACGCAGATCGAGGAACTGTACAAAGTCTGCAAGGACTATGACAACGGCGAGTATGCCCCCTTCTCCGCGTGGAGCAATGCACAGGTCGTCTCTATCGACGGCAAGCCGGTGTTCTCTGTGGTCAAGGCGAACGGCGAGTACAAGCTGAACCTGGACTTCTCCCTTGTGTGCAAGAAGAGGAGAACGCTCGACGCCGTCTTCAACGAGATGATCCGGCGCGGCATCATGAACGACTTTCGCATGGGGCAGGGATCCATCGCAAGGATCAACGAGATCATTCGCGACCACGGCTTTGAGGTCGCGTGCGGTCTGTGCTTCGTAGACTCCAAGAGATACCGGCAGGCTATGATCGCCGACGCCTTCTGCAAGATGTACAACATGCAGGTCTTCTCGCTGCTGAAGAAGGGCGCGGGCATGAAGCTCGACTCCTTCAACTACGGCGGGGACGCGACGATCGTCAACACCGGCGCGG
>Ga0326513_10004458_pt1 | contig 10040 bp, 17 predicted proteins | sample 2_2465_0518_D_FD_203654 | JGI IMG/M metagenome (GOLD analysis project Ga0326513, IMG submission 203654) | Bovine rumen microbial communities from UC Davis, California, United States - 2_2465_0518 | ecosystem: Host-associated > Mammals > Digestive system > Stomach > Rumen | place: USA...
CCTCGGTCATATTGGAGATGGTCTGCATGGGCTTGCCGTTGTCCGCGATCTTGATAAATGGCTCATGCCAGCCGTCCACCGGTTCGCCGTCCTCATCGTAGAGGATGGGCTTGCCCTTCTTGTACTTGCCCAGGACATACTTTACCTTTTGGATCACATAGTCATCTTCCAGCGGCGGCTTGAAGTTCTGCCGGTTGTGGGCCAGCGCGCCCGCCTCGATGAGGGCATCAGAATATCCGCGCTCCTGCATGGAGCAGATGATCTTGAAGAGGTCGTTGTCCCTCGCACCCTCGGTGGTGGTGGCTGGGATGATAAACTCGGCTCCCCGCCCGGTGGAGGTCGGCGCGACCTCGCTCTGCTCACAGGCCCGGAGCAAACGCCGGACATTCTCATCAGCCGGGGCCAGGTCGTAATCGTCCGGGTCATCTTCCCAAAAGTATTTGTTGCCATTCGGGTGGACAGACGGCGGGGCCACGACATAGCCGCCCTCACCGCGCACGTCAATGCAATCGAGGAATTTGACGTGGTTTCGGACATCATCGCCCGGCGCGAGGTAGTACAGATGAGCGCCGCCCCGTCCGGTTATGGCACGCCAGGTTTCGGGCAAGCGTCCATTGTGACGCTCCCACTCGCGCAGCTCTGCCACGCCGTCAATGCCCTTGTTCTGGTCCACATCCAGGTCGATTACCACCAGCCCGGCATTGATCTGCCCGGTTACGATGCCGACATTGGCATCCGGGAAGGTCTTCCACCACAGGTCAATCTGTCTGGGATCGCGGCTCGCATCGTGGCTCCCGTGGTTGGTGTACGGGCTTTTTGTCTTTGGGTTCACGGGGATGACGGCAAGGCCAGCTTCGGCGTACTTTAGCGCCCATTCGTGGATCTCGGTCAAGCATCATCAGCCCCTTTCAAGTAGTGATTGGATAATTCCTGCGGCCTGCTCAGGTTCGCAGAAAAGAAACGTGCAGCCATAGCGCTCTTGCATGGTCTTCATGGCTCGTTCCAGGCGGTCCCCGGTGATGGCCTTTGGGGAGTAGATCACACGCGGATTGACCCACAGATGGACATCATCCACGGTGCGGATGCCATAGCGGTTCTCAATCAGGAAATAGAGCTTGCACCCGGCCTCCTGCGCCGCCTTGCACTCAGCGGCAAATCTGCGGTGGTCGCTGCCGATGTTCCCGGCGATTTCGTCCATGTCGCGCTTCGTGTCCACCGCCACCGTGGGGACGTTGGCATAGTCCCCAAACGGCAGCTTGCATCGGATGACGCGGATGCCGCGCTCATGGAATCCATCCGCTTTGATGGTGTGTTCTCCCGGCTTTTGCCGTGTGTCCTCAATGATGGTCATGAGGATCACGAGAACGGCAGATCTGAATCGTTACCGCCGCCCAGGTCGGTGAAACCGCTGGAAGTGGTCGCCAGGGTCTTTTTCTCCGGGACCTTGAATTTCCCAGCCCGGATGTCCTCCACGCTCTTCTCGGTGACGCAGTAGAGGCGGGTGCGGATGGTGCCATCGTTGCCGGTGTACTCTTCCTCGCCCAGCACCATGCCGATCAGCTTCCCGGTCAGCGTCTTCTCATCGGCGTTGGTGTTGCCGTCAAACAGGTAGCCGGGATTGGATTTGGTCACGCAGGAGCAGAAACGCTTGAACATGGGGAGCGCCGTCTGCTTATAGCTTTTGTAGAGCTTGCCGCCCCACCCCCATGTGGGATTCGCCCGGAAGCGCTCCTCGTAGTAGTGGGCGAAGTCGCCCTCCTCGATGTCGTACTGCACGAGGATGTAGGCGCGATCTGCGACATCCTCCGCGCTGATGATCTTGCAGACGTAACCGCCCGCGGGGAGCCTCGTGCTGTTGCCAGCCTCCTGGACGTTGGAAAGGTCGATGGGTTTCATAAACTGTAATCCTCCTCTTATACTTCGGGCATCATCCAATATGCCCGGATGATTTTATCGACCAGATACAGGTCGTTGTCGATGTAGTCCTCCTCGAACATGGCCATGGGCGTCTTCACCGTGTCCATGCCGCTGTTGTGGGTGGAGAAGTAATACTTGCCATCCTTCACCACGGTCTTCAGGACGTTGGTGCAAAGCCCCTCAAGCGTCACCTTCTCGTCCAGCAGTTTGCCGATGGTCTTAAACTTCTCATTGCCGTTGGCATCCAGCTCCGAATGCCCCAGCAGGTAGACCGTCTTGTCCTCCGGGAGCGCGATGCACTCCTTCATGAGGTTGAAGACGTTGAGCGCCAGATCGGTGAATTTCTGGTAGCCCTGCTCCTTCGCATTCCGCATGAACTCATCCGTCATGAGATAGGTGAAGTCATCAATGACGATGATGGGCGGGGCGTCCTCCCCGTGGATGAAGGCGGTGATCTTCGCATAGTCATCCGTCTTTGCTGTCTTCATAGGGTTGCGGAACGGGAGCGGCTTTCCACTCACGTTGATAACTGCCGTCTTGTCATGGGGAAGATTGCGGAGGCTCGTGCTTTTGCCGGTTCCGCTCTGCCCGTAGATTAATGTTAGAATTGCCATCTCACCCTCCTACAATCAGAGAAGATATATTATCTCTATCAAGGGCTTCTGCAGCAATTCCATCGACATCGTAACTTCTGACGTTGTGTCCCTTGTTCCTCATGTAGTCCTCAAAATAAAGGCGGTTCTTTGTGCCATATCCAACGTTATAGATGCGCGAAAATTCTTTAAGTTGACTTCCAGTGTTAGCCATTTGATTATATGAAGATCTCATTTTCTCGCAGTTCTTCAGCATCCGGGTGTGACTGTATCCATCGAAATCGGTAATAACCGCAACCGCTGACCAAAATGCTTCGCTTGCTCTGGCGGTAAAGCAAAGATGCTCTAAGATTTGATTTCCCATTGTGCATTTTTCGACGACCCGGTTATGGTCATTAACAGAAAAAGACAGTTTACCCGTTGCAATAGAATCAACACGCTCTCCGCCACCTACTTCACCATATCTTGATTTTCCAGCAAGCCGGAGAGCGGTTCCTAAACTTAGTTTTGTTACCGAAAGGCAATGCAAAAACGTCTTATAATTCTGCGAAATTCTATTGTCTTTATTTTTTGACCAACTGTTAAGCCAATCAACCGCCGTCCATTTTGTGTTATACAGATTAAGAATGGCGCAATCTTTTGCCGTAAGACCGGGAACAACAATGAAATAAATTGGGAGTCCCATTGCCTTCCTTGCTTCGAATCTTCCCTGTCCGTCAATAACCTCGTGCTTTTCATTAATGATGATCGGGTTGAAAATATCTTTTTCTCCAAACGAGGCCATCAACTTTTTTACTCTGCCTTCTGTTACAATACGGTTTTCCTCAATACCCCGAAAATAATCATAGTCGGTTGTTGAGAAAACCTTTCCCACTTCTTGTACTGACATATAATCTCCTTTCATACTTTCCATTTCTCTGCGGCCTTCCGCAGAAGCCGCTCATACTCGAACGGGTCAAGCCCCATGGACTGGAGCAGCCGTTTTTCCTCCTCGTAGCACTGCAAGCGCTCGTGATAACTCTTTGTTTTCGCGCTCTTTTTCATGTGTTCACCCAATCCCATGCGTCCACCGCTGAAAGACACTCCTCACAGCCCACGATTTCGTGATCCTTGTTGACGTGGAAGGTGTCGCAGGATGCCCCGCAGATGGGGCAGCGCGGTTCGATGGGGTCCGGTTCGGCGGGCGGGTCAAGACGCCGCTCTGGTATTCTTTCCATTTGCATATCCTCCAATTTCGTGCTATAATCACGATAGCTTAATTACTTTGCGGCCTTTGGATGTTACCGGCATCCGGGGCCGCGCTTTTTATTCAGCGGTGACCACCATCACCCCCTCGGCGATCTGCTCAGATAGCGCCATCACCTGAGTGGCGTAGCTGGAGACGTTTCCATCCGCAGCCATCTGCCCGGCGTAACTCATGCCGCCGTTATAGGCCATCAAGACCCAATCAAGGCTCTTGCCGTGGCCCATCAGCTCCGCGAGGATATCAACGCCAACACGGATGTTCTGATACGGGTCAAGCAGATTGACGGCATTCAGACGGACACAACGGTCTGTATGCTGGTTGGCGTAGATCTGCATCAGGCCGAAGCTGTTCCCATCGTCCCCGATCTTGCCGGGGTCGAAGTTGCTTTCCCTCTGGATGATCGCCATGACCAGCGCCGGGGAAATGCCCTTGTCCACTGCCGTGGTGATTATGTGCTGTTGGAGATCATCATCCAACGGAACCGGATAGCGGCAGAACGTCCGGGTGGTGGCCACGCTCACATCCTTCGGCTCCATCTGGTCATCGCCTTTCCGGGCCGCATGGCAAAGGCTCATTGTCATTAGGAGTCCCGCTCCGAAGAGCACAATCAGAACGATCTTGACCATTGCCCTCCTCATTTCGCCACCGCCATCAGCACCGCCGCGCCGATCAAGATCACCCCGATCGGGCTTTCGATCAGACATGCCCCGGCGATTACAAGCGCTAGAATCATTTGTTGTCCTCCTAAATCTTGTAGAACCGCGCCACCGTCTCCGGTGATGCGTCCAGGGCGTGAAGGATGTCGTTCAGCATCATGGCCGGGATCGTCCCCCGGTGGATTCGCTGATAAAGCAGGTAGTAGTCCACCCCCATCTTCTCAGCTAATCCCGTGAGGGTCTTGATATCTTCGTGGCTGGCACACTCCTCCACGATCATCCGCTTGAGTGCCTTCCGGCGCTTCTCATCGTTTGTCATTCGCACGATTTTTGGCATACTGCCCTCCTATCCGCTTACCTGCTCCACGCTGCCAGTCCCCGGATACAACACGAAAGGAGAATGTACAGCTAATGTCAAGGAGAATGAAAACCCACCGATGCGCGGCGTGTGCGCTATAAGCGCAGGCATAACGTTGACTGGCAGTGGGGAACAGATAAGCCCTATTATGTTTACTGTCCCGTAAATGGGACAACCGCTGAATTACCCTTTGTTCACAGGGTCAGGCAGGTCGAGAATCTCCCGGATCGCCTCAACCATCCCAGGCGTAGCCACAACGCCGTTCATAATCTTCCACAGATAGGACGAATCGAAAAACAGCCCCGTGCGGTTCTTCACCTGCTCAATGAGCCAATCCTGGGTCTTTTCCATCTCAATCAACCGAATCTTGACGGACTTCCCAAATGACGTGATTGCCAAATATTTCACCTCCTGTTTACGTAATGCTATTGACGGATTACGGGAAAGCGTAATATAATGAACGTGCCAACAATCAGTTTATTACGCGAACCCGTGCCTCATGTCAGTATATTACTACGGGTTCACGTAATAGTCAACACTTTTATCACGTTTTCAAGTAATTCGTGATAATGTACTATTACGGGATGGTGTAATATGTCAGAATTGTACAAAAGACTTGCCGAATTGTGTGAATCAAGAGGCATCACAGGTTATCGGATGTGCAAGGAGTGCAAACTCAGCACATCTACCATGACAGACCTCAAGTCCGGAAGGAAAAAGACCTTGAACGCAGAGAGCGCAAGCCGTGTGGCTGAATATTTCGGCGTGAGTGTTCCATATCTTTACGGTCAAGAAACAAAAAAAGACCAGCCCGGTGAAGGACTGGTCAACGATGATCCGGAGCTGACTGAATACCTGCAAGAGCTTCAACAGCGCCCGGAGATGAAGATGTTATTCCACACGTTCAAATCTGCAACAAAGGAGCAGATTGAAGCCATAGTCACGGCATGGGAGGCCAGAAACAACATAAAGGGGGAGTGATAGATGCTGAGAGAAGGGGAAGATTACTATGTTGATTACTGGAATTTTCCTAACTACGCATCGGATATGTTTTGTGTCCAGAACCCTGATGGAACGTTCACGCTGAATCTGAACGCCCGGTTTACATGGGAGCAGCTCCTAGCGCGAGCGCCGCATGAGTTCCGACACATCATATTGAACCACTTCCAATCGGACAAGGATATTGCCGAAATTGAGAGGGAAGCAGGATGAAAGTCCCCGAACCGCGCAAGCTGAAAAGCGGCACATGGTTTATACAACTCCGTCTGGACGGCGTGAGCGTCCCTGTGAGCGCATCAAGCGCACGGGAGTGTAAGCGGCAAGCGGAATTAATCAAAGCGGAACACAGGGCAGGGAAGCGCCTCGTGGAGCGGGCTGCGCCCACACTGTCCACCGTGCTGGATGACTACATCAATAAGCGCTCCGCGGTGCTGTCACCGTCCACCATCCGCGGCTATAAGGCATACAAGCGCGTTTACTTCCAGGACATCATGCAGAAGCCGGTCAACTCCATCGACTGGCAGGCAGCCGTCAATGCGGAGGCCGCGGCCGGAACGTCCCCGAAGACGATCAAGAACGCCTGGGGCCTCATCCGCTCCGCGCTGATGGACACAGGCCGCGAGGTGACCGTCACCCTGCCCTCGCAGAAGCCGCATGACAAGGAATGGCTCACGGCAGAACAAATCCCCATCTTCATGAAGGTCATCAAGGACCAGCCCGGAGAGATCGGTGCGCTCCTCGCCCTGTCCTCCCTGCGCCGGTCGGAGATCTACGGCCTGGACTGGTCGGACATCGACCTCGAAAACAAGGTCATCCATGTGCGGTCCTCCGTGATCCTGGGCGTGGATGCAAAACCGGTGAAGCGTGACCAGAACAAGACCGCATCCTCCACCCGCGATGTCCCCATCTTTCTGCCGCGCCTGGAGGCCGCTCTGAAGGCCGTGGAGGACAAGACCGGCCCCGTGGTCACCGGCAACGTTGGAACGCTCAGGAAACGCATTCAGCGGGCTTGTGCGGCGGCTGGCCTGCCCGATGTTGGTGTGCATGGTCTTCGACACAGTTTTGCCTCCCTGTGCTACCATCTCGGCGTGTCGGAGCTGGGCGCGATGCAGATCGGAGGATGGAGCGACTATCAGACCATGCGGAAAATATACACCCACATCAGCGAAAAAGATAAGCAAACAAGTGCAAACAAACTCCAAACTTTTTTCAAAAACGCTAACAAAAATGCTAACATAGTTTCAAAAGTACAGTGATATCAATGGTTATGGCGTTTCCCTTTTGGGTTCAAGTCCCATTCCCCGCACCAAATCCCGGAATCCATTGTGATTTCGGGGTTTTTTACGTCAAAAATCATCCATTTGAGGTCAAAAACAGGCCATTTTCTTTGATTACAGACAAAACATTTGTACACTCAAACAAAAGAAAATGCTAACAAAAATGCTAACAAAAAAGGCCGGGAGCATAACGCCCCCGGCTTTGTCATTTCAGGCCATGCTTGACCCGATCTCGTTCTTCTGCTTGTTTGGCATCGTTCCATCGGTCGATGGTGCCCACGAGGTAGCCGGTGATCCGGCGGATCCTCTCAAACTTGACGCCTTTTCCTGCGCTCTTCACATTACGACCTTTATTTCCTTTCCGTGCCCGGAGAGCACCATGATCTGTTTGACGTGGCTGGTCGGCAGGAGCATCTTTTGAGCCGCATAGCCTCCATAATTCAGCCAGGACGTTGCGGAGATGACCTTGAACGGTCGGGTGGTGACTCTGTTGTTGTGCTTGTCCACCACGATCTTGGACGGCTGCGTCACCCATGGCTTGTGGGTGTGTCCGGTGATGATGGCATCCACACCATCGAGGACATAGCCGAAGCGCTCATTGCGATTCACTGAACCGCCGGTCAGCATCCCGCCGCCAGCGCCGTGGGTGACACACAGGACGTAGGCCGGGCGGCTGTCAGCGTCATTTCTGGAGCCGCCGGATGTGCGCTGCTTGCCTAGCTGAATCTTCATAAACGCCATGTTGGTGCGGTAGAGGTGCTCCAGATCCAGCTTGCACATGATGTCATAGGTGATGTCGCTGTCCACATCCCGCATAGATCTGCGCTCATGGTTGCCGGTGACGGCACACAGGATGCGCTCTCGGAGCGGGGTCAACATCTCCGTCATGACACGCTTTTGGTCACGGGGACGGAGGACTTCATCGTACACGTTCGATATGGAATTTTTAGTGGCATTGTTGCAAAGGTCACCGCCGAGGATGATGTAAGCATGTGGATCCTCCAGAATGTCAATGCAAAACTGACTCCACGCCCGCTCCATGTGTTCAGCCGCGCCCAGGTGTACATCAAAGATTGGATAGATGCGGATGTCATCCTGGGTGGGGATCGTGTGGGTGATTAGCTCAAAGTCACCAAGCATTTATTTTTTCTCCACGTCTTCCAGGTCTTGAACGCGATGGTTCAGCACCTTGATCTGCTCCTCTACCACGGGCATCCGCTCTGCGAAGCCATTGTGCTTTCGGACCTCCCGTGTGAGTTCTTCGATCTTTGTGTCGGTGACGGCCTGGTTGATCTTCATGTCCTGCGCTGTCTTGCTGGAGGTGGCAAGGATCGTTATCACCGTGCCGAGCAACGACACGCCCCCTGTGATAAGGGCGACCATTACCGCCTCGCTCATGCCAACATCATCCCCCAGGTGGCGCTGCCTACCACGCCATCGGCCTCAAGGCCGTATTCCTTCTGGAATTTCTTGGTGGCCTCCTCTGTCTTGCCGCCGAAAATGCCATCAGCGTTGCCGCAGTTGAAGCCCCAGAAGTTGAGAAGCGTCTGCCAGCTCTTGACGGTGTTCCCCTTGGAGCCGTTCTTGATGATGTTACACAGTACCATGCACTGTTCCTCCTTCGGTGTGGGTGTCGGTGTAGGCTCGGGCTTCGGTTCGGGTTTGCCGTAGTCCTTAAACGCGATGTTCATGTCAGCCACGCCAGAGAACCCGTCAGGCCGTCCCGTGCTGGTGTACTGCCAAATCTGGCAATCTTTCCCCGGTTTGGACACGCCCCACTGAGCAAGCCAGAGGTCATACTCGCCCACGAGCGCATCAAAGCCTCGGTTGAGATAGTCATAGTTGGTGTAATTCGCCGGGATGTAACCGCGTTCTCGCACGCGGTCAAGGAACGCACGGGCGAGGTTGACGATGCTCTCTTTGGGCGGGGCTTTCTGTTCGCTGTCATACTCATAATCGAAACACACCGGGTAAGTCGGCTTGACCCCGATGCGCTCAATCGCGTCACAGCAATAATCCGCCTCAGCACGGGCCTCCTCTGCGGTGGAGGCATACGAAAACCAATAGTACCCGACATCCACGCCAGCTTTCTCCGCTCGCTTTGCGTTGCCCTCTGCGGTGCTGTCAATGTTCCCTTTGCCGCAGCCCACGCGGATGATGGTGAAGTCGATTCCCGCCGCCTTTGCTTTGGTCCAGTCAACCCCGCTCCCGTTCCAGTAAGAGACATCCACCCCGTTCCGCCGGACGCTTGTGCTCTGTGCGGAATAGGGTGGACGATAAACCCGAAATTCAGTTGTCAGCCGCCGCTTCTTGTAACCAATGCCCTCAAAGCCGCCGGAATCCACCGCAGACGATTCAGCCTGAGCCGCCGTTGCGTAGACATCCGCGTTACCCTCAAGGGTGATGACCACGTTGCCGTCATACGGCGCAAAGATGAAGCCCGTGTGCCGGGTGCCGAGGAAAAACACGTCTCCGTACTGCGCCTTGTCCCGGTCAATCCTCTGCCAGTGCTCCGAAGCCCACTCGCGGAAAGTCGGGACCCAAATGACCGAGTGGCAAGAGGAGATTGCCGCCGCGTTGCCGCTCATCTCAAAGCCGTACTTGACCGTCATGCCGCAGTAGGCCGCGCCCCCGGCCCCGTAGTGGGTGTTGACCGAGGTGTTGTTGCCGTAGCCTGTTTCCCGTTCTCCAGCCAGCCGCTCAACCGGGGCCAGCACTTCCGCCGCTGTCATTCCTTGACCTCCGGCATACCAGCCACCACCGACTTGAGCAAGCTCAGGATGGAGGCCACCGCCACCACGGAAAGAACGTGAATCCAGTTGACTTGCTCAATCCCAACGCCTACGGGAATCATGGCGAGGGCCGTTTCAGCCGCCGTCCATCCAGCCCGTTTCAGGGCCGCAATAATCATGTCTTTCATTTTTTGTCCTCCTCAAGACACTGTGAAACTGATGCCGTCGCTCCAAGTCGGAGTTCTAACGCCGCTGACCGACC
>Ga0326513_10004461_pt1 | contig 10038 bp, 9 predicted proteins | sample 2_2465_0518_D_FD_203654 | JGI IMG/M metagenome (GOLD analysis project Ga0326513, IMG submission 203654) | Bovine rumen microbial communities from UC Davis, California, United States - 2_2465_0518 | ecosystem: Host-associated > Mammals > Digestive system > Stomach > Rumen | place: USA: California...
GGACACAATCCGAGAACCGGCGAGTCAATTGTTGTTGGTGCTCATGTCAGACCGAAGGCTAAATTCGGCATCGCGCTGAAGAACGCTCTTAACCAGTAATAAAAATACGGGGCTGTGGGGTTGCCGTTATGGCAGCTCTGCGGCTTCGAGTAACAAGGGGGAAGCCTATGTCTTCCAGAAAGAAACTGAGTATTCAAAGTGAAACACCACCTGAGAATCTTATGGATCACCCGTTCTACGGAATTCCGCTTGATGATGAGCAGCGAGCATTTGCTCAGGCAATCTGGGATCCAGAGAATGACATTATATTTTGCAACGCAAAAGCTGGCACTGGTAAGACGACCATTGCAACCGGAGCTGCTAACCTGCTCTGCATGTACGGATTCTTTGACTCAATGATTTATATTATGAGTCCTTACGGCGAGAAGCTTGGGTATCTCCCTGGTGATATAACGGAAAAGAGTTCTGTGTATTTCGAACCGTTCTATCAGGCCATGGTCAGTTGTAACATTAATCCGTACACGGCCGTGAATGACGAGAGTCTTGTAAATCAGAAGAACGGATCCGGGTACATAACCTGCATCACAGATACATATTTGAGAGGCAGTAACCTGAATAACTGCGTTGTCATTATTGACGAGGCGCAGAACTACACGACGTCGCAGCTTAAGAAAGTTTTAACGCGAGTTGGAGACAGGGCGAAGGTTATAGTGATTGGACACGACCTTCAGTGTGATCTTAAGAAGAAAGAACTTAGTGGATTTGTTTCATACATTAATCATTTTGCCGGCCAAGACCGGTGTGCTGTTTGCCAGTTGACGACAAACCATAGAGGTTGGATTAGTCGGTGGGCAGACGAACTTGATGAGAGAACAAAAGGAGAAACAATAAATGCCGATTGCAATTGATTTAGCAGAAATTCTGGCGAATCAGCCCGGATGTCTTCCGGACTTTGCCGATTATCAATATTATAAGAATCTGATGGAACGTAGGTTAATCCTTAACGCAGGTATTGATGATGACCTGCTTGAGCTGATCATTCTGCCGTATATGGAGATGGACAATGATGGAACGGGTGAACCGATTGAAATCATTTTGAATAGCGGTGGCGGTGAGATCTACTCAGGGTTCAATCTCGTTGATCAAATCGAACGGGCAAAGACGCCTACTACCATCCATATCATGAGCATGGCTGCGTCAATGGGAACGTTGATTGCTATGGCTGGGAAGAACAACCCGAATGTAAAGACGGTTTGTCATCCGTTCAGCGTTGGCCTGCTTCATGGTGGATCGCAGTATATGGAAGGTTCCGCCCATGCGGTAAAGGATCTATTCAACTTTACTGAGCAGTATGAGAACAAGATTAAAGATTTCATCCTGACGCATTCAAATATTACGGAAGAATACTATGAGAAGATCGAGCGCAAGGAACTCTGGCTTGATGCAGATGAGATGCTTAGGCTTGGGATCGTAGACGAGATTATCAAATGACAATGGAGTCTGCCGTAGGAAACGGTAGATATTATTAAGGCCGCCACGCAAGTGGCGGCTTATTTTATTTGGAGATAGACAGAGAGATGAAAAAGAAGAAGCTGAATACTATTCAGGAAAAGTATATGAAAGACTACGAGATGCAAAGCTACGTTGATCGCGTTCAGAAAGTAAGGCCGTACGTTGATACGGAAACATGTACGGTTTACTGGGGAACCGATTCCAGTAATCACGACAGGGGAGACGCGAATTGACAAAGTATACATATGTGAGACTTGAAAATGAGCAGGACGACGAGCTTATTTACCGCGTGTGCAAGGACAAGGAGTTAATTGGATCATGGGAGGACGTGAAGGATATTCTTAATGATCTGCTCGGGTATGACTATGGAGAAAGCACGTACCGAAAGAAGTATGCTGCTTTCTGCAAAATGTTTGAAGCGAACCGCTCTAAGTTTGTGGATTCAGACAGCCAGGTCAAAGCATTACGTGATGAGCAGCGTCGTCTTGAGATTGAGAAGATAAAGTTCAGAGATGAACGCAATGCATGGGCTCAGCAAAACCGGATCCAGGCTAGAGCTGAGGCCAAGCTTGATAACATTGAACAGGCGCTGAAGGATTTTGGCAGAATTAATTTCCCAGAGCACAAGCGGACTGATTCTAAGAGTGCTGATCGGGCAATGATTATTATGCTAAACGATCTTCACATTGGCCAGGCGTTTGACAATTTCTTTGGTAAATATAACACGGAGATTGCCGAACGTCGCATGGCGCAATTATTGGATGAAGCAAAAGAGATTGCGCAAAGACATGGATGTAGTTCATGCATCGTGTCTTTAGGCGGTGATAACTGCAGTGGGAATATCCATAAGACGATTCAGGTTACAAATCGAGAAGGCGTTATTCAGCAGGTTAAAAAGGCAGCCGAGATGGTGACATCGTTCTGCTACGAACTGACGCAGTTATTTGATTATGTAAAGTTGGTAGCTGTTGATGGTAACCACTCCAGGTTGGATAAAAAGGAAGAAGCTATGCATGATGAACGATTGGATAGTCTTGTTCCGTATTGTGTCAATTTGGCGCTAGGTCATTTGGATAATTTCCAGTATTTAGATAGTGCAAATATTGATAGCGGTATTGCCATGTTTAATGTGTTTGGGAATTATTTCCTGAGCGTTCATGGTGATTATGATGACTTCACAAAGAATGGAGTTAATAACTTAATAACAATGGTTGGTTTAATTCCGAAGTATATTCTCTTCGGTCATCACCACACCTGTTCTGTTGATGAGGCAAATGGGATTGTGATGATCCGTGGTGGATCTCTGGTTGGAACCGGTGATCAACATACGGTAGAACGCAGGATCCGCGGACATGCGAGTCAGATGATTTGCGTGTGCAATGAGAATGGAGTCGAGGCTTATTATCCGGTGAGATTAGAGTGACGCGACGGAAATGCATGACGCTCCGCCGCGTCGATTCGTTATGACAGGTGATCTATGATGGTGTACGCCAACATGATCACTGTACATGCTAATGTAAGCCACATACAAACTTTCATGTCCATGTTCATAACCTCCTTTACACGTCTTAGGAGGACACGCCTATGTCTGAGGCGCAGTTGAATTATATCACGTATGTGGCTTATAGAAAAGAATAAATTGAGATTGAAAGACTAGAGGTGGTCTAATGGCAAATGCTTTAGTTAAGAAGAAAAAACCTGGGCCAGCCCCGAAGATTACAGCGGCTGAAGCGAGGGCTAGACTTGAAAAGCTTGAGCCTGAAAACGAGAAGTTGAGAAATGGTGCGTATTGCTATATGTGTGATACACACAAAACAAGAGATAAGTTTTATGTTTCGTCTGACCCAATGATAAAGAGTGGTATAACGCCTATTTGCAAGAGGTGTGCATTACTTATTGCGGAACGCTTTGAGGATGGCGAATTCAAAGGATGTACTAAGGAATCTGTACAGAAGGCGTTAATGTATTTGAATAAACCGTTTCTTGAATCTTTATGGAATGCAAGTATTCAGGAAAGTGAAAATGAAGCTTCTGGCAAAATGCGTTCTACTCCCTGGCGCGCATACGTAAAGAACGCGCAATTTCCGCAGTACGCAACGCTTACATACAAGGACTCAGATATGTTTAAACCTCGATCTGAAATAAAGCATTTCGAAGAAAAGACTGAAGAGGAATTGATGGATGAGCATAGCGGGCAAGACACGTATGACTCTTTCCTGAAGAATAAGCAAGATGTCTTGAGACTATTAGATTATGATCCTTTTGATAAAGAAGCGGTTGAGGATCAACCCTTTCTATATTCTCAGTTACTTGGCATGCTTGATGCATCAGAAGATGCTAACGAAGATATGATGCGTGTGTCGTCTGCAATTCAGATTGTAAGGGCTTTTCTGCAGTCTGCGAAAATAGATGATACTATTGCGAAGCTTATGGGGGATGTACAGAGTATTACACATAACTCAGCGACTATCAAATCACTTCAAGACAGCAAACAAAAACTGACGACTATGATTACTAATCTTGCCGCAGAGAACTGTTTGAGTTTGAAGAATAGTAAGAAGCAGACACGCGGCACGGATACATGGAGTGGAAAGATCAAGGCAATCCGAGATTTGTCATTGAGAGATGCGCAGATGAACGGGTTCGACGAATCAACATGCCGTGGCATGGCTCAAGTTCAAGAAATCAGCGATGCTTCTATAATGAAACAATTAGCACTTGATGATTCTGAGTGGTCTGATATTGTTGCTGACATGCGCGTTGTTAATCAACGTTTGCGCAAGGAAAAAAATAGTTATAAAGAAATTAACAGAATACTTCTTCAGGAAAACTTGGATCTTAAAGATTTAATAAGTGATAAAGGTTATCAGTTAAATCATGATCTACGCAATTTAAAAGAATTATATTCCGTATTTAGTGATGAAGAGACTGGAATTGAATTTGTACCTGATGAAGAGGAAGGCGGTGAAATGACATATGAGTCAGATAATCCTTCCGTATGATAAAGAATTTTTTGATGCTTATAAAGTATATATAAAACCAGTTGATTACCCTCTGTCTAATAAAAAGATAGAGGGTCTTATTAATATTGCGAACATGCAGAGATACTTCCGGTGTAATCCTGTGAAGTTTATTGAAATCATGTTCAATATTGAATTGCTAGATTTTCAGGCACTCATGATTGAAAGATCGTGGTTGTGTCCTAATGTGCTGTGCGCTTGCACAAGAGGTTAACCGTTAATAAATACGGCTTCCGACTGTTTTTCGGTTTTGCCGTCAGAGATAGACTGTTTATCTATCCTCTAAATATAAACATTTGGAGGATATTATTATGCGAACAAATAAAACAATTTTAAGTGAAGATGAGATATGTTACGTAAAAGAACACATAGGATCTGAAAAATATTGTGATATTGCGAGCCATTTGGGATATACATCACAGCAAATTGCGAATGAATGTAGAAAACTAAAAATACATAAACCAGTTAGGCGCTTATCTGATGAAGATGTTCAAGTTATAATTGAGAATTACACTAACACTAATACGGTTGAATTGGCAGATCAATTAGATACCAGTGTTGATGCTGTAGCACGTATTGCATCTTTATATGGTGTCAAAAAGAGTTCTTGGTATACTGATGAACAGAAGTCTTTTATTATTGATAATTATACTAAGCTTTCTGCAAAAGAAATTGCGAAAGTAATTGGTACTGATACTAGAAGGATACAGCAAGCAATTAATAAACTATGTAAACCAAGAATAAATGAAAAGATACTTACTGATGATGAGATACAATTCATCAAGGATAATTACACTATAATGCCGGCTACAGAGATTGGAAAAATTCTGGGATATAATAAGAATTTCATTATTTATAAAGCTAACAAACTCGGTCTAAGAAAGAAAAGAAAAATTAATAGTTCATATTTTAAAGATATAGATACGCCTGAGAAGGCGTATTTTTTAGGCTTTATTTTTGCAGACGGATGGATTTGTCATAATAGTACTAATGGTACTTATGAGTTTGGTATGCAGTTGCAAAGCGGCGATAATTATATTATTGATAGATTAGATGAAGTGTTAGGCGGAGGGAATTATCGTTCACATATAGATTCTGAAGATACTTTAATATGTGGAAAAATGTGCCATAGTAATGGTATTGATGGTATCCGCGTATTTTCAAAAGAAATCGTCGAAGATCTTATGAGTCATGGAATTGAATTTAATAAATCTCAAAAAGATACATACCCTATTGTTGATGATTCTCTTTTCTTTGATTTTCTTCGTGGATATATAGATGGCGATGGTTGTTATTATATAGATAATGGACAAACATATATGCATATTACATGTGCTTCTAAAATACCATTGTTGTATTTGCAGGAAAAATTAAAATCATTTGATATTGAAACTCGTATATATTCTGAGAATAAAAGGAAGCATAGACTTATGTGTATTAACGGGAAAGCGATGCATAAGCTCATTAATTCTTTATATAAAGACAAAGATTGTATTTGTTTAACTCGCAAGTATGAAAGAATCAAACATTTTCTTAGCCTCGCTGCATAGAAATATGTAGAAAAATATAGGGCGGAAAATCGGTGAAAGCTAAATCATTTGACATGCTGATACCGAGGTAAAGCGTAGATCGCGCAAGGCTACGGCTCACCGTAACGCATAGGCAATGAATAAATATAATTTGCCCACGAGTCCGCCCTTCCTAAACGTAAAGTCGTAGGGAAAAATATATGCTAGTCTGGATCGGAAATGACCGGTAAATGAAAATGAGGGAAACCTCCAGAGCTGAAGATAATAAACTTCAGGGTAAAAACAAACGGCTGGCAAGACAACCGTCATAGCACTTGAATTAATGGCGAAAGGAATGTTGAACACTAATCATTGGTCCTATATTGCAAGTGGCACCGGCGACCAGGCTCAACAGTCCTTTTCTGTTTTAGAGAAACTAGCAAATGATAATATCGAAACATTCCAGGGATCGACTGGGAAGATTTTTAAAAATGAAGTTGTGATTAACAACGCTGCTGGTGACGGCTTTAGTCACAGCACAAATGGATTCCATTATTCATTGTATTCTGGGTCAAGCCTGTACACATTAAATAGTAACTTGGACGCCATGCGCGGCCGGCGTGGAACCGTATGGTTTGACGAGACGGCGTTCCTTTCGGAAGAAATGCTTAATATATATGGAGCATTTGCAGTCGTAGATAGGAATCTAAAGACCGGAAAAGATTCAAGTGGTCATTCCATTGACCCTATTAGACAAAGGACATTTCCGACAGAACTTCCATATCAAAAGTTTTATGTAAGTTCTGCCAGTTCTACTGATATGCCATTCTATAATATATACCGGGATTTTGCAAAGAAGCAGATTGAGGGTGATCCTGATTATTGTGTTTTACATATAGATTGTGAGCAGGCATTTCATCCTACATTGCATGGTGAAGTGATTGCTCCATTACTACAAAGGTCCCAGGTTGAGAGCGAATTACGGCGGAACCCAGATAAGGCCAGACGCGAATTCTTTGTCCAGTTCACTACCTCAAGTGGAAGTGATGCAATCATCAAAAGAGGTGTAATCACGAGGAACGAAGAAACTCGTAAACCATTACTATACAATGATACCGGTGATAAGAAGTTTATTATTACTTATGACCCGGCACGAGTCCGTGACAATTCAATAGTTTTAATTGGTGAATTATATAATGACGCTCTTCCAGATAGACCTGTTGATTTAAAAGTTCGTTTAGTTAATTGTATAAGTTTAGTCGACATTGGAAAGAAGAATAAAACTCCTATGCAGACACCAGAGCAGGTCGACTATTTGAGAAAAATTATTCTAAATTATAATGGTGGTGCAGATGCCTACGGGAATATAGTCGGAGTATGGATTGATGGTGGTGCTGGTGGAGCTGGCGGTACTGCAATCGCAGATCTCTTGATGCAAGACTGGACATCTAAAGATGGCGTTGTTCATAGAGGGTTGATTGACAGAGAATACTCGTCTGATTATGTTGGTAAATTCCCGAATGCTGTAGATAAAGTGCATATCATGTCACCATCTGCGTATAAGACCATTATGTATGAACAGCTTATTGAGATGATGAATCAGGATAAGATAAAGTTTACAGCTACATATGATAATAAAGGGACATTGACTGTTTTTGATATTGATGAAGAATTATTGCGACAAGAAAGAGCGAAGATAGAGGAATCGTTAAAGAAGAAGCGATTGTCTAAAGAAGCCTTTGAGGTAAAAGTGCAGGAAGAGTTAGAAAAGATCCAATCAGTTAATATGAAAGTTATTAAATTGGATTGGGATGATGAACTTGCACTTGCAAACATAGATGGACTAAAGGAAGAATTGATTAACATCGTGAGGAAACGAAGGACTGGTTCTAAAGATACTTTTGATCTTTCACCCGAGAAAGCTAATAAGATGCATAAACGTCGTTGTGCCTATGCGGCATAATACATAATCCGCATAGCAAACCCGATCTGATTGACTTGGAAACCCAGAAGTGGGCAACAGGGCGCAAGTTTAAATACAGCGTGAACGACTGAGCGATTGGGGATCACTTAGGTGATTGTGCGACAGTCTGGACTCATACTATAACAAGATGAAATATGAGATTAACAAATATTTAGGACGACAGAGCATATTGCGCCTGTTTACTAGGGCATGCGCTTGCAGAAGAACGCCGCAAACTTATTCTCAATAAAAAACCAAAGCAGGATCCGAAGGATCTCGCGAAGCAGTTGATTATCCGTCGTGGTAGTTATGCTGGAAAGATTATATAAATATACAAGTTAAGTCAGAAATATGAGGTCGCTAACGCGATCTTATTTTTATGTCTATTGGTTAGTGTTTGCTAACTATTATTAGAACTGGAGGTGCATGAATGGCACAAGCTAAATCCGGTGCTAATGCACCAATGACAGCTGCAGAGATGCAGCAATGGATTAAGGATCATGAGAAGCAACTAAAAAATTATGCTGCTATGCTTGATCCAATAAAATTAAGAGATGTAACAAAGGGTGTTACTAGAAAAGTAGAATCGCTGACTAAGGAGAATATAGTTGAGTATCTAAAGAAACCAGTTGAAAACGAGAAGAAGCTACGAAACGCAGCTCTTTATTTATATTTCAGATCGCAGATATTTCAACGTATCATAATGTATTATGCCACTCTATTCAATTTTGATGCGAGGTCAGTAATACCGCCGTATGATTTAGTAAAACCACCTACTGATCAGGCCATACTCAAATCATACAACGACACACTTATAATGTTAAACAAGTGGAATATCAATTATGAATTCCTGAAGGTTGCGGTAACGTGTCTGCTTCAGGATGTAAGCTATAATGTGGCTTACTATGATAAGGACGGATTATTTTTACTTCCTCTCCCACCAGACTATTGCAAAATATATGGGCAATATGTTTCTGGAAATCTGGCTTTTAAAATGGACATGTCATATTTCCGTGGAACGAATCAGTGGTTGATTGATGAATGGGGAGAGCCGTTTAGAACTATGTGGAATGATTTCCAGAACGGTGGCGGTAAATGGCAGGTTGTACCAGAAAAATATTCCGCAGCGTTTAAATGGCACATAGAGAATATTGATTTGATCATGCCGCCGTTTACTGGAATCCTTGGTGATCTTTTGGCACTCAATGAAATATCTGATATGGCTGCAGTGAACGACGCACTTGATATTTACAAGCTTGTGTATATGAAGTTGAAGACAATTACTGGAGCCAAAATGGCAGATGAATGGAGTGTATCTCCTGGAGTTTCATTAGAATATGCTTCACGCCTTGTTGATGAAGCTCTGCCGCCGTATGTTTCATTTGGTGTGGTTCCTGGCGATGCAGATCTTGGAGTTGTAGACTTCTCAAGTATTGATCGTGCTACAGAAACAACTAAGGTGCAGAAAGCGATTAAGACAGTGCTTAATACTTCTGGTGGTGGACAGTTGTTAAATGCAACCGATGTAACTGGTAGTACTGCACAGCATTTGGTTGCGCATGTGGATGAGAGTTTTTCTACAAGCTCCATGCTCCCACAGTTCCAAGCGTGGATTAATACGGCTTTGTCATATACTGTTTCGAATCCATCCAAGGTTGTATTTTTCCATACTGGCAGATTAACCAAGGATGAATACAGGAAGGAGCTTCTTGAGAATGCTCAGTATTCTCTGCCGACTAAGTTATCCATTATGGCATTGAGTGGTATTGACCCACTTGAAACATTATCTCTGAATCATCTTGAAGAAGATATTCTTAAATTGGGTGATAGATTCAATGATCCATTACAGTCGAGTTATACTTCGACTAGTAATGACGAAGGCGGTAGACCTACATTGGACGATGATCAAATCTCAGACTCGGGTGAGGCTTCAAGAGATAAGCAGGAGACTGCTGGGTAGTTAAGTATTGCCGGCAATCATAATGGAAAGATTGTCGCTACCGGATAATAGTTATCCGTAAATAAAAATGGCGGT
>Ga0326513_10004463_pt1 | contig 10031 bp, 12 predicted proteins | sample 2_2465_0518_D_FD_203654 | JGI IMG/M metagenome (GOLD analysis project Ga0326513, IMG submission 203654) | Bovine rumen microbial communities from UC Davis, California, United States - 2_2465_0518 | ecosystem: Host-associated > Mammals > Digestive system > Stomach > Rumen | place: USA...
TCCGCATATTTCCCGTTGATAACAAATACATTGTTATTGATATTGATGCACACGCAGGCAAGGCAAACGGTTTAATGCAATGGCAACAATACATTAAAAAGAACCAGTTAGACGGCACGCCGCATTTTAAGGACCTTGAATTATTCCCGTGTTTTGTTGAATCTGCAAACGGCGGCAAACATTTATATTTTCGTTTAGATCGTGAATTGCCGCAGAAAATAAAGAACCTTGCAACAAGTATTGAAATCAGTACAAAGGACCACGGCGAAACCGCCGCAGGAAGTTATAGAAAAGGCACTAAAAATAATTATTACACATTGCACGGCGACTTAAACAACGCGCCGTATTTGCCATTGTGTATATTAAAGGATATGCAAATAGAACCGCCAAAACCTGCAACCACGTTCAAAAGAACTTTTGCAGGACCGAACAACGGCACAAAATGGAATCAATCATTAAACGGCATTGTTGAAAAGGCACGGACAAAAGGCGCAACGCCGCACGATTTTGCATACTGGATTTGTAAATATTGCAAAATGGCAAACGATAACGACGGCACACAATACGGCAAGGCGGAAATAGAAAACACATTATTTTCACTTCCCGAACTGGCACAACACGACAGAAACGACACGCAAGGCGTTATAAATAGTTTTAATTTTTAAGGACGGCATAAAATGGACGAAACAAAAGTAACATTGCAGGATTTAGAAACACGATACAACGCAATGAAGGCGGACACAAACAACAAGGCGGACATATTGCAAAAGGCGTTGAACACAATCAATTCATTGTTTCCGCAGGTCCACAACGACAACGCGAACGCGTGGAACGCCTTAAAAGACAAAGGCATAATAAAGCAATTTTACAATGATTATGTAACCGCAGATTATGCAAAAGAAAAGAACATCACACACGACGACGCAAAACCACACGTTGAAAAGGCATTGCACGACTTCTTAAACAAAATCAAAGGCAATCCAAACGAAGGCGGCACACGCGCATTTAATAACTATTTGCGTGAAATATCGGACCACGATATAACAAACGATTTTCAATGCGGTTTACTTCCTGCAAATAGCGGAATGAACGCCTTAAACTTTATTGTATCATCATTAAACATAATTGCAGGACGACCAAGCGCAGGAAAAACAACCGCACTTGTATCAATGGCAATGGACGCAATGCGCAACACAAAGAAAAATGTTTTATATATCACAACCGAAGAAACGCCGCAGCAGATAATAACACGATTTATTAAAAATCAGTTTTGCGACAACTGTATAAAAAACAACCACGGCAATTTATTGTTGCACGATTACGGCAAGTCATACATAAACGCCACATTTAAGGACATTATAAAAAAGGCATACAAAGATAAACAAAGTTCATTGTTTGCCGCAGAACCAAAAGACGAATTTACAAAGCAGGTTTTGAAGGCTGCAAAGGAAGTGCGACAATATATCGAAAGTGGACGCCTTCAACTTTTCAACACCGACAAAACAAATAGTTTTGAAGAACTCAAAGACGCAATGCAGGAACTGGAACGCCACACAATCGTTTTTATTGATTACATTCAAAACATACCGTATGCGCCAAAAGGAACGCCAAATAATGACCGTTTAGAATCATTGCGGCAACAACTTGTTACAATCAATACAATCATAAAGGCAAATGAACTTATAGGCATTGCAGGCGCACAATTCAACCGTGAAGGCGCAAGCGAACGCAACCCCGAAGGACTGGAATTGAAAAACCTAGGTGATAGCGGCGAAATTGAACGCAAGGCAACTATTGCAATCGGTTTAGGACGCAAAATAAACGACGATAACAAATGTTCATATTTTTATCGTGTAATGAAGGATCGTGAAGGCGGAATCTCAACACACTTTGAAATTGCGGACTATTACCCGTATTCTTATTTGCAGGCAAAGCAGGACACAAACGGCGACTTGATACCGTTCAAAATTGGTAATGCAGGCGGCAACACTGGCACACGTAAACCAAAACCAAACAACAACGCACCTGCAACAAACAACGGCAACGTAATAGACCGTAAAAACGATACACCAATAACGATATAATAAAGGCGGCAATGTATGGAACGTAATAATTTTAATAATCAATCACACTATCCACGTAGTGAGATAAAAAGCGAACTGGCAACACGCCAAACAACAATAGACAACACTTTGACCGAAATTGATAAACAAACCTTCTTAACAAGTAAGCAAATTAAAGCAATCGAATTGAAGGCTAAAAACTATAATTACACGGCAATTTACGGTTATATAATGGACCTTATTTGCGCGTTTGTAACGGATTATAGGAACGTGCGCGGCGCAATCACCGAAGGCAAAAACAATTATTATCTATGCACATTAAAACGCGACACCGTAGAAAAATATGCTTTTGGACCATATACAAAAGTACGTTCTAAGTTTTGGAAGGCGTTTTATAAACTTATAAACGAACAAAAAACACTTTATATGTACACACCCGAAGGCGAATATTTAGGACTTCCAATAATCTTAACCGCAAAAATGGCAGACGGTACAATATTAAAGGCACAGAACTTTGAAAACCTGCAAAATGCTATGAGTATGGTTGAATCTGTACAAATAGAGTTTTTCAAACCAATGTTTAAGGAAGTCGTAGAAAATCATTCTAACTGGATACCGTTACCGCGATATTTGCAGGCAATTATAGACACTGAATTGATTGAAAATCCTGCAATTGCCGAATGGAAAGCGCAATCACGTTATCACGATTACGACGCCGAAAACCTAACCGCACAACAAATACGTTTGTATTTTCTGTATATGACCGACCACAATAATAATATCGGTGATTTTATGAACGTAAATGCAATAGAGTTTTGGCAATGCGTACACCCTGCAAACGTAAAAAAAGTAAAAGTTTACGCAGGCGACAACGACAAACCGCAAGACAATTTATATTTGACCGACTGGAATAAAGCACGCTATGAATTCAACGCCTTAACACGTTTTCATTCATACCTTGCAAATAAGGGAAAAATAGACGGTATAAACTTTACGACTTGCCAAGCGTGGTATGAACAAAAAGACCGTATTTATCGTGTCGCCGTATATCGACAAAAACCATTAAACAACGCGCCTGCATACATAGAATACGACGAACAAAAACAAATTGTTGCGCCTGCAAATAATACACCCGATTTACAAGCAGATTACAACGAATATATATGGACGCACGACGAATATATAAGTTTTGAACAATATGTATATATGCGAAAACAAACGGACGCGTGGAATGAAGGAATGAACGCAGCGGCAAACAATCCGCCAAACGACAAACCAAATAACGAACCGCAGGACGACGACACACCACCATATTACGGTTTTCCCGATATACCATTTTAAGATTTGAAGGCGTACAACAAAAAAATGTACGCCTTTTTTATACCAAAGTATACGCAGAAATAAAAATCTATATCCAACTTTTTCCCGATAATTGACCTTTTATAAAAACCTATATCCAACTTTTTCCCGAACTATATCCAACTTTTTCCCGATAATTGACCTTTTATATCCAACTTTTGCCCGATATTTTGCCACCTTCTAAATATTTTCTAAATATTCTAAAGCGGATTTTCAAACCGCTTTATGCGGTTTTCAATCCTTCATACTGTATTATTTTGTGAACAATAAAGATAAATAAGTACAACTAAAAATTGTTTTTTTGACGGCAAATTATGAAATTATGAACCCCTTGAACCTTCCTGCAATTGATAAACAATACAATAACAATGCAGGACGCAGGACCGCACAAAGCAGGCGGCACGCCTTCCCACGTAAAATAAACCAGTTTAGCAAGGCGATAGCAAGAAAAGATAGCGGCGGCGACGGCAAAGAAACGATTTAGAAAACGATTATAAAACGGGAAAATAATGGGAAAATCACTAGAAAATCACTGGAAAACGTCCGATTTTTCCTAGTGAACAAAGCAGCGTTATTGCGTGAAAATCTGTATAAGGTACATACGAACTATATAAAAACGTGGATAAAAACGACGAAAAAACACACTTATTTACTACTTTTTTACTACCTTTTTATCACTTTTTTATTAAAAAACTTCCCACGATCTTTATATGTTTTTTATACATCTTTGATAAAATGCGCACTTATACAAACCAGTGTTTGCCGTGCTATTCCGTGCTATTCAATCCTGCAATAAATGAACCGCCGAACGGCGGACCGCAGAAACACGCGCGGACACATAACCCCATATGTATTGACGCAAACATCAATACACGGGAATCAATCCGCCACGCGGCGGACGTACTGGAACGCGTAAAAATAGACGGTCCATAGAACCCACAAGATAAAAAAACGCATACAAAGGCGCATAAATGCAGCAGGCGCAAGACCTTGTTTGAATACACAACGCCGCATTGTAAACAAACGTGAAAATATATTATTTGACACATAACATTAACTTATGTATTATATATAAAACGGTTTTGAACTATGGCAAAGGACGAAAAGGACGACGAACAAATGCAGGCATTGCAGGAACTGAAAACAAACGAAATTACGCAATTGTTGAAAATGGCAATAACGCAGGACGCGGAAATAAAAGCGGCAATTTTGAACGATAGCAACGCCGTTGCAAAAATCCTGCAATCAAACATCATTGACGAAATAAAGCAGGATTTGAAAACGCAAAAAATTATAATGCGGATTGATTACGCAGATAAAAAACAATCCTTCTTAAAACGATATAACAGTGAACACACGCGCAACGGTTATATGTACGCCTTAAAAGATTTTGAAACATATTGCAGCGCACACGGATTGCAAACGCCGATTGCCGCAAATACAACAATCGTTGATAACTGGATTTTGGACCAAAGAACCGAAGGCAAAGCACCTGCAACAATCCGCAGGAATTGCGGCGCATTATCTGCATTTTTCAAAATGATAGAACGCGACACAAACCGCGAAATATTGAACCCAGTACGCGGCACGGACGTTTTGCCAAAAAGCATACCGACAAAGAAAAATAAGTTTTATTCAATGGGAAACGTGGACGCAACACGCCTGCAATTGATAACAAAGGACGTTGAAACAATCATCAATGCAGAACAAAACGCAGAACTAAAAGCAATTATTTGTTGTATGGCATACCGCGGTTTACGTTGCGGCGGTTTTGAACAAATGACGATCCACGGCGAACAATTCCGAACTATCACCAAAGGCGAAGAACAAAAAGGCGTATTGCCTGCAATCTGCATTGACGCAATCAACGCCGCAGGATTGAAACATAATGAACCGTTTACGGCGTGGACTTCAAACCGTGTAAAACAATCAATCAAAAACCACATTGCGAAATTGTACGAACGCGGCGACATTACATATAAATACAGTGCGCACGATTTTAGACACTTCTTTGCATTGACAGAATACACGCGCGACCACGATATATATAAACTATCTAAACTTTTGAATCATAGCGGCATTGCCGTTACTGAAAAATATTTGAAGGGATTGAACGTTATTGTTTAATCAAAAGGCGGACACAATGGACCATAAAGAAAACGATTTGTTTAAGGCACTGGCAAACTTCCCAAAAGAAGAACAACGCAAAGAAAACATTATTAAATGTTTGAATGATTTGCTTTTCAATATTGGAAGTTTTCTAAACGACAATAACGCAAAATTGGAACGCGTAAACGTGGACGGTAAAGACTGTATGAAATACACGGACACATACGGCGAACACGTGCAAAGCATTGCAGGCGACGACCCAAAAGCGTTATTTTTCGACACCTTCAAAATGCTATTGAAGTATAACCGCGAAATGCAAGGCGCGTATGAATATTTCATAAAACCATACTTTGAACCGCAGGACGGCGAACAATGAAAACATTTAAGGACTATTGCGCCGAATACGACGCGACAATAAAAGAATCTATGTTAAAGAATCCGCAACACAAATACATTGTAAAACGTTGTGTATGGATTTTAGCAAAATGGGAAACGGAAAATAATTTGAATCCGTGGGAAAAGGATAAATATATAAAAGCATTGCAAGACCTGCAAACAACCGACCCCGAACTACTGGAAGAACTTTCCGAAGGTTACGAATTGCAAATGCAGGCTATAAAGGACGGCAAAAAATGAAAATGAAGGTAACAAAAGACGAACTATTGCAGGCAATCAACGGTAGTTATGGCATTATTTCAACCATTGCGGACCGTTTGAAAATCAACTGGAACACGGCACGCGCATACATCAAAGGCGACAACGACGCAACAACCGCGTACACAAACGAACGCAACCGAATGTTAGACCGTGCGGAATCCTGCATTATTTCTGCACTGGAATCAAACGACATACAAACCGCAAAATGGTATTTGTCAGTAAAAGGCAAAGACCGCGGATATACTGGAACAAACGACGACACACTAGACGATCAACTAAAAATATGTTTTGGGTGATATATGGATATAATGGACGAATTGAACAACCTGCAACAACAAAAGCAGGCCCAAACAATCAAGCCGCGTAAATACAGTTATGACGAATATATAAACATCATCAACAACCGATTGCAGCGCATACACGGCGAATTGTATATGTTATCGCACGAACTGGCACAAGGTATTACGCAGGACCGCATAAAAGAACTTCAAAACGTTATGCAAGATTTTGAACTTGAAAAGATTGCAGAACTAAAAGAACAACTAAAAACCGTGTATTGGTAACGTATGCGCCGCAGAACCAAAGAAAAACAACCGCCGATTTTCTCTATTTATGCAATCTATGATAACACCATAGACGACCGTATATATAAATTATCGTATTGTTACGCGTACAAATTGCCGCAGATACAACGCTATTACGAACATAACGAACGCCGCAGCATTGATATTGTGTTTGATTACTTTTCTTTGAAATATACAAAACAACCCATTGAAACGTATTTGCAGGATATGGACGAAAAACTAGACCCAGTTATACGGCACGAATACACCAAAGAAGGCAACCGCAAGCGCATTAAAAAGGCACGGCAAGACACTCCATATTTAGATTTGCCGCAATCTGTATTTACACGCAACGGCGATATATCCGAACGGCATTTATTAAAATACTTATTTCACAACGCATTAAATGAACCGTACACAATCGGCAATTTGCAGGACGAATATATAAACCAGTACGCCGAACTTATAGACCCCGATTTTATACCGTTAGACTTTTGGAATTATGGACTAACAATAAACGACTTGCCGCAGGACCTGCAACGCAAATATGCTACAATGCAGGACTAAAACACACCTTCTTTGAAAAAAATCTTTTATAGCAAAGCAGGCGACACACAAATAATTAAATGGTATTTATCGACCAAAGGAAAACACCGCGGTTATACAACAAAGATTGAAACGACGGTAACGGACGAAAACGCAGAACCGTTGCACATTATTTTTGACGGTTTAGACACAATCACAAGGGAAGATTTAGAAAATTGCCCAAACGTTGAAATGTGCGGCGGCGAATAATTCCCAGTTTTTCCCAGTGTTCAACACCTGCAATAATTACCCAAAATTGCCCGATTTTACCTAGTATTGAACGCAAGCAACAACACGACTATAATATAAATAGTTTACATACATTGCCGTTTGTCTTTTCTGTATAAGGATTGCAAGCGGCATTTTTATTTATTCCGCAGGTCCATTGCAGCAAAAGGCACGGACCACAAAACGCCACACATAACACGCGCATAGATTGCCATAGACGCGTTATTTTTGAAAAAACGTGTAATATATCGTTTTAGGCATAGAACGCGCCAAAACGCCGTTATTTGCGTTTTACGGCACTTTGATTTTGAACCTTCCTGCAACTATCCGTATATACGATTTATATAAAAATATACGCATTATATTTTATTTATATACGCCACATATACAATTTATATTTTTATATACGTTTTATATTTTGTTATATTGCTATAAATATAGACAATTAAAACAAAGCATTGTATAATAATCACAATCTTTATTTTTAAGGACGTATGTAAACTATGAAAACTATCACAATGGCACTTCAAAAAGGCGGCACGGGAAAAACTTCAACCGCCGTTACACTTGCCACAGAACTGGCAAAAATCGGCAAAACATTATTAATTGACGCAGACCCACAAGGCAACGCCACAACGTGGATTGCAGGCAACAATATACAATACGAACTTGCGGACGTGTTGAACGGCAAACAATCCGCAAAAGACGTATTGCAAACAACCTGCATTAAAGATTTGTACATCATACCGACCGCAGGTTTAGGCGGCGACTTGCGCGAATATCAAAAGACAAAGGCAAGCGGCGCACCGTATGCAATTGCGGATATGTTAGAACCGATTGCACAATATTTTGATTATTGCATTATTGATACATCACCAAACTTTGACCCATTGAACGAATCTGTTTTTATGGCAAGCGACGAAATATTGACGGTTTTACAATTCAATGAGTTTTCAAAAGACGGTTTTACAATCTTTACGGAAAACTTGCAGGACGCAAAAAAACGCCTTCACATACCTTCAAACAAAGCATTGCAAACAAAGATTGTATTGAACGCCAAAGACGACCGCATAAAGCAGCAACAAGACGTTTTAGGAACATTGCAGCAACTGGAAAGCAACGGTTTTACATTGTTTGTTATTCCCGTGGACCAAGCATTTAATAAGGCGCAATCAATGCACGTTGCAATACAATCATTGACGACAACAAAAAAAGATACATTGCAGGCAATAGAAAACCTTGCAAAGGCGGTTAAATAATGGCAACACGAAAAGGCGGCAGCGGTCCACAAATTGACAATGATTTTTTGAACACAATCAAAGGTATTAAAGCAGGCGACACAACAACGCAGGAACAACAACCCGTTGAACCTTCCACACAATCCGCAGGACCTGCAACCAGTGATAAAAAAACATTGATAACGGCAAAAGTAAACGAAAGCACATTGAAGGCGTGGAAACAATTTTGTTTAGACCACGACACCAATTTAACCGCCGTTATAAAATCGGCAATGAATCATTATATAAAAGACGTGCAAAGCGGCACGATTGAAATATAAGGACGGTATAAAATGCAGGAACAAAAGCAGGACACACGCAAACAAATTGTTGTACGTATGGAACAAAGCGAAATAAAGGACCTTAAACAATTTTGTTTAGATAACGAATTGACAATAACGGACGCAATAAAAAGCGGCATTGAACTATTAAAGGAATCAAAAGCGGCACAACCTGCAACAAACTAAACGTTGCTTTTTTCTGTATGTAAACTATGGCAATTTATAACGATTACGACGATTTGTTAGAACGTTTCTCAATTATGACCGAATCACCGACGGCGAATTATACGGCGGCATTGAAATATTGCTGCAAAAATGCAACGCCCGAAATTGCGGACCGATTAAACAAAGAAGTAATGCAAACAATAAACGACGCTATAAAGAATTGCGTAAAAACATACAATCAGTTTTTGAAAGAAGGCAAAGACGCAAACCAATTATTGAAGAACTGGAAACAAAACACGCCTTGCGACGTATACGCACAAGTATTGCAGGCGTTGAACCTTCCACAACCTGCAACGGACCACAAAGCAGATTTTGAAACACTGGCAAAATACATTGATTGCGGTTTTGAATTATACCCGTGTATATCAAAGCAGGACGGCGACACAATAAAATACTTGCCGATAACATTAAACGGCAAAATTGCATTGTATGACACCGAAGAACAAAAGCAGGCAAAGGACCGCCACGGCATAACCGACAAAACAATATTGCAGGAACTTTGCAACCAAACACGGACCATTACGGACGAATACGGACGCAACCACAAAATAGAATTATTCCGCATATTTCCCGTTGATAACAAATACATTGTTATTGATATTGATACACACGCAGGCAAGGCAAACGGTTTAATGCAATGGCAACAATACATTAAAAAGAACCAGTTAGACGGCACGCCGCATT
>Ga0326513_10004464_pt1 | contig 10029 bp, 12 predicted proteins | sample 2_2465_0518_D_FD_203654 | JGI IMG/M metagenome (GOLD analysis project Ga0326513, IMG submission 203654) | Bovine rumen microbial communities from UC Davis, California, United States - 2_2465_0518 | ecosystem: Host-associated > Mammals > Digestive system > Stomach > Rumen | place: USA...
GGGCGAAAGACCATTAGATGAAGCAGAATATAGTGCAATATCTAAGACATTAATGCCTGAAATAAACAAAAACAACGATGCACAAAATTTTAAAAATATTCAAAACCTAATTATAGATGCCTTAAAGCACATAGAAAAGATGAATGGTTGTTATAAAGGCGAAGAAAATGTAATTGGTGCAATAGCAGAACACTTACAGCAGATGAATGGATTGTTAAACCTTGAAAATTTTAAATAAAAAAATATCTGACATGACAGATAAAGAACTTAAAGAATATATAAAACAATGTGTAGAAACATTGAATAAAAATATTAAAATAGAAAGTTTAGGAGTAATATACAATGGCAAATTATACAGTAACAACAACAGCACAAACTCTGATATTGATATATACATAGCAGAAAAAGAAGAAGTATAGTTTGGATATAAGAGAGGGAAAAATGACAATTAAATATGATAAACGCAATTATAGAAAGCATAATGAAAGAAATAAAGACTTAATTAACAAGTCATTAAAAGAATGTGGAGCAGGCAGGAGTATTGTTATTGATAATGATAATGAGATTATTGCAGGCAACGGCATATACGAACAAGCCCAAAAGATAGGGTTAAAAACAAAGATAGTTGAAACAGACGGCTCTGAATTAGTTGTAGTAAAAAGAACAGACTTATCAACTGATGATGAAAAAAGAAAACAGCTTGCTATTATGGATAATAGTACTAGCGATAGTTCAGATTGGGATATATTATCATTAAAAACTGATTTTGATTTAGATATATTGTCTGAATGGGGTTTAGAAAATTATTATACTGAAATAGATAATCAAGAATTTGTTGATTATGAAGAAATAATGGATAATGAAAATTTGCAAGAAATGAATACTAATAAATGTCTTGCTTTATCTAAAATGCCAATTAATACTTATTTGGTAATTAAGTTTGATGAAAATTGTACTAAACTAGATTTTATTGATAATTATGCAAAAAAATTAAATCCAAAAAGCGATATAGATGAAAAAACACAATTTTGTAATTATGCTTTTATGAAAAAGGATATGTTAGAAGATGATTAATCAGTACCCTATTTTTGTAATTAGTTATAATAGGGCAAAAACACATACAACTGCTAAATGGTTAGCAAAATATGAAATTAATCATTTTATGGTTGTTCATAAAGAGCAATTAAACGAATATAAAAAATATCAAACTAAAGAAATGACAAAATATACTACTTTTTTAGAGTTTGATGATGAATATAAATTAAAATACGAAACTTGCGATAACATTCCACATTCTATAAAAAATGCTGGAAGTGGAGCGGAAAGAAATTTTGCTTGGGATTATTCAATAAAATTAGGAGCAAAAGCACACTGGTTAATGGATGATAATATGTCATTTGCTCATATTGTTGGAAAATCTAGCAATGGTGTTTATAAAAGAAAAAAATGTACAAAAGAAGATTTTAGAGAAAAGTGGCACAAAGCCGAGCATTTTTTTAATAAATATGAAAACTTATTAATGATAGAACTTGCTCAAAATGATTTTTTCTTTGAACTACACAAATTAACGTATGCACTTAATACAAGATGCTTTAGTTGTAATTTAATTTGGAATGATATGCCTATAAGGTGGCGTGGGCGTTATAATGAAGATGTAATTTTATCTACTGACATAATGGTAGCTGGATATTGTATTGCTTCATATATAGGTGGAGTTAGAAAAAGTAAACAATCAACAAGAGAAGCCACTGGTGGCAATCATGCAATTAAAAAAGGTGATGTTAATTCTTTATACGCTGATGGATTTGATTATAAATATAGTAGTGTAGATAAAACTAATTTATTGCTAAAAGTTTATCCTGAATATTATAGAAAAGTTATAAAATATGGTCGTGTTCATCACGAATATAAAAGAAAAGAATTAAAAAAAATGAATGGAAATTTAAAATTAATTCCAGCAAAAAATTATGGCTTAAAAAATATTAAAAATATAGATTTTGCAAGGATTAAACATTATGCAATTCCAAAATAAAACAATTTTAGTTGCAGGTGGGGCAGGATTTATTGGTACAAATTTATGTAAAAAATTATTGTTGGAAAACAATAATGTTGTTTGTATTGATAACTTGCAAACTGGAAGCATTAATAATATAAGATATTTAGAAAAGTTTAGTAATTTTGTTTTTATAAACCATAATATAGTAGATAAAATAAAATTAAGCTATAAATTTGATGAGATTTACAATTTGGCTTGTCCCGCAAGTCCAAGCAAATATCAATTTAAAAACGCTGTAAATACAATAAAAACTTGCATAATTGGTTCTATAAATTTATTAGATATTGCATTAGAAAATAATGCAAAAATATTATTTACATCTACTTCTGAAATATATGGAGAGCCTTTACAACATCCACAAAGTGAAAATTATAGGGGAAATGTTAATCCTAATGGAATACGGGCTTGTTATGATGAGGGAAAAAGATGTGCTGAAACATTATTTTGTGAATATTATAGAAACTATAATTTAGATACTAAAATTGTTAGAATATTTAATACTTATGGCCCTTTTATGCAAATTGATGATGGAAGAGTTATAACTAATTTTATAAATCAGGCATTGAAAAATGAAGATATTACTATTTATGGTAATGGACAACAAACTAGGTCTTTTTGTTATATAGATGATATGGTAACTGCATTAATAAAAGTAATGCAATCTAATGAACATTATCCTATAAATTTGGGCAATCCAGAGGAATTTACTATATTAGAATTAGCTAATTTAGTAAAACTAAAAACTAAAAGCAAATCTAATATAATATATAAAGATTTGCCAAAAGATGACCCAACAAGAAGAAAACCAGATATAACAAAAGCAAAATATATTTTAAATTGGCAACCAGAAGTATCGTTAAATGAGGGAATAGACAATACAATATGTTATTTCAAAAAATTAATATAAGTATTATTGGGACAGGATATGTTGGACTACCAACCGCATTAGGCTTTTCAAAATTAGGTCATAATGTAACTTGCATAGATAATAATAATATAAAAATACAAGAATTAAAAAATGGTATTATTCCAATATATGAAAAAGGTATTAATACTCTATTTTTTAAAGAATATAAAAAAATTACATTTACTACATCTATAAAAGATGGTATAAGTAATGCTGACATTATAATAATTGCAGTAGGCACTCCTACAAATAAAAAAACTAATGAAGCAGATTTATCTTATTTATTTAATGCTGTAAATGAAATAAAAATATATCTCAATAAAAGAACTAAATTAATAGTGACAAAATCAACTGTTCCTGTTAAAACAGGCGACAAAATAGAAAAAATTATAAATAATTCAAATATAGATATAATCTCAATGCCAGAATTTTTAAGAGAGGGTTTTGCCCTTGAAGATTTTTTCAATCCTGATAGAATTGTAATTGGGGCAAATAATAAAAGATATTTATATTTAATTAAAAAGTTATATAGAAAAATAAAAAGACCAATTATATATACAGATAGAACATCTGCTGAATTAATAAAATATACAGCTAATGCTTTTTTGGCAATTAAAATTAATTATATTAATGAAATCGCAGACTTGTGCGAAAATATAAATGCAAATATAGATGATGTTGCAAAAGGAATAGGCGCTGATAGTAGAATAGGAAATAAATTTTTAAAGGCTGGTATTGGCTATGGTGGTTCTTGTTTTCCTAAAGATACACAAGCTATGGCAACATTTGGGAATAAATATAATGTAAATCTAACATTAGTAAAAGATGCAATTATTAATAATAAAAAACGCCAAAAAAATATTGCAAATAAAATATATAATATAATTTCGCAAATTAACGAAAAACAAATTAATGTAGGAATATTAGGATTAGCTTTTAAAAATAATACAGATGATTGTAGAGAAAGTCCGTCAATCAATATTATAAAATCATTATTAAAGCATAAAAATATTAATATTATTGCTCACGATTATAAAGCTATAAATACTGCAAAACAAATTTTAAATAATAAAATATCTTATTCTAATAATATAGAAGATGTAATAAATAATGCAGATATTATTTGTATATTAACTGAATGGGAAGAATATAAAAAAATTGATTTTTCACTTTTATATCCACGACATAAAATAATATTTGATGGCAAAAATTTATTAGATAAAAATAAATTAAAAGGTTATCAATATTATTGTATAGGGAAAAGAGGTTAATATGGCAAAAAGACCACATTCAGTATCTGAAATATCTAAAAAAAACTTGAAGCGAGGTATTCCTTTTAGCGTCGATAACCCTGAATACGCGAGGGAATGTAATTTAAAAGCGCAGGAAGCACGAAGAAAAAATAGAGAAAAACAACTTGAAATAGAAAAAACTGTAACAATTTTGAGTAGGCTATTAACAAAAAAAATAAAAAATAATACCACTGGCGAAGAAATAACACAAAAGGAAGCGATGGTATTAACATTATTAAATAAGGCAATAGTTGAAAAAGATTTAAAAGCAATAGAAATGATTTTAAAAATTTTGGGCGATTTTGACGATAATAATAAAACTTCGGTAACAATAAATCAACCAATTCAAATAAATAAATCAGAATTAGATGCAACAATTAAAAATATAATGAATTTGGCAGATGAGGGATAATGTCCAATTATGATGAATATATTGATTTATTAACTAACGACGAATACGAAAGAGAAAAAACGGCAGAAATATGTCGTCAAAGTTTTTTATCTTATATTCTTGCAATATTTTATATTATAAATGGTTCAAAATTCAAATTAAAACCATTTCATAAGTTAATAATAAATAAACTACAAAATATTGTAGAGGGTAAAAATAAAAAAAGAAATTTAGCATTATGTTTACCTGTTGGAGCAGGTAAGTCTTTGATAATTGAATATTTTATAACTTGGTGTTTTGCAAGGTCAATTAATACTACTTTTTGTTATACATCTTTTTCAGACAGATTAATTAATAAATTGTCAAAAGAATGTAAAGATATAATAGAACATCCATTATGGACAATGTTATTTAAAGCCGTATTAAAAAAAGATGATAGGCAAAGAGTTAATTTTAGTTTTGATGGTGCAAAAAATAGAACAGGCTTAACAGCAGGTACTACTGGTGGTGCAATAACTGGTCTTGATGCTGGTAATCCAAACATTGAGGGTTATTCGGGGGCATTAATAATAGATGATCCTATGGATGTTGGCAAATGGCAATATGAAACTGCAAGAAAAGAAGTTATTACTTTTTATGATGATAAATTGGCAACAAGAAGAAGAACAGTTAACACTCCAACAATACTGGTAATGCAAAGAATACATATTGAAGATTTAGTAGGTTGGATTGAAAATAATGAGGCTGACTTATGGGATATTGTAAAAATTCCAGCATTAAATGAAGATAATACAAGTTTTTGGCCTGAAAGATACCCTGTTGAAGAATTAAAACATATACAAACTGTAAATAATTTTAAATTTATGTCACAATATCAGCAAGAGCCAATTGTTGCTGGTGGATGTGTAATTGATACTAATTGGTTTGGATATTATCCAGTAAGTCAAAATTTTAATTATAAACAAATAGTAATTGCCTCTGATACTGCTATTATGGTAAAAGAAGCTAGCGATTTTTCTTGTTTTTTAGTTGGTGGTGTTACTTTACAAAATAAATTGCATATATTAGAAATAGTACATGGCAAATGGGAATATCCAGATTTAAAAAAACAAGCATTAAAGGTTTATAATAATTGGCAACTAGATAAACGTCAAACAAGTGCATCAAGTATGTGCATTGAAGATAGAGCAAGTGGTCAACAATTAATACAAGACTTTAAAAAATCAGGATTGCCAGTTAAAGCTATACAAGTTACAAAAGACAAGCTCTCAAGAGTAGAAGAGGTTTTAGATTATATTGCAAGTGGACAAGTGCTATTACCAGAATGTCCAACATATTCAAATAATAAAGAATTATTAAATGAATGTGAAGCCTTTACTAGAGATGATAGTCATTTGCACGATGATATAGTTGACACTTTGGTTCATCTTATTAATAATACAATAGCAAAGCGCCAAGTAAGTATATTAGAGGTGCTATAATGGAAAAGGACTTGCAAAAAAAGTGTGTTGATTATGCAAGAAGTTTGGGTTATATGGTTTATTCAATAAACCCCCCAATTTACAAGCACATGACATACGGTTGCTTATATCATTTACCAGACGTTATTGTAGTCGATTTAAACGCATATTTTGAGCTAAAGGATAGTAAATATACTAAAGCACATAAAGAACGCCAAGAAAAGCAAGCAAGACGTCGCAAAGAATTATGGCAACATGGTGCAAAAGCATATAAGGTTGATACTTTAGAAAAATTTATAAAAATACTAGGATTTTTAAATGACAGAAAATAGAGTAAATAATGGGTTACAAAGTGCATTAGGGTTAGACGAGTTTATAAATGGGCAAAATAACCCTACCACAATATATGATAATGCAAGCCCTTATATATTAAGCATGAGATATATCCCTCTTGCTAATACATATAAGTCAAACGGCTTTGCATCAACAGTTGTAGATTTACCAGTATCAGATGCATTCAGAGATGGTGGTTTTGAAATTGAAAGCGATACACTAACGCCAGATGAAATACAAAAGCTAGAAGAAAAAATGTCAGATGAAAATGACGTTGAAACATTAAAAGATTGTTTACGTTGGGGTAGATTATATGGTGGTGGATGTATTTTAATAAGTACAGATGAAAAGAACGATACGCCATTTAATGCTAAAACTATTCATAATAAAGAAGTAAAATTCTATGCAGTTGACAGATGGCAATGTGTTCCTTTGGCATCAAGTATTCAGCTTGCAGAAGAGTTTATGTTACAAGATAACCTGTATAACGCAGGCAAAGGACTTATTTTTGATAAGTCAAGAGTTTTAATATATACAGGAAAAACACAACCATATTATATAAGAAACATGTTGCAGGGCTGGGGTGCATCAGTTTTTGAAGATGTTATTCCACAGCTAACTCAATATTTAAAGGCTAATAGTGTAATTTTAGAGTTATTAGATGAAGCCAAAATTGACATTCTTAAAATATCAGGGTTAAGCGATTTGCTAATGTCAGCAGATGGTGAACAAGCTGTAAGACGTAGGGTAGATATTGCATGTGCTAATAAAAACTATAAATCTATGCTAACAATGGATGCAAATGATGATTACGACCAAAAGCAATTAAACTTTGGTGGTATAGATGCGATGCTAGAAAAGATATTCCTACTTATTTGCGCTTCGTTGCGTATTCCATATTCAAAGATTTTTGGAAAGGGTGCAAACGGCTTGGGAACTGGAGCAGATTTAGACATCGAGAACTACAACGCCATGATAAACTCTGAAATAAGAGTACCAGCAACTAAGATTTTAAAGCAAATGATTGATGTTAGATGTTTTCAGTTATTTGGCAGAAAAGACGAAAGTTTGACTATTAAATGGAAACCATTAAGAGTTTTAAGCGAAAAAGAACAAGCAGAATTAAACGCAACTAAAATAAATGCACTTGTTCAATTAGTAAATACTGGTGTTCTATCACCTAAACAACTAGCAGAACAGCTAGTAAACGATAAAATAATAAATATCTCTGATGAAGAACTAGAAGCTATTGATGATGAGATAAAAACAATGGATGATATGCAACAACAATTTGGAAGCAACTATGCAACTGAAACCGATTAAGTGCAAAAAAGAGTACGAGAGAGCAATAGCGGACAAAATAACAATATGGCTTTGGACTACTATATATAAAGCTTGTTTTGATATATTAAAACAACCAGTAGAAAACAGTAACAATGTTGTTCAAGATGCTATTCTAAACGGCTCTATATGGTACGAGAACGGATATTTTTACGCAAAAGGTAAGTTTACTAATGCTGTTGCTAAAAGTCTTGAAGAAATGGGTGCTACATGGTTTAAATCTAAAAAAGCATATTTTCTTCATAAAGATAAATTGCCGATGGGTTTAGTTTGGGCAATAGATACAAATAAAGCAAGAGTATATTCAAAGGCTTTTGCTGTTAGCGAATATTTATTAAGTATAATTAAAGATTTTGATGCATTTGCGAATAAACTTATTTTTGATGAAACTGTAAATGCAATAATGAAAAACTTGCAAGAACGAGTTTATAAAAACGCAAAAGAGCATAAAATAGAACTAATAACTCCAAAGCTAGATGATTTTATGCAGGAAGAAATTGCAAAGCGATATACAGAAAACTTAAACTTCTGGATAAAAGGGTGGACACAAGACCAGATAATTAGAATGAGAACAGAAGTTGAGCAGATGGCTGTTGTTGGAAAAAGTGTAAAATCTATTTCAGAATATATACAAAAAGAGTTTGGAATAGGGCAAAGACATGCAAAATTTCTTGCAAGAAACGAAAGTGCAATAGCAACAACAAGCTATTTAGCAAGCAAGTATGAAAGAGAGGGCTTTACTCATTTTAAGTGGCATACTATAATAGATGGCAGGGAAAGAGAACTACATAAGAAACTAAATGGGCAAGTGTTTAGATTTGATGACCCCCCAATAATAGACGAGAGAACAGGGCAAAGAGGTTTACCAAGTCAAACATATAATTGCAGATGCACTTTTTCCCCAATTATAACTAAAGAATTTCTAGAAAACAGAAAAAGATTATTTAAAGCAAATAACAGTTTATTTGAAAGGATAAAACGGTGCTTAAAGACGAAGTGAAAAACAGTTTAATAATAAATAATGCAATAGATTTAGGGTCAGACATATCAGACGAAAAAAATGGTAAAGGTCGCAGTTTTACATCTAGATTTATTGAGAGTGGTTTAGCACATTATCAAGAATTTGGTGATGTATTAATAACAAAAGAAACACTAGATAAATTTATTCATACAATGGTCGGTTGTCCAGTTATAATCAAACATAAAGATATAACGGATGAAAACGTAGAAAAAGAGAGAGTTGGCGTAATTTCAGAGGTATGGTATAACCCACAAGACGGTTGGTATTATTGCAAAGGAATAATATGGGACAAACAAGCAATAAGTCTTGTAAAAGATAATGGCTGGTCTGTAAGTTGCACATACGATTTTGAAAGCGATTTTAAAAAGGGAACATATCATGGTAAAGAGTATGATATGGAATTTATAAATGGGAATTTTTTGCATTTAGCACTTGTACCAAATCCGAGATACGAAAAAGCAAATATTGTAGTAAACGCAAAGGATGAAGAAATACAAGTAGAGAAAACAATAGTTGAAGATGACGAAATAAGCAAAGAAACAACTGAAATAAAACCTAAAGCCAACAACTCGTTGGAAGATATAATATCAGAAGTAATATGTGAAGAAGTACTAAATAATAAAAATACTTTAAAAATTTAAAAAGGAGACAAAAAATGAACACATTTAAAGAAGCAGTAAAAGAGTTAGTTCGTGAAGCATTCAGAGCTAACAATGCAGAAGACGAAAAAGAAAAAGATGAAAAGGTTGAAAACGAAGATGTTGATAAGAGAAAACTTATTGACGAAGTTGCAGGCATTATGAAGTCTGCGGGTTGTGATGACGAAGTTATTAAAACAGCCATCGCAAAAATGGAAAAAATTGGCTATGACAAGTCCGAAGACGGTGAAGCTGACAATTGCGGTAAAAAAGCAAAGAACGCTGACGAAGACGAAGAAGAAAAAGAAGAAAAATTTGAAGAAGAAAAAGAAATAGCAGAAAACAAAAAAGCTAAAAACGAAGAAGAAGAAGAAGAAGACAAAGAGGAAAAAGCAGAAAATAAATGTAAAGCTAAAAACTCTATGGATGACGTTAAAAAAGCAGTTTTTGGCGGAAAATCACAAGCAAAAACCTATGTTTCTAGAGCAGATAGAATTGAACTAGGAAATAATTACTAATAACAAAAGGAGTAGAAAAAATGACACAAGCATTTTCATTAACAGGTACAAGCATTACTCCTGAAAAAGGAC
>Ga0326513_10004465_pt1 | contig 10027 bp, 13 predicted proteins | sample 2_2465_0518_D_FD_203654 | JGI IMG/M metagenome (GOLD analysis project Ga0326513, IMG submission 203654) | Bovine rumen microbial communities from UC Davis, California, United States - 2_2465_0518 | ecosystem: Host-associated > Mammals > Digestive system > Stomach > Rumen | place: USA...
AATTGGTATGCCAAGATCATGGGTGGCCGCCCGGATGAGACGATTGAGAAGGTCCGCGCCGCTTTTGGCGGAGGCGGTCAGTAGATATTCTGCTAGATACCGGTTTTTGCGTTTTTAAAATATCTGATTTTTCTGCCGTGTCCAAAGCCTCCCGGCGGCGCTTGACGTGCGGGAGGTCACAAGTTCGAGTCTTGTATCGTCCACCAGCGAAAAAGCCCGGAAACACAGTGTTTTCGGGCTTTCTGCGTGTTCTGGGCTGTCTCTTGTTTCTCCCGTTTCCGAGATAAAACACTAGATATTTATCTACAAATGGTCACAAGATCAGAACGCTGACCCGGACGCACTAGATATTCTGCTAGATATTCCAACACGCAAAAAAGCGGAGCGTCAGCCCCGCTTTTTTATGTCCTCTCGGATAAGATCCTTTATGTACCCCTGCCGGTTCGCCTGGGCCTCCAGCATCTGGATGATGTCGGCATCTGTCTTGCGGTTGAGCTTGACGGTCACGCGGATCAGGTTCTCTCGCTGATACTGATCGATATAGGTCTGCTGATCAAATGCCATGATCAGCCATCCTCATAAGGGGCCGCGGCGAATGCCAAAATGCTGTCGCCCTGGATAAACTCATCGTCATCATCGTCGTAGATGTTGGCCTCCAGGTATGCAAGTTGCCCGACGAGGAGCGGAAAACCGTTGTAGGACTTTTCCTCACGGGTGTAGCCGTAGCTGCCGAATTCCGCGGAAAAAGCTTTCAGGGCCTCTGCCTCGTCAGTATACACGGCCTCTCGGTGCGGGTTGAGGTCGGCCTGATCGAGATAGGTGTCAAAGATCTCGTCGGCAGTCTGGCTCGGAATCGGACGCCCGATGGAAAAGCGAAACTCAAAGTTCGCGGTCATGATCTCATATTTTTTCATTTTTATAACTCCTTTTTCCTATCATTTCCGTGGACCTTATCCCCTGTGACTGTATAATAACACATTGGTATACCAATGTCAACACATTTCTGCGCAAAAACAAAAAAAAAGATGGGCACGCGCAAGGCATGCCCATCCGTCCCTTTGTTGAGTTGTCACCCCGCCCGGGTCAGCAGCGCCTTCCAGGTGTCCCGTCCGGCCTTTCCATCGTCCTCCAAATTGAGGAGCCGCTGGGCGGCCTTGGTGGCGTGGGCGGTATTCCGCCCGAAGTCCCCGTCGATGCTCAGGGCCTTGCCGTCCTCGCCGCGCAGCTCCATGGCGTACAGCAGCCGCTGCAGGGCCTTGACCTCCGGCCCGGCACAGCCCTTGGAGAGCAGGTGCAGCCAGATGTCCTCATACACCACGGGGCCGTAGAGCTCGCCGGGGATCTCCGGCAGCGCCGCGTCGGCGTACTTGGGCCGCACATAGCCCCAGATATAATCGCTGGTCCGCAGATAGCTGCGCTTCCGGCACATGTTGGAGCTGTTGCCCTCGTAGGTATACACATACGTCCCGTCCACGGCGTAGACCATGCCGGTGTGCTCCCGGATATTCCGGCCGAAGACGATCACGTCCCCGGGCCGCGGCGTCCAGGCGTCCCTGCGGCCGCGCATGTTAGACGGCGCCGCGTCGTAAAGCTGGTCGCAGCTGGTGTATGGCCACAGCCCGTGCATCACGGCCCGGGCGTCGATGATCCCGCCGCCGCAGGCCTCGTCGATGGCCGTCGATACCATCATGGCGCACCAGGCCCCGCCCTGGACGCCGCAGTGATACCCCATATAGGTATAATTCCGGTCGCCTTTGTCGGCCTCAAAGTATTTTTTGTCCCGGAAGGTGGCGTAGGTCTTGGAGGCCTTCTCGTAATAGCCCAGCCAATAGGCGAAGGCTTCCAGGGCCTCGGCGGCGGTGCACCGCTTACTCATGCTTGCCTTCCTGCAGCTCCACCTCCGGCAGGCCGGCGAGGCTTGTCAGAAGGCTCAGGATCCCCGCCAGCACGGAGGCCGACGCCACCGCGATCCAGTCCACGTCGCCCAGCAGGGCGGAGGTGCCGATGGTGGCCACCGCGGTCTGCGCCACGGTTTTGAGTGCGCGGATCCCCGCTGCCTTGATCCAGGTGATGCCCATGATGTTATCCTCCTATGTCGTCAATGTTGATATAGTGGACGGTGTCCTCTTTTGGGTCCACCGTGTCCAGATAGTGCCAAAAAGAGGGGCTCGGCGTCAGCCGGGCCGCCTCGATGATCTTCGGGGTGTCGTGTACGATAAAGGCTACCAGCAGCGCCCATATGGCCAGCACCAGCAGCACCTCTATAAGGCCCGGGCCGGATCTCATGCCGCGCCTCCCGTTACCTTGGCCACCACATAGGCCACCAGGGCGGTGAGGACGGCCAGCGCCAGCTTGTCCCACCAGGTGCCCGGCCGCTTTTGCAGCCCGTCCACGGCCTCCTTGATGTCCGTGACGGTCGCCAGCACGTTTTTTAGCTCCACCTGCATGGCGGCCACGGAGACGGATACCGTCTCCAGCTTGTCCAGCCTCTCCTCCAGCCGGTCGATCCGCCGGGTATTTGACCGCGCCCGCTGCTCCACCTCGGTCAGGGTCTTGATTTCCTCTGTTTCCATTTTTGTCACCACAAATATTTTGCCATTTCCCCGGCCACAGCCCGGGCCAGCATTGCATTGCCAAAATCGCTCTCATGCAGCCCGTCAGCGAACGGCTGGTAGTCGCTTGCAAGGTACTCATCACCAGCGCGACCTGTCATCGCAACCTTGGTGATGTCCAGGACAGGGATGGCGTAAGTCTCAGCGACTTCTCGGATCATGTCGGCGAGACTTGCCCCGCCGTCAACCGCCGTCTGCCATGCCGCAGAGCCGTTGTATGTGTACTTGGCGTTTCCCTGAGGGTCGCCGTCAGGAGACTGCAAAAGCGGATTGACGAGGAAGATGATGGTCGCTGTCGGGCAGCGAAGCTTGATATTTTTAATAGTCTGCCGAACCGCCCCGCGGAAGGTGGTCACATCATACTTGTCCGCGGTGCTGGCATAATAGTCCATCGTCCCGCGCTCGTTTGTGGGGTTGAGAGCCGCAGGGACGACTCCCACGACGCGGTCGTTCGTCCCGCCGAATATCGTGACGATGTCCGTGTCCAAAGGGATGTTGTTTGCCTGCTCGTACATCGTCGGGATCGTGATGCCCGTGCGCTTGCAAAAGGACGCTCCGCTTGTCCCAGCGTTTACGTTAACGATCCCCGTCTTTTCCTGTATGACCTTTGGATATACCTTATCACTGGCGCTGGTTCCGTCTCCGGCAGTCCTGCTATCGCCGATTGAATAGTATTTGTACCCCCGCCAATCCTTAAAGGGCGGCAGCGCGGTCTGTGCAAGCACCATTTCGGAGTCAAATTCATCAAAGTCCAGCAAGGCCGTCCCCTCGTTGATTTGATAAGGCTCCGTTGCATAAGGGTGCGAGGATGCATTGGTGTTGCCGGAGCACCTCACACCGTAGGCCCCGGCGGGAGCCGTGGCGGTAAATGTCGTCGAGGACAGTGGCACCTGGGAGATCGGATCGCCGTTTGGATCCAACCAGTATGCCTTATTAATGAGCCATGTGCCATACGAAAATGTGTACGTTGCACCAGGCCGGATCGTCATGCTGTCCGTCACATAGGGCGGATTGGCGGTGGTCTGCTCAAAGGGATATCCCCGAGGATCAAGGGCATATCCTGTACCGCCGTTTGCACGGTCGAAGAGGTTGTTTGATTTGTACCGCAGCAGCCCTATATCCATGAGCGTTTGCATGGACGCAATGGAGGCTTTTACCGGGCGGGGAACAATAGTGTCCGCCGCAAGCGCCTCGGCGGGCGCGGGAGTATATAGGTACACGCTTCCCGCCGCCACGTGCTTTGCGTAGTCTTGGGCCGAAAATACAAAAGCCCAATTTCCATCCTCGTCTGCGTCGCCGAATGCATTGCGGTCCAGCGTGATCCTGGCGGAGTACACCGATGCGGAATAATCACTGCGGTTAACATCCAGGGGGACCGGAGCATTTGGCAAACGCGTCACCCGGGCCCCGGCATCATTATAAGTAAACCACCTGAAGACTGTCGCCTTCAACGTCATGTCCTTGTCTACGACATAAAGCGGAAAATCATGGACGGAGCACGGGATCGCGTCAATAGTTGTAAAGTAGTTGCTGTCTGCATCCACAACGGCGGCGGTCGCCCAGTCGATGGTTTTTCCACCAGTAAAATTGGTGCCGGCCAGCAGATTATCCTGGACAAGGATTTTTTCGCCGCCCCTGGCCTCCAGCGCCGCGATCCGATCCCCCGTCGCCTTTGCGTCGGCGGCGTCGCCTGCGATGCTCAGCGTGGTGTCCAAATTTGTTATGGCCCCGTCCTGGCCGTCCATCACGTCAAATGTATGCGTACCGCTATCATCGGTGACTGTGACACGATGCCCGCCCGTGATGTCTGCAACGCTGATCGTCGGCATGACGTAGTTATCATCCAGCCAAGCCTCCACTGCCCCGTCGACGATGCTGTCGAAGTCGTCGCTGCTGATGATCGTGCCGGCCTGCAGCGCCGCCGGCTGGACGTACAGGTCAAAGGCCAGGGTTCCCACAGTGACAGATCCGCGGGTCAGGATGATGCCGCAGCGGACGTGCCCGGCTACGACGGTCATCTGGCCGGTGGTGGAAAAGCTCACCACGCTGCCGCTCAAAGTGGCATCGTAGGAAAAGCCGGTGCCGTCGGGCTTGGTGCCGCAGATGGTGGCGGTCTCCCCGTTGGGGGTGTAGGGATTGCCGTCAAGATCCAGGATCGTGACGGCAAAGGCCCGCCCCGCGTCGTACTGGTTGGCAAAAACCTGGGGCACGTTGGTCGGGTAGTCGTCCGGCCGAAGGCTCAGGGTAAAGGTCTGTACCTGCATGTTGTCCTCCTTTTATCTGCCCGTCAGGCTCACGCCCCGGGTCCCCAGGGTCAGCCGCGTCTCCACGCCGCCCGTCAGGTCGATGTCCAGGCACATGACGGCATATCCCTGCCTAATGCCCTGGGGTGGATCCTCGATGATCAGGATCCGCGCGATCCGGAAGGCCGCCGTCTCCGTGCCGATCAGGCTCAGATCCGCCGCGGAGATCTGGATCTCGTCGATAAACACCGCCGCGGCCAGCATGGCCACGGCCCGGTCCACCAGCTCCTGGGGATCCGTGACCTCCGGCCAGCTCACCGTGCGGAATACGCAGCCGTACCCGCCGTTTGACTGGGGGGAGTTGATGACGTAGGGGCCGCTTTTGAAATACGTGTGCGCCGCGTCCTGGTAGCCGTTGGGGGCCGCGCTGCAGCGCATGCCGTCTTTGCCGATCGGGATGATGCTGTTATAGTAGTCCTCGGCGTTGGTGCTGCGGCTCAGGTCCAGCAGATTCTCGCCGAAAACCACGTGCTGAGCGTTCTCGTCCGTCAGCTCCGCCAGATAGTCCAGATAGGCCGTGTCCCCAGCGTACCGCACCACCAGGTGCCCGCCCAGGGGGCTGTTCGGCAGCTCTTCCCGAATGGTTTCCCACATGCTGCGATAGTCGTCCGCGCTCCGGGCCATGGCCCCGCCGGTCACGGTCACGGTGCCGGGCTGGATCCTGTTGTTGTCCGTCACGGCCATGCCGTTGTGGGTCTCCAGCAGCTTCCCCAGCCACCAGGAGGGCACCGTGTTGGCGGCCACCGCGGCCTGATAGCCGCTGTCGGAGGCGTAGTCCTCCGGCAGGCTGTGGGGCAGCATAATGGTGTCGTTGAGGCACGCCAGCCGTCCCTCAACCTCGTAGCTGTGGGAGTTGTCCAGGTTCAGCGTCTCCCGGATCACCCGGCCCAGGAACACCGTCTCGGCATTGCTGCCGATGAGCTCCACCACCTTCACCACGCCCAGCCGGGGCACGATCTGCCCGATGGCCGGGTGTCCCGCCGCCAGGGTCATGGTCAGCCGCCCGGCGGAGTCCACCGCCAGCTGCAGGCGGCCATCTACCAGGGCGAAGGTCCGGTCCCCGGGCTCCGCCGTATTGGCGCCCCGGGGATCATAGAGGAGGGTGTCGTTGTAGTAGATCTGATACATCAGAAGGTGCCCTCCCGGTATACGATGGCGAGGTAGGGGGAGCTGGTGGCCGCGGCCAGCTTGGCGCGGATCTCATTGCTCCCGTCCATGAGCAAGAAATCCGGCGTCTTCACCTGGCCGGAGAGCTCGCCCTCCGGCACCGTCAGCTCCACCACCGGCGGCACCGCCAGGGGGCCGCTCATGATCTGGATGCTGCTGTTCTGGGAAAAGGTGATCTCCGGCACCACGTACCGGCGCTCGTTCTGCAGGTGGAAGGTCTTCCAGCTGGTGGTCAGCCCGTCCAGCTCCACCTCCGTCACGGTGTTTTTGAGTTTATACGGGTAAACCGTGGCCTGGCACTCGATGATGCCCTCCCCGGCGATCAGGCCGCCCACGGTCATCCTGCCGGACCAGTAGTGCGTGGGATCGTCCGGCAAAATGATCCGGATACGCTTGCCCTGCCAGTCTGCCATCAGCCGGGTGCGCAGCTGCATAAGCTCCACGATGTCCATGCCCTGGTAGGGCCGGGGCAGCTTCACCAACTTGAATTTGATCGTGCGGTCGTTGAAGACGGGGAAGCCCTGGGGCGCGTCGGAGACGTCCAGCACCCCGTCCATGCCCCGCACGGTGATAGTGTCTGTGCGCACCTCCGGTGCGCTGATGCTCAGATCGTCCACCAGCAGCCCCAGGCCGTAGGTGGCGTAGGTATCGACGGCGTGAACGTCCGCCGCGAAGTCGTTGTCCAGGCTCAGGACCACGCCGTAGATCATAGTGCGCCCCTTTCTGCGGCCATCTGCCGCACGCCCAGCGCCGTGTCAATGCCGGGCACGAGATATCCGACGAGCTTGTTGCCGTCCATGTAAACCCGCACGTTCCGCAGCGCCTCGGCGATCTCCCGGGCCATGGCCGCGGGGGCCGCCGGCTCCGCCTGCGCCTGGATCGCCAGGGAAGAGGAGAAGGACCCGCTGGCCAGGGCGGAGGCGTCCGCCATGGCGTCGGAGACAAGGCCCTCGTTCCGCAGGATGCCCTCGGCAAAGCCCTCCATGGTGTATCCGCCGATCTCGGCGAAAACCTTCGAGGGCGAGGCGATCCCCAGCAGCCGCTTGGCGCCGTTGATGATGCCCTGCACGGCGGCCACCATGGTCTGGTACAGAGTGGAGACCGCGTTCCGGATGCCCTGGGCAAGGCCCAGCATCAGGTTGTATCCGGCGGAGGCCAGGGAGGGGATAGACCCGATCACGGCGCTCACCAGGCCGGAAATAATGGAGGGGATGGCAGCCACCACGCCCGCGATGATCTGGGGCAGGTTCTGGACCAGAGACACGAGAAGCTGCACACCGGCGTCAACCAGGGCCGGGATATTCCCTGTAATGGTGGTCACGATGGATGTGATGATCTCCGGCAGCGCCGCCACAATGGTGCTGATGATCTCCGGCAGCGCGCCGATCAGCCCGATAAAGAGGTCGAAGCCCGTCTGGATGATCAGCGGCAGCGCCCCGATCAGGGCGGTGAGGACCGTCTGCACCAGGCTCGGCAGCGCTGCCACGATGCCATCGACCAGGGAGACCGCAGACGCGAGCAGGTCCGGCAGGATCTCGCTCACCAGGCCGGGAAGCTCTGCTGCTATGATCGGCGCTATGTCTCCAACAAGTCTTCCAAATCCCTGGAGGGTAGTTTCTATGCGGGGTATGATATTGTTCAGGAAAGAAATGGCACTTGTTTCCAGATTTTCGATGAGACCGCCAAAATCGGCGTTGTCGTCGGCCATTCCGACGAGTAGATTCTTCCAGGATGCCTGGAGTGTGGAGAAGCTGCCGGAGATCGTCGAGCTGGCCTCAAGTGCAGTTGTCCCGGTGATCCCCATTTCCGTCTGGATCACATGGATGGCAGATACGATATCGGCATAGCTCGATATATCATACTCGATTCCGGAGATCGCCGTAGCGTCATTGAGGAGGCGCTGCATTTCCTCCTTCGTGCCGGAGTACCCCAGCTTGAGATTATCGAGGAGCTGCCACTGCCCTCTGGCAAAGCTTTGGTAGGCTTCCTGGATGCTGGAGATGCTCGAGCCCATCTTGTTGGCATTGTCTGCCATGTCTGTGATTGCCTGGTCGGCATATTTCGCGGCTTCCTGGGTGTCTCCGCCCAGCGACTGCAGCAGCGCACCAGTGAATCCCGTTACCGTTTCCAGGTAATCATTTGCAGATAGTCCCGCTGTCAGGTAGGCGTTGGCGGCGTTGGAGAGGACGACGTCAGACGCCTGGGTGAAGGTTTTGAATTCTTCCAGCGCGGTGCTGACGGACATGCCGGATGCTACGGCAGCGTCAACGAAGGCGTCTTTCGTGGTGCCGAATAGCGTTTCGATGCCTCCGGTTAGCTGCTCAAAATCCGCATAGCCGGAAATGGCAGCCTTGGAAAGTGCGCCGATCCCGGTGGCTGCGGCGCCGATCGCGGCCGCTGTTATCTTTCCGGCTGCGTTCATTGCCCGGGCAAAAGCCCCCGACGCCCGCTGTCCGCCCGCGGTGCCCGCGGCGTCGCCGGCTCCCTCAAACTGTCGGCGGATCTCGTTTCCCAGGCCCTCGGCCTTTGGAACGATCTGCACATATGCTTTTGCTAGCTCAATCGCCATGTTTCTGTCCTCTCAGTATCGCGGCCCGGGCCTGCTCAAAGGCCTCCGCCGTGGGGTAGCTCAGGACCTCCCGGGTCTCGCCGGCGCCCGTCAGCGCCGCCAGGATGCTCCGGGGCCGGTTCACGCCGTTCGCCCCGTCCTGGCTGCCGAACCACTGCAGCATGCTCAGGCGGTCCACGGCCGCCGCCAGCAAAAAGATGTCCTGGGGCAGGGGAGAGCCGGAGAGCTTCCGCATAATGCGCGAATCGGGCGCAAGCCCTGCCGCCAGCGTCGCCGCCAGGGGCAGGTCCAGCGCCCCGATGTCTAAAACGTGGTAGGTCTCGGCAAAGTCGCAGATCACCGCGTCCTCATCCGCCGCCAGCATCGCGGCGTAGCGGATTATTTTTTTTTACGCTCGTTGAGCTGGGCGAAGATCTCGGCCAGCTCGGCCTTCATGGCCTCGAAGCTGGGGCGGCCCTGGGTGGCGATCAGGTGGTCGATGAGCTTCTGCTCCTCGTCCCCCAGCACAAAGGCCACCACGTCCACCACGGCCACGGGGGCGGTCTCCGCCTCCCGGATCGCCTTGAAAAGACGGTAGTCGTCCAGCTTCTCCTCGTCGATATCGGCCTCAAAGCCGCTCGGGGTCTTGATGTGGGTCATGGTCCGCTCCTCAGCCCGCCGCCGGCGCCTTGATATACTCGTAGTGGGTATTGCCGCTGGCGTCCGGGAAGGCCGTGATGGTGGTCTCGTAGCCCACGGCGCCGGTGTTCTGATAGGACACGTCGCCCACGGCGGTGACATAGGCCTTCGGCAGCACTATACGCTTGAGCACGCCGCCCCGCATCAGCATGTCGATCACGAGCACGTGCTCCTCCTGGGGCTTGTTGTTGGCCGTCACGGTGATGCCCGCGGCCAGAGTGCCGGTCACGTTCTCGTCGCCGTAGACGAGCTTGAGCACGTCCACGTTCAGCACCTCGATCAGGGTAAATTTGAAGGTGTCCGCCTTGCCCTCGTCGGTGATCAGCACCGTGTCCCCGCCCCAGGCCTTTACGGCGTTGGTGGTGGGGGTGTTGGAGTTGACCACGCCGTCCTCGCTCACGTAGCCCAGGGCCTTGAAGGCGGCCGCCAGGGCGGTGGTGGCGTCGGTGGGCGCGGCGGTGCCCGCGGCGGCCACGCTGATGGCGCCGCCCACGGCAGGGGCGCCGGCGGACACGTTGGTAACAGTATTAGCCATCGTTATCTCCTTGGTCAGTAATAGACTTCCAGCACCGCCTGATACCGGTACTGCTTCGTGGCGGTGTTGGTATACTCATAATCGCTGTTGAGCTCCACGGCGAATACGCCGTCCGTGGGTCCCAGGCCCAGGGCCAGCTCCACCACCCGGGCGTTCAGCCGTG
>Ga0326513_10004466_pt1 | contig 10027 bp, 7 predicted proteins | sample 2_2465_0518_D_FD_203654 | JGI IMG/M metagenome (GOLD analysis project Ga0326513, IMG submission 203654) | Bovine rumen microbial communities from UC Davis, California, United States - 2_2465_0518 | ecosystem: Host-associated > Mammals > Digestive system > Stomach > Rumen | place: USA: California...
AATGAATCGTTAATAAATAAGGAGGCTCGTGCAGAGAATCAACGTGCTAATCTCAAATCAAAGATAAAAGACCAAGCAAAATCAATCTTCCTTTCAGCTACTCCTGCTGAGTATGAACTTCAGCTTTCAGATGAAGTAGTTGAGCAGATAATTCGTCCAACATGATTACTTGATCCAATTACTTATGTTTATCCTAAATCATGAGATTATGCTCATCTGATAGGTAGTGTAGATAAGTTATTGAAGAAAAAACCTCAATTAGAGATGTATCTGAGCGATAAAGAATCCAAAAAGGATGAAAAAGATATTCTGAAAGATTTGTTTGAGTGAGATTCAGATTCTTGAGATTAGTTTGTATTTACGGCCAATATTGATAAAAATAAATACCGAGTTTATATATAAATAAAAACATCACAATTAATGCATAGAATAAAAAAATTAATATGAATATTATTTATACTCTGAATCGTATTTTTTATTATTTGTGATGAAAAATGAATTAAAATCGAGTGGAATAAAGACCATATAGTTTTGCATCAAACAGTAACATCAGGATCAAATACTCCTAAAAAAATAGTATATAAAACATCGGATATAATTCATATTTATCCAGGTTTTGCGAATCCTAAGAATTTACGTAAGAGTAATGGATTGGATTTAGAATATCTAGCTAAACTGGAAGAAGAAAAAGTATTGGAACAGGAAAGATTAAAAGCTCAAGAAAAGGTTTACACATGACCTAGTGTTATTTCTCTAAATGATGATACTATATCTAGTGTTTTTCAGAAAAATGAAATCAAGGATGAAGGAATAAAAACAGATGAAATTTCATTAAATAATACAGAGAATAAAGATAATTTAACAACAATAAATGAAACTTGAAATATTCAGAAGCCAACAAATAATACTACTTGAGAAATAAAACAAGAAGTTAAAAATGAAGTAAAACAGGAAGTTAAAAATGAAGTTAAAAATGAAGTAAAACAGGAAGTTAAAAATGAAGTTAAAAATGAAGTAAAACAGGAAGTAAAACAAGAAATTAAACAAACAACATGACCAGAAACTAAAGTGAAAAATAATTCATGAAGCCAGGAAATAGCATGATTTGTTGATAAAAGTTGAGAATTCTCTACTCGTCATACAATAAAGAAATATGAACATAGTAGAGAAACGTTAAATTTGAATAAATGAATAAAAAAAGTTATCACAAATGACGAAATCAAGGAGAATGAATCAACTTTGTATAAAAATTCGACACTAATTAAATTATACCCATGATTTTCAAATCCAAGAAATTTAAATCTTAGTGCAGGTATAGATGAAGAGTTTTTAGAGAAACAAGAAGGTTTACAATCTTCTACTATTGTTTCGTTAGCTGATAATGAATCTGTAAGAAATGAAAAAGAACCTGAAGTATTAATAGAAGATAATTCAGAATCTCTAGATACTTGAAATGCATCTGAAAATATGAATGAAGAAACACAAATTAATAATGAAGAAGTTGAGAATGAAGAAAATATTCCTGAAAAAAATGCCGAATTAAGTAGCTGAAAAGAAGTGGAAATAAAAACTACGAAAGTTGAAAAGTATAATCTTATAAAACATTATTCATCACTAAAGAAAGGTGAACCAATAAAACAAAGTTTTATAATTGAGAATGCTATAGAAGAAACTCCAGCAAATTGACTTTCAGATCCAGTGATAGAAAGTTTATTGGAAAATGAAGAGATTGATATTGATGTGCTTGAAAGTGAGAATGATGAGTTTTTGCAGAAAGTTTTTGATGAAACGAGAGATACGTCTGTAATGAATCTTATCGTTGAAAATTATTTGAATGAATATCAATTCGTAAAAGCTAAGAGATTTATAGAAAATCTTCCTGAAATGTATAGGGATGAGCTTAAGCCATCACTTAATTTGCGTGTTGTGTTTAATTCATTTGCTCTGACTTCTAAAAGTATAAAAGAAACATTGACTTCATTAATTCAAAATTATGTTTCTAAAAATGAGATATCAGAAGAAGATAAAAATCGATATCTATGAGTTATAGAATTAATGGATAGAAATTATGATAAATTCTTTGAAATTTCTAACTGATTTACATCAGAAAAAAATAAAGCATTTGCTTCAAAATTACAATGATATAAAGATCAGATTTCTAAACAAATGTGAATGCCAGAATACTACTTTGATACTTTAGTAGCTCTTGAATTATTTAATCAATGACTATTCCAGCCAGCAAAAGTATTGGCACTTTATTCATTACAACAGAATTCAAATTATATATTACCTTACCAGATTCTTGCTTATGCAAATTTCCTTACGAATTCTCGAGATACATCTATTGAATATCTTAGAAAACTTATGGATATTGATCCTAATAATGTTGAAAAGTATCGTTTCTTGATGTGAGTCGCTTATTACCGAGATGGAAAATACCAACAATCAGTAATTATGTTATCATTAATAAAAGATAGTAAATTACGTTTAGATGCTGAAAGATATTTGATACGTAATTACATAATTTTGGATCAAAAAAATAAATTAATTTCAATTTGGAATAAAATATTGTGATATGATAATTTGGTAGCTTCAGACTTTTATACATATTTTTATGAAGCCTTTTATCGTCCATTCTCAGAGTGAGGAGATTATCAGATATTTTCTTTAAATTCGGAATTAGCAAATAAGATGATTCGTGTATGTAGCATGAAATTATCAGAAGAAGAAAATGTTGTGTGTAATTACTGAATGATAGGTAAAAATATTGCATTATGACAATTTGACGGATTGGAACAATTGTTATTAAATTTGACATCAGAGTATCCTCAATGATATCTTTATCAAGCATTATGAGAATATTATATTCAGCAGTGAGAATTAGATAAAGCTAAATCATATTTATTGAAAGCTGTTTCTATGACAAAAAGGACTCCAGAAGTAGTCCAGATTAAAAAATTACTACAAAATATAATGTAATTGAAAATTGCTATCATAAAATATTGTTCAATTCTCCCCTCTTCTCCTCAATAAGATGTTTTATTTTAGATCTGGCTTTTTTTATTCATAATTCCAAAATAGCTTGTCTTACGGCATTTTTAATCTTATATAATTTTTGATTATTTTGGACTGGAATTGTGTCGCAAACATCAATCATATATACTTTATTATCATCGGATATTATTATATTTGTAGATGATAATAAACTATTGAAAATTCTACTATAAAAAAGGAATCTTCTTTTTCGTATATTTTTTATATTATCAACATCTTCTTGATATCATATAATATCATTTCTTGCTCATTCATCTCTACAATAAGCAATATATCAATGAAATAATTCCAACAAATCGGAAAGAACTTGTTCGTCGAGTTGATCTATATCTACGAATTTAAGGAGCTTTCATTCGATATATTTTTGTTTTATGCAATATGTACCATCATCATTTTTTATCAGCTGAGTTTCTGGAAGAAATTTTCATATATATTGTTTTTTCTTTTCTATAATCTTATTTTGTTCCTCGAATGAATATGGTGTATGAATCGAATCTTTTCTGAAAGACTTAAAAACATATCCTTCATCATCAGGTTTGGAAACGTATTTAGTAGCTCAATAATCCAATGTATTATTATTAATATCTATTTTATTCATAGAAAAATATGCTCCGAATAAACATACTATATGTATAATTATTAATATGTCAAATACAATAGAATTTTTATTCAGACAATATTTGATTTTTTAATATGTATTCACATCCAAAGTTAATCAAATCTTCAAAATCCTTTTTATCTCAGCAGGAGAGTCGATAATCTTCCAAGATTTTCCTATATTCTTGATGTTGTGGGTATCATCTATCAATAGCCATGTTAACTCCGGGGAACTCATGATTTAAAAGGAAAGTTAAAGATTCCTTAATCAAATTAAATTGCTTCCAATTGAGCTGATTCATAGGATACTCATTTTCGTAATATTTATGTGTTTGAAAATGTAATAACTCATGTATAAAGCCTTTAGTCCAAGCGCTTAATCTCCAGTCTTTTTTTGGTGGTTCCATGGTCCAAATTTCTCAAGTTTCCCAATTATATGGTCATCTTTGACATGTTGTGTACCGGAATTGAAAATTTTCATTATAAATAGGCCTTTTAGTTAGTTTTACCATTAATTCAAAAATCTGATTTTTCTGTTTATCTAATTCTACTTTTATTTGCCTTGCTGCATCATCTATTTTTTCGCGATTCTCATTATATTTTTTTTCTAGAAAAGGAACTAAAATTTTTAAACTATCATCAAAAGATAATCACTTAATTTTCTTAAAAATATTTTGAGCTTCTTCATCCATCCTTTCATATCATCTTCAATTAGTGAATCTATTCACAGCACATCGCCAATTCCAAGCATCTTTTTCGATATCATAACTACTGGTAATTCCCGGAGAAATTCTTTCACTTTCCATATCATGTAAATCTGGAACATTACGCATAATTCTTGAATAATGATATAAAATTAATAATGATAACTTTTTCAAATCTGAATAGTTTTACATCTATATATTTGCTCAATCAATACCAACTTTGCTAATCAATGGGGCATAGTAATTGCTCCAAATGAAATCTCTTTCAAGTCTGAAAACTTAGATTTCAATTCATCTCTATTTAATCCATAAGGTCATCAGATAATAAATACACAGTTTTGAGAATATATTTCTTTTCAAATCTCTTCCGTAGTTAGTAGTTTTCACTCTTTCGCTAGTAAAATCTTTTTATAATTCTGATATTTTTTCTCGATAGTTTTAATTACAGACTCAGTTTCTTTTTGAATTACTAATTGATGATTATCATCTTTAAAAGGTTTTAAAGTATCAAAAATTACATCCTTTCATAGACGTTTTTGATATTCTTCAATCGCAGTTGAAAAATGCTTATCAGAATCTGAAATATTTAGAATTACGTGCATTGTATGAAAAAATCTAAATCACATTCTAGTATAGATAATTTCTAATTCATTCCAAACTCATTTTCCAATAAATCTACTGAATCTAATTTCTCCCATGGAAATAATTCAACATTCTTTCTATATTTTTCTACTATCTTACATTCACGACCAAAGTGCCCATAAGCTGCAGTTTCTTCATAAATAGGGGAGCGAAGGTTGAATCTTTTTTCAATAGCATAAGGTCTCAAATCAAAAAGATTTCATAATTTTTTAGCGATTTCTCCATCTGTAAGTCAGATTTTTGAAGTTCTATAAGTATTTACATATAAACTAAGAGGTCTAGCAATTCATATAGCATAAGAAATCTGAATCAAAACTTTGTCAGATATTCCAGTAGCGACTAAATTCTTAGCCAAATAACGCGCCATATAAGCCCCAGAACGATCAACTTTACTTGGATCTTTTCATGAAAAAGCCCCTCATCAGTGTGCTCATTTTCCTCCATAAGTATCTACAATAATTTTTCTTCCAGTTACTCAGGTATCTCAATTTGGACCTCAGATTACAAATTTTCATGTAGGATTAATCTGAATATCAATCTGATCATTGAATAACGTTTTTACTTTATCTTCCAGTCAATCTACAAAACGAGGCAATAAAATATTATTTACATCTTCACGGATTTTTGCTAACATTTCTTCATCTCAATCAAATTCATCATGCTGAGTAGAAAGAATGATTGTCTTGATTTTCAAAGGTTTATCATCATCGGAGTATTCAATCGTGAATTGAGACTTAGCATCAGGACGTAGATAAGTCATTTCTTTTCACTCTTTACGAATTTCCGCCAAAGTTATGAGTAATTTATGCGATAAATCCAAAGTTAAAGGCATCAAATCATCAGTTTCATTACAAGCATATCCAAACATAATTCCCTGATCTCATGCTCATTGGTCTTCAGCATTTTCTCTTTCTACTCCACGAGAAATATCAGCAGATTGCTCATGTAAAAGCACTTCTATATCACAGCTATCAGCATTAAATCAATATTCATCTTTCGTATAACCAATTCTGCGAATCACATCACGAGCTACTTTCTCTACATCCACGTGTGCAGTAGATTTCACCTCTCAAGCCAAAATTACTTTATTAGTCGTAACCAAAGTTTCACATGCTACTTTTGCAGTGTTATCCTGAGCTAAATAAGCATCAACAATCGCATCAGAAATCTGATCACAAATTTTGTCTGGATGTCATTCAGAGACTGACTCCGAAGTAAATAGGTAAGTCATCTTCACTAGAGTAAAAAATAAAAATACATTCTGATTCTTGAACGTATTTTTGGATTCGTGAAGTCGTTAGACTTCTGCGTAAAATTCAAATTGTCTTTAGCAATTTTTTTACGTGGTTGCAAGCGTTACAAATCCATCCACATTCTGAATCTGAGATTAATATAATTTTATGTTTTTTATATTCAATATTATTTCTGAAATAAAGTAATATCAGAAATCTGAGCTGCAAAATAAGGTAAATCTTTGTTAGATTCTTTTAAGAACATAACATAAGGTTTATCAAAGTAGAAATAACGATGTTCTATTTTTGGTTTAGATATTTCTATTGATTCTTTGGTTTCCATAGCAATCCAAGCTTCACTTTTTATTTCTCATCATTCCTTATCTAACTTTAGTTTTACTGTTTGTAGAGCTTTTTCTATATTACAAATATTTCAATTTTCTGCATAGAATTCTTTATTTTCTAATTCTTTAAATTCAGTTAATTCTTTAAATTCTAATTCAGGAACTTTTAAATAATCATATTCCGTAAAATAATGTTTTCATTCATATTTCTGTTCATCTTTTAAAATATTATTATAAATATCCATAAACGAGTTTCATCAAATTCATCTTGCTAGTATTACATTTTCTCATTCATTTGTTTCTAATGCCACAGCAAAATCTTCATCTGAATTGTAATAATATATATGAACTTGTCCGTAAAGTTTACTATCAGAATCTTTATCTATTCAGAAATATTTAACATTACTATATTTATTATCAAACTTTCATTTATCTAGCTGATCAAATACACTCTCAAATTTAAATATTTTCTTCAACATCGCATAGAATCAATATTTTTTTTCATCTTTTCAATCATAATAATCATCACTCTGGGGAACATTAGACCAATCAGCTCATTGATCTAATATATCGCTAGTTTCGTTAAATTTTTCTTTTATTCAATCCTCTATCTCGGCTTTTAAATCTAATGTTAGTAATCAAAATTTAGAATAATAACTACTTGGAGAAAGTTGTTTATTTGTAAATGTTTGTTTATTAAGGTTCTCAACAATTTTGAGCTGTGGAGTAAATTCCACATCCTTTTTAACAACTTCATTCACCATATCATTCCACACTAATTGAAAAGTCCCACACCACATACTATCACCAACAACTTCATCATCTATAGAAGTTAATACGTGTAAATCTCAGTCACTTTTTCGTGTCGTTTTATTGCTGAGTAAAAAATATCAGAAAATTCAACATACTAATAAAACAACAAAACATATAATACCAATGATTATTTCTTTTTTCATAATGTATTTTATATGTTATAAAAATTTTTCTACTCTTCTCCAGCATCTATATCAAAATCGTCGTCTTCAGCATCAGTAGGGAAGTGATCTTCAGAATCATCATCGTCATCATCCCATCCTTCGAAATCAAATTCATCGTCATCGTCTTCAATTTTTTTCTTTGCAGGAGCTTTTTGAGCCTTCTTAGCTCTTTTCTTCTTGATATTTTCATCTTCCATCTTTTCAATATCATCTTCAATTCCAAGCATTTTCTGTAATCATTGATGCTCTTTTAATTTTTGAATCACTTTCTGCTCAATCTGTCTTACTCTTTCTCTGGTTACCTCAAATTCTTCTCCCACTTGTTCCAAAGTATATTTAGGACCATCAATTCCATATCTCATTTTTACAATTTTTGATTCTCTATCATCAAGCATTCATAAAATCTGATCCAAGTTAGCTCTAAGAGTATCTCTTTCGGCTAATTGATCTGGACGTAAAGTATTCCCATCCTCAATTAAATCTGCTAAAGTATCTCTACCTTCATCTCCAACTTCTCTATCAAGTGAGACATTACCAAAAATAACTTCCTCGAGCTTCTTAACTTTTTTGATAGGATATCATAATTTTTGTCAGATCTCTTTACTTGTTGGTTCTCTTCAAAGTTTTTGGAATAATAGAGAATATGTCTTATTATAAGAATTGATTTCATCAATTAGATGCACAGGAATTCTAACGTTCTTTCACATGTCAGCGATAGCTTTAGTGATAGACTGTTTAATCCACCAAGTCGCATAAGTTGAGAATTTGAATTCCTTATCTGGATCAAATTTTTCAATAGCTTTAATAAGTCAGATATTTCATTCCTGAATCAAATCAGCAAATCAAAGTCTACCTCCAAAATAACGTTTAGCAATCGCAATTACTAATCTCAAGTTTGATTCAACCAATTTTTGTTTAGCTGCTTCATCTCATTTCTTAACTCTTCTTGCAACTTCCTTTTCTTCTTCAGCAGTTAAAAGAGGAATCTTTGAAATATCGTTGAAATATAATTTAATGTAGTCTTTATATTGCATATCAGGTGGTAAATCAGTTTTTCCATATAATGAAACTTTTCCAAGTCTAGATTCTTTTTTGCTTGATTTGTCTTCCTTTTCTCTATTCTCGAGTTCTTCCTCGATAGTAATTACCTTAATTTTTAATTTATCACACAAATCATAGAATTTCTCTAAAATTCTAATTGATCCTTCCATATTATCGAGTGATGCAATCAAGTCTTCTTCCAAAAGACTTCACTTTTCGGCTCACTTTAAGAGTAAATCCTGTAAATCTTCACTTAATTCAGAAATATCCTCCATGAGGTTTTCATAGATCTTTTTCCTTTCTTCGTTCATATATTATAGGCTATAATGCTAAATAATCACAAAAAATTTTATCACAAAAAATTATCACACACATTTTTTATATTTGAGGTATTTGAGTGGAAGAGCTTTGTTATTAGGTCAAAAGCCTATTGAAATGCTATCTTTGCATTCGTTTCACAGAAAAAAAGGATACCACATCGAGTACCAAAAATACTATATACCATTTCACATATAAAAATCAAGTAAAAAATTAGAAAAAAGTCCGATTTTTTTTGCTTTTTTGCGTGATTTTGAATATAATCAATTGATTTATATTTATTATTTTAATAATTATGACCAATATCGAGCAATTAAAGAAAGAAACAGACGAAATAAAAAAATGATTAGATGACTTAAAGAATAATGTTTCACTTTCTGAAGCAGAGAAAAAAAGTAAGGCAGAAATATTAAAAACACAGGCAGAAGCGACTAAGCAAAAAATTCAGAATGAAATTAATTCATTAGAAAGTAAAACAGATGACGAATCAAAAAAGGAGAAAGAAGAAGCTGAAACATTATTGAATAGTTTTAATGAAACTATGAATTTATACGCATCTATATTAAATTCACAAGAATCTCAAGAGACAAAAAAAACAGAAGAAAAGAAAGAAGAGAAAAAAACTGAAGATAAAGGATTTTTTACAAAGACAAAAGATTGGGTATGAGATCAGTGGTCAGATGTTTGGGATAAAGAAAAACGACAAAAGGAATGATGAAAAAATCTATTACGTACTGCATGATTCGTAGCTACATGAGTATGAGCAGTAGCTCTTGCGTATAAATGATTAAAAAGTTTATTCTGATGGTGAAAAGATGAAGAGAATGAAGAAGATAATGAAGAAACTGGAAAGAAATCTAAGAAAAAAAAGAAATCATTCTGGAAAACAGGACGGGGAAAATTCTTGAAATGGACTGGAATATGAGCATGAAGTTGACTTGCTGTTTATTGACTATGAAAACGACTTGGTCGATGGTGAAAAGAATGAGCAACATGAAGAGATTCTGATAAAGAGAAATATGAATCATATGATGAATTTATACAGAAACCAGAGAATAAGGAAAAATTTGATAATTATGAATGATTATGAGATAAAGTAGATAATGTATATCAGGAGA
>Ga0326513_10004467_pt1 | contig 10026 bp, 18 predicted proteins | sample 2_2465_0518_D_FD_203654 | JGI IMG/M metagenome (GOLD analysis project Ga0326513, IMG submission 203654) | Bovine rumen microbial communities from UC Davis, California, United States - 2_2465_0518 | ecosystem: Host-associated > Mammals > Digestive system > Stomach > Rumen | place: USA...
CGTTTTCAGTGCCGACGGCAAGAACGTGCCGTGCACTGTTATCGAAGCTGGTCCTTGCGTTGTGACACAGGTAAAGTCTGTTGAGAAGGACGGTTACAAGGCCGTTCAGCTCGCCTTCGGAGAGAAGAAGGAGAAGAACACCACCAAAGCGATGATGGGTATCTTCAAGAAGGCTAACACGACGCCTAAGGCCCACTTGGCCGAGTTCAAGTTCGACGAGGAGTTAAACCTCGGTGACACCGTGACGGTGGACATCTTCGACGGCGTAGAGTTCGTCGACGTAGTAGGTACCTCTAAGGGTAAGGGTTTCCAGGGTGTTATGAAGCGCCACGGTTTCGGTGGTGTCGGTCAGAGCACTCACGGTCAGGACGACCGCGCCCGCAAGCCGGGTTCTATCGGCGCCTGCTCATATCCCGCAAAGGTGTTCAAGGGAATGAGAATGGGTGGCCACATGGGTTGCGACCGTGTCACGACTCAGAACCTCAAAGTGTTAAAGGTAATTCCGGAGCACAACTTGATTCTCGTGAAGGGAAGCTGCGCCGGATGTAATGGTTCAACCGTAATTGTGAATAAGTAAGATGGAAGTTAGTGTATTGAATATCAAAGGTCAGGAGACCGGCCGCAAGGTGACTCTGAATGAGGCAATCTACGGAATTGAACCTAATGACCATGTCATTTATCTCGACGTCAAGCAGTATATGGCCAACGTCCGTCAGGGCAACGCCAAGTCGAAGGAGCGCAGCGAGATCAGCGGTTCTACCCGCAAGCTCGGTCGCCAGAAGGGCGGCGGCGGTGCTCGTCACGGTGATATCAACTCGCCCCTGCTGATTGGTGGTGGCCGCGTGTTCGGTCCGAAGCCCCGCGACTACAGCTTCAAGCTGAACAAGAAGGTGAAGCAGCTGGCTCGTAAGTCGGCTCTGACCTACAAGGCTCAGGAGAATGCCATCGTCGTTGTTGAGGACTTCAATCTGGATGCTCCTAAGACGAAGGAACTGCTGGCTATCGCCAAGAACCTGAAGGTCGACGGCAAGAAGATGCTCTTCGTGATGCCTGAGACGAACAAGAATGTGTATCTGTCGGCTCGTAACCTGCAGCGTGCAGACGTGATCGAGGCTCAGAACGTGAACACCTACAAGGTGCTGAACGCTGACGTGCTGGTCATCACTGAGAATTCGCTGAAGACTATCGACGGTGTTCTGGGATAAATTATTAAATAGTAAATAGTCAAATAGTAAATAACTATGGGATTTATCATTAAGCCGCTGGTCACTGAGAAGATGACCAAGATTACAGACAAGTCTTCAGTTGAGCGTACCTATAAGGTGAAGGGTGAGGATCGTACGAAGAAGGCCGAAGTGAAGGTCGGATTCATCGTGAAGCCCGAGGCCAATAAGGTTGAGATTAAGAAAGAGGTTGAAGGTCTGTACAATGTGACCGTGCTCGCAGTGAACACGATCAAGTATGCCGGCAAGCGCTCAAGCCGCTATACGAAGTCTGGTCTCGTGAAGGGACAGAAGAACGCCTACAAGAAGGCAATCGTCACTCTGAAGGAGGGCGACTCAATTGATTTTTACAGCAATATTGAATAAAAGAAATGGCAGTACGTAAATTAAAACCCGTAACTCCGGGTCAAAGACACAAGGTTATTGGCACGTTCGAGGATATTACTGCATCCGTGCCAGAGAAGTCTCTCGTTTACGGTAAGCGTTCTACCGGCGGTCGAAACAACACCGGTAAGATGACTGTCCGCTACATGGGCGGCGGCCACAAGAAGAAGTATCGTCTGATCGACTTCAAGCGAGAGAAGGATGGTGTTCCAGCAGTAGTAAAGACCATTGAGTACGATCCGAACCGTTCGGCTCGTATCGCTCTGCTCTACTACGCTGATGGTGAAAAACGTTATATTATTGCTCCTAATGGACTGCAGGTTGGCGCAACGCTGATGTCTGGAGCTGAGGCAGTGCCCGAGGTGGGTAATGCCCTGCCCCTGGCCAACATCCCTGTAGGTACGGTGATTCACAACATTGAACTCCGTCCCGGTCAGGGCGCTCTGCTCGTTCGTTCGGCTGGTAATTTCGCTCAGTTGACTTCGCGCGAGGGCAGCTACTGTGTTATCAAGCTCCCCTCGGGAGAGACCCGCAAGGTCCTCTCTGCTTGTAAGGCTACTGTAGGTAGTGTAGGCAACTCTGACCACGCTCTTGAGCAGTCGGGTAAGGCTGGTCGCTCACGCTGGTTGGGCCGTCGTCCTCACAACCGTGGTGTTGTCATGAACCCGCACGATCACCCGATGGGTGGTGGTGAAGGCCGTCAGTCAGGTGGACATCCTCGTTCACGCAAGGGTCTGTACGCTAAGGGTCTCAAGACTCGTGCACCGAAGAAGCTTTCAAACAAGTACATCATTGAAAGAGCTAACAAGAAGTAATCACGAAGTTAATAAGAGTATAAATTATGAGTCGTTCATTAAAGAAAGGTCCGTATATCAACGTATCGCTTGAGAAGAAGGTTCTCGCCATGAATGAGAGCGGTAAGAAGAATGTCGTCAAGACATGGGCCAGAGCATCAATGATTTCCCCGGACTTCGTGGGACACACTGTTGCAGTTCATAACGGTAACAAATTTATCCCTGTCTACATTACTGAGAACATGGTCGGCCACAAGCTGGGTGAGTTTGCACCTACCCGCCGCTTCGGTGGACACGCCGGTAACAAGAAGTAATCCCAGGGACATTAAACATTAAAGATTAAAGATTAAAATGGGAGCAAGAAAACATATTAAGGCTGAAGAAAGAAAAGCAGCACTTAAGACACAGTATTTTGCCAAGCTGAAAGGCTGCCCCTCGTCACCCCGCAAGATGCGCTATGTCGTCGACATGATTCGCGGCATGGAGGTTGACCGTGCACTGGGTGTGCTTCGTTTCTCGAAGAAGGCTGCCGCAGCTGACGTTGAGAAACTCCTCCGCTCGGCCATCAACAACTGGGAACAGAAGAATGACCGCAAGGCTGAGGCAGGTGAGCTGTTCATCACCCGCGTGTTCGTTGACGAGGGTGTCACTATGAAGAGAATGAGACCCGCACCGCAGGGCCGTGGCTATCGTATCCGTAAGCGTTCGAACCACGTGACTCTGTTTGTTGACGCTAAAACTAATGATGTAAAAGAATAAGTATGGGACAGAAAGTTAATCCAATAAGCAACCGTCTGGGTATCGTAAGAGGTTGGGATTCTAATTGGTTCGGAGGCAAGAACTTCGGCGACAACCTGGTCGAGGACCAGAAAATCCGTAAGTATCTGAATGAGCGTCTGGCCAAGGCAAGTGTCTCGAAGATTGTCATCGAGCGCACACTGAAGCTTGTCACCATTACTATCTGCACGGCTCGTCCGGGCATCGTCATCGGTAAGGGCGGACAGGATGTGGACAAACTGAAGGAAGAACTGAAGAAGCTTTACGACAAGGAGATTCAGATCAACATCTTTGAAGTGAAGCGTCCGGAACTCGACGCAACAATCGTTGCCAACAACATCGCTCGCCAGGTGGAGGGCAAGATTGCTTATCGTCGTGCTATCAAGATGGCTATCCAGAACACGATGCGTGCCGGTGCCGAGGGTATCAAGGTGCTCATCTCTGGTCGTCTGAACGGTGCTGAGATCGCACGCAGCGAGATGTTCAAGGAAGGACGTACGCCGCTGCACACGTTCCGCGCCGACATCGACTACTGCCCCACGGAGGCTCTGACCAAGGTCGGCCTGCTGGGTATCAAGGTCTGGATCTGCCGCGGTGAGGTTTACGGAAAGGTTGACCTGGCTCCGAACTTCACGCAGGAGAAGAACGCTGGCCGTGGTAACGGTGGCGGTAACAATGGTGGCCGTAAGTTCCGCGGTGGTAAGAAGAATAATAATCGTTAAAAGTAGAAGCTATCATGTTACAACCAAAGAGAGTAAGATATAGAAGGCCGCAGGACGGACGTGGCAACAAAGGCAACGCCCACCGCGGTACGACGCTGGCTTTCGGCTCGTTCGGCATCAAGACGCTGGACGCCAAGTGGATTGACAGCCGCCAGATTGAGGCCGCCCGTGTGGCCATCAACCGTTACATGAACCGTGAAGGTCAGGTGTGGATTCGCATCTTCCCGGACAAGCCCATCACCCGCAAGCCTGCTGACGTGCGAATGGGTAAAGGTAAGGGTGACCCCGCAGGATGGGTTGCTCCCGTTACGCCGGGTCGTATCCTCTTCGAAGTAGAGGGCGTTCCTTTTGACGTTGCCAAGGAGGCTCTCCGCCTCGGTGCCCAGAAGCTGCCCGTGAAGACTAAGTTTGTAGTAAGACGTGATTACGATAAAAACGCTTAATTAGAGTATGAAGACAAAGGAAATTAAGGAGCTCGAGACCAAGGAACTGGCCGAGCGTATCGAGGCTGAGGTAGCCAAGTACGAGCAGATGAAGTTTAACCACACTGTCTCTCCGCTTGAGAACCCTTCTCTGATTAAGGCTGCCCGTCGTGACATCGCCCGTATGAAGACTGAGCTTCGTCAGAGAGAACTTAACAAATAACAATGGTCCATTATGGAAACAAGAAATTTAAGAAAGACAAGACAGGGTGTCGTTATCAGCAACAAGATGGATAAAACCATTGTTATCGCTGCTAAGTTCAAGGAGAAGCACCCGATTTATGGTAAGTTCGTCCAGAAGACGAAGAAGTACCATGCACACGATGAGAAGAATGAGTGCCAGGTAGGCGATACCGTACTCATCATGGAGACCCGCCCCCTCTCTAAGACCAAGAGATGGCGTTTAGTACAAATCGTAGAAAAAGCTAAGTAATTATGATACAGACAGAATCAAGACTTACAGTAGCTGACAACAGCGGCGCCCGCGAGTGCTTGTGCATCCGCGTGCTGGGTGGTACCCGCCGCCGCTATGCAAGCGTTGGCGACGTGATTGTCGTTGCTATCAAGAACGCAATCCCGACGAGCGATGTGAAAAAGGGTGCAGTGTCTAAGGCTTTGGTTGTTCGTACCAAGAAGGAGATTCGTCGTGCCGACGGTTCATACATCCGCTTCGACGACAATGCTTGCGTACTGCTGAACAACGCCGGTGAGCTTCGCGGCAGCCGTATCTTCGGCCCCGTCGCACGTGAGCTCCGTGCCGTGAACATGAAAGTCGTATCTTTGGCACCTGAGGTTCTTTAACATTAAAAAGATTTAGAGTAATGGCTAAGTTACATATTAAGAAAAACGACACAGTCATCGTCCTGGCCGGTGAGGACAAGGGCAAGACTGGCAAGGTGCTGAAGGTCTTGGTAGAGAAGGAGCGTGCCATCGTTGAGGGAGTGAACTTCGTCAACAAGAGCACGAAGCCCAGCGCCAAGAATCCTCAGGGAGGCTTTGAGAAAGTAGAGGCTCCTATCCACATTTCGAATTTGAGTTTAATTGATCCGAAGAGCGGTAAGGCTACCCGCATCGCCATCAAGCGCGACGGCAAGAAGGTGACCCGCATCGCCAAAAAGTCAGGGGAGGAGATTAAGTAATGGCAAATACAGCACAGTTAAAGCAGGAGTACAAGCAGAAGATTGCTCCCGCGCTGCAGAAGCAGTTCAACTATACCTCTGCAATGCAGATTCCCGTCCTGAAGAAGATTGTCGTCAACCAGGGTCTGGGTGATGCTACACAGGACAAGAAGATCATCGACGTGGCTATCAACGAGATTAGCGCCATCTGCGGTCAGAAGGCCGTGGCTACCTACTCGAAGAAGGACATCGCCAACTTCAAGGTCCGTAAGAAGATGCCCATCGGCGTGATGGTGACACTGCGCCGTGAGCGTATGTATGAGTTCCTGGAGCGCCTCGTCCGCATCGCGCTGCCCCGTATCCGCGACTTCAAGGGTATCGAGACAAAGTTCGACGGCCGTGGTAACTACACACTGGGTATCCAGGAGCAGATCATCTTCCCCGAGATCAATATCGATTCAGTTGACCGCATCCAGGGTATGAACATCACCTTCGTGACTTCGGCTCAGACCGACGAAGAGGGTTTCGCTCTGCTCAAGGCTTTCGGTCTTCCTTTCAAGAACAATAAAGACTAAGAGACATGGCAAAAGAATCAATGAAAGCCCGCGAGGTGAAGCGCGCAAAGCTCGTAGCCCGCTATGCTGAGAAGCGTGCAGCCCTGAAGAAGATCATCGCTACCGCTGACGTAGAGACGGAAGAGGGCGCTATGGCTGCCTATGAGGCTGCCCGCAAGCTGCAGAGCATTCCCCGCAACGCCAACCCCATCCGTCTGCACAACCGTTGCAAGATCACGGGTCGTCCCAAGGGTTATATGCGCCAGTTCGGTCTCTCTCGTATCCAGTTCCGTGAGATGGCATCAAGCGGTCTGATTCCGGGAGTGAAGAAGGCCAGCTGGTAAACAGAAGAAAGAGTTTTCTATATTGTTTAATATTGTCGGGGGAGTCCCGATTAATTAAAAATCATTTTTATGACAGATCCAATAGCAGATTATCTGACCAGACTCAGAAACGCCATCATGGCACATCACCGTGTGGTGGAGGTTCCTGCGTCTAACTTGAAGAAGGAAATCACGAAGATCCTCTTCGAGAAGGGCTACATCCTGAACTACAAGTTCATCGAGGATGGCCCTCAGGGTACTATCAAAGTGGCTTTGAAGTATGACCCTGCCACCAAAGAGAACGCCATTAAGTTCTTGAAGAGAGTGTCCACCCCCGGTTTGCGTAAGTACACCGGCTACAAGGACATGCCGCGAGTAATTAACGGACTGGGTATCGCTATCTTATCCACGTCCCAAGGTGTAATGACAGACAAAGAGGCCGCACAGCTGAAGATCGGCGGTGAGGTGCTTTGCTATGTATATTAATTGGAGGAACTGAATATGTCAAGAATAGGTAAATTGCCAATTAGTATCCCCGCAGGCGTTACGGTTGCTCAGGACAAGGACGGCATCGTTACCGTCAAGGGTCCCAAGGGCGAACTCTCGCAGAAGGTAGACCCCTCTATCAAGGTTAAGATTGAGGACGGTCATGTGACATTTGAGATTGACGAGAACAGCGCTGTGAACATCAAGCAGAAGCAGGCTTTCCACGGCCTGTACCGTGCGCTTGTCAACAATATGGTAGTCGGCGTCAGCGAAGGCTACAAGAAGGAGATGGAACTCGTCGGTGTAGGTTATCGTGTGAGCAATCAGGGCAACCTCATCGAGTTCGCACTCGGTTATACGCACCCCATCTTCATCCAGCTTCCTCAGGAGGTTAAGGTGGAGACCAAGTCGGAGCGTAACCAGAACCCGCAGATTATCCTGGAGTCGTGCGACAAGCAGCTCCTCGGTATGATCTGTGCCAAGATTCGTTCTTTCCGCATGCCTGAGCCTTACAAAGGAAAGGGTATTTTGTTCAAGGGTGAGGTTATCCGTCGTAAGTCGGGTAAGTCGGCATCTGCGAAGTAATTAAGAATTAAGAATTAAGAATTAAGAATTCAAGATTATGACAACAAAGAAAGTAGAAAGACGAATTAAGATTAAATACAGAATTCGCAAGAGCGTGTTCGGCACTGCCGAGCGTCCCCGTCTGAGCGTCTTCCGCTCTAACAAGCAGATTTATGCTCAGGTGATTAATGACTTGGAAGGTAAAACACTCGTATCTGCCTCTTCACTTGGTCTGGAGACCATGCCGAAGATTGAGCAGGCTGCCAAGGTCGGTGAACTCGTTGCCAAGAAGGCACAGGAGGCCGGTGTGAAGGCTGTGGTCTTCGACCGTAACGGCTATCTGTACCACGGCCGCGTGAAGTCACTCGCTGACGCAGCTCGTAAAGGTGGACTTAATTTCTAAACGATTATGGCAATGAAGAACGTAAAAGTAAATAGTGACGTAGAGTTGAAAGACAGACTGGTTGCCATCAACCGTGTAACGAAGGTAACCAAGGGTGGTCGCACCTTTACATTCGCAGCTATTGTGGTTGTCGGTGACGGCAACGGCATCATCGGCTGGGGACTGGGTAAGGCCGGCGAAGTTACCGCCGCCATCGCCAAGGGTGTCGAGGCTGCCAAGAAGAATCTGGTAAAGGTTCCCGTGCTGAAGGGCACCATCCCCCATGAGATGGAAGCTCGCTTCGGCGGTGCCCAGGTGTTCCTGAAGCCGGCAGCTGCCGGTACCGGTCTGGTGGCCGGTGGTGCTATGCGCGCCGTACTGGAGAGCGTCGGCATCAAGGACGTGCTGGCTAAGTCGAAGGGTTCGTCGAACCCCCACAACCTGGTGAAGGCTACTATCGTGGCCCTGAGCCAGATGCGCGATGCCTACACTGTTGCAGGTACCCGTGGTATCAGTATGGACAAAGTATTCAATGGATAAAGGAGACGTAGATTATGGCAACAATTAAGATTAAGCAGATTAAGAGTAAGATCGGTTTTCCGGTTGACCAGAAGCGCACGCTCGCGGCCCTCGGCCTGCGCAAGATTTCGCAGGTTGTCGAAGTTGAGGACAATCCTTCTATCCGCGGTATGATACGTAAGGTTCATCACTTGGTGACCGTCGTTGAGTAATAACAAACATTAATTAAGGAGATTCGATTATGAAACTGAATAATTTGAAACCTGCAGCAGGCTCTACCCATTCACGTCGTCGTATCGGCCGCGGACCCGGTTCGGGTCTGGGTGGTACTTCTACCCGTGGTCACAAGGGTGCCAAGGCTCGCTCTGGCTATAAGAGAAAGATTGGTTTTGAGGGTGGTCAGATGCCGCTCCAGCGCCGTGTGCCGAAGTCTGGCTTCAAGAATATCAACCACAAGGAGTACTTCGCAGTGAACCTGTCGACGCTTCAGAAGCTTGCTGAGGAGAAGAACCTCACCAAGATTGGAATCCAGGAACTCATTGCCGCTGGTCTGACCAACGGTAAGGAGCTGGTGAAGATTCTCGGCAACGGTGAGTTGAAGGCCAAGGTTGACGTAGAAGCCAACGCATTCTCAAAGACTGCCGAGGAAGCTATCAAGGCAGTAGGTGGTAACGCAACAATAATCTAAGCTAAGATGAAGAAGTTTATAGAGACACTGAAGAACATTTGGAAGATTGAGGACCTGCGTCAACGCCTCCTCATCACTATCCTGTTTGTAGCCATTTACCGTTTTGGCTCTTTCGTGGTGCTTCCTGGTATCAATCCGCAAATGCTGGAAAAGCTGCAGTCGCAGACGGCCGGTGGCCTGATGTCGCTGTTGGATATGTTCTCCGGTGGTGCATTTTCCAATGCCTCAATCTTTGCATTGGGAATCATGCCTTACATCTCGGCTTCTATCGTAATGCAGCTCCTTGCCGTCGCCGTACCTTATTTCCAGAAGATGCAGCGCGAGGGTGAGAGCGGTCGCAAGAAGATTAGCATGTACACTCGGTACCTGACAGTAGCAATCCTGCTGTTTCTGGCACCGAGCTACCTTATCAACCTGAAGATGCAGTCGGGTGCTGCACTGGCTTCCGGCATCAGCTGGCCCGTGTTCATGATTCCCGCCACAATCATTCTGGCTGCAGGTAGTATGTTTATCCTCTGGCTCGGTGAGCGCATTACTGATAAGGGTATTGGAAATGGTATCTCGATGATTATTATGATTGGTATCATCGCACGTCTGCCTCAGGCTTTCTTCCAGGAGGTAAGTTCGCGCTTCACCGCCATCACCGGTGGTGGTCTGGTGATGTTTCTCGTCGAGATTATCATCCTCTATGCCGTTGTATGTGCATCTATCGTTTTGGTACAGGGTGTCCGCAAGATTCCCGTACAATATGCTAAGCGTGTCGTAGGTAACAAGACCTATGGTGGTGCCCGCCAGTACATCCCCCTGAAGCTGTTCGCAGCCAATGTGATGCCTATCATCTTTGCTCAGGCACTGATGTTCATCCCTCTGGCAATCGTTCAGTATTCTGCTCCGGAGAATGCCAGCTGGTTCGTTCGTTCTATGCTTGATCATCACAGCTGGCTGTATAACATCATCTTCGCCTTGCTGATCATTGCATTCACGTATTTCTATACTGCCATCACGCTGAA
>Ga0326513_10004468_pt1 | contig 10026 bp, 8 predicted proteins | sample 2_2465_0518_D_FD_203654 | JGI IMG/M metagenome (GOLD analysis project Ga0326513, IMG submission 203654) | Bovine rumen microbial communities from UC Davis, California, United States - 2_2465_0518 | ecosystem: Host-associated > Mammals > Digestive system > Stomach > Rumen | place: USA: California...
AACGATCACACGAACACAAGAAACATTCGGGAGGTTGAAGCATTGACAAGGTGGTGATTCCGTGCCGCGCCCGAAGAAACAAGTTTTGAAAGCCCGGAAAGATGGGCGGTACTGCTGCAAATACAAGGGTATTCAATTCATGGGGAATTCATCCGACGAAGCGCTTGCCGCCCGTGATGAATACAAGCGCCGGGAAGCCGCCGGGGAGGCCGCCCAGCTTCGCGGGCCAACCGTGGGTGAATACATCATGAAATGGCTCCCTTTGCATAAGGCGGGCGTTTCTGACAAGTGCTATAATGACTATGCCAAACAGCTTGAAGCGCTGCTACCGATCATGGGGGAGAAGCGCCTATCAGATGTTACCGTGGACGATGCCGCCGCCGTCTGGCACCATTTCCAGGGCTATTCAGCATCCACCGTCCACCGGGCTAAAATGCTTTATGTGGCGCTTTTTGAAACCGCCATTGAAAACGATTTATGCCGGAAGAACCCCTTCAAGGCCAAACACGCCCAGCCGCCCAAAGCCCCAGCAGGAACACACCGCGCATTGACGGATGAAGAAATGCTCCTTATCAGAACCACACCCCACCGGATGCAGCTTGCCGCCATGATTATGATGTGCGCTGGCTTGCGCCGTGGTGAAGTGCTGGCCCTGACGCGGGAAGATATAGATTTAATCGCCGGGTTAATCCATGTTGATAAATCCGTTCGGTTCAGCGGAAACCGCCCTTTGATTGTAAGGCCCAAAACAGCCGCAGGAAAGCGCTCTGTCCCGATCCTATCCATTCTATACCCCTTCTTAAAAAACGCGCCAGAACGCGCCGTAGCCACGAAAGCGGGCGAAGTAATGACAGATACCGCTTTCAGACGCGCTTGGGATAGCTATTTGCTCCACTTGTCCCGCGCCGCCGGGCATGAAATCAGCATACGCCCGCACGATTTACGCCATACCTACTGCGCCCGCTTCCTCCGTGACGCTGGTGTTGACATGAAACAGGCCATGATTTGGATGGGCCATGCCGATGAAAAAATGATTCTCAGGATTTACGATCATGTAGGGGAAAAGCGCACCCGTGACAGCATAAATCAGGTGGAAAACATGCTGAATGGTATGCAAAACGGTATGCAAAATCCATCCCCCTACCTTGTACCCGTTGAAAAATAACGCTTTCAGCACATAAGGCCGGAAAACTCCGACTCTGAAGGCCATGCGTTCGAATCGCACCGGGCGTACCAAGAAAAGCCTTGAAACATAAGCGTTTCAGGGCTTTTTACTTGCCTTTTATGCTGTGCCAATCGTGCCGTATCGTGCTTTTTGTGCCGTTTGTGGTATGCAAAACGGTATGCAAAAACAATAAAAAAAGAACCCCGCCGAAGCGGGGCAGGGATTATTCAATATAAATCAATGTCGGGCGGTTCTTTTTCATCTCCGCCGAAAGCCTTCTTGATTGCATCGAATCCACCGTTTGCGGACAGGCTCACCGCTGCGGCGTTGATCAGATACAGCAAGGCTTCCTTCCAGATGAAAGTCCCGGTTGCCAGATGCCCGACGAACAGGATCACAGCGGCAATCAGGAAAGAAACAAGCTGCGCGGGAACCTTTTCACCAAACAGCTTTTTGATAAACTCGGTGACAAGGATCGTTCCGGCCACACAGCCGCCGAATGTCAGCAGGGATTCCCACGTTACGAAACTATCCATCTTTCTTCCTCCTTACTGTTTTACGATCAGGCCAACAACCAAGCCAACGACGGCCAGAAGCACATATTTCAAGATTTCCCAGGTGACTTTCTTCCACTTTTCGCCCGGTTCCTTTTCCATCGCGTCCACGCGCCCGGAAAGGCTGTCAACCTTCGATTCCACCCGGCCCATGCTCTTATTCATGGTTTCGATTGCATTTGATTGCTTTTCAATTGCTACAACGATTTTGTTCTGCTCCCGAAGTAGTGCATCATGTTCGTCAAGGCGGCGGCAAAAACTTTTGTGTTCCGTTTCGTTGCTTGCAAGTTTCGCCACCACCTCGGCATACTGTTCTTCGTTCATTCACTCCACCCCCTCATGTTTTTTGACAATGTGGTACGCTGCAGAAATCGCCGCTTTGATTTCCAGCCAATCGGCGTATGGTATGCAGATGGTGGGCGGGTTTTCGTGCTGCTGAGATTCGTTGTTCCCGTTGTCAACAGGCGGGTTGACGATCTCAGGGGATACACCCAGCGCAGCCCAGGTCTTTTTTCCAACCACACCGTCAGCGGTCAGGCCGTGCTTTTTCTGGAAGTCCTTCACGGCGGTTTCCGTGGCTTTGCCAAAGTTGCCGTCAACCTCCAATTCATAGCCGAATTTGGAGTTTAACAACATTTGCAAGTCAGCCACTTCGTCCACCTGGCTCCCGCGCCGCAGTGTGGGGATATTCTTTTCATCGTCCACGTTCAGGCCCGCCTTTCTCAGCTCATCGGTTGTGTACAGGCCGCGCGGGATGCCCCAATGCGTCCACGGGCTGTTGTCCGTGTAGGCGTTCCCGCGCTTGACGAATGTGGAGCAATGGATCACGCCGCCCGAACCATCGCCCATGCTCAACCCGGTATGGATCATTTTATCGTCCTTGCGCTTGTAGATCACGCAGACCAGATCACGCGGCATGGTGGCGATGGTTCCCTGCGCCGCCCAATTGCTGGGGGTATTCCATTGTGTGCTGGCCCCTTGCCCATAAAACGGAACGCCCGCAAGCTGCATTTCGCTCAACACGAACCCGGCGCAGTCGAAAACGTCTGTATCAACGTAGCCGCATCCGTCACAAGCGAGCTGTTTTCTGCTCAATATCGGGCAATTGTTGTTGATCATGTCCACATATTTTTGAGAGGGACAATACGAGATTCGGCTTCTGCGCCATTCAGGTGTGCAGTCCTGCCCTTGGGAGGCATAAACGTATTGCCAGCCCAGACGCAATTCAGCGGTAGCGCGGATGATGTCGGCTTTTGGAGCGTTCCGGGCTTTCATCGCATCGACCTGAAATTGTACCCATGATGCTGTGTACATTGTTCGTCTCCTTGGTGTTTTAAAGCGACCTTTTAGTTAATCACCGTGCAATATCCAAATCCACCAACTGCAATGTCGTCCAATGCAATTCCATAAGCACCAGAAGCAGAAGGAAGCTTGTAGAATCCTTTATATGTGTCCTCAATTCCGACATAATCACCAGCAGAAATGGCTTCTGATCCTTTGTTGAATCTTGCAGATGTCATATCGGTAAGCGTAATGAAGCTGTTTTCTTCGTCATATGTGCTTCCATATGTCAAAACGATACCGCTTGTGTTGCCACCACCATTGATCTTTATTTTTGATGTTGGATTCTGTCCAAGAGTGCTGTCAACCACAATACCAAGGATATGACAATTATTGATTGACGCAAACATCGTCTGGTTGCCTTTCATTGGCGTAAACCGTACCGGGATTGTACCACTTGCAATAAATTCACAGTTATCAAAATGGAAATTGTCATTAGATTCAACTTGCCCATTTGCATAGTCATGAACACTGAAACAATATTCCTGTCCCATGTTAATAAATCTGCAATTGCGGAAATGCCAGTCTGCGCCTCCTTTTGTTCCTGCTCCGTAACAGTAACCCATGGAAAGCGTAGTACCAATAAAATCAACGTCTTCAATATATCTATAACTTCTTTTGTTCTGCGCTATAAAATCAACAGTGCTGAAATCGTCATGAATTACATATCTGATCCATTCGGCTTTTATAGTAAGATTTTTCAGATTTACATTGTCTTTGATATTGAAAGTTGATATGGCATTTGACAGGGTTTCAGAATTGTCGTAATCAATAATAACTCTTGATTTATCCGACCCGTGAATATAAGTATTCCTCGGTATCGTTAAACCTATGAACCCACTTACTGCTCTTTCTTCAGCAGTGAACTCGCTTTTGATATCATATGATCCATCAAGAACATATACATCATAATCACTGTATTGAGTATCGCTTTCAATAAACGCAAAACATGATCTGAATGTGGGATATGTCCCATTTGTTCCAACTGTGCAGAAGTATGTCGATGAAACATCAAATGCAACCTTATCCCTTGTTATGGATCGCGGATTATACTCATCTGTATTTATTCCAACGTGATAAGGCACATATGGCGTTACGGAAGAACCTTTCTCAACCTGCAAAGTATCCTTTTTTGCAGTTAAATATGATATACATATTTTATTACAGTTTTCCGGTGTTGTGATACCGAATGATGTTCTAACCTCAACCGTGCTTTTCCCACTTAAAAAAGTGTCCCCATTATAATAGCAGATAAATGTTCCAGTTTGATCAGAACCACTTATCATGTAACTGCTCTCGGGCTCAATCCCTTCATCAATATACAAATAGCTAAAAGTTGCAAGCGACCTCTCTACGTTGTTCGCATCTCTATAATAACCATTTTTAACATCGGTACTGTTTTTGTTAAATAGATTTATTCCGACTCCTTTTTTAACATACATGGAAACGTAAACATGTAAATCATGATACATTGTTACGCCATTTCCAGATCCACCCTGATTTGTTGGTGACAATCTCAAATATCCTTTTTTAATTCCCTGTGTTTTTGTTGTATAGTTATTTTCAAATGACATAACAGGTGATGGCGTAACTGAATTTCCGTCTGCGTCTCTAAAATCGCAATATGCATAATATTGATCCATTACGATGCTAATGCTATCGTAATTATCTGGAAAATCAACAATTAAACAATCATAATGCGGGTATCCAGTAGTAAATGTTGTACCTCTCCAATTGCCTTTCCCGATATATGTAGCAAGCATCGGAATGCCGTCTTTTAAATCTTCAAATGCGCTCTTTAAGTTACTAAGATCATTCCCAACCACTGCCGCCGTCGCGTCCGTTCCTGTCCAGGAGCCCGCGGCATGGTCAGAAATGAAGCGGTACAAGGTGCCGTTATACCATACATAATCTCCGGAAAAGTACGCCTTGGACGCGCTGAAATCGGGGGCCAGAGTATGCAGCAAAGCGGAATAATCAGAGGGGATGGACGCAACGGCGCTTTCGATGGCAGAAATCAGATCGTTGATGCTGGGAATGATGGTGCCGGGGTCAACCGCCGCGCCGCTGTTATCATCAACGGAATATATCGCTTTCAGAACGGTTGTGGTGCTGCCGCCCTGTGTGAGTACCACATGCACACCGATGGGGCCGGGATAGGCCAGCGCCACTGCGGGAATCACCACAGATGCGGCGTTCCCGGAAAGCGTGCCCGTCAGGGCCACCAGCCCGCCGTCTAAGCGCTTCACAGCGCCCGTGACCGTGCCGCCACCAGAATAGGCCGCTCCATTATCGTACAACCGCACGCCCACAACCGCGCCTTTGTCATCGCCCGTGAACATCACGGATTCACAATGCCGAACAACAATGCTTTCGGTCAGGTCTTGGGTAAACCATTGTTTAAACTGTGCCATTTCCTACCGCCTCCCCTTGAATGATGCGCTTCAATTCTTCCACCTTCGCGGCCTGCGCTTCATCGTCTTTTTTCAAATTGCCCTCCAGGGCTTTCACCATGTTCGTAATGTCCCAAATCAGGCCACACCTGAGCGTCCCTTTCGCGTCCGCCAGAACTTCCATTTTTGTTTTGATTTCGGAAATCAGGCCGTATTTGTCCCATAGCCCTTTTCCGTCGTTGATTGTCATGAAGAAGCCCCTCCCAAATAACTGATTGTCGCGGTGTTATAATTGGTGATCAATCGCCCTGTGCGGTTCGTTCCGCCCGTATCCTTCACAGTAAATTGAGGCGTCGCTGTAATGCCAGTGACAACGGTTGCACTTTGCCAGGTTGCGTATGTGCCATTCACTCTTAAACTATTGAAACTCCCAAGCTGGTGACATGTGATGTTGTCCCATACAACCAATTCGCCATTTAATGTCATGTCAGTTGTGGAGATAGAGGATTCAGCTTGAAGCGCATAACAACCGATGGTTTTTGCAGCCAACGCCGTTACAACACCATCAATATCTATCGTGTCTGCGGTTAGCTTTATTGTCCCGCCATCATCGTTGATTGCAAGCACAATAGACGCTGCTTTTATTTCCGCGCCTGAGCCTTCACCCTCAACCACAAGGTCAATCCGTTCCTTTTGTACCTTGATTTTCCCGCCGATTTGGTTCGGGCCTTCCGCATAAATCAGCACGCCGTTTGCATCAAGCTGGATGCCCGCCTGCTTGAGGATTTCGTTGTTGATGTTCTGCTGCCACGCCCGGAGCAGGATTTGGTACTGGTTGGCGGAAATCTGCGTTTGAAACTCGGAGAACTCCTTTTCCGCGTCCGTCTGCCCGCGTCCGCCACCGCCGCCGCCGCCCCTGCCTTTGCTCCCGCTTTCGGCCTTTTCTGCGGTTTCCTTGTTGATATAGATAATGTTCGGGATATACGCGCCGATGGTGGCAACGGTGCTTAGCGGGTTCAGCAAATCCACCGTCAATTGGATGATTTCGCGCTGCACCTCCACGCCGGCCGGGAGAATCTCCACAATCGCGGTATCATGAAGGCGGATTGTCTGGTCGGCATAGCCCAGCCGTTTCAAATCGTGCAGTGTGCCTTCAATGCTGATAATCGGCTCCGAATCCTTTTTCAGCGCGGCCCAGGTGAGTTCAAGCAGCTTTTCCGGGCTGGTTACATCCCCATTTTGATAGAATCCGAAGCGGTTCCGCCCGTTGCGCCCATATAAGGCTTTCGCTGTGGGGTTTTCAAGGTACGCTTGCCCCGCTGGCTTTGCCGGGTGATCCGCTGTTTCCGTCCATGTAACGGTTGCGAATGTCAGCGTTACCGGGTCTAAGTCCTGCGGTTCGGGGGATGTGGGCGTGATCGGCTGCTCCGGGGTGCTGGTTTTGCCGTAGCCGTACATTGCTGTTAAAAGGTTGGTATCATCGTATGTTACGCCCGCTTGCTCGATATTGCTGTTGATGCTCAACCGCAGCCCGCGCCAATTCCCCTGCGCCGGGGCAACGTCCAAATATCGCCCGGTGATCCCGTTCGGGCCGATGGTGACCCTGGGCGTGATATACACGTTCCAATTGCTGATAATGGTGTTCACGCCCTGCCACGCGCTGCCATAGCTTGCGCTGCCGCTGCTGATTTCCGTTGCGGTCACATTGCCAAGGCTCCACAATGTGCCGCCCAGAATGGACGCCAGCGCCGTCCCAACAGGCACGTTATCCCATTCCTTGGGGGATACATGATCATCCGTGAGTTCAGATACACAAATATGCTCGGCAGTGATTTCTTGATAATGGTCAGGCTCATAGATTTTGCAGTTGCGGATTTCAAACGCTTGCCAGATGCCGTCCGCGTCCTGAAACGCTATCCGCTGCCCGCGCTCCAACACTTTGTCGGGGTTGTACGGAAACAGGCCGAAGAAGGAGAACTGCTCAACCGTCCATTCGGCCTGTTCCGCGTCGTTGCGGGTGAAAAGCGGCTGGTTCGCCGCGTTGAAGAAAAGGAAATCCATTATTCCCACCTCTCCCGGTATTTGATGGTTCCGGTTCCGGTGATGGTCTGTGTCCCGTTTTTCGGCTGGATGAAGTGCGAACCAAAGGTATAATTCTGCATGAACGTTACCCCGCCCACCGCTGCGGTCTGGCGGTTCAAATCAATCACCATGTTTCCCGCCGGGATGCTGGAAAAGGTCATCGTGTCGGTGCCGTCGCTGTATGCCTGGTTGGACGCGGCAGAAGATAGGGTTCTTTCTATCCGCATCAGCGGCCCGTCGTGCGCGTTCCCGCCAACAAAAAAGGCGCTGCCACAGGCCGCGCTTTTCTCATCATTGGAAATCCAGAAAGGGTCATCGAAACAGGTGAAAACCAACCTCAATTTACTTTCCCACCACATCCGAAGGGAAGGTTCAGGCAGGGCCGTGCAAACGGCTTCCAGATGCCGCCCGTCGTAGTTCGGCAGTTGCAGCCATTTCTTTTCCCCAACCTTTGCCCAATTGGTGATCGCGTCCAGGTAATGCCGCCGGGCGTCCCGGTTCATTTCCAATATGGCAAAGGTGATATTCACGGTTCTGGGGTTTCCGTTCATCCGCACATAGTCCGCGCCGAACTGTATGCCGCGCTGCCGGGTGACGGGGGAAAGGGGGATGGGGGAAACGTGTATGTCATCAACCTTTACCGGGGCCACGCTTTCCAGCGCCACCGAATCAAAGTAAATCATCCGCGCCATCCGCTCCTTTCCATCGTTCTCAGGCTGTTTGCCTGCTGCTGTGCAATCACGCGGCCTAAAACCTGCCCGTTCCAAACAACTTGCATACCGTTGAAATTCGGCATGTTCGCGCCGATTGCGCTGCCCATGGCACCGTAATCAAATTGATTGTTCAGGCTCGGGCCGTATTTAAGATTTCGCCACACCCGCGCTTCCTCGGCAGTCAGGATGCTTTCGCCCTCATGCAGGGATGCAAGGAAACCGTCGAAAGGAACGCTGTCAAGGCCAACGGCAAAAGGCGTAAGTGTTACATTCGGGTTCCCTTTTCCGCCACCGATAACCATGTTAAAAGAGCCGCCAGCACCTACCCCGCCGCCACTTGACGCAACCGAATCAAGCGCAGAAGCCGCCGCCGCCGCTGCCGCTTCCATCCGTGCCAGAGCAGCAACAGCTATATCATATTGCGCCGCAGTGGATGCCATTTTTTCAGAAAGAACGCCCAGTTGTGTATTTAATTCACCGACTTTTTGCGTTTCCTCCTGATAGATGCTTTCAAGCTGGGAAAGCATCGCTTCCGCGTCATTATATGCTTGGTTGCCGGGCCCGCCGTTTTCGCTCATATTGTAGTTTCTGGCAACCGCCATCAACTGCTTCAAGTCAAGCCCTTGACCCGTGAAATTCTTTTCGTATTTTTTGATAAAAGAAACGATTGAATTCCACGCTTCATCGGCTTTCGACTGGGCAATGTCCCGGTTCACTTCCGTAGTATAGTATTCCTGCGCGGTGGCTACCTTCATTTCAGCCGCATCTGAAATTGCTTTCCTTCGGGCTTCCGCCTCTGCGGCCTGTTTGGTGTTTTGGATATACTTTCCAAGTTCTTCATTGGAAATGGTTAGTTTCCCAGTTTGCTCGTCAATAAATTTGTTGATTTCCGGGAAAACGCTTTTCAACTGCCCCATAGCAGTGGCCCATTCCCCTGTTTTTGCCGCCGCATCGCCGTATTTCTTTTGCAGTTCATCCATATACGCAAGAATGCCTTGGGCCTGTGTGGCTTGCCCTTCCGCATCGGCAATGGATTTTGCGGTATCGTCAAGAACGTTATCCCCGCTCGGGATGGTGATCATTTCGAGAAAATCCGCCATGAATTGCGTCAGCGGGTTCGCCAGCTTCATCAGTTCTTCGCCCAAATTGCTTTTCAGCGTTGTCAGGGATGTTTCTATGCGTTTCAGCGTATTGGCGAAGCTATCATTTGTCCGCAGGAAATCGCCCTGAGCGTCTGCCGCAGCGTCCAGCAGATATTTCTGCCGCTGAATTATTTGATCCCCGGCGCTCATATCCTCCCATGCAGTTTCTATCCCATGGGCAAGGTTGTATGCTTCCAGATTCGCAACCGACATATTGATACCAAGGCGGCGAAGCGGTTCTGTTTCGCCAGCCAGCCCGGCAGCGATTTTCTGAAACGCATCTTCAAAAGGCAAATTATAAAACGATGCCATATCGGCGGCAAGACCAGCCATCGCGGTGCTCATATCCACGATTTCATCTCCGGCAAGGCCGGAAGATTTCATCATTGCGCCAATCGTGGATGTATACTGCTTTGCCTGCAATTCAGTGATGCCGTAATTTTTCGCCGCCGTTGCCGCCCATTGCTCAATCTTTTTCGATCCTTCCGCGCCAAACGTAACATCAACAACATTTTGAACTTCCTGCAAATCGGATGCTAGGTTGACGGATTCAACACCCAAATCAACCAACATTTTTCCGATTTTGTAAAACGCGGCGGATTTAACAACCGTTTCAAAAGCGCCAGTGAGCGCGGA
>Ga0326513_10004469_pt1 | contig 10026 bp, 21 predicted proteins | sample 2_2465_0518_D_FD_203654 | JGI IMG/M metagenome (GOLD analysis project Ga0326513, IMG submission 203654) | Bovine rumen microbial communities from UC Davis, California, United States - 2_2465_0518 | ecosystem: Host-associated > Mammals > Digestive system > Stomach > Rumen | place: USA...
TACCGCCCAGGAGCGGAGCGCCTGCCCGATCCCGTCACCGAACACCGCGCCATGTGCTATTACGTCACCAGCGCAGGCCCGACACTGTATGACCTGCCAATGGTCCCGGAGGCCGAGATAAACCGCATCGTGTCCCACTGGGAGCGCCAGAGCGCTTGACACCACCACCCACGCCCCGCCGCAAGGCGGGATTTTTTCATGCCCCCGACCGTCACAGACCCGGCCCAAGTGGCCGAAGGCAAGCCCCCGCCCAGGCCCCGACACCCCGACGCCCAACGCCCCGCCGACGATCCCCGGCCACAGTTGGACCACCCGCCGCCGATCCCACGCCAAAGGCCCCGGAGCACACGCCCCGAGGCCCTTTTTCTGCACCCATCACCAGTCGGATCAGACACACACCGACGCCACCAGCCGCACAAAATAGCCCGTTCTGCGTCTTCTGCGATCCTGCGACAAATCACAAGCGCCAATCCTGCGCCAGTCACAGGCCCGTTTCTGCGCCTTCTGCGCCGTCCTTCCCATCGGCAAATTCCGTCTCCACGCGCCCCTCTTCCAGCCATTTCCGCACGTCATCCACGCTCTTCTCCTGCTCCTGGCCATTCTGCGCAGATACCACGAACTCCTTTTGATCGACAAGACCGTAATAATTTTTAGCTCGGAAGAAATAGACAATCGGATTCGCCTTCCCGGACATGACCAATTTAGCATCGAACATCTTTAAATATTCCTTAGCTTTTTTAACGAGTTCGGAGGTCTGATTGCTAAATCCATGGTTTCTTCCTGTCTCCCAGTCCCACACAGTCGCCTGCGTATATCCCGTGTACATGGCCATTTCCTCAACGGTGGGGACCTGACCTGTTTCTGCGCATTTATGGAAATACTCATTCCATCTTTCTGCGAGTTCCTGGTCGCTTTTCACCTTCGGCTGGTTGTAAGCGTCCAGGGCTTCGGTGAGGAGTTTGGAGATCAGGGCTTTATCTTCTGCGTTTTCTCCAAAGCCTCTTCGCACCTGCGGAGGCGGAGCGCCCCTGTTTCTCTTCTTTGCGGGCTTGTTCTGCCGGTTCTGGTCAAAGGGGACGATATTGTTGTTATCGTTCTGCTGATTGACAGAATCGTTGTTATTATTTTTATCCGTAGCCATAGGAATATGGTCAACTCCTTCCTTCCAAGTGATTGATTTGAAAACGGATTCTCTTTACCATAAGTATAATAATATACTATACACTTACAAGTATAACCATAGCATAGAAAGTAAAGCAAAGCATATAATACAGAGTATAAGGTAATACCTATCTGCGAGATGAAAAAGTGCTTCGTTCGTAGGTTGAAAGATTCCGCGGGTTCTTCGTTGATACGTTCGTTCCTTCGTTCAAGCCTTCGTTCGTCGGCATCCTTCGTCCGCGAAAAAGCCCTTCGTTCGTTGACAGCCTCATCGTTCGTTGGTTTTCTTCGTTCGCAGGCAGCGTCTTCGTTGACGGCCTTCGTTCATGCGTTGTTCCTTCGTTCGTCCTCCGGTTGATTCGTTCGCAAAGCTCTTCGTTCGTCCTCAAAGCCATTCGCAGGCTCCTTCCTTCGTTCATTCCCTCTTCTTCCAGACGCGGATCACCTTGACCCATTCGTTAATGTGTACCGTTGCAAAGCATCGCGCTTTCTCCGCCGCTTCGTTCCTGTCGGCGGCCCACACAACAATGCTTTCGTGTCTGTTCACCATATTCGGCTCCCCATACCCGAACACAGCCACATCGACGACCGATGCCTCTTCGTTCATACGCCATCTCCCTTCGTTCCTTCGCTCTGCACTTACGAATATGTCCAATGACAACCGCAGCACCTCGCCTGCGGATTATGAAGCGCCCTTTGCAAAGACACATATGAAACGTTGTACTTTTTCGCCGCTTCAATCGCGCTTACAAAACGCTCACCTGTTTCAATGTTTCGTACTTCCTTTCTGTTTTTCTTTGAAACGCCTATATACATACCGTTTAATTTTGCATGTTTTGAATTATCTGCATGAGATACCCATTCGAGATTATCAACACGGTTATTGGTTTTATCCAAATCTTTGTGGTTGACGCAATATTTCCCGTTCACAGCAGGAAGAAAAGCCAAGGCCACAAGACGATGCACAGCAAAAGTTTTCTGGCTCCCATTTTTCGACAATACAACCACACAATAGGCACATCGGTCGGGCCCAAATGGATGAATTGCAATTATTTTTTCCGAGATTGTTCTACTGCTGTTGCCAACGCACTTCACTTTTCTTTTCAGGCTCTTCACGCGCCCCATATTACTCACGGCATATTTCCCTTCGTAGCCCTCGACGTCCTTCCAGACCTCACCTGGAAGATCAATGACAGCCGTCGTTTTCTGCTTCACTTCGTTCATTGACCTTCGCCCCCGATCTTCTGCGCTTCCAGCCACACCTCCAACTCGGTCCTTCGTACCTTGACCAGGTTCCCGATTTTGAGCGCCGGAAACCCCTCTGTATGCAGCAGCCTATAGACCCCGCTCTTGGAAATCCCGAGCATTTCCTGTACTTCCCTGACCGTCAGAAATTCCTTCGTTGCCATGATGATTCAAAACCTCTTTCGTTCATACTGACACTTGAAAACCACAAAAAACGGCAGACGGATTCACAGTTTCATGTAAATCCATCTGCCGTTATGTAACTTCAAATGTATTCAGTTTTCACATACAATTCTATACATTATTCAGCTTTGTTTCATCATGTTGATGTAAATTCACACTCTATAAAGTATACAAGTATAATAAACACACAGTATAGCCTTATTATAATATAATACTATACTTATAACCCTTCGTTCCTACTTTCCTTCGTTCATCTTCTTCTTACGCCATTCCTCCACGGCCTTCCTGATGACCTCCCTCTCCTCTTCGCTCAGTTCCCCCGTCTCCACGCCCAGCGCCTTCAGCGTCTCCTCCGCAATCTGCCGTATTTCCTCCCTGGTAAACTCCCGCGTCCCTTCGTTCATCATCTCCGCCTCCTGTTCTCGCCGCTCTCGACGCCAGCGTACCCGTACAAAATCCCCGTAAATATGTCGCTGACATAATCCTGTTGCTCCCTGGCGCTCATGCCCCTGTAAATCTCGCTCTTGACGGCGTTCATGGCGTCGTTGATGGCGTTCATCATGTTTACTGGATTACCTATCTCTGCGATCTCGTGTGGAATCAATCCCCGCTGTGCCATCTGCCGAGCCGCGTCCGTGACGCTGTTGCCACTGGCGCTTCTTCCGGCAAAGTTCTTGTCGCCGGTATGCGTAATGTCAAACTCTCTGCGGTCCTTCTCACTCGCCGTGATCCGACTGGCCCAGCGCTGCATGTCCCGGTACTTCTGCTCTGCTTCCCTGTCCACATGCTGCACGTCCCCGGCCAGTTTGTACGCCAGCTTCTCCGCCTGGTCCATAAACCTGTCATACCCAGGCCCGTTTTCTCCTGTAAGATTCCCTTTGCTGTCCCGCTCAAACACGTTTCCGACGCGCCTGTAAGCGTTCCAGTAAAGCCGCGTAACCTCTTCCTTTGCCTCCCGCATATTCCAGACGGTCCATTTGCCGCCCCTGCCGCCGGTCGCGCTCACTGTCACGGCCCCTGCGGCCCGCCTGAACCCAGACCCCGCCTTCGCCATTTACCCAACCTCCTTCGTTCCAACTCTCAATCTCTAATCAAATATGCGGTAATTTCAGGCACCTTTGTCTTGATGCTGTTGAGAAATCCATCCCGTTTCAGCGGGCACATATCAGCGCTATACTTTTTTTCGTACAAAGCGCACATCGCGTTCCACTTCTGGTTCTGCTCCTTGACAACGGCCACCGCGCCCCGATCTGTACTTACATTACGCGATGCGATGATCTCCTTCGTTTCGCGCACAAATTCAAGGTACATTTTGGCCAGCGCGTCAGTTTTATCACCGCTCAATGCCTCCCGAAGCACATCTTCTCCGTATTCTCTGAAATAATCCGCCGCCTTCACGCGTTTCCCTCCTTCCCATTCAACCCATGCAGTCGTTCCAAATGACTTGCCTGAATCCTCTGAATCCTCCCGTCCCCTTCGTACCGCTCCGGCACCGTGCCCTTCCACAGCACCTTCACCGGCTCCAGCCGCTTCAACATCTCTTCGTACCCCTCGCAAAGCCACTGCTCATGCTCCGCCGTATCGAACATCCCGACGCTGGAGATCGCCACCACGCCGCCCACAGGTTCCCCGTCAAAGGCCCATTCCAACGTCTCAGGACTGCTCCATGTCACGGTCGGCACCACCTTCACCCCGTTCTGCTGCCACCACCACCCGCACCAGTGCTTCCGGTAATGGTTCCACACTTGGCACGCCTTCGGAAAGTCGCTGAACGGGCTGAAATCCGGCGTACACACCGCCGCGAACTTCGCCAGCGCCCCGTAATACCGCTCCGGCCTCGCCCAAACCCGCTCGAAAAGGTGGTCTTCTATGAAGAAGTGGACGCCTGTTCTCTCAGGAATTGAGCACCCGCCACATTCATTAAAAGAAATCCATTTTTCAACGCCGTCGATGTCGTATTCAGGCCAAAGTTGAGGTATGCCGTACTGGCCTACCCCATCAATGATGCCTTTCTCTTGATTTAATATTCCGCGTCTTTCCCGATTACCGGGCAATCGCCTTACAGACATTGATACCTCCGTGTCTATGTAATAATTTTCCCCATATAGGGCTGTCTGAATCAGGACTTCCATCCAATCGCATATAAGCATTGGTTGCCGAGTGTAATCCATAACATATCGTTGGCTACTTCATCGGCTCTTGGACGTGGAATCGCCCAGATAAGCGGCAATGAAATCCGTTTATCAAATTACTTTTCTTGCGTGTAATGCTCCCGCGCAGATGGCGTCACACCCGTCACGTCATACTCCGGCCCTTCCATCCCGCGCTCCCGTGCAAATGGTGTCTGAATATGTGGATGTGCTGTTGAGGGACATAATCCTTCCACCCCGCGCCCCCGCGCAGATGGTGTCTGCAAAACTGCGCAAATCGCGGCCTCATGGTTTGTCCATTCTGCACTGTGCGTAGGTTGCCGAGTGTATCTGCGATTTGAAATCACATACTGTCTCGGCTTATGGGTGTGGAATCACCCAATTCCGCGGCAATCAAATCCGTGGAATAGTGTCGGTATCGGTGCGAACCTCCCGGCATTTCCATGTCCGCTTGCGGTTCGCACCGCCCTGTCAGACGCATTCCTGCTTCACAAGTTGCGCCTTGATAAGCTCCCCAATGTTCGCCTTGCTGATGTTCATGGCCGCGTTATGGTCGGCATTTTTACGATACCCGCAGGCCACGCAGCGGAAATCGCTCTGGGTCTTGCGGTTGTCCGGGCTGATGTGTCCGCACTTGGAACACATCTGACTGGTATACCTTGGGTCGATCTTCCGCACGACGATCCCGTTCTCCGCCGCCAACTGCTCAATCTTCTGCTGTAGGCTGTAAAACGTCCACGCCCGGTCAAACTTCTCGCTCTTGGTGATACCGGACAGGTCCTCCATCTGTATCACGCCGAAGCCGCCCTTCACGGCGTTGTCCACCACGAAATGCGCGTAGTTCCAGTTCTTCGTCTCCTTGAAGTTGTGGATATGGTGCTCAAAGGCATCCGCCCTGCGCGTCGCGCATTTCCTGCCGTGACCCTTGGAACCGTCGCCCCGCGCCGGTCCGCATTGCAGCATATCCCGCTTGCGCCGCTCCTGCACCGCCTGGAACCGCCTGATCTCGCTGCCAGGGATGTACTTCTTGAAATGGTCGTCCTTGCTCCATCCCAGATACAGCACGTTCGTCAGGCCGATGTCCACGCCAAGAATCTTGTCGGGGTCAAGTTCCGGATTGTCCGTGTCCTTCTCAAACTGATACCCGATGCAGAAATACCATCCCCGCGGCATCCTCGTCCGATGATTCTTCTTCTCATCGTAGGCCAGCTTCGTCTCGCAGAGTTTGTATTCGCCATTGAGCAGCCGGTCCAATATTGCCTTCTCGCTGTCCGTCTGCTCATGCAGAATGAACCGAATCCCACCCGGCTTCATACCCAGCGACTTTGTGGCTTCATTGGATAACACAGAGGCCGTCAAAACATAGTCGAAATCATCTTCAAGAGTCAGCTTCACGTTTGCCGCCCTTATCGGTATCGGCTGATTCTCGCCATAGGTCCTCAGCGACTTATCCCCTGTGAATATCTGCTTCTTGTCTGTCTTGTATTCGCCCCATGTTCCCCGCGTGACGGTAGCGACAACCGCCTTGCCCATCATCGGATAGTCATTCGCCAACTGGTCATACAAGAATCCGTCAAAGGTCTTGTACTTGGAAAAATCCTTCGGCTCCGCCGTGGGCCAGCTCTCGCGCTCGATCATGGCCTTGCAGCGCTCAATGTACTTGAAATACTCATACTGCGCCATGTCGTAGTCGTAACTCATGCGCATTGCCCGGTTTTTCAGCCCCCGAACCTCGCGCTGAACCATTCGCAAAGCGCTGTTCACGCTGTCCTTGCCGTAGAATGGGACGCCGCAGACCTGCGCCCGGTCAAAGTCCGCGTAAACCTTCAATACCTTGTTGAACTTCATTTCTACCACCATCCTGACACCATTATGATACCACATAATTGGTGTTTTGTCAATACCATATTGACACCAATTTTGAATTTTGTTATAATAATCCCGGAGGTGATACTATGACCGGCGAAACGCGGACCACGCTTAGGCTCCCGGACGATCTGAAAGAGTTGCTTGCGGAAGAAGCAAAGAAGCAGAACCGCAGCATCCACAATCTGATCATCACGATTCTTCGGGAATATTTCTCAAACCGCTGATCTTCCCTCACCCCGGCACCGAAACAACCCGTCTCGGTGCTTTTCTGTGCCCCTTCTGGGACAAGTGGACGGTTCTCTTGTCCCAAATTCTCCCCGCCTACCTTACACTATAAGTATAACCATAACCCATACCCGATACATGGTAATCTATATTATACTTATATCTCTCCACGTCTCGCTTCATTCAATATGTCGTGTACCTCGGTTGGCGAATATCGAATCGTATCCCCCAGTTTAAAGTGCTTGTCCCGCTGTCCATGCAAAATCATAGCCTTGCATACGTCACCAGGACTGAACAGCTTCTCAAAATCATACTCCGGACACATCGCCAGCATTCCCTCCACCGTGGACATCGCGCACACATACCCGGTATAATAATCCTGGTTCTCACTGTTCTGCCGCCGCTTCATCTCCCGCACCCACCTGGCAATAAAATCCCGCTCAATCACGATCACAGTCATCATCCCACCGTTCCCCGTCCATCCTCGCCCCGCAAACCGGGCAGTAACGCCACTTTACTAACGGGCTTTCAATCGCAGTGCAAACAGAGCACTTCATTCGAGTGTCCAAAAAATCGTCCGGGTTTTCATCTATCCACCGCCCATGCACCACATCCACCCGCTCACTGGTATAAACCACATTCTTCATCCCGCCGCCCATCACCAAAGACTCCTCTTGTGTTCAATTTCAATGCACAGAGTATTCGGGTTCCGTGAATGCGCCTCACGCACATACTTCTCCGCAAACCCCAGCACGCATTCCGGCCCGCAAGCGTCCCGGTACTCATATGAGTCGCCGCTGTCCGTACCCCAGTCGCTATGAGAAGTAGTCACGCGAAACCAGTTGTGCACATCCACCATCTTTCCGCAGAAATCGCACTTTCGCCCCACCAGGACCTCTTTGACCTCTTCAACCGTCCTCTTTTCCGTTATTTCCATCCATCATCCCTCCTACATACCCATCTTCCACGTTTTCCAAACACTACACTTGCCAGTTCTCCCAGTCCCGCCCCTCGCCCTTATCCTTCCTAACCCAAATCTACCCGCCGAGCAAACGCCAATTCTCTTATCACATTCTCCGCAAACACGCCCAATGCGTTTCCCGCCTCTGTTCCGCCGTCGGCTCCCGCGTCCATGCCCGCCAGCGCACGCCGTAATCACAGTCATGCGGCGCGATGCTCCTGTCGTCAACCGTGATAAAGCACTTGCACCCGCCACCAGACGACCCGCCGATAGCCAGTATCACGTCAGCCTTGTCCACATCCTCCAGCCACACCGCCATGCCGCGATGAATTTCATCCAAAGCAAGCGCCTTCGGCTTTTGCGCCTTCAACAATTCGCCTATCAAAACACCCGCATCATGCGCCAAATAATGCGTACACCACGGCGAATCTTCCTTATATGGGCAATCCGTCACATCGCATACATTGGGTATACCATCACAAAATCCACAACTGTCAAGGCCGTGAAGCACCTTATCCCGATCTTGCTCAGTCACGCCTATACCCCCGCTTCCTTCCGTCTCTCCGCCGCCATCGCCGCGATCCTTCTCCCCTGTTCCACCCTGGCCTCGCTGGCAGGCTTCACAAACCGCACCCGCTTGCACCCGGTCTGATACTTCGCCGCCGTGACCCTCCCGTCCGCGTCCTTCTCCTCCCAAACCTTCTGATATTCCCCCGGATATTCCTCACACAGCCGATCCAGCTTCCGCATACTCACCGGCGACGCGGTATAAATCCGCGCCACCTTCTCCTCCTCATCCCAGACAATGCTGGTCTCCTGTTCCATCCGCGTATACGCCACAACAGCCACCTCCAATTATTGATTATTGCCATGAAACAGCCCCGCCGCGCAAAATCCGAACAACGCGCTCACGGGCACAATCCACGCCAGATGCCACACACAAATCATTGCTATGCCTCCTCTTCCCATCTCTTCCGCAGCACCCTTGCCAGCCCCTTCACAGCCCCGTCCACGTCCCCGGCCAGCGCCTGTCCCCTCAGCGTGGAATACTGCTGCCATGTAATCTTCCCAAACCGCAGCTTCTCCCTCAAATCGCTCAAAATCAGCCGCGCCTTCAGATACCTTGAAGCGTCCTCCCTCGCATCCATCTCCTGCCGCTTCTCCATCTCTTCAGCACGCCTCTTCAAATTCTCAGTCATACCCGGCCCTCCGCAATTCATAATTCATAATTAACCACCGCAACCATCCACGTCGCACGAATCCCCGAACTCCCCCAGCATCGCCTTAATCACGTTCTCCTGCTCATACAGCAGCTTCACGCCCTCCAGCACCCGCCGCCGCATGTCCTCCACCGATACCCTGTCAGCGTCCTCACGGAACTTCCAGTGCTCCATCTCCCGCGCCACACGGTCCAACCCTTCAATAACCGCCTTCACATGCTCGTCGTTCATTGCCTGCCCTCCCCGCTTCTCTTCGCGCTCACAAACGCCCGCGCCAAGTCGTCAATGACCTGGTGCATATAGCGCTCCTGAAAAGCGTCCACGCCATCCGACACCAGGCACAGTTTCAGATGCAACAACTCATGCACCAGCGTCTTTTCCCAGTCAAATGGCGCCACCCTGTCCCCATAACACTTCGGGTCGATGATCTCAATCCGTGCCGTCTTGATGCTCTCACTCCACGCTGTACACCCGGCCACATTTTCGAGTTCCATTTCCTCCGGCTTGCACTTCTGCTTCAGTTCGATCCGCCAGTCGATAAGCCCCAGCCGTTCCTGCCACTCACTCAGCAGCGCCTTATGCTTCTTGCCCATCTTCTGTCCTCCTGTTCCAGGCCTCTGTCGCCTTTTCGTCTGACGCATAGGCAGTAGAAATGCCAAACGTCTTCGTTGTGCAGCCACAGTCTGGACACAATACATATGAACCATTCATAGCGACTCCATACGAATTATGAGTTAGTTGCGCTGCACCCCCGCAAAAAGGACACCGCTTCAAATTATACGACATTTTTAATTCCTCCCCCGATTACGTACCGCTCTCCCGCTGACCCTTCTCCGCTTCTTCTCCACCATCTCCGGCAGCACGGCCTTATCATCAAGATACTCATCCGCGAACACCTTCCGCGTGTCCCCGCCGAACTTCTCTATGATATAAGGCAAGTTCTCATTGATGGCATCAAACGCAATCCCCCGCGCCGCGCACCACTTCACGGCCTCGGCAAGCCGTTCTCCCT